>JACCDK010890744.1_pt1 | contig 47318 bp, 46 predicted proteins | sample 7445871 | NCBI WGS metagenome assembly JACCDK01 (sample SAMN15323436, study PRJNA562643) | freshwater metagenome | isolation source: river surface water | place: USA:Blue River Watershed | collected 2017-08-15 | reverse complement strand
GTGCGCAAATGGTTTTTGGCGGGACCGAGGGCATAAAAAAACCGCCCGAAGGCGGTTTCTATTTGTAAGAGTATCTTAGTCTTGTTTCCATTTGAACAAGTCGCCAGAATCGTCTTTGTACCACAATTCTTTGTTGGCCAAGCGCACGATGGTTACGGTGTTGTCACCCAAAACGTTGGTGAAAACCACTTCCGTTTTTAAGTTAGCCCATTCCCAAGTTCCGGTATCATCACCAAAATCGCTAGAGAAAGTGTAAGTACCATCATCTTTAATTGACAAGCCTAAACCACCAGAAGTAGCTTGTCCAGCGTACTCTTCGATGGTCCATTCCCCTTCAAGACGAGCGTCTTTGGAACGCAAGCTCAATCCAGGACCCTCTTCATAGCGGCTACAAGAAGTAACGATCGTCATCACCAACAACGATGCGAATAAGAATAATTTGTTTTTCATACAGATTTGAATTTGCCCAAATATAATTCAATCCAACAAAAAACCGCCCGAAGGCGGTTTAAGAATAATCGATTAATCCCAAAAGTATTTGACATACAAATTGACACTTGTGGATCCCGAAGAAAAAGTAATCACTTCTGGAAATCCAAGACCAATTTGATAGGGTTTAAAGCTAACGCTACCAACTAAATCATCCTCATTAAAAACTGTACCTCCATCATAGTCAAATACACCAATACGGTAATACATATCAGGGTAAATTAACTCCACCTCAGCAGTTGGGGTAAATTCATAATGTATCCCAGGAGTTGCGTTATCGAAATAGGTATTACTCCGCCAAACAACATTATTGATATCTTCACCTGTAATTACAGGATAAATATCTGCGCTACTTCCAACATCCCATTGAGAAAGATTCGGGTCACTAGTTGCGAAATTGGTGACGGTGATTTTTGATATACTAACCTTTGAAGGTGTAATTTCAATATCGCAGTTCCGTCCACGATAACCTTCCGGACAAGTTTTGCCGCAGCTCATCATAATTACGACAACCACAAACAAAAAATATAAAGATGACCTCATAATTGATTATTTTTTCAAAATAGTCGGACTTGTCAATGTAAATTTAACTGGAATACGCATTCGATACCTCACCGCATTTCCGTTCATTTTAGCTGGTATAAACGCCTTCTTTAGTTTTTGAACAGCCCCGACTGCAATTTTATTGAAACCTGGTCCTTCTTCTACGCCTCTCATCACTTCTACATTTGACACCGTGCCATCAACTTCAATGATGAAAGACACATAAACTGTTCCCTCAATTCCGTTTGTTTTCTCCAGTTCCGGATAAACAATATAGTCTCTCAGTTCAGCATACATGGCTTCTTGACCCCCGGGATAATGCGCCTCTTCTTGGACAAAATCAAATACTTTTGGCTTTTCAGAATTTACATTTGAAATAGAGGGTAAATCTGATGCTTCCCATGAAAGCTCTTGCTCAAGTCCATTGTCACTTACAACCCTAACTTTAACAAACTCGACTGGACTATCCTTACATTCCAACTTATAATCCCAAATGACAATATACCTCTGCTGAGACTTACTCAGAAATCCGACATCCCCTGTAACATTTGTGGCTTTTACCCAATACGATGAGCTACCTTTTTTGTAATAAAGATCAGCATTGGAGCCCTTGCCCAAAGAGGTCTCATATGAAATCACTGCACGATCTCCCAAGAACTCAACCGTACAAGTTTGCGCATTCAAAAAAGATCCTGATAGACCAAATAAACAAATGGCTAAAAATTTATTCAAATTCATATTAATAAGCATCAGCAGATAAAACACTATACTTAGAATCAGCCATTCCTTTCCAAAATCCATCTATTTTGTGTCTGAATGGTATTGAGCCCCCGGGTTTTATGAATTCCATAACAATAAATGTTTCCTGCCCCAAAAGGACGCCTGTCTTGGAATAAAATTCAGTATTAATCCGCACATTCTTAAATCCAGCAACAGTCGCATTATTTTTAATTGTTCCTTCAATAATTGTATTGGCAGCCAAATTCACGCGAAAATTATAAGATACTTTTATATAATTGCTTGGAGAGGATGCTTCATTGAAATACAACTCATTCTTCAAATCTTGCTCAGATTGTTGGTTTGCATTTACCGGAGGCTGCACTTCATTAGAATTTGATTCATTGTCCGAATTTGAATTATTGCTCGGTTGTGATGGCGGAGGGCTTGTTTCCTGATGATAATACTCTGCATCGTTGTTTCCTGAAAGTAATCCCACAATTACAATCACTACCAATAATAACGAACCGATAATTATCCATTTTTTACCAGAACCCTTGCTTGTATTTGCTTCAGGCACTATTGATTCAGCTTCAACATTATCTGTCTTATTTAAGGTTTCTGATGAAACCGCTTTTGGCTCTTCTGCAACAGAATTGGTTTGAAATCTTTTTGAGATAGTATTCAATAATTCCGGCGTTATTGTATCCTCCTTATTACTCAGAAGTTCTTGAAAATTGACAACAATCTTTCCATTTGAAAGAACAATCAGATAATCAAAATTGTCATTCATGACATGCATTTGATACTCCCCGATTTCTTTATTAAAAATTCTTGTTCTCGATAGGAGAGATTGAATCTCATCCTTACCAAATTTGACTTCCATCTTGTATTTTTTTTCTAAAATATGAAAAAAAAACCGCCCTTAGGCGGTTTTGGGAAGAGAAGAAAATAAAATTTACTGTTTGATAAACTTCTCAGTAATGACATCACTATTTAGAAAAGCACGAACTGTATACAATCCCGCAGGCAGAGACGTTACATCAATTTGCTTTTGAAAATTAGAAACAAAGACTATTCTGCCATTTAAATCCATAATTTCAACGCGCTCAGGTGTTTCATTCAATTTCAAATTGATGTTGCTTACAGCGGGATTAGGAAATATGACGGATGAAGCAGATCCTAATTCTTCTACCGCAGAAGTTGTTGTCCCCGTAATTTTTACATCATCAATATAGACTCCGTCAGAATTCAAAGACCAATCCGAAGTAAAATTGAACCCATATTTATATGTTGAATATCCTGTAAAAGAGGACGTACGCAATATCCATCCAGCTTCATCAATTGAAGATGAGCTTGTAAATATATCACCACTTACGGACCAGTTCGTTGCATTATTCCCCGCATAATAACGGATAACTTGGTCAACTCCATCAGCATCATTTAAATCCGACCATATCATGTAGGATAATACGCGATTTGTATATCCTGATACATCAATCCAACTAACTGGCATAAATGTGCTTATTATGTCACTTACGTGATTTCCTCCATTTGAACAAGAAGTGCATCCAGCGCCATTTCCAGAACACCAAACACTCCATGTTCCTGTGTATGAGTTACAACTTTCATCACCCCAACCACAATTCGCACTACCTGAAATTGAGGATGAAAATAAGTTTCCCGGTACTGTCTCAATTTCAAATCCCTCAGAATAAAAAACTACATCGATTTGTGATTGATCTGAAAATTGATTTGATAGTTCATTTTCTCCGTAACTCAAATCAAAATCGATATTGACTTGAGCCTTCTTTAATTCATTGTAATGACATATGGGTAATAATACTTTCAAATCATTACCTTGAAAATAGTTTGGCACATATATCCCATATTGCAATAACTGGGTTCGAATATTCTCGTTAACCTCAATATCAAAGTACTCGAATCTTGAGTTTGCAATATCACCTTGAGCTCTAGCCATTTCTCTTGTTGCTGCTATGTAATCATTAATATTTTCAACAGAAGGTGTCAATGTGAACTCTCTCTCTCCATAGATCTGGACATCAAAATCGTGAAACGTTTCGAACAAATTTTACACACTTCTATCATCAGCCAAGATCAACTGATGGTCAATTATAACAATCCTGAAGCTTTGCCCTTAACCGCAGAAAAAGAAGCCGCTTATTGGAGAACCAAGTATATCGATCTACTCGAACGATATAACCACCTCCTGGAGAATAAATAATGCTCTGTATTACAAGGCTACGCGCAATGTAATCATGTAATTTCGGGTGGCCTGGGGATAATAAAATCGCTCGGTCACCTGCTCGCCATAAATGTAACTGTATGTGTAACCGTTGGTCACATATTCGCGATTCAAAACGTTGTTCACCCAAAAGCCTATATCGCCCCTCACCTTACCTGCCTGCCACTGCTTGCTCAATTGCATGTCATTCACCCAATACGCGGGCATACTGCGATCTGCATTGCTGGTGTTGTCCAAATATTGCTGGCCTACCCACTTACTCATCCAACGCCAATTCCATCCGCCTTTCCAATCTTTGTCCAATACCAACGCGCCAATCACCGCGGGCGAAAAACTGATATCACTGTTCTTGTGCTCCACTTGCTTCACGGCATACCCATCGGTGTAATCCGCAATCTCTTCATTAAACGACTCAATCTTATTCTGTGACAAAGTGGTATTCATCGCAACTTGCCAACCGCGTCCCAACATGTGCGCCAACTCCAATTCTATCCCGCGTCTGAAACTATTGGGGGTGTTGACTCTGATGGGCGCACCTACATCGTTCACCGCTCCTGTCAATACCAATTGATCTTTGTACTGCATCCAATAGGCATTGGCCTTGAATCGAGCCAAAGGATGGTTGTACTCCCAATTCATCTCAATGTCCAACATGCGCTCCGCTCGAGGCTTCTGAACATTGTCCACATAATCATTTCTGTTGGGCTCTTTGCTTACATAACCGGCATACAATCTTACCGCCTGTCGATCGGTCAACTGATAACTGGCTCCTACCTTGGGATTGAAAAACAATAGGTTGTCTTTAATGTCATAATTGCGCAAATCATTATCCGTTCCGCTGGTTTGATATCCAACGGCCCTTACTTGTGCATCTGCCCACAATTGCCACTTGCGCTGACGGTATTCATATTGCACAAAAGCATTGTAATCACTCTTCTCCGAAGTGCCCTGATAATAGGGCAATTGCCAATTGGCCAAAGGCAAAGGATTTGCGTCTATCACCTCTCCCCAATGGTTCCCGTTGTACTTCATCGCCATTCCTCCTACTTTAATCTGGTGATGGGCATTGAAATATCGGTAGTCATAACTGCCCCCCCAAAGGTTGTTGTCCAACCATCTTCTTCGCACCACATCTACAATCTCCGTAATGGTGGTATCCGCATCGATCACCGAATAAATGCCTCCCCATCCGTAGTTGTAAACGGAGGTTTGCAATTTCTGCTCTTCAAAATATCCAGCTCCTCGGGTATGAAAAACAGCAGCATGCATCTCGCTGTTGTCTTTACTCACGCGATAGTGCAACTGTTGGTGGTGTTGCTGGTATTGATCCACTTGATTGGGATAGGTGTAGTAATTGTAATTGCGACCCGAGTTCAATAGATTCTGCGTCTCTGCTTCGCTCAGACCATTGCGACCCGCAAAATCCAAGACCGCCTGTGTGCCTTGTCCAAAGGCCAATTCGTGCGGCACACCGTACCAAGCTTGGTAGGTACGCTCATTGCCGCCAAAAGCAGTGGCCTGCAACCAACCTTGACCCCATTTTTTCTCTACGTTCCATTGATACCCTCTCAACTTGGCCGAAGCACGATCAATGTATCCCGCCGACTGCGTTTGAGACAACCTTCCAGAAAATTTCCAATTCCCATTCAACAAACCTGAGTGGTACATCAACGATTGGCGATTGCTTTGAAAAGATCCCATCATCGATTGATAAACAAACTGTGGTTTGGGCGATTGAATGAAGGTGTTCAAATGAATAGAACCCCCAAATGAGCCGGGACCCGCCGTGCTCGACCCCGCGCCGCGTTGTACCTGAATTTGTTGGGTTCCACTGGCCAAATCGGGAAGATTAACCCAATACACCTGCTGGCTTTCTGCATCGTTCAACGGAATACCATTCAAGCAAATGTTGATGCGCGATGGATCCGTTCCTCTGATCCAAAGACCCGTGTATCCGATACCTGCACCCGCATCACTGGTGGTCACCATAGACGGGGTGAAACGCAATAAAAACGGGACGTCCTGACCCGTATTCAATTTCTGAATGTCCCTTTTGGACAAATTGGAATGTGCTACAGAAGAGCGATCCGAAACCATGTGATCCGTGATTTGAATAACAGGCTGTTCATTGCCAATCAATATCGGCATGATTGATACCAAAGTATCTACTTTTTGTTGTGCAAAAACACAACCCATCCAAAAAACTCCTCCGAGGAAAAGTGTGATTTTTTTGAATAACATAACTAAAAATTAAAAAGCACTCTTGGTCATGACAAGAATATTTTCTTTGTTTCCCTTGGCAGCATGACCTGCCCAGGTTCCCTTATCGCTGAGGATAAGAAGGGTTTGATCTCAGCCTATCCGTTGATAGGCACCCCTTGGGACATGGCAAATATAAAAAAGGATTGAACAAACAAAAATTAAGCTTCGCTGTCCGAAGATTCAATCACCGTCACCACTTCTTCTTGTTGCTTGAAAAAACGCTTTTGGAACAAAAGCAAGAAAACAATTCCTACTGAAATTGCAGCATCTGCAATATTAAAAATTGGCGGGAACAAGGGACGCATCTCGCCTCCCCAAACGGGAAACCATTCGGGGAAATGAATCCACTTGGTTACATGAATCATGTCCACTACATTGCCCATTAGCGCAGGAGCATAGCCCTCACCATTGATTTGAGCAATTTCTGCATACGGCACATAATCTTCGTAATGGGCTTCATATACCGAACCCTTGTCGAACATTATTCCATAAAAAACACTGTCTAAAATATTACCCAATGCACCCGCTAAGATCAAGCTCATGCAGGCGATGAAAGCCACTGAGGCTTTCTCTTTGATCAAACGAATCAAATACCAAGTAATTCCAACAAATACAACGATACGGAAAGAAGTGAGAAGCAATTTTCCAGATTGGCCCGGCAACATCCAACCAAAGGCCATTCCTGGATTCTCAACAAATTGAATGTTGAGCCATTGTGGAATGATCACAATGGCCTCACCATAATAAAAATGTGTTTTGATGTAAAGCTTTACCCACTGATCAAAAACGATCACTGCGGTAAAAATACCAATCGCCCACCACGCTCTTCTATCCCAATTCTTCATGTCTTATTGCATATTCTTGGCTTCGATGCTCAAAGTAGCATGAGGAACCAAACGCAAACGCTCTTTTGGAATTAATTTTCCCGTCACACGGCAAATACCATAGGTCTTGTTCTTGATACGCAACAACGCATTCTCCAAAGATTGGATGAACTTCTCTTGACGAGAAGCCAATTGAGCTGTCTCTTCGCGGTTTGTAGTATCATTTCCATCTTCCATCATTTTGAAAGTTGGTGAAGTATCATCGGTACTATTATCCCCTTCGTGAGAAAGACTTTGTTTCAATTCTTCCAAATCAGATTTGGCTTGAACCAATTTGTCTTTGATCAAGTTTTCGAATTCCTTCAAATCCGCATCAGAATAACGTTGAGAAACCAAAGGCTTTTCAAAAACTGGCTTAGCAACAGGACGAGGTGCTTCCACAACGGGAGCTACTACCTTTGGAGCTTCTACTTTTTTAGGAGCGGGAGTAGGTTTAACAACTGGCTTAGCTACGGGTTTCGCGGGAACCGCTGGCTTTGATGCCGCCTTTTTAACGACAGGCTTCGCCACTGGTTTGGCTGCAACTTTTTTCGCAGCTGGTTTTACCGCTGGCTTAGCTGCAACTTTCTTGTTCGGGGCAATAATTATTGCCCCCTTTTTTGCAACTTTCTTAGCAACGGGTTTTGCAACCTTCTTAGCTACTGGCTTAGCTACTGGCTTTGCAGCTTTTTTAGCTACAGGTTTTGTAACCTTTTTAGCTACTGGCTTCGCAGCTTTCTTTGCTACAGGCTTTACGACCTTCTTTGCTACTGGCTTCGCAGTTTTCTTTGCTACTGGCTTCGCTGCCTTCTTAGCTACAGGCTTTGCAACTTTCTTCACTACTGGCTTCGCAGCCTTTTTAGTTACAGGTTTTGAAACCTTTTTCGCTGCGGGTTTTGCCGCTGGCTTAGCTGCAACTTTCTTTTTCGGGGCAATACTTATTGCCCCCTTTTTTGCGGCCTTCTTTGGAGCCACTTTGGTATTTTTCTTAACGACTTTTTTAGCCATAGCATTAAGATTTTTGGATGTGAATATACATTTTGGTTGTCTCGTCCCACTCCACTTCAACACCATCTTTCAAATCATCCACCACTGTCAAAGAATCCGCAAGGACTTGGTTGCTAATATATTGGGAATTTTGTTCAATCGCATCATTCCAAAGTGAATTTGCGGTTAAACGTATGTGTATACGGTCTGTAACCTCCAATTGGCTCTCTTTTCGCAAATTTTGAACACGATTTACAATCTCGCGCGCAATTCCCTCTGCCTTGAGCTCGGGACTAATCGTAACATCCAATGCCACTGTTAAATTTCCGTGATTCACTACTTTCCACCCGGGAATATCCACTGGAATAATCTCAACATCTTCAGTGATCAACTCCATTTCGCCAATGCTCGTTGGAACCATGGTCTTGGCATTTTTCTCTATGTCATCAATCATTTGCTGGCCGTGTTGCTCAGCATACAATTGAACTTCTTTCATCGCCTTGCCACATTTCTTACCTAAGGTTTTGAAATTGAGTTTGAGATTCTTGACAAACTTGGATTCGCTTTCATGCACAAACAACAACTCTTTGACATTGACCTCTGACAGTATCAAATCCTTCACTGCATTGATTCCATCAATTTGATGATCACCTACCACAGGAATCTTCACCGATTGCAAGGGCTGACGCACACGGATATTCTCTTTTTTTCTGATGGACAATACCATGGAAGATATGCGCTGTGCACTTTCCATGTTGTGTTCTAATTCCGGTAAGATATACTGAGCGTTGTAATTGGGCCAATTGGATAAATGCACAGAGTCTTTCTCATTTCCGCAAGTCAATTGCAAATACATCCAATCCGCGAAGAATGGGGCAAATGGAGATATCAATTGAGAAACCACCGTCATACATTCATGCAAAGTTTGATAGGCCGACATTTTATCGCCCGTCATTTCACCATGCCAGAATCTCTTTCGACCGAGGCGCACATACCAATTGGACAAGTGCACATCGACAAACTCATCAATGGCCCGTGCAGCTGGAGTTGGATCAAATGCAGCCAAATGCTCATCTACAAACTTGATCAATGAATTAAGGCGCGAGATAATCCATCGGTCCATCTCCGGACGTTGCTCCACAGGAATTGCCTGTTCAGCATTGTATTCAAATGAATCGATATTGGCATAAATGGCAAAGAACTGATAGGTATTTAATAATGTACCAAATAATTTTCTTTGGGTTTCTACGATGCCTTCTGTATCAAACTTCAAATTGTCCCAGGGCTGCGCATTGGTTAACATGTACCAACGTGTAGCATCGGGGCCATACTTGGAAAGCGTAACAAATGGATCTACAGCATTGCCCAATCTCTTGGACATTTTGTTTCCATTTTTGTCCAATACCAATCCGTTTGAAACGACATTTTTGTATGCCACAGAATCAAAGCAGGCGGTGGCTATGGCATGCAACGTATAAAACCAACCGCGCGTTTGGTCAACACCTTCTGCAATAAAGTCTGCTGGAAACGCCTTGCGGTCGTCTATTAATTCTTTATTTTCGAAAGGATAATGGAGCTGCGCATATGGCATTGATCCGCTATCAAACCAAACGTCAATCAAGTCTGACTCACGTTTCATGGGCTTTCCAGAGGCACTGGTCAAAATCCAATTGTCCACGTAGGGTTTATGCAAATCAAACAACTCATAGTTGTTGGATGAAAAATCGCCTACTTGAAATTGATCCAATGGGTTGCTCGTCATGTGTCCCGCTTGCACCGAACGATCTAGCTCGTTTTTCAATTGCTCCACAGATTCTATGCAGATGGATTCCAATCCATCTTCTGTTCGCCAAATGGGCAATGGAATTCCCCAAAAACGCGAACGAGACAAATTCCAATCGTTGGCACTTTCCAACCAATTTCCAAAACGTCCGGTTCCAGTAGCTTCTGGCTTCCAATGAATGGTTTTATTTAACTCCACCATGCGCTCTCTAATCTCTGGAACCTTGATGAACCAAGAATCCAAAGGATAATAAAGCACCGGTTTGTCTGTTCTCCAACAATGTGGATAGTTGTGGGCGTATTTCTCTTTCTTGAATAATTTGCCCTCAGTCTGAAGCTTCAAAACAATCCGATCATCCACACTCAAATACTTCAACTTGCTGGTATCTGCGATAACAGAAGACAATCTTTCTTGTTGAATGCTCAATTCATCCGCTTTTTCGGTAACGGAATAGTAGTCTTCTTTGACAAATTCCTCACCGTATAAAAAAGTACCGTCTTGCACTTCAGGAACAAATCGGCCGCGACGATCAACCAAAGTCAAGGCAACTATACCATTCTGTTTGGCCACGCGGAAGTCATCTGCTCCAAAAGAAGGAGCGATGTGCACGATTCCCGTACCATCTTCCGTCGTTACAAAATCACCGACAATTACTTCAAAGGCCTTTCCATCGGGTTGAACAAATGGCAACAATTGATGGTAAGCTTGACCCGCCAGCTCTGATCCCTTCAACACTTTCAATATCTGATAAGGCAACACTTTATCCCCTGCCTTGAAATCGCCAGGCGCCAATTCTAAGCCAGCCTCAGAGAAGTATTTTCCCATGAGATTTTGCGCCAAAATCACAACTTGTGGTTGCGCATTAAATGGATTAACCGTCTTGACTACACAGTAATCAATTTTTTCTCCTACTGCAAGTGCGGTATTAGAGGGCAAAGTCCAAGGTGTTGTCGTCCATGCCAAAAAATACAAAGGCATTCCGCCTCTTAGTTCTGACAAGAATTGATCGTCTTTGGCCTGAAATTGGGCAACAGCCGTTGAATCCTTCACCTCTTTGTAACAACCTGGTTGATTCAATTCGTGCGAACTCAATCCTGTTCCTGCTGCGGGACTGTATGGTTGGATGGTAAATCCTTTGTACAACAAATTCTTTTTGTGCAGTTGTGCCAAAAGCCACCAAACGGTTTCGATGTATTTGTTGTCGTAGGTGATGTAAGGGGCTTTCATATCGACCCAATATCCCATTTCACGAGTCAAAGATTCCCACAGGTCAGTGTATTTCATCACCTCCTTGCGGCAAGCTTTGTTGTAGTCTTCTACTGAAATTTTTGAACCTATATCTTCCTTCTTGATACCCAACGTTTTTTCCACGGCCAATTCGATTGGTAAACCGTGTGTATCCCAACCTGCTTTGCGCTGAACGCGCTTGCCTTTTAAAGTTTGGTAACGACAAAATACATCTTTGATGGCACGAGCCATCACGTGGTGAATACCCGGAATACCGTTGGCTGAAGGAGGACCTTCAAAAAAAACAAATGAGTTGGCAGGATCTTTCTCCTCCACACTTCGATGAAACACATCTTTCTCTTCCCACAATTGCACAATCTCTTGCGCAATTAGCGGAAGATTCATCCCTTTGACTTCACGGTATAGGTTTCCCATTTTGGCTTAAATTCTATAAACCCGCGAAGATAACAAGGAAAGCTACACCTTGGTGATTTTCACCATATTGGTCATGCCTTGCTCATTAATTGGCATCGAGGCAATGTTGATGACATACTCACCGTCTTGAATGTAGCCTCTTTTTCTGAGTTCGTATCGAATATCCGCGATAGTTTGATCGGTACTTACCATCTTGTCATAAAAGAAAGCTTTTACTCCCCAAACCAAGTTCATTTGGGTCAAGATGCGCTTGTTTCCGGTGAAAACAAAAACGTTAGCATGAGGTCTCCAGCTGGAAACTTTGTATCCGGTATAACCCGTGAAAGACATGGCAACGATAGCCTTGGCCTTTGTTCTTTGAGCCAAGCGACATGCAGAGAAACATATGCTGTCGGTCAAGAAACGTGACTCATCTTCGCCGTCTGGTGCCTCTTCTTTGTTGTAAACATCATCACAAAGCTCAGCTTGGGTGACAATATTATTCATCATTCGAATAGCCTCTACAGGATATTTTCCTACAGAAGTCTCACCGCTCAACATCACCGCATCTGCGCCATCAATTACCGCATTGGCCACATCCGTAACTTCAGCGCGGGTTGGAGTCATGTTGGTAATCATGCTCTCCATCATTTGGGTTGCTACGATAACAGGCTTGGAATTTTCAACGCACTTGCGCACAATCATCTTCTGCACAAGAGGTACATTTTGTAATGGGATCTCTACCCCAAGGTCGCCACGAGCCACCATAACGGCATCAGTAACCGCTACAATCTCATCAATCTGCTCTACAGCCTCAGGTTTTTCAATTTTAGCTACCACTTTGGCGTGCTTACCGCTTTCAGCGATGATGGCTTTTAATGCAACCACATCATTGGCGTTTCTAACAAAAGAAAGTCCAATCCAATCCACATCTAAGGACAATGCAAAGTGCAAATCCTCGATATCCTTTTGAGAAAGAGATGGCAGAGAAACCTTGGTATTGGGGAGATTTAGACCTTTTTTGGATGATAAAATTCCTCCCTGAATCACTTTGGCCATTACCTCTGTTTTTCCATCGGTGGACTCGATAATCATGACTAATTTTCCGTCATCCAATAAGATAGATTCTCCAGCTTTTACATCAGCCGGAAACTCTTTGTAATTGGTATATATAACATCAGCAGTACCGATTTGCTTTTCCGTTGTAATTTTTACGGTAGCACCCACTTGTAGATCTACCCCATTGTTCTCCATTTCACCAACACGCAATTTAGGCCCTTGCAAATCTGCAAGCAACGCGGTATGAGTTCCCAATTCCTGGTCGATAGAGCGAACGTTTTTTACAACTTCCTCATGCACCTCATGTGCGCCATGACTGAAGTTTAAACGAACAACATCTAAACCAGCTTTGATCATTTCTTTCAATACTTCTCTGCCCGATGATGCTGGACCAATTGTGGCTACTATTTTTGTCTTTTTCATTGTCTATCAAATGTCTGGAAACAAGCCTGAATCAAGCGTTCCAATGTTTTTGTTTTTGTTAAATCGATATCTATCGCCGCGGCAACGCCTGGAATGGCCTTGATGCGGGGTATCCATTCTGGAGCTATTTCTTCTCGCTCATGATCTAATTTCATGATAAAATCCCATTTGGCCCATTCAGGAACCAAAATACCATCCGGAGATTTATTCTCAAACAAATTTACCTCCATCTTCTCTTCATCACTGTAGAACTTAAATCTACAATGTTTGGAGATATTTCCCCCGGATTGTATCATCTCTAAATCCTGCACACGTCGCATATCCAAACGCAAATGCACGTTCAATAACCACGCTAAACGAACTTCCATTTCAGATGAGCTGATGGCAATGTACTCCATTGCATTGCTGTCATATCCTTTTCCAAAAATGGTGCTCATGGTTACTTAGTGTACTAACTACACTTACAAATTTAGGTGATAAAAGTGTATTCTACGTTAATTCCATCAACAATCTTGAATCAACTTGTTCAGTGCGGGCAGTGATGCGCACTTCCCTGCCCAAATACAGGGCTTCATTTTGTTCCCAGTGACCCGCAGGAAAACCAAACGCAATAGGTAAACCCAAATCCTCAGCCCACTCTAAAAATATTTGTTCTTCATCTCTTCCCCATGGATTTTCCGTAGAAAATCCAAAGGCCAAGGTGTTGTCCTTGATTTGCGTCAACCCACCCACCAAAATTCCTTGTGCTCCATCCAATACTCCTGCGCGTTTTAGACCTTGGAGCATTCTATCCAAATGATATCGCATTTCATCCACGTCCTCTAAGAAAACAATTTTTCCTTTTCCCTTCAGTTGCGTTGGCGATCCCAATTGCGAATAAACAACACTTAAATTCCCTCCTACAATAGGCGCGGTAATTTCCTTCCAATTTCTAGATTTTCCAATCCACTCCGTTGACTCCCAACTCCCCATTAGCGCTCCTCTTAATTGCTGTAAAGCTCTTGGTGTGCAAGCCGTAAATGATATAGGCATGGTGGAATGTATCGTAGCTATACCCAGTTGATTCCACTTGTTGTGAAGCACCGTAATATCACTGTAACCACAAAGCCACTTGGGATTTTTCAAAATAAATTCATCCGGAATAGCATCAACAACCCGCACCGTTCCATATCCTCCACGTGCAATTAGTATAGCATTTATATCATCGCGTTGGATGCATTCCAACAAACCTTGTATTCTATCTTCATCGGAACCGGCAAGCTGCCCTTGCTGTTTCCAAACCTGATCCATCACTACAACCTTCAAACCCCAAGATTCTATCTCAGCAATGGCTGGTGCCATCTGCTCTTTGGTCATCCACCTTGCTGTAGCACAAATGCCTATGGTATCACCAGGTTGAAGGAATCGTGGAATTGTCATTTATGCCACTATGTTTCCAGGTTGTACTTCCTTATCTGGATTTAATGCAGACAATACGCCATGTACATTTTCCGCCATTAAAATCATCCCCTGACTTTCTATTCCTTTGATTTCTCGTGGAGCCAAATTCACCAACATCAAAACACTTTTTCCAATCAACTGCTCTGGTTCATAGTGCTCGGCAATGCCGCTAACCACAGTTCGGTGATCCATACCGGTGTCCACTTTCAACTTTAATAGCTTCTTGGTCTTGGCCACTTTCTCCGCCTCCAAAATTTTCACCATGCGCAAATCCATTTGTTGAAATTGCTCAAACGTGATGTTCTCCTTCTGTGGTTCTACAACCGATTGACTCAATGTCTTGGCTTGTTGCAATTTGGCCACTTGCACCGCCACTTGCTCATCGGTAATTTTTTCAAACAAAATACCAATGCTGCCAATTGTATGACCAGCTGGCAACAAAACATTTCCTTGTGCCCCTTGCCAGTCTAAACTTTCCATTTGCAATCCCACACGAATCTTCTCCGCTGTGTGCGGCAAAAATGGCTGCAAGGCAACAGTAAGCTTGGCCAACAATTGGGTGCATTGGAAAAGAATAAATGCTGTTCGCTCTGGGTGTGTTTTTTGCAATTTCCATGGCTCTGTTTCCGTCAGATACTTATTTCCCCAACGGGCCATTTGCATCGCTTCAGACAACGCCTCTCTAAATCGGAAAGCCTGCAATTTCTCACCTATCAAGCGGAAGGATTGCTCAATACCCTCGACAACTTCTTTGTCCGTTTCGTCTAATTCATAGCCCTTTACATCTGGCAAAACACCATTGTAGTATTTGTTATTCAATACAAAAACACGATTGACCATATTGCCTAGAATATCGGCCAGCTCGTTGTTGACTCGATCTTTGAAATCTTGCCAAGTGAATTCGCTATCCTTTTGTTCCGGCATGATTGAGCAAAGTACGTAGCGCATCTCATCTTGCTTGCCTGGGAACTCTTGCAAATACTCGTGCAGCCATACAGCCCAATTGCGAGAGGTAGAGATTTTATCACCTTCCAAATTCATAAACTCATTGGCGGGCACATTGTAAGGCAATACAAAATCACCATGTGCTTTTAATATGATGGGGAAAATGATGCAGTGAAAAACGATATTGTCTTTTCCGATGAAATGAATCAACCTCGAATCTTGGCTTTTCCAATAATCCTCCCAGTTCTTTCCATTCTTTTCCGCCCAAACCTTGGTATTGGTGATGTAACCAATGGGTGCATCCATCCAAACATACAGCACTTTTCCATCCGCACCCTCTACAGGAACAGGCACGCCCCAGTCCAGATCACGGGTCATGGCTCTGCTTTGCAACCCTCCATCAATCCAACTCATGCATTGACCCAATACGTGGGCTTTCCACTCCTTGGTGATGTGGTGTTGAATACCTTCTAACGTTCCCTCTTGAATAAATGGTTTGATCCATTCCTCGTGGTTGCCCATTGGCAGATACCAATGTGAGGTTTCACGCAATTCAGGTTTACTTCCACTCAACGTTGAGTGAGGCTCTATGAGTTCCAATGGGCTCAATGCAGATCCGCATTTTTCGCACTGATCGCCATAGGCTTTATCATTGGCGCACTTGGGACAAGTACCCATGATATAACGATCAGCTAAAAATTGTTTGGCTTCGGGATCATAATACTGTTGAGATTTCTCCACTTCGAACATTCCCTTCTCCAATAGTTTTTTAAAAACCGATTGGCTCATTTCATGATGCTCAGCTGAAGACGTGCGGTGGTAAATATCGAAGTCGATTCCAAAATCCACAAATGCCTGGTGCATGAGTTGATGGTAATAATCGACAATTTCTTTGGGTGTTTTTCCTTCCTTGTGTGCACGCAAGGTAATGGCTGCGCCATGCTCGTCTGATCCACAAACAAAAGCAACATCTTTGTTATTGGATTTGAGGTAACGCACATAAATATCAGCTGGTAAGTATGCTCCCGCTATGTGGCCAATATGCAATGGACCATTGGCATAGGGCAAAGCAGCTGTAATGAGATAACGTTTGGGTTCGTTCATGTTGCGAATTTACCTCACAGAAAGGCAAGCCCAAACAGGAATGTGATCACTTATCAGGCGTGCACTTTTCAAATCGTCAAAATTTCCACTAAAATCCCAAGCTCCGCTGTCGTGAATGGCAATTTCCTTTCTCTCGTAGTACATGTGATCGTAAGGATTGGCAGTAACTCTGCCGTTTTTATCTGGCTTCATTTTGAGCGTAGTTCTAATGCCGTCTATCGCATCCTTGAATCCATTTTGTTTCAATGCCTGTCCGCCGTATTCGGTATTGGCTGCGTTGCAATCACCCATTAGCACGATGGCATCATCTGGATACCACTTGGGCAAATCTTTCAATTTCTCAATCTCTGCATTGGGGTATTTGTTCTTGGGCACCGCATGTAAATTGGCGAGGAGCATCACCTTATCGCCCCACTGGAAACGCGCCATAAAAGGCTCTCGATCTATCCAATCCGATGTGTTAGAATCAAGCCAAGCTTTTCCTTTGAGTTTCACTTTCTTGGGTTTCCACAAATAGGCATATCGCTCAGAACCTTTACCACCTGATGTTGGGTTGCTCACGACATAATCCCATTTGGCACCTCTGCGATTGAGTGCATCCGCCAATCTTGCTACCGCTTGCGCTCCTCCATTTCCTGCAACTACTTCTTGAATCACTACAATATCCCCCTCATCCACCATGTCCGCCATGAAAGCAATTTCATCATCATCCTTTGACTTACCCAAATTGGCGATATTCCAAGAAACTACGGTCAAACAAGGGCCAGATGGAGGGTCTGGCTCTTCCTCTTCCATCAAAGAGGAGTCAACCGGCGTAGGCTCCAAAGAAAAATATCCACCTTGGTTATTGGCCGCATTTCTATTTCCACAGGCGGAAATAAGAAATGCCCAAAATAGGAAAACCAGAATTCGTTGTGTCAATTTCATTTATGACTTTAATTGCAAAATTCTCTCAGCTATTTGCACAGCATTGGTGGCGGCGCCCTTTCTGAGATTATCGCTCACTACCCATGCATTAAGGGTATTGGCTGCTGTGTTGTCTCGTCTTAATCTCCCTACCCAAACGGCATCTGAATTCGCGGCTTGAATCAATGGCATGGGATATTCAAAGTGGTCAGGGTTGTCAAACAATTCAATTCCTGAAAAATCTTTTAGTGCATTTCGAACTTGTGACAATTCAAAATCCTTTGCAAAAGAAACATTGATACTTTCTGAATGACCACCCATCACGGGAACGCGAACTGCAGTAGCTGTAACCTCTATCGAATCGTCTTCCATGATTTTCTTGGTTTCCAAAATCATTTTCATCTCTTCCTTGGTGTATCCGTTCTCCATGAAAACATCTATTTGCGGAATCAAATTCAAATCGATTGGATAACGGTAAGCCATTTCTCCTTCCACGCCGTTGCGCTCATTCATCAACTGATCCACAGCCGCCTTTCCGGTGCCAGTTACACTTTGATATGTGCTTACTATAACCCTTCTAACCGCATACAGATCATGCAATGGTTTTAAAAACATCACCATTTGGATGGTTGAGCAGTTGGGATTGGCGATAATTTTATCCGCTAACGTTAGGACATGTCCATTGACTTCTGGCACAATCAATTTTTTGGTTGGGTCCATGCGCCAAGCACTGCTATTATCGATAACCGAGCAACCTAATTCGGCAAATTTTGGTGCCCACTCCAAACTCGTTCCTCCACCTGCAGAAAATAGAGCCAAGTCAGGAATCATTTCTACCGCCATGGATGGCGTTACAACAGGCCATGACTTTCCTTTCCATACAATGGTCTTCCCCAAAGATTTCTCCGATGCCACGGGAATCAACTCTGAAACTGGAAAATTTCTTTCTTCCAAAACCTGCAACATCTTGGTACCCACCAAGCCTGTTGCCCCTACAACCGCCACTTTCATATATGCGCCTTATGTGTTTCTATTATTGACTTCAAAGGTAAAATAGTTTTGAGGCCATGAAATACGGGATTGTCTTTTTATTCACCATCGGATGTAAAGTGATGCTTGGACAATGGACAGAAGATTTCTCTGATCCACAAGCTCTCAATAATTACCCCAGTAACAATTGGGAGAACTTTATCATCAATAATAACAACCAACTACAACTTAACGCTGTAACAGCCGGATTTTCGCAAGCACAATTTCCCTTAAATACTCAGGCTGAAAATTGGGAATTCTCATGTTTTATCCGACAAAATTTTGCAGGAAGTGCCAATAATTTCGGTCGTCTTTTACTGACGATAAATTCTGAAACAGATAGCGGTGGTTACGCTGAATCAGCAGGTGCAATAGGGCTCATGGTGCAGATGGGAGAGGCTGGTAGTGCAGACCAATTTCAAATTTTTTGGGACGATGGTAATCAATTGACCCCAATGGGCGAGGGCTTCAATATTGCCAACGGACTGTACGGAAGTCTCAAAATTACTTTTGATTCACTTTTAATCATCTCTTTTCAGGATAACGATTCCTCTCAATACTATCCCGTGTATGTTTCCGACTCACTGAATTTTTTTTCCCCTGAGTATGCCACCATCCAATCGCAATACACCATATCCAATGCACACAATTTTTACTGGGACAACCTTTATTGGGGACAGCCTTGGGTTGCTGAACCCGTTGTCCAATATGCGTTTCGGTCCATTGTCATCAATGAAATAATGGCAGATCCAACGCCTTCCGTTGGTTGTCCTGAAATAGAATACGTTGAACTGTACAACACCACATCTGATACGATATCATTACGAGATTGGAAATGGGTGAATTCATCGTCTGCCCAGACATTTCCTGCATGGGAAATACCCCCTTTATCTTATTTGATAGTTTGCGATCAACAAGATATTTTTCAATGGTCATTTCCTGTTTTGGGATTAGAAAATTTTCTCAGTCTTACCAACTCCTCAGACAGCTTAACGCTCCTCGATGCCACGGAGCACCTCATAGACCAAGTTCATTACAATCTTGATTATTATCACTGTGAAACGATAGCCGGAGGTTTTTCATTGGAGCAAATAGACCCCACTACTCTCTGTAGTGGCCTTTACAACTGGCGAATATCTCATTCAGCGCTTGGCGGGACACCGGGATATCCCAATAGCGTAATAGACACCAATCACGGAGAATCATCAGTTACAATTTTAGATTGGGGAATTGATACAAATGGCAACATTTATCTTTGGCCATCATTGCCCATTACCCAAGATTCTATTGTATTAAAAATTGATGATTCCCTTTCACCATTTCCAACCATTAACTATTCCGATAGCACAATTATCCTTACAGGAAATTTGAACCATCAAGGAAAAATTGAAATTGAAAATCTCAACACTTGTCATAACGCACAGGCACTAAATTTTTCATTTGAATACTATGCTCCAATTGATACCAATGTCGGCTGTTGGCTTCAAGAGATTTTGTTTCACCCCCAAGATAACTGCCCCTCTTTTGTAGAAATTTTCAACCCGCACAATTTGGCTATATCCTTGGATAATTGGTCCATTGGTAACGCCAAGGATGGAAATGTTGACCTACAAAATCACCATCATTTTATTCCGCCCAAAGGCATCTTGGCATTGACCGCTAATCCAGAAAAAGTCAAATCATTTTTTCCGCAAACAAATTTATCCCAGGCTCAAATTCATGCCATGAAAAAAATGCCCTACTTCACCCAATCCAATGGCGAGGTAGAGCTGTTTTACCTGGCTGATAGAAAAGATCACTTTGCCTACAGAGAAGAGATGCATAACCCTGGTTTAGATGATTACATTGGGAAATCATTAGAAAAAATTTCACCCAATGATGAATTCTCCCAGTGGATTACGTCTTCGTACCAGGCGGATTATGGTACACCCGGCTATGCCAATTCACAGCGATTTGTAGCTCAAGATTCAATTGATCCATGGACGATAAGTCCCATTTGCTTTAGTCCCAATGGAGATGGACAAGATGACTTTGTTCAAATTCAGTGGAACAACGCATCACCCAATGAATGGGTGCAATGGATGATTATCAATGAATCCGGTATTCCGGTATATCAGCAAAACGCTACTTGGTCTGGTAATACCAGATCCTGGACTTGGGATGGAGTAAATATATATGGCCAATTGAGCCCGCCTGGCATGTATGGATGGGTGGTTTACTCAACTTCCACCCAATATCAAATTTTACCTTCACTTAAAACGTTTGTACTTTCGCCCTGAAAGATGTACTTGCACAAAACACCCCGTTTGCTTCGCGCCATCGCCCAAGATTTTGTTTGGCGAATTCCTACTGAAAAACAGGAAGTGTTTTTGACATTTGACGATGGACCTACTCCTATCATCACAGAAAAAGTGTTGGATATACTCAAGCAAAACGATGCCAAAGCCACTTTTTTCTGTATTGGAAAAAACGCTCAGAATCATCCCCATCTCCTAGAGAGAATACTTAAAGAAGGACACCGCATTGGGAATCACACCCATACACATCGACGGGGTTGGAAAACCGGATACGCGCAATATCTTCGAGATGTATTGCAGGCCAAACAATATTTGAGTTCAGATTTGTTCCGCCCCCCTTACGGGCAAATTACAAGAAGCCAAGCACGCGCTTTAAAAAATCACTTTCACCTCGTCATGTGGGATATACTTAGTGGCGATTTTGACCCCAATATGTCCGTTGAACAATGCATAGACATCGTTAGTCAAAACTGCACATCTGGTTCTATCGTTGTATTTCATGACAGCATGAAAGCCAGTCCTGTATTACTGCAATCATTGCCCATTATACTTAAAAACCTCACAGAAAAAGGATTTACTTTTTCATCTATAACCCCAGCACATGTACGTAGCACCTAAGAAACACCTCGGTCAACACTTTTTAATCAATGCACAAATCGCTCAGGATATAGCCCATGCATTGACCGGTTTTGGCAACTATAAAACCGTCCTTGAAATTGGACCAGGAACAGGGGCTTTGACCAAACACTTATTGCCTATGCCCTATGATACGCACGTAGTGGAGATAGATGAACAGTCCATAGTGTACTTGCATCTGCACTACCCGGAGCTAAAAAATAAAATTCATTCTGAAGACTTTTTACGAATGGATTTAAAAAATAAATTCCCACAGCCAATAGCCGTTATAGGCAACTTCCCTTACAATATTTCTTCACAAATACTATTTCATGTTTTGGACTTTAAAGACCACGTGCCTGAGCTAGTGGGTATGTTTCAAAAAGAAGTCGCCCTTCGTGTTGCCAATGGACCTGGATCAAAAGATTATGGGATATTAAGTGTGCTTATTCAAGCTTGGTATGAGGTAGAATATCTTTTCACTGTGCATGAAAATGAATTTAATCCACCACCCAAAGTAAAGAGCGGTGTGATTAGAATGAAAAGAAAAGACATTCAGGATTTGGGTTGTGACGAAGTAAAGTTTAAGCAGCTCGTTAAATTGGCTTTTAACCAAAGAAGAAAAACGCTTAGAAATTCTTTGAAAAGTGTTATTCAAAATCAGGAAGTAACAGGCGATTGGTTACAAAAAAGACCCGAGCAACTGGGGGTTCAAGAGTTCATTGAGCTCACCAATCTGTTGATGTAAATTGGTTTTTTTCTTTTAACGGAGTTTCTCTTTGTCTAGGCCAATGGCTTGCTTTACCTTTGAGGCATGAGCATGATTACATTGAACGAGTTCATCATGGAGCGCCAAGCGGATTTTCCCTTTGCTTCAGGTGACTTGAGCCGCCTTTTAGCAGATATCAGTATTGCTGCCAAGATCATCAATCATAAGGTAAACAAGGCAGGGCTTCAAGATATCTTGGGCGCAGAAGACACTACCAATGTACAAGGCGAGACGCAAATGAAGTTAGATGTCTTTTCGGATCAAGCATTGCTCAATGCTGTTAAATGGGGAGGTCAAGTTTGCGGTGCTGGAAGCGAGGAGAATGAAAAGTACTTTGCCTTTGACATGGAACATTGCAGAAAAGCCAGATACGTCATCTTATTTGATCCTTTGGATGGCTCTTCTAATATCGACGTTAATGTTAGCATTGGAACTATTTTTTCCATTCATCGCCGCAAAAGCGCCGTTGGAGATTTAGCCAATGTCAATGATTTTTTACAAAAGGGATGTGACCAAGTGGCCGCGGGTTATGTAATCTACGGTTCTTCAACCATGTTGGTATATACAACCGGACACGGTGTAAATGGATTTACACTTGAACCTAGTATAGGCGAGTTTTGTCTTTCTCATGCCAACATGAAATTTCCTGAAATGGGTAACATTTATAGCATCAACGAAGGCCACCTACTCTTGTGTGAAAAAGGCATACAAGATTATGTAGCTATGTGCAAGAGTATTGATAAAAAAAACAACCTTCCTTACACTGCTCGATACATCGGATCATTGGTGGCTGATTTTCACAGAAACCTCATCAAAGGCGGAATTTACATGTACCCTGGAACTCAAAAAAATCCACAAGGAAAATTGCGTTTGCAATATGAATGCAATCCCTTGGCCTTTATCGCAGAACAAGCGGGTGGCAAAGCATCGGATGGTCATCAACGTATTTTAGACCTCACCCCAAAAGACCTGCATCAAAGAACACCTTTCATCGTAGGCCCCACAGCAATGGTAGAGCAAGTCGAAGCATTTATTTTAAATGGCAAAAACTAAACCCGTATCTTTGAGACAACGATAAGCAAGTGAATCCTCAACTCGTCATCATACCTACTTACAACGAAAAAGAAAACGTTGGTTCCATGATTCAAACTGTCATGGCATTGCCAATGGCCTTTGATTTGCTTTTTGTAGACGACGGATCACCTGATGGAACAGCAGAGATTATTCAAGCTCAAATGAGCGTTTATCCCGGTAGGATTCACCTCATTCAACGAACAGGTAAACTTGGATTGGGTACTGCCTACATCACCGGTTTCAAATGGGCCATTGAGCAGGGCTATTCTTATATCTGCGAAATGGATTGCGATTTTTCTCACAATCCTAGTGATCTTCCGCGTTTGGTGGAAGCGTGCAGCAATGGGGCTGATATGAGCGTTGGCTCTCGTTATACAAAAGGTGGTGGTGTTGAAAATTGGCCTTGGAACAGACGTTGGATGAGTAAAGGTGCGGGCATATATGTAAACACAGTTCTTGGCCTTAACGTAAAGGATGCTACGGCGGGTTTTGTTTGCTTCAAAAGAAAAGTTTTAGAAACCATAGATCTGGATAATATTCAATTCATCGGATATGCTTTTCAAATTGAAATGAAATACAAAACCAAAAAAGCAGGTTTTAAAATTCAAGAAGTCCCCATTCTGTTTAAAGATAGAATCCTAGGGCAAAGCAAAATGAGTTTAAATATTTTCAATGAAGCTTTTATTGGCGTATTGAAAATGAGATTGAGCTAATATGAAAACTTTAATTCAAAATGTTCACGTTGTCAATGAAGGCAACGTTTTTCGTGCGGATGTATGTATTGAAAATGAGAAGATTTTCTCTGTAGAAGACCCATTATCCGTGAATCCAGAATGGGCAGACCAGACAATAGATGGCACCGCGTTACACTTACTCCCTGGTATGATTGATGACCAAGTACATTTCAGAGAGCCCGGTTTGACACACAAAGGAAACATTTACAGTGAAGCCAGAGCTGCAGTGGCTGGTGGTGTAACCAGCTTCATGGAAATGCCAAACACGGTTCCCAATACCGTCACACATGAGGAATTAGAGAAAAAATATACCCGTGCATCGGAGGTCTCTCTCGCCAACTATTCATTCTACATGGGAGCTACCCAAAACAATGCAGAGATTATTGGAGAAATTGACATTAAAAATGTTTGTGGTGTAAAAATTTTCATGGGTTCATCTACCGGAAATATGCTTGTAGACAACGAAGAAAGTTTAAATGCCATTTTTAAAAATGCCAAGACCATCATCACTACGCATTGTGAAGATGATAAAATGATAGCATTAAATCTCCAAAAGGCACAACAACAATATCCTTCTGGTATTCCGGTACAAATGCACCCCATCATCCGAAATGCAGATGCTTGTTATGCCTCATCATCGAGAGCCATCGAATTGGCCAAGAAACATGACGCCCAACTGCATATTCTACACATCAGTACAGCCAAGGAAATTTCCTTGTTTAGAAATGATATTGACCTTAAAGACAAAAGAATCACTGCAGAAGCATGTGTACACCATCTTTGGTTTAGTGATGCCGACTATGATACTTTGGGCAGCAGAATCAAGTGGAATCCCGCTGTTAAAACGGCTGAAGATAGAGCAGCCATTCGTCAGGCTGTAAAAGACGGATTTATTGATGTTCTAGCCACAGACCACGCTCCACATACATTGGAAGAAAAATCTAATCCTTATGGCTCATGTCCTTCGGGAGGCCCATTGGTGCAACATGTCTTGATTGCGCTGCTGGATATGTACCATCAAGGCATTTTTACTTTGGAAGAAATAGTTCAAAAAGCCGCTCACAACGTGGCAACATTGTACCAAATTCCAAACCGTGGCTTTATCCGTCCCGGATACCAAGCGGATTTGGTATTGGTCAATTTGAATCAACCTTGGTTGGCCAAAGATGACAACTCCGCATACCTATGCCAGTGGACTCCATTTCATGGTCATCTTTTCAAGAGCCAGATAATTACTACGTTTGTCAATGGATTTGCTGTTTATGACAAAGGGAATTGGAATGAGTCGGTTAGAGGTCAAAGATTACAATTTGCACGATGAAAAAATTGACATTTTTTGCAGCGATGATGACCATTTTATCGGCTTGCTCAAGTTCAGAAAAAGCTACAAGACCTCCCCTTGGATTGGAAAAGGTTTCTTTGATTGTTCAAGAGTTGCGCATCATGGAAGCCGCTTATGGCATGCATTACCAACAAATAGACTCATTGAAAACAGGATGGAAACCATTCCATTTGGAAGTCTTTAAAAGACTTGGGGTATCGGAAGATGAATTTAAAAAAAGCTTAGATTATTACACGCTTTTTCCGGATAGCCTTTTGCTTATGGATAGCTTGATTATTCATCGTTTAGAACCGCTCTCAGGGGAGCGTTTGAGTAAAGGCATTCCAGGTCAAAAACACATACCAAATCACCAACCCAAAGTCGACCAAGAAAGCGGCCAATAATCTGTAAGAAGTCTGAGCCAAAAGAATTGCTGGAATCGCTGATGCGAAAAGTCCCAAGGGGATCACATGGTAACCAAAGCCATATCTTAACAATCCCTCCGAAATCAATATCAGAAACAACACCACGGATACCCATAAATACCTTCTTGCAAAAAAAACATTTCGTTCTCCTTGATCCAATGCATCCGTAATTATCACCAATGCGGAAATAAAAAAGAATGAAATAGAAAACAAAAACTCAATATGTGGCGCATGAATAAAAATTAAAGGAAGCAATGCCCATACCGTCCAACACCAAGCAACAGCAAATGTTTTTGTAAGATAATTCTGTCTAATTCCTCCATCCAATTTTTTAATTAAAGTCCCCGGAGCATACAGCAAAGCAACAACCAATGCAATTGTTAATGCGAGCCAAGTAAATATTCCGGATGTACTAGATTGTATCTGGTGACATTGCACAATGTATGCTCCTGAAGATAATATGGAACCATACAAAGTTGCAAAACGATAAGGACTCTTGCGATGCTGCTTGGGCCAGCGGAGAATCATATAAAACAATGCGGATGACAACGCACCCATGGCAATAATCTCAAAAGGAATCTGCTGAACTTCATTCAAGGTCCTCTCCAAAGTAACCCAGGCAGAAAGATAAAATACCATGGCAATACCCGATACCACAGAATAAATCCACCACCAATTTTTTTTAATAATCTCCATTATCTCGTTGCATAATAGAACAAAAGACCTGTTGCTGATCCAACAAATCCCCCGAGCAATGCTCTTTTAATCCTTTTGCTTTTAGCTACAGGACCAAAACCCTCCGCATACCAATCATTGTACTTCAATCCTTCATCACTCATATGATGAGCACGACATCGAACTTTAAAAGGAATATTTCCCAAAGCAAATAGCATGGGTGGAGCAACTGCACTTAAAAATCCATCTTGACCGATATAAGCCAAAGTGCCACAAAATAAAAACCCTCCTATCCAAGCATGCCTGGCTGAGTATCGCTCGTAGGCATCGCGCTCTCCCATCAAGAAGACGCGCATCTCGTCAACGTTATAAGTATATCCCAATAAACTATCTTGACCATAAAACAAGACCTCTCTGCCTTCAGTCGTTACACTAAATATCTCGCTGCGATGTAATTCTGCCTCTCGTGTTTTACCGTACTTCCCTTGGTAGCGAACCTTCACAAGCAGGGTAGAATCTACCATCACCTCTCCTTTGATTACACGACCATTCATCAACAATACTTCTTGCTGAAACGTTTTATTGGCCTTGATTTCTTTCTCCTTAGGTAATTCAAAAGCATAGGCATAACCGCCTGTTACAACGTAATCCATATCCCCTGAGGAGATGTCTCTTTGAATCAAATATCCCAATTTTAAACTTTGGTGATTTTTCAAATTCCAATCAGTCCCTCCTTGCCAACGCCAAGTTGAATACTGTTGGGTATTGGTATTAAAAAACAATTCATGACTCGTGTACAAATCCACTTTAGGAAGTCCCGTAAATTTAACACCTCCACGAAGTCTTGTATTCTGACTCAAATCCGCATCTTGCCAATCTCCCACTCCAAATTGCGTTTGACCCCACTGCTGACGCATCAATGCCGAGGTCTCCCATTTCCCCCAATCGTATTTCCATTGCGCACCCACACTCAATCTTTGGCGATAATTCCACAAGCCGTTGCTAGATCTCGCCCCTATCCGCATCTCCGCTTGGGCCGACCAACTTTTACTCAATTTTTGTTGTACTCCAACATCCGTGAAAGCGCTGCGCACCAATCTCATGTTGTCATATAAGCGCATTTCTGGAGCGACAAAAAAATCTCGCTTCCCTTTGGCTTCAAAATTAACTTTGCCTGATATCCACAAACCCGCATCCTGCTGTTGACTCAACAGCAAAAAAGGAATTGAAAAAAAGAGATTACAAAAAAGTAGCTTAAGGCGTGTCATAGGTCATCAATGTTCCTACTTCCAATTGCTCTTTGCGCTTAACCACCTTAACCGTCTCCTTTACCACCATGTGATCAGGATTGGATGAAGCGGACCCCAGTGTATCCATGCTATATACATACAAGGTATACTCCCCTGGACGTAACCCTTGAAAAGAAAAATCACCATTGTAATTGGTCATCACCTTCTCATCTGGAGACAGATTATCACCATATACCAAGTATACTTCCAAGTCCCTGCCTTCAACCGTATCAATAATCGTTGAGGCATTGCTCAAAACCGCTCTTCTTTGAACATCCACATGTCCTGTAATTTGAGCCAGTCCACCTGAACCCGCCTCCTTTGCACAAGAATACAACAGCTGTGCAGCAACCAAAACCAAAAATAATTTTTTCATATCTCTTTACTCATTCAAACATAACCTATTTTAATCACTTAAACAATGATTCTGTTGTGAACCGGGATGGCCAACGCGCCAAAAGAAATTTTCACCCCCTCAATTTCTTTCAATATATCATAACATTGGACCAAAGTAGCCCCCGTTGTGATGACATCATCAATCAACAACACACGCTTTTCTATCAATCCTTTGGCGCTATTCAAAGCAAAAGGATTTTCCTTTTTGGTGTTGCGTGTCCATCTGTTCTGAAATGTTTGACTTCGATCATTGGACTCTCGAATGAGTATATTTTCCTGAATTGGAATTTCCAAAACTTCAGCCAGCCCTTTTGCTATTTCTAAAGCTTGGTTGTAACCTCGCAATTTCATTTTTTTTGGATGAAGAGGAACCGCAATAATTACATCCCAGGGACAAGTACCCACTTGCCTCTTCAGAGAAGTAGCCCAATTTTTCCCAAGAATATAGCCCACCTCAGGATGCTGCCGATATTTCAAAGCATGCATCAGTTCTCGAACCATCCCAGTCTTTTCCATTTTAAAACCTACTACAAGTTGCTGAAAATCACATCGCCCAAAAAACACTTTTTTCATCTGTGGATGCACTAGAAAAGGAAATGCTCGCGGCAATTCCATCTTGCAATGCGTGCAGATGACTTCCTCAAAATGTAAAAGATCCCAAGCGCAGTATAGACAGTGTCTAGGATAAATAAGATAGACCAAAGATTGAAACCATAACTTGATTTTTAATTTCATTGAGCTAAGTTCCATTGCTCATTCAAGAAAAAAAAGAAACACATAACAAGCATATTTTTTAGGAATACTCTTGTATTGTGTACTTTTGCCGCGAAATGATGACCATTCAAGTCCTTAAATCTAAAATCCACCGCGTTACTGTAACGGAGGCGGATTTAAACTACATCGGGAGTATCACTTTGGATCCTGCATTGATGGCTGCTGCCAACATGATAGAGGGTGAAAAAGTTCAGATTCTCAATTGCAACAATGGTGAGCGTTTTGAGACTTATATTATCACTGGACCTGCAAACTCCGGTGTCGTTTGTCTCAATGGCCCTGCGGCCAGAAAAGTAGCTGTAGGCGATATCGTAATCGTCTGTTCATACGCCAGCATTGAATTTGAGGCTGCCAAGTCTTTCAAGCCCTGGATTGTATTCCCGGACACCGCTACCAATCGATTGCTCTAATGATGAAATGGCTGAAATACGCTCTATTCTTGGCCATAGGCTTGGGATTGGCATGGTATGCGTCTAAAGATGCGGATTTTGATACCATCTGGAGTGCTACCTTACAGCTGAATTGGTTTTGGGCTATTTTATCCATGGTCACCAGTTATGTCGCGATGATCATTCGCGGATACCGTTGGAACATTCTACTTGCGCCAATGGGATACAAGGCCAGGAATTCTAACAATGTGCATTCTGTTGCCTTTGGTTATATGATGAACGACCTGATTCCCCGCAGTGGTGAGTTGGCTCGATGCGCTTTGCTTTCACGTGCAGAAAATATTCCTGTCGACAAATTGGTGGGAACTGTCATTTTAGAACGCATTGTAGATATGCTAACGCTTCTGATGGTAATTGGTCTAGCCACATGGCTACAGGCAGATGCCATCCATGCCCTTTGGGACCAAATTACCGCTGCCAAGGCTTCTACTGGACCGACAGAAAAAAGTTATACCATCTACTATATTTTGGTCGCCATGATGGCCATGGCGTTTGTAGGTTGGTGGGTCTTAGGCAAATTACAGCACATCCCATTCTTTGCCAAAATCAAAGGATTTGCTGACGGCATTTTTTCTGGAATGAAAAGTATTGCAGGGCTTAAGCAAAAAAATAAATTCATTTTGCTCACACTTGGTATTTGGGCTGCGTGGTTATTAATGGCGTACTTCATGATGAAAGCCCTGCCTGCCACAGCTGGATTAGATTTAGCCGATGCCTTGTTCTTTATGGTGGCCGGAAGTTTTGGAATGATTGTGCCTACTCAGGGTGGATTAGGAGCTTATCACTTGACTTCTAAATATGGGTTTATCGCTTTGGGATTAGACGGTGCTTTGGGGTTAACCTTTGCGTGGATATCTTGGGTAGGAAAAACCATTGTAGAATTTGTAGTTGGTTCAATTGGTTTTATTATTGTGGATCAACGATCCAAAAGAAATAAAAATGCCGCATCAAGCTAAAATCGCACAATGGAAATCAGAAGGAAAGACCATTGTCTTCACCAATGGTGTATTTGATATTCTTCATGTAGGGCACGTTACCTACCTGCAAGAGGCCAAAGCGCTAGGAGATATTCTGGTAGTTGGGTTAAATGCAGATAGCTCCGTAAGGCGCTTAAACAAGGGACCAGAGCGACCCATCAACGATGAGCAATCTAGAAAAAAAGTATTGGAAGCGTTGCGATGCGTAGACGAGGTAATCATATTTGATGAAGACACACCCCTTAGTTTGATCATGGCAATACGACCCAAAATTATTGTCAAGGGCGGTGATTACAGTGAGCATGTCACTGATCGACGCGATCCACGGTATGTTGTAGGATCTCAGGAGGTAAGAAAATGGGGAGGAAAGGCCCACGTTCTGGCGTTTGTTCAAGGTTATTCCACCACCAATATTGTAAAGAAAATGAGGGAGTAAATACCCCTATTGTGCCGCAAATCGAAAAACAATTTTACCGGTCTGAGTCGCTTTACCAAGCTCTGCATTGAATTTCCATTTTTTTGCGTGCGCCAAACTCTCATCCATGAGGCATTGGACTTGTGATGAGCTAGGGTCTATTGAAGCTGATTTCACTTCCCCACGATCATTTACCGTAACGTTCACTTTAACCACACCAGCTTGTTTGCATCGGTAGGTAGGTTTGGGGCCAAAGCTAACACTGCGACCTGCTAAAACCCACTCCACCGAAACCGCACCACTGTATGAAGTGCTAGACGTTGGTTGTTGATTTTCCGAATTATTCTTAGGCGTGTCGTATTGCTTAGGCTGAGGGCGCTCATCATGCTGATGTTCTTTGTTCAATCGATCAAATTCCTGCCTCGCATACTCCTCGGGAGATATGTCTTTGCCCTGACCACGATTATCTCGAATAACCTGACCAATTTCTGCATCCATTTGGGACATCACATTTCGCATCGGTCCATTTTCAGATTCACCCGTACTAGAAGGAGTTGACTCATCCAATTGCAAAGGAATTTCCTCTACCACTTCTTGCTGCTGCGATGCAGGGTCTTCCCAACCATCGGAAGTTGTAAAAAATACGATTGCAGTCGTGAAAATCTGAATAGTCACGGCAATCAACATGGCCTGCATCGCCCATTTCCAACCCCCTTCTGGCTTTGATTCCAATATGTAATCCAAGGTGTTTTTCACTCCGCTAAAGATACGTTTGTTGCGATTTTAAAATACATCAAATTTTCATCCTATATTTGTTCAAATACATTACAACTATGAAAAAGTTCATCGCATTTTTTGCATTCATGATTTTGATTGCAGGTGTTGCATCAGCACAAACGCAAAACGCAACAGACAATAACTCGGAGAAAAAAGAGCACGTAGTAAAAGAAAAGGCTTCTTGCGGAACTGAGAAGGCTTCTTGCAACAAAGCAGAAGGTGGAAAGGCTTGTTGTTCTAAAGATGCCAAGAAAGAAGAAGGAAAGGCTTGTTGTTCCAAAGATGCCAAGAAAGAAGAAGGAAAGGCTTGTTGTTCAAAGGACGGTAAGAAAGAAGAAGGAAAAGCATGTTGCTCAAAGGACGGTAAAAAAGAGGAGAAGGCACAGCCCAAACCATAAAGATTAGAATTCAAAAGAAAGGGCTCCAATTGGAGCCCTTTTTTATTTTCTTAAAAGTCAAATTGTATTTTCAAGTCAGGCTTTTCTTCTGCCATATCAGGGTTTTTGCCTTGATTTTCCAGATACTTGATGGCAAACTGTGCGATATCATTTCTATTCCAGCTATCCATGTTGCAATCAAAAATCCGCAATAAAGCTTGGAGATCTTTTTGAGAAAGCGATGCTCTTTTTTCTGCGTCGTAAAGAAAAACAGAGATCACTGCAAGAGACGCAAGCGACGGTTTGGTGAGCATATTTTTGAGAGAAGAATCCGCATCAATCAGGCTCCAAATAGCAGGGAGTAAAGAAGATCCCCCAGGATTGGAATGGTATTTTTCGATTGCGTTTTTGATACAAATTCGAAGATCATGTTCATCCCATGGTTTAGAAACATAGCGATAAATTTCCCCTTTGTTGATCGCATTTACGACAGCTTCGATATCCGCGTAACCCGTCACTAAAATTCTGACCGATCTAGGAAAATCTGGGAGAATCATTTCAAAAAATTCCACCCCAGATATTTCAGGCATTTTTTGGTCTGACAAAATTACTGGCACCTCATTTTGATTAAGGTATTCTACAGCTTCACGCGCCGAGGTTGTAGTGAACACGTCATATTCACGACGAAAGAGCGCTTTGAAAGCGATGAGGTTATTTTCCTCATCATCCAAGTATAGAATTTTAATTTTATCACTCATGGTTCATCGGTTTTGGAGATAAGGGCAAGGTAATGATAAAAGAAGTACCCAATCCCCACTCACTTTCAACATTTATTTCACCACCATGTTCATGGACGATTCCCAGTACAATTGAAAGACCGAGGCCAGTGCCTTCACCAACTTGCTTGGTAGTAAAAAAAGGATCAAATATTTTTTTCCGAACTTCATCCTTCATACCTGAACCATTGTCTTTTACGACAATTTGAATTTTGTCATCAAGGATAGCCGTTTTAACAGTAACTAGTCTCTGATTGATTCCCCTATTATCCATTTTTGTTGCATGAACGGCATTGGATATAAGATTCATCAGGACTTGATTTAATTTCCCTGGGAAGCAAAGCACTTGAGGTAAGGTTAAATCTAGTTCGGTAATAACGGTAGCTTCTTTAGAGGTAATATTCTTCATAACCATTAAAGTTGAAGAAATACATTCATTGATATCCGCCATAACTAGGACATCGCGATCCATTCTTGAGAACACCCGCAAAGATCGGACGATATCAGCGGTACGTTTGGAGCCTTCATCAATACCATTAAGCAGTTGATAGATTTCCTTTTGCAGATAATCGATATCCAGTTCTTGGTATCTTTTTAGGAGCGCCTCCCATTTTTCGGGAAGGTCTTGAGGGTTTGTTGGCGTTTTGAATTCATTGATAATTTCCAAGAGTTCTTCAACGTCCCTTTTAAGTGGTTGGACATTAGATCGGACGAAATTGACTGGGTTATTAATTTCGTGAGCGATACCAGCTGTCATTTGACCAAGAGAAGCAAGTTTTTCTGATTCCACCAATTGTTTTTGGGTGAGTTGGAGATCGTGGACAGTTTTTTCCAGGTTGTTTTTGGAAGATTGCAATTCGGCCGTTCTGAGGTTCACTTCTTGTTCCAGGATAGATTTTTGTTCATGGATCAGGCGTTGATTTTCCTCCATCATGGAAATGGCTTGCATTTGCGACGCCTCCTTTTCCCTTTTCAGAATATTGATCCTATCCGCCAACGCCAGAGAGAGGAGGATGGCTTCGATGGCCGAGCCAATTGGCATTGCATAATTAGTAATTGGCGAGAATTGAAGTACTCCAAAATTTCTCAAAGCATAAAGAGTCACACCAATCAAAAAAAATGACCAGGCAAATAAATAAAATTTCGCTGGTTTATATCCATTCTGAACAGCTGCTATTGAAGCAGGTACAAGTATTAATGCACAAGATGCATTAAAATTAATCAGTAGCTGCCCTATGAAAGCATAGTTTGAGAATACAAATATTCCCGAGACAACATACAAAACTGCAAAAAACTTCAAGGCTGAGTGAACTTTTGGCGAATAGTCCTTTGTTCTTATAAAATCCACAGAAAACCAAATTGTCGCTAATCCACTTAGTATAGGTATTAAGCTAGACATTATACGACTAAGTTCTCCATTAGATGGCCAAAAATATTTGTCCGCATATCCAGAAATTACCATTTGCGTGAGAAGCACGGCCCCTACATATGCGACATACTTTAAGTAAGTTTTGTCCCTTACAGTTATGAAAATAAAAATATTATACAGAATCATCACAATCATTATTCCCAAATAAAAAAAGTAAAATGATCTTTTCTGAACTTCTTGTTTTATGAAATCGAGATAATCGTAATGTATTTGAATAGGAAATATGAGTTGCTCGTCACTTTTAATTTTAAAATAAAAGGTAGCTCTTCCATCAATATTCGCTAATTGAAAACTATATCCGGTATTATCCAAAGAGGAAGGATAAATTTGTCCTCCTCGATAAATAAGTCTCTTCATAGAAGAATCTTTATAAATTTCTATTTCATCTAATAATGAGTTATCAATTAAAACTGTAAATAATCCAAATGACAAGTCAATATCCTCAATGGTTACCTTACCAAAACATGGTTCCGCACTTATCCCTAAACTTAAGGTATTTCCTTTCACTAATTCGAAATTAGCATTACCTTGTTTGTATGCATTAGAACGCAAATACTCTATTTCAATCTCTTGAGCAATTAAATTAATTGAGAAAAAGGTAGTGTATGCTATTGTTAAAAATAAAATCTTAAATAATCTGGAGATCATACGCTATGTTTAAATTGGTGCCATTTCTTTCTTCAATTACTACCTGTACTGGTTGATTTATTAGGGACATAATTTTATCTCGTTCTTCTATACTTACATTTCTCATTTTAATAAAATCTTCGTGAAAAGTAATGTGCGCATTTTGCTTTGCTCCTTCATAATAAACTATACCCTCTTCACCAACCTGCTTTAATAAGGTAAATCCAAAAACAGATGCCATACGATATGAATGGACAGAGCAAAGGGCAAGAATATTATCAACTTTTAAAAGGCCCGCTAATGCCAATGCTGCCCGTATACTATACACACTCCCGATACCCATACCTGCTACAGAAACAGAATTCCACAAACCGCATAATTCAACGGTAGAGTAATTAATTTGATTACCAACAAAATCATTAATTTCCGGTGCTAAATCCATTAGAGCCGTTTGTATGGGAACCTTTCTACCACGATTACAAAACTCTAGTCTAGCACCTCCGTATACACGAGATGAATCCATTGATTCTACTAATATGACAAAAGTGTCATCAGACTTCATCCAATCTTCTGTAGTACTTGAAACTTTAAACCCAAATGATCTTAAAACATCTAAATGTCCTTCTTGGAATCTAAGACACGAAATCATATCATTCGAAGCGCGGAATGCCTTTATTCGAATGCTTGAAACAGATTCTCTCTGCTCACTAATTAGTTTGGATATGTCAATTGAACTTTGACTCAATGTCCAAATAATTACGAGAACTTTCAACTTTGTGACCTAAAAAAATCTTCCTTGCCACAATTGCAATTGTGGCTCCTCCGGATAAGACATCCGAACCTAATTGAGGCCACGTACGAATTTCTTTTCCGATTAAGTTCATTGACTCCAAACCTCTTTCGGAAACTAAATCAAAATCAATTGATGCATATAGCAACTCCTTATCTAATTTTCTGAGTTCTGCCCAATCCAAAGGAAATTTAGAAAACCTGCCGTGTAATAGAGGGTACTCCTTATCTAGATCAAATCTCTCAACATCTAAAACCCCTCTATCACTGGTTTCCATTAATACAGGAATTGAATTTTGCCTTGCCCAGTGTCGTGAAAGAAATTTAACAAAACCCGAATCACACTCATCAACCAGCAAATCCAATTTGGTTTTTCCGATTATAAAATCTTCAATATTATTTTCATTAATACCCTCTTTGAAAATTTCAATATTTAGGTATGGATCAAGTTCAAGGACAGCTCTCTTGGCTGCTATCGCCTTATTTAATCCAATATTGGTCAAAGGTTGATAAATTCTGTTCAAATTAGACAGTTCAATCTCATCAAAATCTGCAATCTTGAAATTAGAACAAACTCTCTCAAGTGCCATAGCCATTAGAACAGAATATCCCACTGACAATCCAATAATTCCCACACACTTTTTTGATAAAATTTCCTGTTCGTCGAATCTTATTTTATTTCTGTTTCTTACCGTTCTTAAATAAATAAAATCTTCTCGGTCCAGCACACGCACAAGAGTATCTCTCCAGGGGTAAAAAATATAGACTCCTAACTGTCTCGATTCCTTTTGATTGACTAAACTTTCTAGTGCCTCTGTTAGTTTCGAAGATTCTTTGGGAATATCGGGAAACTTATTCAAAGTAAGTTCATTCAACATCGAGTTCAAAAAATCAAGAAATATACCTCTCTTACCTTGGGTATACTGTAGAATTAATTCTTGATCCTCATTAATATCGAAAATTATTATATCTTGAGACTCCAATGACATGTCTCAAAGTTCATAAGGAATATCACTAAATAGTTGACTTTTCCATTTCGCTTTGAACATTAAGACGTTGATTAAACAAAATACAATTATGAATACTGATCAAGAAAGTAAGGGGCAAAAAATTTCTTTTACAAACTGGAAAACTAGCCTATCAAAATTTCTAGAAATTGAAATTTCTAAAAATCCCAATCTTTGTCTTCCTGTTGCAAAATATCTGAGTCAATTCATTGAAAAGATGGATTTAATAAAAACAGATATTGCAAATAAATCCGCATCAGTCTCTCTTCAAATGATGATTAGAGCAATGGCTACTTATGAACCAGACAAAGACCTTCCCGCACTTAAGGACTTGACAAAACATTTTCCAAGTTCAAAAAATGAATTTCAATCTATTTTTAATATTGAAGAAAATAAGTTCATTTGGGTAAGTGAAAATATTGAAGAAACTTTGGGGTTCCCAAGAGGACACTTCACATTGGAGAATCTAATCGGATTAAATGGTGAACCAATAATCCACCCCGAAGATTTACCACATTTCATGAGATGGGCGGGTATCTCCTATTTACTTTTCTCCATCCCTGGATTCAAATTCGAAAGCAATAACGACTATCAGCTAATAAAATTTAGAATTAGTACAAAGGATTCTAAAATCAAACAAATTCGTGAATTACAAACCTTGGTACTTTCAAAGAAATCTCAACTTTACATTAACAAATCAGGTATTTCAGAATCAGGAATTCCAAAATATCATTTCGACACTTGGACTATTTATGATTCCTCCTTCTTCGATTTTGTTCGTCCACACTATGTAACCTCCTTTAATCAATCATCATTCATGAATGATCTTGCTTATCTTATTAACTGTATTCTCGTTGATTTTCCCGTAAAATATCTGCTAATATTGAATGAACGAAGTAAAAATGATCGAAACAAGTTGGTAGCAAATTCAATGAATGATAAACTAATCTCATTTGCAAGCATTCAAGGTAATTTAGACGAATACAAAATTGGAGATTATTTAAATAAATCCATAAAACCAAAGCTCACAAGCACCTGTAGAAATTGGTGTCCAGAACTGCAAAATGATATTATTGGAGATTATGAGGCAATCAATTATGCGCGAAAAATGGGAATAATTCCTATTCCAAGTCAGGTAGAATCAATGTTATATGGCTTGACCGATAAATAGGCATAAAAACATATCCCTTCGAAAATTTCGAAAACCGGCAATCGCCGGTTTTTTTGTGCCCACGTTTGTCAAACAAATTATTGATAAACCTTTTCAAAACAAAAACAACTATGATCCGCTATCCTAAAATCAGAGAATTTAGAATTCTCCACGACCTCAAACAAGAATACATCGCTGACCAACTGGGAATCTCCCAACCTGAATACTCACGCCTGGAAAATGGCTTCCGTAAAGTGCGACTAGAAGACTTTAAAAAATTATCCAAAATCTACGACGTCCATATCAATATCCTCATGACGCGTGAAGCTGAATACGAATACGAACCCAAATCCAAAAAGAAAGCCTCTACCTCAACTCCGTCTTTCCAAGATGTTCAAATTACTCAACTCCTAGATCAACATGCTCAAATCCTACAATTCCTCAAACAATCCAATATGGACTCCATACAAATCATTCAAAAACTGATTCCCAATCAAAATCTATCTCACAACTCTATGTAATTCCTTCTGTTTTATCCTATTGTCCTTCATTACCCGAAAAGGAGAGGAGCCATCCTCTCCTTTTTTATGCCTCCAATCCATGTTTTTCAACTTTTTTCTATCTGATTATCAATGACTTAAAAACTTTTTCAACATTTTTTGTAACCTTTAATCTCCTGCCCTCGTTAAACTACCCAACAACAACAACAAACACACAGCAAAATGAAAAACAATAACAACAACGCAGCGCAAACCAAAGTAATGGTGGTTTCTCAAAACGCTACTTTCGCCCAAGATGTAAAGAACTTGTTGAATGAAAACTTTGAAGTGCTTGCTTCTGATAACGCTGCCGAGGCTTTTGACCTTCTTCTTCCTGAGCAAGTTCAAGTTCTAGTTGTTGATCAATTCCTTAATGGTACTACTGGTGCTGAATTCCTTAAGTCTGTGAACCAACACTTCCCTCAAGTGAAAGCAGTTTTCGTTGCTCAAAACAGCAATGAATTGAACTGGGAGTCTCTTCTTAACGAGTGCCGCCCTTTCCGCGTAATATCTGTTCCTGTTAATCTTAAAGCTCTTGAAAATCACGTGGCTGACGCTGCTGAGCGCTTCCACCAAGAATTCGAAAACGACCAAACTTTGGAATTCTTGAACCGTCAAAATCAGCAAATGCAATTCCTTTTGACTCAGAGCTTGCTTTCTTAAAAATGCTGTCCGTACAGGGATGTCGGATTAGTTGTTGTTGTTGTTAATTCAAGGCGGCTTTTTGGTCGCCTTGTTTCATTTTATAATATGCAGTACTCAAACCTGACATCAAAGCGGAAAAACTATCCATCGCTGATTGGGTCTCTTCTGATATCTTCTCCTTTCTCAATCGCAATACCAATAACCCATACAAAGCTTGCAAACACAATTCAACTTCATTGGTTCCTATCCCTTTTGCCTTGCTAGAATACTCCTCCATGTTGGGCTTGGCAATTTGATATAAATTCAAATAATCGGGATCTTTAGATACTTTCAATAAAGACTGATGCAAATATGTCAACTCGGTCATCATCTCATCCAATTCTGAAAGATGTCCGCGCTGCTCTAACCGCTCTGACTTCATGTCCCGAACTAGCTGAACAAACCATTTCTTCTCTTCCTGAAACTGCTCCGGAGTCTGCACATAGGTTGAAATAAATGGATCTAATGCATCCACATCAAAATGTACCGCTCTGAGCAAATCTTCCATCTGCCACATGAACAGCAAATACTCCGCTGCACCATTCATGTACTTCTGCTTGGACAATAACATACTACTTGGATTTTTCTTCAGCATACTCTGCATTCAACCCTGCTAGTACTTCTGCTGTAACATTAAACGCTGCATTGCCATGCAAAACAATCGGAATGCCTTCTTGATAATTCAAAACAAAATCAATATTCTTTTTTTGTGCAAACTTGGCCAAATACTTCTCTACTCGCTTGTTCAACTCCTTCATCATGGCTTCCTTTTTTACCGCAATATCATTGGACATTTTTGCATCCAATTGCTGGATTTCTGAATCTAATTGGGCCAAACGTTCTTGCACTGTGCGCGCCTCATCCTCTGGTAACTGCTTGCTATTGGCATATTGTATCAATTCCTGCGCTTCCTTTTCTCGTTTGGAATATTCTTTTTGAAATTGTGCGTCTGCACCTTTTAGCGTACTTTCCAATTGCGCCTCCTTGTCTTTGATGAACTGATATTGGGAGTTGATACTATCCCCGTTGATGTAAGCAACTACAGCTGCTTTAACATTGGCTGTATCCACAAATGCGCTCGCCACTGGTACATTCTCAACACTCTCTTCATGCGAGCCTCCAGCCGTTTTCCAAAATAAAATGACAATCAAAACAAATTGAATAGCCATTACTCCGATAATCCAAATATTCTTTTTCATGTTTGAGGTAAAAGTTTTTTTAAGTCTTCATGCATGCTGTTCATTCTCTCCATCACACCAGGCTCAGCTTGGTGAACCCAAGCTTGAACACCCTCTAAACTATACAAGTCCTTATCAAATTTGAATGTCTGTCGACATCGACCTCCTTCAAATTCTACCAAATACTTGCCATTGTATTCATGTATCACAATCCGCAAATGGGGATGAGGAATTTGTCCAATCAAACGCATACAGCGAAATTATACCCTCAAGCTTGGGCTTGAGCAGATAATTTTTTAATTCTTCTAACAATCAACAATGAAATAAGTGTGAAACTCACTGCTAAATATCCCACAATGTGGTAATTCTTCAATGGGGAAAATTCATTGTCTTGGGTAATAATGGCGCCTGCAATGATGGCACTTGTACCCGAGGCCAAACTTTGGGCTGAACTATTCAAACTCATAAATCCTGCTCTCTGTTTGGGATTCACCACAGCCGAGATGATGGTATTGGCCGGGATCATTCGACCAGAAATAAAGGTGAAGAAAAACAGAGCAATGAACATTACCCACGCCAACGAAACCTGGGGCAAATGGGTATTCACCAACATGGTCACGCAAGATAAAAATGCAAACCAAGTAAATATCCTAAACCTGCCAAATCTATCCACTGCCTTTCCTATAGAAATCCCTGATAACACTGTGGCTGCGCCTCCTGCGATATAAATGTACTTGATTTCACTTTGCTCCAATCCCACATTGTTGATGAAATAAGGGGTCAAAAAACTGATGACCGTAAACTGACCCAAAACCAATAAAACTGTAAACAAAAGGGCGTTTCGCTGAATCTTAGATTGTAAAACGCCTTGCACCGTTGCCATAGGATTAAAAGCCTCCTTTCTATTCAAATGGGCGTTTATAGGCGGTATAATTTGCCATGCCATCAAACCAATCACGGCGCTTAATGCACTTACGGTGTAAAATGGAACATGCCAATTGTTGTCAAATAAATCTACCAATATTAACGCGATGGGCACACCCAATACCGCAGCCAACGAAAAAGCCAGTGTAACAATTCCCATGGCTTTGCCCCTTCTTTCCAAAGGAATCAAGTCTCCCACAATAGACATCACCAAACCACCCAAAAGTCCGCCAGTTAACCCGGTAATCACTCGGGTTCCAATGAACAAATAATAATTCAAATGGACGTCTGAAGTTGTTGGAATAACGGCCGAGGAAAGGGTGCCAAGCATAAACCCTGTGTAGGCCCAAAGCAGTGCTTTTCGTCTATCCAAATTGTCCAAATAAAAGACCCCTAGAAACGAGGAAAAACCCGCTGCTAATCCATACGAAGACACCAAAACACCATATGCTCCTGGACCTATAAGCAATTCCTTTTTCAAGATATCCCCCATGGGCATCATGATCATGAAGTCGACAATATTGGTAAACTGAATAGCTGCCAATATGAGCAAAATCCTACGTTCATTCATGATTCATCCATTCTTGTAACCGAAGCTTTAATTCTCGCTCTGCATCATTCTTCCACGGATCACGTAAGTCTTCCGTTTCGTAATTCAAGAATTGCGTCATCCATTTGACAAACAAGTTGGGAATGGATTGAGAATGGCGAATAACATTGCCAAACTGCACGGGCATTGCTCCTAAAGCGGATTTGATTTCTACTGCTGTTCGCCCAAAAACAATTTGCTTTACCTTTTTGTCAATTCCCAACGCTACAAAATCATATAACATTCTAGAATACAAATAAAGCTCCTTGTTTACATGATAATCGATACCTACCAAGTGAGCCTCCATTTCATCATCCAGTATTGCAACTGAAAAACCCACCAATTGTGTCTGAAAGAAATAGGCTCTAAAAATCATGGTGTCGCCCAAATTCTCCTTCATTGAACAAAGAGCCTTGGCGGTTAGAGGAAGCCATCTATTTTGTGCTTGTGCGTATACCTGCTGATACAATGGATACCAAAGAGACTCGTTGTCCCGCATTTCCTGGAGACTCCAAAAAACTGAATTTACTTCAGCTGATTTTTTGTAGGCCGTAATTGCCTTTGATCTGAACTTTGAAACGAGATCAGAAGTGTAATCTTCCCAACTGTTCCAACTTGGTAAAATCGGCAAAACCATTATTGGATCCGCAGGTATGGAACCAAATCCACACTTTTTCAACTCCAGAACCAACTCCTTTTGGTAACATGTAAAATCTTTAATCAAGCAAATACTCACCTTTTGTCCTTGCCTTTTGAAATGTTCTACAGCCTCATTCATGGCCTCGCATAACAATTCTGACTTGATATCAGCCCCCAATTCCTTATCAAAGGAAAAACCATGAGGTCCAGAAACAAATGGATTTCCGCACAAAATTACTTTTTGTACTTGTGAGGCAACGCTCCATTTCTTGGCCAACCAAGTGGCCCAACTTCCCTTCTCTTCTCCTCCTCTCCAATCTTCTGTGTAAAATTCAGAAAGAAAAAATAAAGCAACTCCCGCAGGTTGCTGATTGTATTTAAACAAAACCAAAGAGCATGAGTACTCCTCTTGAATCGATTTAATGTAGGCCTCTTTCAGAAAAACGGAGTCCAAAAAAATCTCAAATTCTTGGGGGATTTTCCGCAAATCATTCACCCAAGCCAATTCCCCCTTTGCTTTAGCACATAAAAAATCCGTCCACGAACATCCTTTCTTCACCTCCTTAGATTCTATGGCAAACATCATGGTGTCAAAGCTAAGAAGGGAATACCTTTGACATTGAAAAAATAAAGTTAACCATGTTAGAAATTCCCATTTGGATTACCATCATTTCCGTTACTAGCGTTTTGCTAGCCATTGTGCTTTTGATACCGATTATTCACAAAAGCGCAGAAATTAGAACACAAAATAAAGCGCATATCGCAGTTTTATTGTGGGTACTTTGGGCTTTGTTTCAAAGTGTGTTAAGCCTAAACCGCTGGTATATGGATAGAACCGCTGGTTGGTTCCATTTTGTATTTCCTTGGTTTTTTGCGATTCTATTTGCTGCTGTTTTATACTTCACTCCGAGAGGAAAACGATGGATCAATAGTTTAAATAATAATTATTATTGGCTCATTCAAGCTTCACGAGTTCCTCTGGGAATAGGCCTAAGTTCTTTGTACATACAAAAACAAATACCACAATGGACCAACGTATTTCCTTTTCACATTGAAATTATTTTGGGTTTACTCGGAATTATTCTGTTTGTCTTGAAAAACAAAATGAGCCCAAAGGCTCATCTCGTATTTCATATCATCTTTATTGCACTAACCTTGACCACTCTGATTCACGGTTACGGCGCCATTCCTTTTGCGCATCAAGCATGGAGTTATACCAACCCCAATTTTGCCTATCAGCATTTTCCTTCTTCTTTATTTCCTTCTGTGCTCTACCCGATATTATTGTTTGCCCATTTTCAGGCTATTTTTTCGATCGTAAAAAAAGCCTCCAGCAACCAACAATAACATCAAAGCAGATCCCGTCCAAGACATTTGTGTTCCAGTTTTCCAAACAGCGGGTTCAAATTTCCATTGCACTTCATGCACCCCAGCCGGGACGGTTATCCCGCGCAAAACAAAATTCACTTGTGCATAATCCACAGGTTTACCGTCAATGGTGCATATCCATCCTTTGGGGTAGTAAATCTCTGAGAATACCACGGCGCCACCATTCTTAGACTTTACCTCATAGTTAATTGCATTGGGTTGATAAGTCTTCAGAATAACCGATGCAGTAGAGTCTACTTCTTTGCTTATAAATACTGAAGCAAACTCTTGGTTTACTACTGCCTCATGACGTGTATCTATATCTCTCAATGCCAAAATCTCCTCATCCGCTGATTTTACTGATCTAACTCGATTCACAAACCAAGCGGCTCCGCAAGCATCCGGATTCTCAATGGGTGGATTCTCCGCGCTGTAAGTTACATATTGGGTATTTAACATGTTCAGAACAGGAGTGCCCTTAAAAGCGTTGCTCATTTTTCCTTTTTGCAATGAGTCCACCATTTGTTGCATTTCAGGTTGAATACAAAACTCAATTAGCTCTTGGTAGCGCTTCAACTTGGCTCCATGATATCCACCAATGGATTTGTGCAAGTAGCTCACATCCGCATTGCTGAAAGGATTCTGAAGAGTAAGGACGCGGTAATGGGAGGTTAAATTCAAAGCCGAAAAAGCCGCAAGTTGGTCTTTCAGTTTGCCGTTGATTCCATTTTTCCAGTCCCCACTATTGTCCATTTTGTTGCGAATCTCAGCTTCCATTTCTGCAAATCCCTGGGCTCTTTTAGATTGTTGATCCAAAATCATTAAATCTGCTTTGGTTGGTGTGATTGGAATCAATTGCTCTGAAGCTTTAGCGTAACGGATATATCGCCCTTTGTCCTTATCACTATTGAGATAACGATGACAAACCGACCACTGATCTCCGAAAATGATCAAGGCCAAAATCACAAGTACTGGCCATTTCATTTTCTCAAACTTAATGGCGGCGAACAAGGTTCCCAAAAGCAATACAACAATCATCAATGCGCGCTGGGCATCTGCCTTAAACATTACCTTTCTCGCGTCAATAACTTCACCAGTAACCTGATCAACCAAACCCATATCTTGTGGTGACAGTTGCTGAGGATTTTTAATCACCTCAAACTGCACCAATCTCTGGGTAATTTTTTCCGCTAAATTTTCTCCTTCAAAATTTCCAACGAGCTCTGGTTGCGCCATGAAAATGATCACCAATAAGGCCAATGCGCCCGATATCATCATCCATTTCTTTTTCGCAGATTCCCAAACCCATTGTCCTGAAAACCAAAATTCCAACATCAAACCTGCCAATGCAGCCCACACAATGGGGAGCAACATTAAAATCATCTTGGAATCTCTAAATTTCTTGTACATCGGAAAATGATGGATGAAGAAATCATTGAGTGGAGTCATTTCGTTGACTGATAAACCCAAAGCCAAAATGGAAACCAACAGAACTGGCCAACGTAGAACATCTTTGACAAAGAACAATGCAAAAATCGAGAGTATAAAAGTGGCCCATCCAAAGTAAAACGCTCCTCCGCTGCTGCTCTGTCCTCCCCAGTAAGGATCCATCATTTCCACAATGGGTTTGATATCCCGCTTCACTCCTTTGACTGCTTCTGGTGCATTCATTTTAAAGTACCCATTAGCCCCCCCTGTTGCATTTGGAAACAAAATACTCCAACGCTCTCCTTTGTTGTAATTGTAATCCAGGATGTAATCCTCCGCCAAACCTTGTTGGTCCTTTTCTGATTTTTCTGATTGATCTGCTGAAATAGTTAAATCGCTTTTTCCCCTGGTGGTATATTGGCTGTATTCATATGTGCTCAATAGGTTACTGGCGTTTGGCAAAATTGCAATAACCGTAGCTGCAATCGCCATTGTTAGTGTCAATACTGCACCTTTCACTTGCTTACTGAAAATCATTTGTGACCACTCAAAAACAAAAACAATCGCCATCAGTATCCCCGCATAGTAGGTCATCTGCAAGTGATTGGAAGTAATCTGACATCCCAGAAAAAAGGCCATAGCAGACCATCCCAATAAAGAGCGATTTCTCATTGCATAAATCATAGCTCCGAGCATAGGTGCTATAAATCCGATGGCCACAACTTTGGCTGTGTGTCCGGCTCCCAAATACAAAATATTAATTGTCGATAATCCAATGGCTAACCCCAAAAGCATAGAAAGCCATGGTCGAACGCGCAAGAACAATCCCATGATATATCCACCCAACAACACTGTAAATAAGATACCAATGGGTCCGGGTAATCCCAAACGAAAAGCTACAATACAATACTTAAAAATATTAGCATTGTGATTCACGGATACTTGATATGCCGGCATTCCGCCAAACATCGCATCGGTCCACAAAGGTTCTTCTCCGTCATGTAACATGCGGTAGTCTGCAATCTCTTTTGACATCCCTTTCCAATTGTCAATATCACCTTGTCGCAAGGTAAAACCATCCATCACAGGTGAAAAATATGCCACAGATATCAATGCAAATAACGCAATGGCTATCAGATGGGGAATGGCTTTCATCAAAACGTTCTTCATTTTTTTTCGTCTTTTATTTCAATATAGTCTACATACTCTCCCACCGGATCTTTACTTCGAGTGGATTGTTTCTGTTGGTATTGTTGCTGCTGATATTGTTGCTGCTGATGAAACTGACGTTGCATTTCCTCTTGGGTCTTATTCATCGCATATTGAACACTCATTCTTGCTATAAAACGCAACAAATAAGAAATGAGGATAATCCAAAATATTGTTCTGATGACACCGCCAAGAGTCGCATATACGAGCAATTGATTAGCTGAATCTTGAAGAGGATAAGTCATTACTTCTTGTTGGTTAAATCCTTAAAGATATCCTCAAGACGTTGCTCTTTTACCGACATGGCTAACAACAAATATCCAGATTTTGAGAGCTTATCAGAAATATCCCTTCTTAAATCCCTCTCAACACGAGTAACCAACTCCCATTGCTTTGGGGCGATATTTCTAACTTCATCAACACCTTCGATAGACTTCCAAAAACCAGCAGAAACCTCATCGCCAATTTCAATTTGGATGATTGTTGTGGTTCCGTATTTCTTTAGGTCTTGTGTGGATTGATCCGCAATCAGCTTGCCTTTATTAATGATAATAGCTCTAGAACAAATAGCCTCTACTTCCTGCATGATATGGGTTGAAAACATAACTGTTTTTTCTTTACCCATGTCTTGAATCAAAGAGCGAATTTCAATCAATTGATTGGGATCTAATCCGCTTGTAGGCTCATCCAAAATTAAAACTTGAGGATCATGAATCAGCGCCTGGGCTAGGCCTACACGCTGTCTATATCCTTTGGATAATGTGCCAATTTTTTTGTGCGCCTCAACTCCCAATCCCACGCGCTCAATCATTTGCTCGACCCTTTGATTGACCTTGTCCATTTTATAAATACCCGCCATAAAAGCAAGATACTCTCTCACATACATCTCCAAATACAAAGGGTTATGCTCTGGTAAGTATCCGATAATCCTTCGAGCATCCATACTCTTGGTCGCAACATCAAAACCATTGACCTCCACATGACCTGCCGAAGCTGGAATAAAAGAGGTAATAATTTTCATCATCGTACTCTTGCCCGCACCGTTGGGTCCCAAGAAACCCACAATCTGTCCTTTTGGAATCTCAAATGACACATTATCCAATGCCCATTGGGTTCCATATTGCTTACTTACATTTTTGACTATTATTGACATACCTCTTG
>JACCDK011527598.1_pt1 | contig 47875 bp, 43 predicted proteins | sample 7445871 | NCBI WGS metagenome assembly JACCDK01 (sample SAMN15323436, study PRJNA562643) | freshwater metagenome | isolation source: river surface water | place: USA:Blue River Watershed | collected 2017-08-15 | reverse complement strand
GCAAGAAGTTGATGTGATAGCTGGAGAAAATCCAGCCAATAAAATCATCAAAAAGGTTTATGCAAATAAAGACAAAAACAATCCTGAGAATCTAAATTCATTTAGGTATGTTTCTTATAACAAATTTATTTTCACCGGCAAAGAAGACACTAGCTTGTATAGTAGACTGTATAATAATGGAATAAAACAACTCGATAGCACAAAATCCGACTATCAAGCGAAAAAAGATTCTGTTAAGAACAAAGTTGAAAAGATGAGGTATTCAGGCGATTCATTATTTAATAAACAGCACGCATTTATTACAGAAACAGTAACAGAAAGAGATTATCTATACCCGGAAAAAACAAAAGAAAAAATTAAAGCAGTAAAAATATCGGGATTAAAAAACCCAATGTTTGTATTAATAGCTTCACAATTTCAATCATTTTCTTTTTATAAAGATTATATGACGGTGCTCGATAAAAACTATTTAAGTCCATTAAGCAAGGGTAGCACCAGTAAATATTTTTTCAGCATAGAAGATACACTATTGCAAAAAAGCGATAGTGTATTTGTAATTTCATTTAAGCCATTAAAAAATAAAAACTTCGACGGTTTAAAGGGGGTGTTGTATATTAATAATGATGGATATGCAGTGCAGAATGTAATTGCAGAGCCTGTTAAGAGTACAACTTTTAAAATTAAAATTCAACAACAATACCAAAAAGTAAGTAACACTTGGTTTCCCGCACAATTAAATACTGATTTGGAATTCGACATGGTTTCTATAAACACCAGAAAGATGATAGGATCGGGACGAACATATATAAAAGATATTGAAATAGGTGTTAGACAAGATAAAAAGAGCTTAGATGGCGTAGTTGTTGATTATGACAGGAAATCCATAAAAAGCAATACGGATTCATTACTAACAAAATACAGAGTAGATACCTTAGACACAAAAGAAAAACAAACATATTATATTATCGACAGCATTGGTAAAGCTGAAAAATTAGATGAGAAAATAAAAATATTTGATGTATTAACCAAGGGATACATACCTTGGGGTTATGTACAATTTGATATAAAAAGAATTCTGAGTGCTTATAATGGATATGAAGGATTAAGGTTTGGTGCAGGCATTGGTACTTCAGAAAAGTTTAGTAAATATTTTTCTGTTGATGTATATGGAGCATGGGGAACCAAAGATCAACAATTTAAATACGGCTCAATTTTAAATGTGCCAATATATTTAAAACAAGATATAGAATTTAAAGCGAGTATCTACAAAGATGTAATTGAAACGGGGGCAACCTTTTTTAGGGGAGATAAAAAAACCATGTACGATTCATACAGAAATATTCAAGTGAATAACATGGATAAACAAGAAGGATTCGATTTACAGCTAAGTGTAAGATCACAAAAGTATCTATTACATTATTTATACTTTACAGAGAACAAGCGTATTGTTACAAATTCATACTCTTACCTGCATGACGGCTTAAGTTTAACAGGTTTTGAAAACAGAGAGATTGGTATTACTACTCGTTGGGCTTATGGTGAAAAATTTATGAGACAATCAAAACAGCGAATTTCAATGGGAACAAAATATCCAATAGTATGGCTCGATGTGATGTATGGAAAAGGATTAGCAGATACGTGGACAGGTGAATACATAAAAATTAATTTTAAAGCGAAGAAATCATTTAATATAAGAAATGCAGGAACAACCAACGTGCAATTGTATGCTGGTTATATTAATGCTGAAGTTCCTTATTCGTTTGCATATAATGGACGTGCCAATAATGACGGTAAATTTAGTTTATCTAGTCAAGGCTATTTTGAAACCATGGCAATGAATGAATTTTTAAATTCAGAATATGCAGCAATTTTTATTCAACATGATTTTGGCAAACTACTTTATCAAGGTAAAAATTTCAAGCCAGGTTTTATTTTAAGTACTGCTTATGGAATGGGTGCTTTAAATAATAGATCAAAACATACAGGCATTGAAATAAAATCGATGGAGAAAGGATATGCAGAGAGTGGCTTAATAGTTAATGATATATTTGTATTAAAGTCCGAACTCTACAATATGAGCTTAGGGCTTGGCGCGTTTTATAGGTATGGAGCCTATAAAAATGTGTTAGAAAAGGATAACTTAGCATTAAAATTAAACTTCAGCATTTCATTTTAAAATGAATGAGAATAATAAAAAGTGGTTAAAGAGATTTGGAGTCTTAGGCTTCTCATTTTTTCTATTGAAAGGAATTGCTTGGTTAGTGGTCGTTTACATGGCCTATAAAGGATGTAATTAATTTAATCGATATACAATGAAAAAAATATTATTTCTTTCTGCTTTTGCATTTTTAACACAAGGTGTTTTTGCTCAAAATAAATTAGAGCCAGAAACACTATGGAAATTTGGACGGGTTGCAGAGCCAAAAGTTTCGCCTGATGGGAAAACGGTAGTATACCAAGTTACCACCTACAAAGTAGAAGACAATAAAGGCAATACAGATATATGGGCAGTTCCAGTAATGGGAGGTGAGCCCAAACAATTAACCAATACAGTTTTTTCCGAGTCGAATGCTAGGTGGAGACCCGATGGAAAGAAGATTGGTTTTTTGAGTGCTGAAAGTGGAGAGTCGCAATTGTGGGAAATGAATATAGATGGTACGGAGAAAAAACAAATTAGCAATGTTCCGGGCGGTATTTATAATTTTAATTATTCGCCAAACATGAAACACATTTATTTTTCTCAAGATATTGAAATAGGTCTAAGCTTAAAGAAAAGATATCCGGATTTACCAAAGGCGAATGCTTTGCAATACGATGAGTTAACGATGAGGCATTGGAATCAATGGGAAGATGGAGCATATAGTCACGTTATGTTTGCCACTTATGATAATGGCAAAATTGGTACGCCAACAGATATTATGCCTAATGAAAGATTTGATGCACCTACTCAGCCTTTTGGAGGCGAAGAGCAATTGGCATGGAGTCCCGATGGAAAATTTATTGCGTATACATGTAAAAAAGAGAGTGGAGCCGCCTATGCAATTAGCACTAACACCGACATCTATTTATACAGTTTAGAAACTGGTAAAACGATTAATTTAACATTTACCAATAAAGGATACGATGTTGACCCAAGATTCTCGCCGGATGGCAAATCTATTGCATGGTTAAGCATGGAAAGAGCAGGATTTGAAGCCGATAAAAACAGATTAATGGTAATGGATTTAGCTACTAAAGCTACCGTTGAAATTACAAAAGTTATTGACCAAAGTGCTGATAATATTGTATGGACAAAAGATTCAAAGACTATTTACTTTACAAGTTGTGTGGATGCGGTTCATCAACTTTATGCTTACAACCTAACGGCGAAAAAAGACGCACTAAGAAAAATAACAAATGGTTTAAGTGATATAAACAACATCGACATTAGTTATGACGGTAAGAATACCTATATCATTGGTACTAGGGTGAGCATTAGCACGCCTGCGGAGATATACAGAATAGAACCATTAAGAGGAAATCAATATTTATTATCGCACACCAACGACAATTTATTACAGAGTTTAAAAATGGGAAGAGTGGATAAGCGAATGATTACCACTACAGATGATAAAGAAATGTTGACATGGGTTGTTTACCCACCAGATTTTGATAAAGACAAGAAATACCCTGTATTACTTGTTTGTCAGGGTGGACCACAAAGCACGGTTAGTCAGAATTTCTCTTATCGTTGGAATTTTCAATTGATGGCGGCAAAGGGGTACATTGTAGTAGCACCGAACCGTAGAGGCTTGCCATCGTTTGGACAAGAGTGGAACGATCAAATTTCTGGTGACTGGGGAGGGCAAGCAATGAAAGATTTATTATCTGCAATTGACGACATCAGCGAAGAGCCTTATGTAGATACCAACAAAAGGGCAGCGGTTGGAGCGAGTTATGGCGGATATTCTGTGTATTGGTTAGCGGGCCATCACAATAATAGATTTAAAAGTTTTATAGCTCACTGTGGTGTGTTTAATCTAGAAAGTATGTATGGTAGCACTGAAGAAATCTTTTTTGTAAATCACGATTTCGGGGGAGCATATTGGAAATCACCAAAGCCAATCTCATACGAGGATTTCTCGCCGCATAAATTTGTACAGAATTGGAATACTCCAATTTTAGTGATACATAATGAAAAAGATTTTAGGGTGCCATTGGGAGAAGGTTTGCAAGCGTTTTCTGCAGCTCAATTGCAAGGTATAAAGAGTAGATTCTTGTATTTCTCTGATGAAGGCCATTGGGTAACAAAACCACAGAATAGTATTTTATGGCAAAGGGAGTTTTACAGGTGGTTGGATGAGACTATGAAATAAAAATTTATTACTGAAAGTGGTGGCACGACTTAAGTCGTGCCACCAAAAACCCGCATTTATGCTGGTTTTTATTTAAACCATCATTCAATAAACTTTATTCAACAAAATCATAAAGTATTCAAAAAAATAAAATAAAAAAGCCTCGAAATTTCGAGGCTTTTTTATTTGGTTATGTTAAGATTATTTCAACTTGAATTCTTTTTTTACTTTATCAACAAAGTCTAATTTTTCCCAAGTAAATAACTCTACTTTTACTTTTAAATCTTTTCCGGTTGGCGATTTGAAAGTTTTGGTAACTACTTCATTCTTGCGCCCCATGTGACCATAAGCTGCTGTTTCTGAATAAATAGGATTACGTAGTTTTAATCTTTGTTCGATTGCATAAGGTCGCATATCGAATATTTTCTCGATTTTTTTGGCGATATCTCCATCGGTCATCTTCACTTTTGAAGTACCATAAGTGTTGATATAAATCCCCATAGGTTTAGCAACACCAATTGCATAAGAAACCTGCACTAAAACTTCATCGCATAAACCGGCAGCCACCATATTTTTAGCAATGTGGCGAGTCGCATAAGCAGCTGATCTGTCGACTTTAGATGGATCCTTGCCAGAGAATGCTCCACCACCATGAGCCCCCTTACCTCCATAAGTGTCAACGATGATTTTACGACCTGTTAATCCAGTATCACCATGTGGTCCTCCGATTACAAATTTACCTGTAGGATTAATATGGAATTTAATTTTGTCGTTGAATAATGCTTTGTACTTTGGATACTTCTTCATTACTCTTGGAATTAAGACTTTAATAATATCAGCCTTAATTTTATCTAACATTTTTTTCTCTGAATCAAAATCATCGTGTTGTGTAGAAATAACAATCGAGTCGATTCTTACAGGCCTATTATTATCATCGTATTCTAATGTAACTTGAGATTTTGCATCGGGTCTTAAGTACTTAATTTCTTTGTTTTCTCTACGAATAGCAGCCAATTCAATTAATAGCGTATGTGCTAGGTTCAACGCTAATGGCATGTAATCAGCAGTTTCATTGGTTGCATAGCCAAACATCATACCTTGGTCGCCCGCACCTTGATCTTCTTTCTTCTTGCGCTCAACACCTTGGTTAATATCAGCCGATTGCTCGTGTATTGCAGATAAAATACCACAAGAATTAGCTTCAAACATATATTCTGACTTGGTGTAGCCGATTTTACGAATAACTCCACGTGCAATTTCTTGTACGTCGAGGTATGCTGTTGATTTCACTTCACCTGCCAACACTACTTGTCCAGTTGTGACTAATGTCTCACAAGCAACCTTTGAAGATGGATCGAATGCTAAAAAATTATCAATTAAAGCATCTGAGATTTGATCTGCTACTTTATCTGGATGTCCCTCTGATACGGACTCCGATGTAAATAAATATGACATAGATTTTAATTTTAATTTACTCTTGGGGCTTGAAAAGGGTAGATTGCAGGAGGTCTGCTTTAGCCTTTTTTTTATAAGTGGTTGCAATCGAGCAAATCAATCCACAAGAATGAAGCACAAAAATAGAATAATTTTTTATATTCAGTTAATATTCAATAAAAATCAAATAATATTGTATAATAATGTTAAGAAAGATGTTTGCATACAAGTTTTTACATATTAAACTATTAATCAAGCAATTTGTAATTTTAATTGGAATTTACTTTTTATGCAGATTAACTTTTTATGTATACAATTACACTAGTTTTAACAATTCTACCATTAATGAAGATATAAACTCATTTCTTGGCGGCGTTTTATTCGACTTATCAGCCATAGCATACACTAACGTATTGTATGTTTTACTTTTTATTCCCACCATGTTTATTGATAAAGTCAACAAGATTTATCGAAATTTATTAGATAGTGTATTTATAGGCGTAAATTTTGTATCAATTTTGTTTAATATTATTGATATAGAGTATTTTAGATTTCAGAAAAAAAGAACAGATGTAGAGTTGTTTAGTGGAGAAAATGATATCATTGAATTGTTACCTAGTTATCTAAAAGATTATTGGTGGATGATACTGATATCGATAATGTATACTTTACTATTATATATCTTGTATAAAAAATCTAATTCGATAGAAGTAAACGAAAAAAAATCATTTGTTGGATTAAAGGCGATAAGTATAATTTTTATCCTAGGCATGTTAATTATAGCTGCTAGAGGTGGTATACAAACCAAGCCAATTCAAGTAATTAGTGCTTCGCAATATGGCAATCCTTTAAATGCATCATTAACATTAAATACCCCATTTACCATCATTCAATCAATAGGTAAAAAGACATTAGAAGAAAAAAATTATTTTAGAGAGAACGAACTTGATTCACTATTTTCTATCGAAAAAAATTATACCTCAGACACATTGTTTGTACCTAAAAACGTAGTAATAATTATTCTGGAAAGTTTTTCTAATGAATACATAAGTGCTTTGAACAAAAAGATTAATTATACTCCATTTCTTGACAGCTTAATTAATGAGAGTTTTTTGTTTGATAACGGATTTGCTAATGGAAAAAAATCGAATGAAGCGATGCCCAGTATCATTGCAAGCATACCTTCACTACTTGATGAAGCCTATACTGGCAGTGTGTATCAAAACAATAACATCAATTCATTAGCTAGCTTATTAAATGGTAAAGGGTATCATTCCATGTTTTTTCATGGAGGCTTTAATGGATCGATGAATTTTGATGCATTTGCAAAAAAAGCAGGATTTAAACAATACTATGGGATGGATGAGTATGATAATTTGGCTGACTATGACGGTAATTGGGGTATTTATGACGAACCTTTTTTTAATTATTTTGGAAAAACATTAAGTTCATCTCCGAAGCCTTTTTTTGCAACACTTTTTAGTTTGTCATCACATCCACCATTTGCAATACCTGTACAACATCAAGATAAATTTAAAAATATAAATAATGATAAAGAAAAAAGTTTTGCATATACTGACTTGGCATTAAGTAAATTTTTCGCTTATGCAAAAACTAAAAAGTGGTATTACAATACATTGTTTGTGATATTACCTGATCATACACCAGACGCGATGGATACATACTTTGATACAAAAGTTTCGTATTACAAAATACCAATAATATTTTTTGACCCGTCGCGAAATTGGAAAGGAAAATCCAACAAAGTAGCTTCACAAATTGATGTGATGCCAAGTGTATTAGATTATCTACATTACGACAAAAGCTTTAAATCATTCGGTACAAGTTTATGGAGAAATAACAGTGATAATTATGCAGTAAATTATAGAGATGGAACTTATCAATTAATTGATTCAGCTTTTGTGATCCAATATACTCCAGAAGATGTTACGGCAATGTATAATTATAGAAAAGATTGGTATTTGCAATCGAACATCAAAGACAAAGAGGTAAAAAAAGCAGTGGAAATGAAGACAAGGTTACAAGCAATTATACAAAAATATAATTCGATATTGATTAATAATAAATACAACGATTAATTTTGAAAAAGAAAATACTTTTTATTGTTAATCCGATTTCTGGCGGTAAGAATAAAAAAAGGATCCCAGAGCTCATCGACAAACATCTTTCTAAATCGAAATTCGAATATAGAATTTCATTTACAGAGAGAGTAGAACATGGATTTATGCTTGCAAAGGCGGCTGTTAAAGACGGCTTTGAAATCGTTGTAGCGGTGGGAGGTGACGGAACGGTTAATGAAGTTGCAAAAGCGTTAATTAAAACGAACGTTTTACTTGGAATAATTCCTTTTGGTTCGGGTAATGGCTTGGCAAGGAGCTTAAAAATACCGCTTAATATTTCAAAAGCAATTTTAATCTTAAATGATTTACAAAGCGATATAATAGATGCGGCATCGTTTAATGAAGATTATTTTTTCAACGTTGCAGGAACGGGTTTTGATGCACATATTTCACAATCGTTTGCTACAAATAAAACAAGAGGATTATTTGGTTACGTAGGGGCAACTTTTAGAGAATTGAGAAGGTACAAACCATCAGACTATAAAATTAATTTAGATGGAATTGAGCTACACAGAAAAGCGTTTATACTTAGTATTGCAAATTCTGCACAATACGGTAATGGCGCTTACATAGCACCACGAGCAGATGTTAAAGATGGCTTGTTAGATGTTATCGTGGTTAAACCAATAACATGGTATAGTATACCATTTGCTGCATCAAAAATGTTTACAAAAAAAGTAGAACATTCAGAGTATGTTGAAATATTTCAAGCAAGAAAAATAACTATCGAAAGAGATGTTGAAGCCCCTATTCATTTAGATGGAGAACCTAAATTGGGAGAAAAACACATTTCAATAGAAGTAATACCATTGGCAATTAAAGTTATCATTCCGAGTTATGTCTAAAAAAAATAAAAATACCATTGGAATTGTGTATTCAACAGATCCCAATTATAATTATCAATTAAACAATGATGATATATCAGAAACTTTACCTAATGAAAAGCAAGACTTAAGAGTAATGTTAGATAAGAAACAGAGAGCTGGCAAAGCAGTTACCTTAATTACAGGATTTATTGGTAAAACGATAGATTTAGAGGCTCTCGGAAAGTATTTGAAATCAAAATGTGGGGTTGGTGGAACTGTAAAAGATGGAGAAATATTAATTCAAGGCGATTTTAGGGATAAAATTATTGCACTTTTACTTCAAGCTGGATACAAGGCCAAAAAGGCAGGTGGATAAAGCTTTTCAAATAAAATTAAAGACTTCTAAATATATCAAAAAGTCGTAAATTGCGACCCTACTAAAAACAAACATAAACTAGGCAATTAATATGACTAACGAATTTGGTTTAAAATCGGCGAAAGCAACTATTGCCGATTTAGGATTAGCCAATGTAGCTGCGGCTTATTGGAATTTAACACCTGCAGAACTTGTTGAAGAAGCAATAAGTAGGGGGGAGGGAACATTGGTAGATACTGGTGCTCTTGCTGCTGATACAGGGGAATTTACAGGAAGATCTCCTAAAGATAGATTCGTAGTTTGTGATGAAATAACAGAAAATTCAGTTTGGTGGGGTGATGTAAACATTAAGTTTGATCCAGCCAAGTTTGATTTATTATATAATCGAGTATGTGCTTACCTTTCCGGTAAAGAGGTATTTGTTAGAGATTCCTATGCATGTGCTGATCCAACTTATCGATTGAACATTCGTGTTGTAACAGAGCAAGCTTATCACAACATCTTCGCTAATAACCTGTTTTTACGTCCAACAAAAGAGGAGATATTAAATTTTGATCCAGAATGGACCATTATTAATGCTCCAGGATTTAAAGCGGACCCTAACATAGATGGTACTCGTCAACATAATTTTGCTATTCTTAATTTTAGTAAGAAAATAATTTTAATCGGCGGAACTGGTTACACTGGAGAAATCAAAAAGGGGATATTTGGTGTGTTAAATTTTGTATTACCACACAATAAAAATGTATTATCGATGCATTGCTCAGCAAACATTGGTAAAGACGGCGATACTGCCATTTTCTTTGGACTTTCGGGAACGGGTAAAACTACATTATCTGCCGATCCTAATAGAGGATTAATTGGCGATGATGAGCATGGATGGGCAGAAAAGTCTGTCTTCAATTTAGAAGGTGGATGTTATGCGAAATGCGTAGATTTAACTAAAGAAAAAGAACCAGAAATTTGGGATGCGATAAAATTCGGAGCCTTGCTTGAAAACATTGTTTGCTATGATGGTACAAGTACTGTTGATTTTACTAATATTTCGAAGACGGAAAATACAAGAGTTGCTTATCCAATTCATCACATAAAGAACGCCATTGAACCATCAATTGCAGGCATTCCTAAAAACATTTTCTTTTTAACATGTGATGCTTACGGGGTATTACCTCCAATTGCAAAATTAGACGCAGGACAAGCAATGTATCATTTTATTTCAGGCTATACCGCAAAGGTGGCTGGAACTGAAGCAGGAGTAACAGAACCTCAAACTACATTCTCTGCTTGTTTTGGCAAAGTATTCTTACCGCTACATCCAACAAAATATGCAGAAATGTTAGGTAAAAAAATGACCGAAAATAAAGTAAATGTTTGGCTGGTGAATACAGGTTGGTCTGGTGGTCCTTATGGCATCGGAAGCAGAATGAAATTAAGCTACACAAGAGCAATGATTACTGCAGCATTAAATGGCGGCTTAGATAATGTACAATTTGAAAAACATTCAGTATTTGGGTTGCAAATGCCTGTTTCATGTGCTGATGTTCCATCTGAAATTTTAAATCCAAGAAATACTTGGTCCGATAAGAATGCATATGATGCAAAAGCAAATGACTTAGCTAGTAAATTTGTTAAGAATTTCGAGCAATATGCTGATGGTGCAAGCCAAGAAATATTAGCAGCAGCTCCAAAAGTATCACAAAGCGTTTAACAAAATCTATTAAATTATATACAAACCAAAAAACCTGCATTTATGCAGGTTTTTTTATATACCTGCTTTTATGCGGGTTTTTGGTGGCACGACTTAAGTGGTGGCACGACTTAAGTCGTGCCACCAAAATTGACATCATCAAATGAAATTCAAAAAAAATTATAGATTTGAATAAATTATTATAACTATTAAAATATTATGGCATTAGAAGTACAAGGAAAACTAGTTGATGTATTTGATACTCAACAAATAACAGATAAATTTAAAAAAAGAGAGTTTGTAGTTGAAACAGAAGAAAGAGGCTATCAACAATACGTGAAGTTTCAACTAAATCAAGATAAATGCTCTCTGATTGATGAATATAAATTGGGTGACGAAATAAAAGTCGCTTTTAACCTGTCTGGTAAACCATATACTAGAAAAACAGGCGAAAAAGACTATATTACTAATATTGTAGCATGGAAAATTGACAAAGTGGTGGCAGGAAGTAGACCTATTGCTGAAAATGACCCCCCTGTGTTTAACATGGATAGCTTAGAAGCAAGCGCAGACGACTTACCGTTTTAATCTATTTATTGTTTGGTAAGCAATTATGTAATCTTTTTGTCAGAATGTTAAATTTATGTGAATAAATCATCTTAAAGTTTTTTTATTGCTTAAAAATTATAATTTTGTATGCCCTATAAATGCTTATAGGGCAATTTTTATAAATAACAAAACGTTAAACAATCAGTTAAAAACAAATAAATTTTAAAAATGGCAAATGAGGCAAAAGTAGCAACTGCTGCAAAAGAAGAGAAGAATGGCTTAAGTTCCATCTTTGCATCTATCACTATTCCATTGTGTTTAGTTGTGGGTATTTTAATCTACAAATTTGTAATGGGTAATCCTTCAAACTTTGAAGGAGGGGATCCAAACAATCATCCAATTAGCGAAGGCGCTGGACAAGTATTAGGTTTAATTTACAAAGGTGGTTTTATCGTGCCAATCCTTTTATCCTTGGTTTTAATGAATATTACTTTCTCTATTGAAAGATTTTTAACAATTGCAAAAGCTCAAGGTAAAGGTAGAGCAGAAACTTTTGTGCGTAAAATCAGAACTCATTTAGATAACAATAATGTTGACGCTGCAATCAAAGAATGTGATGCACAAAAAGGTTCAGTAGCGAATGTATTACGCTCCACTTTGATTAAATACAAGGAGATGGAAAATACTACTGGTTTAGATTTAGATCAAAAAGTACTTTCTATTCAGAAAGAATTAGAAGAATCTACTACGCTTGAATTACCAGGTTTAGAGAAGAACTTAGTGATCATCGCTACGATGGCATCTGTTTCTACGTTAATCGCCTTATTAGGAACCGTAATTGGTATGATTCGTGCATTCGCGGCCTTAGCAACTGCTGGTTCACCAGACTCAGTAGCTCTTGCAAACGGTATCTCGGAAGCCCTAATCAATACTGCGTTAGGTATCGGTAACTCTGCTGTTGCAACAATTATGTACAACGTATTTACATCAAAAATTGATGCAATTACTTACGCAATTGATGAAGCTGGTTACAGTATCATCCAAACGTTCACAGCTAAACACAGATAATTTTATTTCATTTAAATAACTCAAAATGTCAAAAGTAAAGGTTCCTCGTAAGAGTACAGTAGTAGATATGACGGCCATGACCGACGTAGCTTTCTTGCTGCTTACGTTCTTTATGTTGGCAACTAAGTTTAAGCCCGATGAACCGGTAACAGTAACAACACCTTCATCGATCTCGGAAATAAAGCTTCCTGAAACAGATATTCTTTTGTTAACCATTGACAAAGAATCGAAAGTGTATTTTGCAATGGATGGTGATCAAAATAAAATTACTCTCCTTGAAAAAATGGCTGAGAAATATAAATTGACATTCACGCCAGAACAGAAAAAACAATTTTCATTGTTAAGTTCGTTCGGTGTGTCAATTAAACAACTTGGTTCATACTTAGACCTTGATGCAGATAAACGTAAGGAGTTTAAACAACCTGGTATTCCATGTGATTCATTAAATAATGAATTAGCCGATTGGATTTTACAAGCGCGTTTTACTAATAAAAATTTACGCGTTGCTGTGAAAGGTGATGGTGAAGCTGGTTATCCTGTAGTTAAGCAAGTAATTTCTACACTACAAGATAAGAAAGTGAATCGTTTCAACTTTATTACGAGCTTAGAAAAAGCCGACAATTAATTTTTAACACTATTTTCTAATTTAATTAGATAAAGATATGGCAGATATAGACACCGGAGGGGGTGGCGGTAAAAAAGGCAAGAAAGTCAGGGGTAAAAAGCAATCGACACGTGTCGACTTTACACCCATGGTAGACTTAGGCTTCCTTTTAATTACGTTCTTCATGTTAACTACATCGATGAACAAGCCACAAACCATGGAGATTAACATGCCGGTAAAAGAAAAAGATTTAACTGAAGAAGAGCAAACGAAAGTGAAGGCTTCTCAGGCAATGACTATTCTTCTCACGAAAGACAACAAGGTAGTGTATTACTTTGTTGATGAAAAAACAGGAGAGCCTGGCACACCACAAGTAACCAATTTTGGTAAAGCAGGAATTCGTGCAACCCTTTTGAAAGAAAACCGCATGAGAAATGCTCGTGTAGATTCAATAGCGATATACAAAGAGCAATTACAAACAAATAAAATAGAAGAAAAAGAATTTAGAGAAAAAGTGGCGGCAATTAAAGCGTACAAAGATGGCTTAATTGTAATTATTAAAGCAAACGACGACTCTAAATACAAAAATTTAGTGGACATATTGGATGAAATGAATATCTGCAACATTGGTCGTTATGCGATTGTCGACATAACTCCGATGGAAGTTGATATGTTAAAAGAAACTCCATTATAGTTCTTATATTAAGAATATGGCTAAAATAGATTTATACGATACCAAGTGGCTTAGCCTCGTATTCAAAGGTAGAAACCAAGAGTACGGTGCGTTTGAAATCCGCAAGATATATCCAAGAAATGCATTCTTAGGAATTGTATTATCAATAGTGCTATTTACACTTTCAGTAAGTGCTCCTTTGATTATCAAATTAATTTCAGATGCAATTCCAGAAGATAAAGTTGTATTGGTAAACAACACTACCGATTTAGAGGAACCACCTCCGGTAGATAAAAATCAACCAGCAACTCCTCCTCCACCTCCTCCTCCACCGTTGAAGTCGACAATTAAGTTTACTCCACCGGTAATTAAACCCGACGAGGAAGTTCCAGATGAACCACCTCCAACACAGGATAAATTACAAGAGGTTGATGCAGGTGCAAAAACTGTTGAAGGTGATCCAAACGCAGAAGTTGATCTAAGTGGATTAGAAGATGGTACAGGCGATGTAATTGGTGAAGAACAAGTGTTCTTGGCAGTTGAACAACAACCAGAATTTCCAGGTGGAGAATCTGCGTTAATTGCATACATCGGAAAAAATACAAAATACCCAGCAATTGCTCGAGAAAACAATATCGAAGGTAGAGTATTCATTAGTTTCGTAGTAGAAAAAGATGGTAGCATCTCCGACGTAAAAGTACTTCGCGGTATTGGTGGTGGTTGCGACGAAGAAGCAAAACGTGTGATAAAATCATTACCGAAGTTTTCACCAGGTAAGCAAAACGGACGCCCTGTACGTGTACAGTTTAACGTTCCTGTTAACTTTAAGTTGATGTAAATAAATACAAGGGTGAGTGCAAGAGAAAGTGTTCTGTTTGTTTTTGGAATTTTAATGTCGCTGGTTTATGCAGCCATTGGAATTGTTTGCTTAACGGTACCGAGTTTCTTAGCAGATTACTCAAAATATATAAAAGCAGGAATAGGCATTGTATTTATAGTCTATTCCTGTTTTCGTTTATATCGTTCCATCATAAAATATAAAAACAGAAATGATGAAGAGGTATTTTAGTTTCATAATTTTATACATTGCTGTGTTTTCTTATGCTTGTACTCAAGTTGATAAAAACGGCAATGTTCTTAACACCACCACCTCTGGTTCCGTAAAAATTGCTGCCGACGAAACTTTATTGCCTGTGATCGATTCTCAAGAACAAGTCTTCGAAACCATTTATCCGAAAGCCGATTTAAACATTCGATATTTGCCAGAAACCGAATTGGTACAACAATTTGTAAATGACAGCGTGCAACTTATCGTCTTGCCACGTGAACTAAATGAGCAAGAAAAAAATATTTTTAAGCAAATTAAAATCACCCCACGCAGCAGTAAAATTGCGAGTGATGCCGTTGCTTTAATTATTAATAAAGCAAACAACGACACCACACTTGAATTGGCTGATGTTAGAGAAATCATTAGAGGGAATATTACCAATTGGAGTCAACTTGATAAAACATCGAGCTTAGGTAAAATTGATATTGTGTTTGATAATGCTAAAAGCAGTACCGTAAAATACATGATTAACCTTGTAGGCAAAAAAGATATCAGTGGTTACGCAGTAAAATCGAACGAAGAAGTAATTAATTACGTAAGTAATAATAAAGGAGCGATTGGCATTATAGGATTAAATTGGATTAGTGATCGGGATGATTCTAGTACCATCAACTTTAAGAAAAACATAAACATTATAGGTATTAAAGGCGACCCAGGTGATGCAGGTGATGATTATTATTACCAACCATACCAAGCATATATTGCCACTAAACAATATGCTTTAATAAGAAATGTATATACCATTTCAAGAGAACCAAGAGCTGGATTAGCTACCGGCTTTGCATCATTTGTTAGTGGCGATAAAGGACAAAAAATAATATTAAAAGCGGGGCTATTACCAGCAAATGCTCCTATTAGAATTATATCAACCGAATAATAATTTAGAATAAGATAGAAAAATGAACAAACAAATGAAAAAAATTGCCATTGGTATTTTTGCCGTTTTTTGTACAGTAACCGTTGTGAAAGCGCAGACCGCTCTCGAGGGAATTCGTGCAATTGAAGTAGAACAATTTGAAAATGCTAAAAAAATATTTTCGAGTTTAATTGCTAACAATCCAAGTGATGCAAATAATTATTTCTACTATGGTAGAGCATATTATGGTCAAGATAAAATGGACTCTGCTAAATATTACTTTGAAAAAGGATTAACAGTAAATCCTAACTCTGCATTAAACCTTGTAGGATTAGGTTCGATTTCCTTTGATACAGGTAATGACGTAGAATCAAAAGCTAACTTCGAAAAGGCAGTTGCTTTAACGATGGCTAAAGATTACCAAACATTAAAATACATTGGTAAAGCATACGCCGAACTTGGCAAAAAAAATTATAATGAAGCTTTAAATTATTTAAATCGAGCAAAAACATTAGAACCTAAAAATCCAGAAATTTATGTAAACATTGGTGATGTATACATGGAGCAATCGAATGGATCTGATGCGGTAAAATATTATAATGAAGCTTTAAAGATTGATCCTAATTATGTGAATGCTCATGTTCGTACTGGTAAACTTTATACCAGAGCATTAAATTACCAAGAAGCAAAAACAGCCTTTGAAAAAGCCATCAGCATCGATCCTAATTACCCGCCTATTTACAGAGAATATGGAGAGTTAGAATTGAGTGCTAAAAAGTACGAGAATGCGGTTGAGAATTATAAAAAATACATGGATTTAACCGATAAATCGACGAACTCACAATTACGTTATGCTAGATTCTTATATGTTGGAAAACAATACCAAGAATCTGCTGATTTGATTAAACAAATTATTCCGAAAGATTCATCTGATTATATTATCTACCGATTATTGGGCTACTCGTCATACGAGATTAAAGACTACAAAACTGGCTTAAATGCCATGAATAAATTCTTTGCGATGAACCCTCGTAAGATCTTAGGAACCGATTACTCTTACTTAGGTAAACTTCAAGTAAAAAACAAATTAGATTCTTTGGGTATGATGAACATTTTAAAAGCTATTGAAATGGACACCACCACTAAAGACTTATATGGTGATTTAGCGGATGCTTATTTCTCACAAAAAAAATACAAGTTAGCAGCAGAAGCTTATGAGAAAAAAATTGAAGGTGGTAAACCTGGTCCAGTGGACTTTTTCTATGTTGGAAGAGCCTATTACTTTGGATTAGAGTTTGTTAAATCCGATTCAGCCTTTTCAAAGCTAATTCAACAAAAATCCGATTTTGCCACAGCGTGGTTGTACAGAGCCAGAAATAATTATAGAATCGACGACATTGACGGGAAATCTGATGGATTAGCGAAGCCGTTTTACGAAAAGTATATTGAGTTGACCTTGGCAGATCCTAAATTTGATATTAAAAAATCATCGAAAGATCTAATAGAGTCTTATAAATACTTAGGTGATTATTATTTTACTGTTGCAAGCGACAAAATAAGTTCAAAAATGTACTGGCAAAAAGTATTAGAAATAGACCCTAATGATAAACAAGCAAAAGACGTTTTAGCAGGATTAAAATAAAATAAATAGTACATTTGTGTCCTCAGTAATACCTACTGAGGACATTTTAATTTTATAGATATGGAAAGCAGTTTTTTACCATCCGATTATTTTCCAATTATACTCCAATTTATTGCAGCCTTAGGCTTTGTGGGGGTAACTATGTTGGCTACACACTTCATTGGCCCTAAGAGAAAAACGAAAGATAAATTAGAAAACTTTGAGTGCGGTATAGAGCAACAAGGCGACGCAAGGTCTCCCATCTCTATTAAGTATTTTTTAGTGGCCATTTTATTCGTTTTATTCGACGTAGAGGTCATCTTTATGTACCCTTGGGCAGTGAATTTCAGAGAGATGGGAGTACAGGGTTTAGTAGAAATGTTCGTATTTATTGGCTTGTTATTAGCTGGCTTTGTTTATGTCATCAAAAAGGGTGCTTTAGACTGGGAATAAATAAGGGATATTTTATCGTTTAAAACCTTTAAAATCAATATTTGTTGTAGATTTGCCGCTCATCTAATATCACAGAGATGAGCGTTTTTTTGATTCGTAAATTAATAGTATGAGCGACATAAAAATTGTTGAAGCACCAGAAGGCATAGAAGGCAACGGATACTATGCTACACGATTAGATAAAGTAGTAGGATTGGCACGTTCGCACTCCTTATGGCCATTACCATTCGCAACCTCTTGTTGCGGAATTGAATTCATGGCTACCATGGGTTCACATTACGACTTTGCTCGTTTTGGTTCAGAACGCCCAAGTTTCTCACCTCGCCAGGCTGATTTATTAATGGTGATGGGTACTATTGCAAAAAAAATGGGTCCTGTTTTAAAGCAAGTGTATTTACAAATGGCAGAACCTCGTTGGGTTATTGCAGTAGGCGCTTGTGCATCGTCGGGTGGCATTTTCGATACTTACAGTGTTATGCAAGGAATAGATGAAATTATTCCTGTAGATGTTTATGTTCCAGGATGTCCGCCTCGACCAGAAGCAATTATCGATGGATTTAACAGGATTCAAGATCTGGTAAAGAATGAACCTTTGAGAAGAAGAAATCTCCCTCAATACCAAGAATTGTTAGCTCAATACGGAATTCAATAATGATAACAATTGATACAAACACATTACTAACCGACCTACAAAACAAATTTGGTTCGGCCATACAAAAAGTAGAAGAACCTTATGGTTTAGTTACTTTTTCTATTACGAAAGATCAATTACTTCCTTTACTCACTTATTTAAATGAGAACGATGCTTATCGTTTTCGTTTTTTAACAGATGTATGTGGTGTGCACTATGCTGATGAAAAACAATTAGCAGTAGTTTACCACTTACACAGCATGGAAGCGAATTACAGATTGAGAATAAAAGTGTTTTTACCTGAGTCTAACCCACGTATTCCAACAGTTTGTAGATTATATAAATCTGCTAATTGGCAAGAACGCGAAACATTTGATTTCTTCGGAATAATTTTTGAAGGTCATCCGAATTTGAAGAGAATTTTAAACGTGGATGATATGGTTGTTTTTCCAATGAGAAAAGAATATCCATTGGAAGACCCTAATAGAATTGATAAAAACGATAGCTACTTCGGTAGATAATAAATTGAAAAAATTATGGCTCATATTCAGTTAGGAGACGATTCGTTAGAAAAAGAAACCACGACCTTAAACCTCGGTCCTACGCACCCTGCAACCCATGGTGTATTCCAAAATGTTTTGGAAATGGATGGCGAAAGAATCGTTAGTGCCGAATCTACTATTGGTTATATTCACCGCGCATTTGAAAAAATTGCAGAACACAGACCTTACTACCAAATCACTCCACTTACCGATAGAATGAACTATTGCTCATCGCCAATTAATAATTTTGGTTGGCACATGACAGTAGAAAAATTACTCAAGGTAGAAACCCCAAAGCGTGTTGATTACATGCGTGTAATCGTAATGGAGTTGGCAAGAATTTCCGATCACTTAATTTGTAACGGAATCTTAGGTGTTGATACCGGTGCGTTTACAGGCTTCTTGTATTTAATGCAAGAACGTGAAAACATTTATGAAATTTACGAAGAAATTTGTGGTGCTCGTTTAACGACTAACTTTGGTCGTGTAGGAGGTTTTGAAAGAGACTTCAACGATAAAGCCATTGCGAAAATTAAAAAGTTTTTAGCAGAGTTTCCTGATGTGATGAAATCGTTTGAAAATTTATTCAACAGAAATAGAATTTTCATCGATAGAACAAAAGATGTTGGTGGTATTTCAGCAGAACAAGCATTGAACTACGGATTCACTGGTCCATGTTTACGTGCAGCAGGTGTTGATTATGATATCCGCGCTACTGCTCCTTATTCATCGTATCAAGATTTTGATTTTGAAGTTCCGGTTGGAACTACCGGCGATACGTACGATCGCTTCATGGTTCGCAATGAAGAGATTTGGCAAAGTTTAAGAATTATTGAACAAGCATTAGCTAAAATAGAAAAAGAACCGAAAGGTATTTTCCATGCTGATGTGCCAGAATTTTACTTGCCTCCAAAAGCAGATGTTTATAATAACATGGAAGCTTTAATTTATCACTTTAAAATTGTGATGGGTGAAGTTGATATTCCGAAAGGTGAAGTTTATCACGCAGTTGAAGGTGGTAATGGAGAGTTAGGTTTTTATTTAATTTCTGATGGAGGTCGTTCTCCATTCCGTTTACATTTCCGCAGACCATGCTTTATTATTTACCAAGCATTTGCTGATATGGTTAAAGGTCAATTATTATCAGATGCGATTGTTACCATGAGTAGCTTGAACGTAATTGCAGGTGAATTAGATGCTTAATAAGATTATTAATTTTTTTAGATAAAAAAACGAATGAGTATTACATTTTCTAAAGAGTCGCTAGAGATCATAGGCAATATGATTAAACGCTATCCGGAAGGAAAACACAAGTCTGCATTGATACCAGTGTTACACATTGCTCAAGCAGAATTTGGTGGTTGGTTGAGTACAGAAACAATGGATTATGTAGCATCAGTATTAAATTTAAAACCAATTGAAGTGTACGAGGTAGCATCGTTTTACTCTATGTTTAATTTAAAGCCTGTAGGAAAATGTGTATTAGAAGTTTGCCATACTGGTCCTTGTGCGATTAACGGAGGAGAAGCATTGGTTGAATATTTATCCAAAAAATTAAATATCAAAGTTGGTGAAACAACAGCCGACGGAATGTTTACACTTAAAGCGGTAGAATGTTTAGGTTCTTGTGGTACAGCTCCAATGTTACAATGCGGGGCAAAATATTTTGAGAATTTAACCAACGAAAAAACAGACGAATTATTAGATAATTTAAAGAAAGAAAACAGACAGTATTCATATACTGATTTAATATAAAGTAATGTTTAGATTGTTAGCTCTTCCTGCAAAATACCGTTATTTAAACAAAATATACGGTCAAAAAAAATTTGCATTATTGGACATAGGTGCTGGCAATCACTCTGCTTCTAAAACTAAGAAATGGTTTCCTCAATGCGAATATCATGGCTTAGATTTAGATAAGAGTTATAATAATGATGAAAATGATTTCAAACAAATGGAAGCATTTTATGAAGTTAATTTAGAGAGTTTGGAGTTCGATAAAATTCCAAACAACTATTTTGATTTTATAATGATGGCACATGTGATTGAACATTTGAAGAATGGCGATAAGGTGTTGTTGAACTTATTTTCTAAATTAAAAGAAGGAGGATATTTTTATGTTGAATATCCTGGTATTCGTTCAACTCGTCTTCCTAAAATGAAAGGAACGTTAAATTTTTTCGATGATTCTACGCATGTGAGAATCTATTCGTTAAGAGAACTGTATAATTTATTCATGGGAAATGGCTTTGAAATTGAAAGAGGTGGGAGAAGAAGATATTGGCCAAACATTTTAATTATGCCATTAAAGATTCCACATAATATTGTAAAATACGGGAAAATAATTCCAAGTATTTTCTGGGATCTTTTAGGATTTGCAGATTATGTTTTAGCAAAAAAGAAATAAAATAATATGTCAAGAAAAATATTATTAGAACATATTGATGAACCAGGAATACAATCATACGCAGTATACCGTAAAAAAGGCGGATATGCTTCTGTTGAGAAAGCCTTAAAAACAATGTCGCCTGATGATGTTGTAGAAGAAGTAAAAAAGTCGGGATTAAGAGGAAGAGGAGGCGCTGGTTTCCCCACAGGAATGAAGTGGAGTTTTTTGGCAAAACCAGAAGGCAAACCACGTTACTTGGTATGTAATGCTGATGAGTCGGAACCAGGAACTTTTAAGGACAGGTATTTGATGGAAAAAATTCCTCACTCATTAATTGAAGGAATGATTACATCGAGTTATGCTTTGGGCGCAAAAACTTCTTACATCTACATTCGTGGTGAATATTTTTATGTATTAAGAATATTAGAAAAAGCGATTGCCGAAGCATATGCAAATGGCTGGTTGGGAAAAAATATTTTAGGCACTGGTTACGATTTAGATTTATACGTACAACCAGGAGCTGGCGCATACATATGTGGTGAAGAAACTGCTTTGTTAGAATCATTGGAAGGCAAAAGAGGCAACCCACGTATTAAACCTCCATTCCCTGCGATTGCAGGTTTATATGCATGCCCAACGGTAGTTAACAATGTTGAAACTTTAGCATCTGTTTCTTCTATTGTGAACATGGGTGGTGATGAATATGCTAAAATTGGAATTGGTAGAAGTACTGGAACGAAATTAATTTCTGCTAGCGGACACATTAATAATCCTGGCGTTTACGAAATCGAATTAGGTTTACCAGTTGAAGAATTTTTATACTCTGATAAATATTGTGGTGGAATGAAGAATGGCAAAAGATTAAAGGCAGTTGTTGCCGGTGGATCTTCTGTTCCAATTTTACCTGCAAATTTATTTATGAAAACTGCCAACGGCGAAAGCAGAGTGATGTCTTACGAATCGCTTTCTGATGGTGGTTTTGTTAGTGGTACAATGTTAGGATCAGGTGGTTTTATTGTTTACGATGAAGATTCTTGTATCGTTAGAAACACTTGGAATTTTTCTCGTTTTTATCACCACGAATCTTGCGGTCAATGTTCTCCTTGTAGAGAAGGTACTGGATGGATGGAAAAAATATTGCATCGCTTAGAATATGGACATGGTAAAATGAGCGACATCGATTTATTGGTAGATGTGTCGAAAAAAATTGAAGGAAATACCATTTGTCCTTTAGGAGATGCTGCTGCTTGGCCTGTGGCTAGTGCGATTAGACATTTCCGCGATGAATTTGAGTGGCATGTGAAGGAACCTAAGCTAAGTCAATCGCGCAACTTTGGTTTGTTACAAACGCATGAATTTAGCATTGCACAATAAACAAGTGTATAATAATTAGAAAAAAGAAAAAAGTTTAACAGGGAGTACAGATTGAGATTCTTAAATCTCATATCTCACATCTCAATACTAAAAAAAAGATGGCAGATAAAATGAAAGTGACCATTGATGGTCAAACCATCGAAGTAGAACCGGGAACTACGATATTAAATGCAGCGCGCATGATCGGCGGCGATTTAGTTCCACCTGCTATGTGTTATTATTCAAAACTAAAAGGTAGCGGTGGCAAATGCCGTACTTGTTTAGTGAAGGTAAGCAAGGGCTCTGAAAAAGATCCTCGCCCTATGCCTAAATTAGTTGCATCATGCCAAACGCAAGTAATGGACGGGATGGAAGTAGAAAGCAAATCTTCTCCTGAAGTGGTAGAAGCTCGTAAAGGTGTTGTAGAAATGTTGTTAATTAACCATCCATTAGATTGCCCAGTATGTGATCAAGCAGGTGAGTGTGATTTACAAAATTTAGCTTTCGAACATGGCAATGCCGAAACCAGATATGAATTCGAAAGAAGAACATTTGATAGAATAGATATTGGCGATAAAATACAATTACACATGAATCGCTGTATTTTATGTTACAGATGTGTTTATACGGCTGATCAAATAACAGACAACAGAGTTCATGGAATTATTAACCGTGGCGACAAAGCTGAAATTTCTACCTATATAGAAAAGGCAATCGATAACGATTTCTCTGGAAACGTAATTGATGTTTGTCCGGTTGGCGCATTAACCGATAAAACCTTCCGATTTAAAAATCGTGTTTGGTTTACAAAACCTGTAGATGCACACCGTAATTGCGAAAACCCAAAATGTTCTGGTAAAGTAGTATTGTGGTACAAAGGCGACGATGTATTAAGAGTTACAGGAAGAAAAGATGTATACGGAGAAGTAGAAGAATTTATTTGCAATACTTGTCGCTTCGACAAAAAACAAACTTCAGATTGGACCATTGAAGGCCCAAGAAAAATTGAAGACACTTCGGTGATTTCTTCGAACCACTATGAAATGGCACACCCACTTCCAGTGGTAGAAAAAAACCCGAGCTTAATTGAAGCGAATAAAAAAATGTTTACTAAAAATAGAAAATAAGACATTAGTCATTAGTAGTTAGTCTTTAGACCTCTAACTACTAACGACTAAAGACTAACTACTAAACAATGGATATTTACTTTATCATCGAAAAACTAGTTTTAATCTCAGCCATTTTAGGAGTGAGTTTATTAATTGCCATGTACACAACATTGGCAGAGCGTAAATTTGCTGGTTTCTTCCAAGACCGTGTTGGTCCAAACAGAGCAGGACCTTGGGGTATTTTACAACCATTAGCCGATGGTGTTAAGTTATTTACGAAAGAAGAAATCATTCCAACCCATGCTGGTACATTTTTATTTATTCTTGGTCCTTCATTAAGTATGTTCACGGCATGTATTACTTCGGCAGTAATTCCTTGGGGACCCGATTTAACCTTGTTTGGAAAAACCATTGCCTTACAAGTTGCCGATATTAACGTTGGTATCTTATACATATTTGGAGTAGTTTCTTTAGGTGTATATGGTATTATGATCGGTGGATGGGCATCGAACAATAAATTTTCATTATTAGGTGCTATTCGTGCAGCATCACAAAACATTTCTTATGAGTTAGCAATGGGACTTTCGATCATTGCTTTATTGATGGTTACAGGAACATTAAGCTTGAGAGAAATTTCACAACAACAAGAAGGATGGCACTGGAACGTGTTGTATCAACCATTAGGATTTTTAATCTTTTTAATTTGTTCATTCGCTGAGACAAATCGTACACCTTTCGATTTGCCAGAATGTGAAACAGAATTAGTAGGTGGTCACCATACCGAATACTCTTCGATGAAGTTAGGATTCTACTTATTTGCAGAATACATTAACGTCTTTGTTTCATCGGCAGTTTTAGCGACTCTTTATTTTGGTGGTTATAATTTCCCAGGAATGCATTTAATTAGCAATCCGAACGTAGCTGCTTTGTTAGGCGTTGCAGCCTTGTTCATCAAAATATTATTATTCATTTTCTTCTTCATATGGGTACGTTGGACCATCCCGCGTTTCCGTTATGATCAGTTAATGAAATTAGGATGGAATATTTTAATACCATTATCAATCATCAATATTGTAATAACAGGCTTGGTAATTATTTTAAAACAATAATTTTTTAGAAAACGAATAACATGGATTCTTTATCGAACCGTAAGAAAGTAATAGAGCAAAAGAAAATGAATTTCTGGGAGCGCATGTATCTTCCAGCAATTTTTCAAGGCTTAGGAATTACAATGAGTCACTTCTTTAAAAAGAAGAGAACTATATTTTATCCAGAAGTGGAGAGAGAGTTTTCTGAAAACTTCAGAGGATTACACTCATTAAAAAGAGATGAAAATGGTGCAGAGCGTTGCACTGCTTGTGGACTGTGTGCATTATCATGCCCTGCGGAAGCAATTACAATGACAGCTGCTGAACGTAAAAAAGGCGAAGAGCATTTATATCGCGAAGAAAAATATGCTGCAGTTTACGAGATTAATATGTTGCGCTGTATTTTCTGTGGCTTCTGCGAAGAGGCATGTCCGAAAGAGGCTATCTATTTAGATGGTAATATCGCAAAAGCAGATTACAGTCGTGATACCTTTATCTATGGCAAAGATAAATTGTTAGAACCAGTTACTAAATAATAAAATATAAATAGATGAGTCAATCCGTTTTTTATTTACTCAGCTTTGTAACCTTGATGTTTGCATTGCTGGTTGTGTTTGCAAAAAATCCTATACATAGTGCATTGTATATGGTCATGACATTTTTCAGTATTACTTGCCATTATATTTTATTAAATGCACAGTTTTTAGCCATTGTAAACTTTATTGTTTACATGGGAGCCATTATGGTATTAATATTATTTGCCATGATGTTTTTAAATCTTGGGAAAGATTCAGAACCACAGAAACCAATCTACTTAAAATTTGCCGCTGCAGTTTCAGCAGGATTATTGATGCTTACTATTTTTGCAGCTATCAAAAAAACTGAAGGCGGTGAAATCACAGGTTTACCAATAAATGATTTAGGTTTAGTAAAAAATTTAGGAAAAACATTGTTTAATGAATTTCTACTTCCATTCGAAATCATATCAATCTTATTGTTATCAGCAATGGTAGGTTCTGTATTATTAGCTAAAAGAGAAATAAACTAATGGAGACACTAACACAAAACATACAAACAGTACCATTAAATTATTACATAATTTTAAGTTCTATATTGTTTGTTATAGGAGTTATGGGAGTAATGTTGCGCAGAAATGCCATTGTTATTTTCATGTCGATAGAATTAATGTTAAATGCAGTTAATTTATTGTTAGCTGCATTTAGTGCATTTCGCGGCGACCCTGCGGGGCAAATTTTTGTATTTTTTATTATGGCGGTTGCCGCAGCTGAAGTTGCTGTAGGTTTAGCAATTATCGTAATGATTTACAGAAATACAAGATCAATTGATATTAATATTTTAAATAGATTAAAGGGATAATAAATGTTACAACTTATCGCATTAGTACCTTTGTTGCCGTTAATTGGTTTTTTAGTTAATGGTATTGGGAATAAAAGTATTCCTAAAAATTTAGTAGGAATAATTGGCAGCGGCGTAATGTTATTGTCGTTTGTTATTAGCTTAGGTGTATTCTTCGAACTTCGTAGTTCTGATATAACTACTCATACCTATGCATTTTTCGATTGGATTAACGTGGGAAATTTTAACCTGTCGTTCTCCTTTTTAGTTGATCCACTTTCTTCGCTAATGTTACTCATTATAACAGGCGTGGGTTTTTTAATACATGTCTATTCTATCGGGTATATGCACGACGATGAAGGGTTTGCAAAATTCTTTGCGTACTTAAATCTATTCGTGTTTTTTATGTTGTTGTTAGTCTTAGGTGCTAACTATGCAATCATGTTTATCGGTTGGGAAGGCGTTGGACTATGTTCTTATTTACTCATTGGTTTTTGGTATAAAAATCAATTGTATAATGATGCTGCTAAAAAAGCTTTCATCATGAATAGAATTGGTGACTTAGGTTTCTTAATCGGATTGTTTTTAATATTCAACACCTTCGGAAGTATTAGTTATAACGATGTATTTACAGGTGCAGTAAAATTTACGGCCGGTGATCCTGTATTAACAAGCATTGCATTGTTATTATTTATTGGTGCTATGGGTAAGAGTGCGCAATTGCCATTATACACTTGGTTACCCGATGCGATGGCAGGACCAACGCCTGTTTCCGCTTTAATTCACGCGGCTACCATGGTTACTGCTGGTATTTATATGATCGCCCGTTCGAGCATTATTTATGTGTTAGCTCCTGTAGCAATGGACATTGTTGCTATTGTTGGCATGTTAACAGCTGTATGGGCTGCATTAATTGCCTTAACTCAAACCGATATTAAAAAAGTATTAGCATACTCTACCGTAAGTCAATTAGGTTATATGTTTGTTGCCTTAGGAGTAGGATCGTTTACCGGTGCGGTATTTCATTTAATGACGCATGCGTTTTTTAAAGCCCTATTATTCTTAGGTGCAGGTAGCGTAATTCATGCCATGAGTGGTGAGCAAGACATGCGTTCGATGGGAGGCTTAAAAGGCAAACTACCCGTTACATTTTTAACAGTATTGATTGGAACATTAGCTATTGCAGGTGTACCACCGTTTGCTGGATTTTTCTCGAAAGACGAAATATTAGCAGCAACGTTCTCTCATTCTATACCGATGTTTATTGTGATGTCGTTCACCTCTGTGCTAACGGCGTTTTATATGTTTAGAATGTTGTTCCTTACTTTTTATGGTTCGTTTAGAGGTACACACGAACAAGCTCATCACTTACACGAGAGCCCTAAAAACATGACCATTCCATTAATCATCTTAGCCATATTTTCAACCATCAGCGGATTCTTTGGAATGCCAGAAATTTTCTCAGAACACCATGCCTTAGATAATTTCTTGAAACCAGCCTTCGCCTTTACGAGTCAGCGTTTTTCTTTGGAACACGCTTCACACACGTTAGAGTATAGTATTATTGGTGTATCAATCGTTGTTATTGCCTTCATCTATTTCTTCACACAAAAAAGATATGCGAAAGATGTTTATTTACTTCCAGTAGAAGAATCGGAAATGACATTCTTACAAAGAATATCATACAAAAAGTTTTATATCGATGAATTCTACGATGCAATTATTACTAAACCTCTACATAAATTATCAAGTCTCTTACATAAAGTGATTGATGTTACAGGAATTGATGGAATCGTAAATGGTCTAGGAAAATTAACAATGAATGGCTCTAAAAATTTAAGAACTATTCAAACTGGATATACCGGCTTCTACATTTTTGCAATGGTAGTTGGTATAATTATAATTTTTATGTTAAACTTTATTTTGAGCTAATCGATAATGATTACATTAATACTACTAAGCCTACCCGTTTTAGCTGCACTAATTACTTGGTTCAGCCCTAAGGAATCTGCAAAAAATGTAGCCTTATTTTTTACATTAGCAGAACTTGCTGCAGCAATTTATGCCTATAGCATTCATATTGTTGATGCAAGCACTCAATCTATTTTTGCATTAAACTGGATCCCAGCTTTGGGCATTCAATTTAAAATAGGAATGGATGGTATAAGTTTATTGATGGTGCTATTAACTGCATTTTTATTACCATTGATCGTGTTAAGCTCATTCAATAAAAACATAAAAAACCAAAATGCATTTTATGCATTAATATTATTCATGCAGGCAGGACTTGTTGGAGTTTTTGTTTCGCTAGATGCATTTTTATTTTACATTGCTTGGGAAGCGGCGCTAATACCTATATATTTTATATCTGCAATTTGGGGTGGCGAAAATAGAATTAGAGTAACACTTAAATTTTTTGTGTATACCATTTTTGGAAGTTTATTCATGCTTGCAGGTATCATTTATTTATACCTACAAACGCAAGGCTTTAAAACATTCGACCTAGGTGCTTTCTATAACCTAAACCTTAGCAGCACCGAACAATCGTATTTATTCTGGGCTTTCTTTTTAGCCTTTGCTATTAAGATGCCAATTTTCCCATTCCATACTTGGCAGCCTGATACTTACACTGAAGCTCCAACTCAAGGAACTATGTTGCTGTCGGGTATCATGTTAAAAATGGGTATTTATGGAGTGATTCGTTGGATGATACCAGTAGTGCCTACTGGTGTTGAAACTTGGGGAACATTAGCTATTACTTTATCTATCATTGGAATTATATACGCATCAATCATTGCCTTTCGACAATCAGATATGAAGCGCTTAATTGCATATTCATCTATTGCCCACGTTGGATTAATTGCTGCCGGTGTTTTTGTTTGGAATATTCAATCAACACAAGGTGCCGTTATTCAAATGATCAACCATGGAATTAGTGTGGTGGCCTTGTTCTTTATTGTACAAATTGTGGAAGATAGAACTGGAACAAGAGACATCCCGAGTTTAGGTGGTATTGTTTTAAAAGCTCCAGTATTTGCTATTTGTTTTGTTATAGTAATGATGGGTGCAGTGGCACTTCCTTTAACCAATGGATTTGTGGGTGAGTTCTTATTGTTAATGGGCATATATAAATACAATGTTTGGGCGGCAGTATTGGCTGGAACAACTATTATTTTAGGTGCAGTATATATGTTGCGTATGTACCAAAGAGTAATGTTGGGCGAAAGCAATAGCTTAACATCAAGCTTTACTGATATAAAGGGAACAGAAAAAATTATATTATTTGTTTCTGTTTTAGCGATTATTGTGATTGGTGTTTATCCGAATTTTTTATTGAAAATTTCTGAAGCTCCGCTAACAGAACTTATCAATTTTGTAAATAATAAATAAGCGTAAATTAATTTTTTATAACATACCTATTCAGCATGACTGGAATTATTATCATATCCTTACTCGCAATTGTAATATTGTTTTTAGGTTTATATAAACTAAACAGAGCAATTATACCAATGGCTATTATTGGTTTAGCTGGCTCTATTGCGAGTTATGTTCTTGCTTGGAACAACAGTAAGTATTATTTCAACAACATGATTTTTGTTGATAATTATGCAGTAGCATTTTCAATACTTGCTATAGTAACAACCATGCTTATTTTATTATTGTCGCCAGGCTATTTCGAAAAAATAAGTTCAAACGTTGCAGAGTATGTAGCCATGATATTATTCTCACTAGTAGGAGTATTGTGCATGTTTTCATTTAATGATTTGTCGATGTTATTTATTGGCATCGAAATCATGTCGGTTAGTATGTATATCTTGGCAGGCATCAGAAAAAAAGATTTAGCATCGAATGAATCAGCATTAAAATATTTCTTAATGGGATCTTTCGCTACCGGATTTTTGTTGTTTGGTATCGCCTTAATTTATGGATTCACTGGCTCGTTTAACATTGAAACGATTAGCACTATAGTCATGGAAAGTGGCAACAATACTGCAGCATTATTTAACGCAGGAGTATTGTTTATGATTGTTGGCTTAAGCTTTAAAGTGTCGGCAGCACCTTTTCATTTTTGGGCACCCGACGTTTACGACGGAGCTCCATCACTCATTACATCTTATATGTCGTCGGTAGTAAAAACGGCAAGCTTTGCAGCGTTCATGCGATTGTTCATCGTAGCTTTCGCTGGTGTGATACACATTTTCACCCCAACATTATGGGCGTTAACTGCTTTAACAATTATCATTGGTAATGTTATTGCATTATACCAAGATTCATTCAAACGAATGTTAGCATACTCAAGCATTTCACATGCAGGGTATATGTTAATGGCAATTTTAGCTTTGGGTCCTGATTCAGGTAATGCAATGTTTTATTATGCTGCGGCTTATTCTATTGCATCAGTATCTGCATTTGCGATTTTAATTAAAGTCAAATCACTAAGAAATTCTGAAAGCTTCGATGCATTTAATGGTTTAGCAAAAACAAACCCTAAGTCGGCATTGGCACTTACGATTGCCATGTGTTCTTTAGCTGGTATACCTTTAACTGCTGGCTTCTTTGGTAAGTTCTTCATTTTTACAACTGCCTTAAATCAACATTACTATTGGTTAGTAGGTATTGCCATCTTAAATGCAGTTATTGCGTTTTGGTATTATTTCCGAGTAATAATCGCGATGTACATGAAAGAGCCTATTTCAGAAGAAAAATTGGAGTACCTGCCTTCATACAGAATTGTATTGTGGATTGCAGCTGCTTCATCAATCATCCTCGGTTTATTCCCTGGATTTTTGTCGGGCTTGTTTTAATTCCTTATTTTGGCGAAATATGGAAAACCTCTTAGAGTTTGTTAAAACTATTTTAAATCCACAAAGCATCATCAACTATGGTGGATTAGCTCTGTTATTGTTCATTATTTTTGCTGAAACCGGTTTGTTTTTTGGTTTCTTCTTACCTGGCGACTCTTTGTTATTTGTTGCTGGTTTAATGTGTGGTACTCCCATTTTTGATGTTAATATTTACACCTTAATCTTCTCTCTAATTGCTGCAGGTATTCTCGGTAATTTTGTGGGATATTATTTTGGGAAGAAAACAGGACCGATGCTATTTAGGCGCGACGATTCTTTTTTCTTTAAAAAGAAACATGTGAATGCTGCAAAGGAGTTTTACAATAGATATGGCGGAACAGCCATCGTTTTAGGTCGTTTCCTGCCTATCATTAGAACCTTTGTGCCAATTATGGCAGGTGTAGTGAACCTCGATTTTAAGAAGTTTGTTTGGTTTAATATTATTGGATGTGTAGCATGGATATTATCGATGGTATTATCTGGTTATTTTTTAGGAAGAGCATTCCCAACCTTGCAAGAAAATTTAGAATACATTGTCATTGCCATCATTTTAATCAGTATGATTCCCGTTGCTTTTACATATATCAAAGAGCACCGCAGAATAAAATCGGAAGAAAATAAATAAGATGTTGTTTGATGTTTTTTTAACACTTTTTTTGGTGTTGCTAAACGGATTTTTTGTAGCAGCAGAATTTGCTATTGTAAAAGTTCGAGCTTCACAAGTAGAGTTAAAAGCGAAAACAGGAAATCAAACTGCCAAGGTTGCTAAAAATATTTTAAATAATCTTGATGCTTATTTATCGGCAACACAATTAGGTATTACACTTGCTTCATTGGGTTTAGGATGGATTGGCGAATCGGTGGTTACCAAAATTATATTAAGCATAATTGCATTGTTTGGATTAACCATTACTCCCGAACTCGCTCATCAAATAGCTTTGCCAATTGCTTTTGTACTTATTACGGTGTTACACATTGTATTTGGCGAATTGGCGCCAAAATCACTTGCTATACAACGCCCTGTTTCTACAACCTTTGCCGTCTCTATTGCACTTAATATTTTTTACATCGTTTTCCGTCCATTTATTTGGGCCTTAAACGGTTTAGCAAATTTCTTGTTAAAGAAAATTGGCATATCACCTATTCATGGTCACGAAGTGCATACCTCAGAGGAGCTGCAATTATTATTAGACCAAGGGAAAGAATCAGGAGCATTGGATTCATCGGAGCACGAACTCATAAAAAACGTATTCGACTTCAACGATCGTACCGTAAAAAAAATAATGATTCCAAGAACATCTATTGTTGCCGTTGATGTTGAAATACCTTATCATGAATTTATTCAATTTGTAATAAACGAAGGATATACGCGATTACCTGTATATAAAAATACGATCGACGACATTATTGGTTACATCCACGCGAAAGATTTGTTGATGAAAGAATTGAAAGATCAAACCATCAAACTTTCAGACCTTATAAGACCTGTTTATTTTATTCCAGAATCGAAACGAATTGCCGATTTACTTTCTGAAATGAAAAACAAAAAAAGTCCAAACATGGCCATTGTGCTCGACGAGTTTGGTGGAACAGCAGGTTTGGTTACCATGGAAGATATCATTGAAGAGTTAGTAGGCGAAATACAAGATGAACACGACGAAGAGAAACCAAAAGTAATTAAGGTTTCAACCACCGAGTTTATTGTTGATGCACATTCTACCATCAGTGATGCTAACGAGTTTTTACCTATTGCATTGCCAGAAGACGACGATTACGACTCTGTTGCTGGCTTAATGAATGTTATTTTTGATAAAATCCCTGAACTGGGTGAGCAAATAGAATTTAACCAATACCTTATAACAGTTACGGCAAAAAAGAAAAACAATGTGGAAGCTGTAAAAATGGTTTTAATTTCGAAAGAAGATGTTGATAATGCTTAAAAGCATACATATCTTTACATTATGCATCTTTTCTATACTCCCGATATAAATACCAGTACGTATGTGCTCTCCGAAGAGGAAAGTAAACATTGCATAAAAGTTTTACGCTTAAATGAAGGCGATCGAATTTATTTGGTCGATGGAAGAGGAGGCTTTTACGAAACACATATTATTGAAGCGCACCCAAAGCGCTGCATGGTGCAAGTATTAGATGTGAAATTAAATTCTGGAAAACGGAATTATCATTTACATCTGGCTATTTCTCCATTAAAATTTTCGGATCGTTTCGAATGGTTTCTGGAAAAAGCCACCGAGATTGGAATCGATGAGATAAGTCCTACTCTCACACAGCGCTCAGAGAAAAAAGACATTAAACTCGAACGCTGTAATAAAATTATTGAAGCGGCAATGAAGCAAAGTAAAAAAGCTTTTCATCCGAAAATAAATGAGCTTACTACTTATGAAAAGTTTTTACAAAATACACCAAACGACGCTCAACTTTATATTGCACATTGTTTAGAGGGACAGAAAAAGAGTCTGATGGATTTTGCAAATATTCAACCTAAAAAATATTTAATATTAATTGGTCCCGAAGGCGACTTTACAGAGCAAGAAATAACTTTAGCGAAATCAAATAATTTTACTGAAATAACATTAGGCGAAGCACGACTAAGAACAGAAACAGCGGCAATAAAAGCTTGCGCTGTTATTTCATTTATTAATGAGCAATAACGATGACGAAAAAAATATTTCTATTAGCCGTATCTATTTTCATTTTTATATTCTGCACTTCGTTTGTGGGGCCTTCCTATAAAATGGCAAGGCTAAAATACGGGGGTGGAGGCGATTGGTACTCAAGCAGAACTGCATTAAATAATTTAATTGAATTTTGTAACGATGAGTTAAACACTAACTTTTTTACAACTGAGGCGATTGTAGAATCAGGCTCTTCCGAAATCTTTAATTACCCTTATGTATTTGCTACTGGCCATGGTAATATTGTATTTAGCGATGATGAGGCACTAAATCTAAGAACCTATTTAAGTACCGGAGGGTTTTTACACATTTGCGATAATTATGGCATGAATAATTATGTACGTTTAGCTATGAAAAAAGTATTTCCAGACAAAGAATTTGTAGAACTCCCGTATAGTCATCCTATATTTCAAAAGCCTTATTCTTTTCCGAATGGGTTACCTAAAATACATGAGCACGATGGCAAAAGACCACAAGCCTTTGGCATTATTATCGATGGTCGTTTGGTCTGTTTATTCGATTATGAGTGCGATTTAGGGAATGGCTGGGAAGATATAGGCACCTACCCAACCGATACCAAGGAAACCCACGATAAAGCCCTTAAAATGGGAGCAAATATTATACACTATATACTTACAAATTAATTGTATTTTAGCCTTATGTATCACGTTAAAGTAAATCAACAAAACACATACGATGTTAATGTAGAAGCAAATGCGATTACACTTAATAATGAACAAAAAGACATTTCTTTTGCAGCATTGTCTGAAAATAAATACCATGTATTGATGAACAATAAATCATACAATGTGGAGGTTATTAGCATTAATACGGAACTAAAAACAGCAAGCTTAAAAGTTAACAACAGAGTATACGAATGTGAAATTAAAGATCAGTTCGACGATCTATTAAAAAGCTTGGGCCTCGATAATTTAAATACTAAAAAAATAAATGACATAAAAGCTCCGATGCCCGGATTAGTATTAAAAGTATTGATAGACGAAGGACAAGAATTTAAAAAAGGCGACAATTTATTGGTGTTGGAAGCAATGAAAATGGAAAATATTTTAAAGGCTCCAGCCGATGGAAAAGTAAAATCGGTTAAAATAAAACCAGGAGACAAAGTAGAAAAAAACGAAATTCTACTGTTATTAGCCTAATATACTTTGTAAAAAATATTCAAGCACATGTGGAAATAATATTGTAGTGATGATTAAACCACTCACTGCTCCCCAAAAGTGCGCTTCGTGATTAATATGATTACGCTGTGTTTTCGATGCATATACACAATAAGCTAAATACAAGCCAGCAAATATATACGCAGGAATTCCTATAGGTATGAAAAAGATATATATTTTACTTAGAGGATCGAATAAAATATAACTAAATAAAACGGCAGAAATTGCACCCGAGGCGCCCAAGCTATAATAAGAACTATTGTTTTTATTTTTAATGATGCTGCTGAGATCAGATAATATCATACCTGATATATAGATGGTCGCAAATTGCCAATGACCAACAATTTTTTCTAAACTAAAGGCAAAGAAAAAGTAACTCATCATATTAAACAATAAGTGATTCATATCCGCATGGATGAATCCACTGGTAATTATTGTATAATAAGAATGGCCTCTTTTTATGCTGTAAGGATGCAACATTAAACCTCTGTTTACCCTTGGATTTCCATAAATGCCATATAGGGAAACAAGAATGGTAAATACAAACAACAAAGAGGAAAGCGGAGTGTATTGAAGAATGTCTTTCATAAGTTATTCTAATCGATAAATGGGATAACGTAAATATGATTTTTCAAAATACGGAGAATTTCTGTAAATAAAGTCTAGTTGTAAAGCTGCACTCTTGGCAAATTTTTCATCGTTCTGTTTTTTTAGCTCTAATTTCTCTCGCAACTCTTTATTTGTATTTAAAAGCGCTGCTGCAGTATCCTCAAAAACATAATCTGAAAAATATTCTTTTTGTGCTAACACTTCATCAAAAAAATTCCAATTAAAATAAGAATCGATGGCTTGTGGTTCGAGTGTTTCAATGATGAACCGACAGGCGGCTTGTTGCGTCTTCACTAAATAATCGCCCTTACGAATAAGTATTTTTTGTTGTTCAGTTCTTAGCTTAACATTACTATGTAAGTAATGCCCTTCGTATGGCCGCTGAACGGTTTTATAATCATCAATATAATAAACGTTAACTTGTAATGAAGTATCTTTTTCTATAATACTCATTTCCACATCATTTAATTTTAAACGTTCCACAACTTCTTTCCAAGCATATGGAATTACATAAGCTTTTGGTTTTGTGGTGATGGTGTTAGCTTTATAGTGCTCATAATATTTTACATTTTTACGAAATGGTTTAGTTCTATCATAATATAAACGATCTAAACCACTCACTTCCGATTTTTTATAAGCCGCGGCATAGCCCCTAAAATCAATAGTTTTTATACGTGTAGAGTCTAATTTCCAATTTAGCGGAAACTCTTCTTGTGTAAGGTAGGCTGCATCAGCTAGTTGTTTGTTTTTATATATTTCTGATGATTGTGATTTGCAAATTTCTAGACATGTTAATAAGAAAGCATATGAACCTTCAACTCTACTCGGGTATGGTTTTAACATGTGAGTTTCTAAAGTAAAACCGATACAATTAAACAAGGTAGAATAACCAGTAGCAAATCTTGGACTTTCGTAAAAAGCAGCCCAGCCCGAGTCGGGCGAATCGCTCCAAGCATTTACATATGGCACTGCATCGAACTGGTAGCTTGATAAAGTTTTATTTAATGGAGGTATAAAAGTATTGTATTGAAAATTAGATATGATGGGGTTTAATTTATCGCGTTGAGTTGCAATATACGTAACTACATGTTGATAATCGGCTCCATTACTAGTGTGAGGATCAATAAACACATGAGGTTTAATTTTTTGAAATATCTTCACAAAAGATTGTGCGTTACGTGTATCTAATTTTATAAAGTCTCGATTTAAATCCAAATTTCGAGCATTCGCTCTAAACCCATATTCCACCGGGCCGTTTTGGTTGACACGAGAGCGAGAATTCCTATTTAATGCACCATCAACATTATACACAGGGATGAGGTATATATTCATGTAATCTAAAATATTGTACAGGATTTTATGAGATGGGTATTTATTATTAAAATATGAGTGATTAATTTCTTCTTTATTATTCACACTCGATAAAAGATCCGCGCACAATAACATAGAGGCATCTATGCCTTCTGGCTCGCCAGGATGAATACCATTATTAATTAGCACATTTATCTTGCCTTCAGGGCTACCTTTGCTTAGTTTTATTAATAATATATTTTCAAATACATCACTAGTATAAGATTGGCTATCAATTTGTATATTTGTATAATTGCTTTGTAGCAAGGTATAGAAATTACTCACCTCTTTATAGGTTGGTGTTTGATTTCCTTTAGAAGTTGAGTACGGAGCCTTTATGGTTTGGGCTGAGCAGCCTAAACCAATAAAAGATACACACAGGAATGCAAATAATGCCTTTTTCATACTATCTATTAATATATTTTATTAGTGATATTATGAAAATTAATTAAAATAATTGAACAAGTAGTTTATTTTTTTGTTTATTAATAAAATGGAAGTTCACAAACCCGGTAATCCCTTAGTACGGTTTGCTCGTTTATTGAAGGTTGAGCGTAAAGAAATATATACTATTCTACTTTTCGCAGTTTTTAGCGGAATAATAAACCTCTCACTTCCCTTAGGCATACAATCCATCATTAACCTTATCGGTGGTGGTGTTGTATCGACCTCTTGGGTCATCTTAGTAATCATTGTTATATTAGGAGTAACCATGACAGGTGTGCTTCAGGTATTTCAATTATCAATTAATGAAAATCTTCAACAGAAAATCTTTGCAAAATCAGCATTTGAATTTTCTTATAGAATCCCAAGATTTAAATTAGAATCAACCGATCAATACTATGTACCAGAAATGGTCATGCGATTTTTTGAAACAATAACAATTCAAAAAGGATTATCAAAAATATTGGTTGATTTTTCAGTTGCCTCTCTTCAGGTAATTTTCGGACTTATACTACTTTCCTTATATCATCCGTTTTTTGTGGTGTACAGTTTGCTTTTTATCATTATCATATTAACTATTTTTAAATTTATAGGTAAAAAGGGGATAGAAACATCTTTGAAAGAGTCGAGTTATAAATACGATGTTGTTTATTGGTTGGTAGACATTGCCCGATCAATGGAATCATTTAAAATGGCTGGCAATACAGATTTGCCAATGACTCGCACTAATCATTTATTAAAAAAATACATTGGCGCTCGTCAGTCGCACTTTAAAATATTAAAGGCGCAATACTTTAACCTGATTGCATTTAAAGTGTTAGTAACTGCAGGATTGTTGTTGATTGGAGGTCTATTAGTAATTGATCAACAAATGAATATTGGTCAGTTTGTAGCCGCAGAAATCATCATCATTTTATTATTGTCGTCTGTAGAAAAATTGATTTATAGTACCGAAACAATTTATGATGTATTAACTGCGGTAGAGAAAATCGCAACCGTTACAGATATTGATTTAGAACGAACAGACGGCAATTCATTTACGCAGAACGATGATAAAAATAAAGGGCTGAGTATAGAGCTAAAAAATTATAAGTACAGATTTAATTTTGAAGAAGAATATGTGCTGAAAGATATTAATATAAAAATTGAAGCTGGCGATAAAATATGTTTATCTGGATTTAATGGTTCAGGTAAATCTATGTTTATGCATACCTTAGCAAGTATATTTCAAGATCACGAAGGCTCTTTGTTATATAATGATATTCCCTTAACCAATTTAAACCTGAATTATCTTCGCAAGCAAATTGGAAGCTCGTTTATTAAAGAAGATATTATTCAAGGAACCATAACAGAAAACATTACACTAGGCAAAGAAGATATAAGTTTTGAAGACGTCGTGAATGCCTCAAAAATGGTTGGTCTGCACGAATACATACAGTCGATGCCAAAAGCATACGAGACCTATATTCAACCAGAAGGAATGAAATTACCAAAGAGTAGAATATTAAAAATAAAATTAGCAAGAAGCATTATTGCTAAACCAAGATTACTATTAATTGAAGATCATTTTAATCTATTAGAAAAGAAATACAAAGAACAAGTATTAGATTATTTATTAGATAAGAATAATACATGGACATTAGTAATGGTTTCAAACGACATTGAAATTGCAAAAAGAATGGACTACATTATAGCAATTGAAGATGGCAAAATACTAGATAAGGGGAATATCAAAGTGCTCGAATCGAAAGAGTGGTTTAAAAATATAATGAAAGACTAGTGAGATGTTAAACCTGAGTGATAATAAAATAGAAGTAAGCGCAGATCGTACTAAATACGACGCATGGAAGCTTATTAAAGAAAATAGGCCTGCTAGAGTTTTTGCCCGTCTATTAATCATATTCATCGGATTCCTCTTCATCACATTGTTTTTACCATGGACGCAGAACATCAGAACAAGAGGGTATGTAACTACGATTACACCCGACCAACGTCCACAAAATATAAATTCAATTATTGCTGGTAGAATTGAGAAGTGGTATGTGCGTGAAGGTAGTTTAGTGAAAAAAGGTGATACCATTATGATGATTTCGGAGATAAAAGATGAATACTTCGACCCTCAATTACTAGATAGAACTCAACAACAAATAAAATCTAAAGCATTGTCGGTTTCTTCATATGCAGAAAAAATAAAATCGCTCGATGCACAAATTGGGGCCTTGCAAGAAACACAAAAACTAAAATTAGAACAAGCAAAAAACTATATAATTCAATCGCGATTGAAAGTACAATCAGATAGCATTGATTTCGAAGCAGCTAAAACAAATTATCAAATTGCTCAAGATCAGCTTAAGCGCATGGAAAAGTTGTATAGAGATGGATTAAAATCGCTCACAGATTTAGAATCACGTAGGCAAAAATTACAAGACGCACAAGCAAAAAATATTAGTGCACAAAATAAACTCTTATCATCAAAAAATGAGTTGATAAATGCAAGAGTTGAATTCGAATCGGTAAAAAATCAATACATCGATAAATTATCGAAAGCGGAGTCTGATAAGTATGAAGCTATGTCGGCATTGTATGATGCAGAAGCAACAGTAACTAAAATGCAAAATCAATATTCGAATTATATCGTTCGACAAGGCATGTATATTATTACTGCACCACAAGATGCCTTTATTACTAAAATATTTAAAAATGGTATTGGCGAAACGATTAAAGAAGGTGAGGAGTTATTGAGCATTATGCCTGCTAATTATAAATTAGCGGTAGAAATGTATGTATTGCCACAAGATATGCCTTTGGTGAGGTTAGGGAATAAAGTCCGTATGGCTTATGATGGTTGGCCCGCAATTGTTTTCAGTGGTTGGCCAAACGTATCGTACGGCACCTTTGGTGGAAGAATAGTAGCCATTGATAACTTTATATCAAATAACGGTAAATACAGAGTAATGGTAGCTCAAGACCCAGAAGAAGCACCTTGGCCTGAAGAAGTGCGAATTGGTTCTGGAGCTTCGTGTATTACATTATTTAAAGATGTAAAAATTGGTTACGAAATTTGGCGTAACTTAAACGGGTTCCCACCCGATTATTATAAAACACAAGAAGAACTTGAGAATAAGAAAGACAAGAAATGAAAAAAATAATTTTTAGTTTTTTACTTATCGTAACTTCATTTCAAGTATTCTCGCAAAGTAAAACTAAACTTTTTACTGATGATGCTTTCTTGTTTTATGTTCGAAAGTATCACCCCGTTGCTAAACAAGCTAAAATTATTATTGATAAAGCAAAAGCTGATATACTATCGAGCAGAGGCGCCTTTGATCCACTACTGTATTCTTATTTGGATGAAAAAAACTTTAGCGATAAAAACTACTATTCCTTTTTAGATGCAGGATTAAAAATACCAACGTGGTATGGGCTAGAATTCAAAACTGCAATAAGTCAAAACGCTGGTAATTTTATTAACCCCGAAGACCAATTACCTCCAAATGGATTATTTCAAGCAGGAGTGAACATTTCACTTTTACAAGGCTTAGTTATTGATGAGCGAAGGGCGGCACTCAAAAAGGCAAAAGTGATGCTTAATTATTCAACAGCAGAACAAGAACTCTTGCTGAATGATTTGATTTTAGAAGCAATGACTGCTTATTGGGAATGGGCAAGAGATTATCAACTATATAATATACAACTACAAGCAGAAATTCTAGCACAACAACGTTTTATATCATTAAAACAAAGTTATGTTCAAGGGGATTTACCTGCTATTGATACACTTGAATCTTTCATGCAATACCAATTACGTTCATACAATGTAATCGATGCCTTTCAGAAATTACAAGAGTCGCGCTTAAAGTTATCCACTTATCTATGGTATGAAAATGATATGCCACTAGATATTACAGATAGCTTAACCCCTCCCGATGTTCGAAGAGTTGAAGTTGTAACAAAAGTCGATTCTATTGTGAATATAACCTCGACCATAAACGCTAACAACCCATTTTTACGACAGTATGATTTTAAAATTTTAGCTCTTGAAATTGATCGTAAATTAAAAATAGAAAAATTGAAACCTAAATTAAATGTAAACTATAATTTAATTAACGAGCCCATTAACCCCATACCGTTTGATGGTTTAAATATGAATAATGCCAAGTGGGGAATGAGTTTTTCTTATCCAATTTTTATCAGAAGAGAACGAGGCGACGTAAAAGTAGCTGGACTAAAAATTCGAGAAGCTGATTTAGGAAGAGAATTAAAAAGGTATGAATTAACTAATAAGTTAAACGCTGTACTTATTGAGCAAAGAAATGTACGCCGACAAATTGATTTATACAGAGTATTAGCAGAAAACTTTCAGCGTATGCTAAGTGCAGAAATCGACAAGTTTAATAATGGAGAGAGCTCCGTGTTTTTAATTAATACACGCGAAATAAATTTAATTCAAGCACAAGTGAGTTTTGTAAATATTAACGCAAAATATCAAATCCTAAATTACAAACGTCGTTGGATTGAAGGAACATTATTCCAGTAGCATTTCAATTTCCTTCGCTACTACCCAATCTTTATCGGTTACTGTATTCCCTGCATCGTGAGTGTTTAAAAACAACTCCACTGTACCATAGGTGTTGTGTATAGTTGCATGATGATTTGCTTTTTCAGTAATTATAGCAACCTTACTCATAAATGCAAAAGCATCAATAAAGTTTGCAAAACTTAATTTTATATAAAGACTATTTTCTTGTACTATAAACTTTCTCATATTACTTTTTTAAAAGTGCTTGTGTTTTTTTAGGCAACCTCTTTATCACTTCTTCATAAGAGTGATCGATCAACTCTAAAAGTAATTTTCTAGGTATTGAACCATTTACGTATACCGTATTCCACATTTTTTTATTCATGTGCCAACCTGGAATAATCTCCGAATATTGTTCTCGTAATTCTACACTTCGCTCGGGGTCACACTTTACATTAAAACTATTCGGCTCCGACAATGATATTAATAAAAACATTTTACCTAATACTTTAAACACTAATGTGTCTTCGTCGAAGGGAAAAGTTTCCTCTACAAATTCTTTAGAGATACAGTATTCTCTAATTTCTTCAATGTTCATTGTTTTTTATAAAGTAGCTATGCGCACCATCAGCATAAATTAAATACATGCTATTGGCTAGATTGTCTATGTTAATAGTATTTAATCCACTATTCAAATTTCCACTTTGCACTAATTTCCCGGTTAATGAGTAAACAGTGTATTTGCTGTTTTTATTTGCTTCAATGTATAAAACGGAAGTGCATGGATTAGGATAGATTTTCAAAATATTTGATTTTATATTATTAATACCCGACTGCAAAGAATCAATCTGGTATTTTACTTGAAAACTTAAAGCGTTTACAAGATTGCTGTTAAAATTAATACTGGATGTAAAATTCCCTAATTTGTTTTTTGTTTTGATATAACCACGCAGCATTCCACTTTCGCCAATAGCAATGCTTAAAGTGTCTGTTGAGTTCAATACGATATTGGTGTCGGTACTATTGAAATTGTATAGTTTAATGGTAGTATTACCATCATTGATAAAAGGCACATTGAAGCTGTATGAATTTACAGTATCTATAATGATTGGAAAGCTTAGTGTGTCTAACCAACGAAACGACTTAACTGTTGGACTTGTAGAGGTACTTACTAAATTACTAATTCGATCGGCAAAAGCTGGATAATCGACAAAGGGGTTTCTGTTTTTCTGTAATAGTGCAATGTCTGCATTCCTTTTTCTTTCAACAGAATTTGGTGGATAATTTGCATGCCACTCTCTTAATATACTTTCTTGAGGAGCAAAGAAATTCGTATAATCTTGATAACGCAATACAAAATACATCATCGCACGAGCAGTTTTACCTTTCTGTACATCGCGAGGTTCGTATAAATTATTGGAACCTAAATGCGAAGGGTTATTTACGGCATCGTTTACATATGGCTGGCTCGCAATGCCAAAAGCATAATTACTTCTGCTGTTATTAGCAGCATCGTTTGTTGGAAATAAATGATGCAAGTCTGAACGCATTGGTTCGTTTTGAGAGAAAAATCCTTGTGGGAAGGTGTGCTCTGTATTAAAGTTGTCGTTGGTTTGTGATTCTGTACGGCTTGTGTAGGCAATGGATTTTTTACCCGTATATACACACTCTATAGAATTTACACTGGCTCCTTGCCCGTTTGTTTTTTGATTGTCGATGCTCATAAACATATTGTCGCGAGCAACATTATAACCGAGTGAAACATACCCTGCCCCTAATTGCGTTTTTAATGCTGTTTTTAACCCTTCCTCCGCTAAATTTTCGGTGTTGGCATAATAGGTTAAAGAATATTTCCCCTGCCCTTTTAAATCAATGCTCAAACTGTGCACACTAGGAATGGTTTCAACCAACACTTCCGAATTATGAAAAATATTATGCGAGGGCTTAAAATAAAGATAAACTGCCAATGAATCGCCAACTTGTATTGTTGTTGGAGAAAAGTTTTTTTCAAAAAACGGGTTGCTTTTGTAAACTTTAAAAAAACGAAACGATTTAATTATGATTTCCTTATTCGAATTGTTTTTGAAAGTGAGTTTAATACTATCGGTTTGTGTTTCATTTATGGTATTAAACACTAAACTTGATTTATTAACGCTTAATTGAGCGAAACTTAAACATACTACGAAAAGTAGTGAACTAAATGTTAATAAGCACTTTTTTATCATACCACAAAAGTAAGCATTAAAATTAAGATGTTATAAAGCTCATTTACAGGCTATTTAACAACAAATAATCAGCATACTATTAATAATAATACATATTGTGTAAATTCGAAATATTGACCTTAAAACAGTAAAAATTAATATAGAATGAGAAAACAAAACATCGTAGCAGGTGCAATATTAGCCTCGGCAATATTCTTTCAATCCTGTTCTACAAAACCAAGCACCGATTCGGCTTTCAAGGCCATTGATCCAGCGAACATAGATACCACTGTTCGACCACAAGATGATTTTTACCATTATGCAAATGGAATGTGGATTAAAAACAATCCAATACCAGGTTCGGAAGTGCGTTGGGGTGCTTTTAATGTATTACAAGATAATACGTACAAAAAATTAAAAGTGTTGTTAGAAGAAGCATCGGCAGCGAATGCTAAAAAAGGAACCAACGAACAAAAAGTGGGCGACTTTTATGCAACAGCGATGGACTCGGCTAACATTGAAAAACAAGGAATGAGTGTGATTGCTGATGAGTTAAAAATGATTGGTGATATTAAATCTAAAGATGATGTATTAGCTGTAGCAGCACAAATGCAGCGCAAAGCATTAGCACCAATGTTTACTTTTTATGTGTATCAAGATCAAAAAAATTCGAGTGCATACATTCCATACGTAGATCAAGGAGGTTTAACCTTACCTGATAGAGATTATTATGTAAATAATGATGCGCGTTCTAAAGAAATACGCACAGCCTATGCAACGCATTTAGAAAACATGTTTGTGTTAATGGGTGATGATGCAAAAACTGCAAAAGCAAATGCACAAACTATTATCCGTTTAGAAACTCGTTTAGCAAAAGCATCTAAAACAAGAGTAGAACTCCGCGACCCACAAGCCAACTATAACAAGATGACGGTTGCAGAAGTAAACAAAATTACTCCTAACATCGATTGGTCTAAGCATTTCGACCGATTGAAACTTTCAAAATCTGAATCGTTCATTGTTGGTCAACCTGCATTTTTGAAAGAATTAGATAAAATGATTTCAGCAGAACCAGTTGATGCATGGAAGACTTATTTACGATGGCACTTGGTAGCCTCGATGGCTGGTAAAATGAACAATGCTTTTGTAGTAGAAAGTTTCAACTTCAATGGCAAAGTAATGAACGGCGCTAAAGAAATGAAACCAAGATGGAAGCGTGTATTAAACGATATCGACAATGCCATGGGAGAAGCATTAGGAGAAGTGTATGTTAAAAAATATTTTTCTGATGATGCTAAAAAGAGATGTTTAGAAATGGTAAACAACATGCAGGCAGTGTACAGAGAGCGCATTCAGAAATTAGATTGGATGACCGACTCAACCAAAACACAAGCCATTGCAAAATTAGATGTCTTTATTACTAAAATTGGATACCCTGATCAATTCAAAGATTATTCGAAATTAGAAATCGATCGCAGTTCATATGCAAGAAATGTATTACGTGCAAACGAATTTGCGTTCGACCAAATGATAAATAAATTAGGTAAGCCAGTGGACAAAAAAGAATGGGGAATGAGCCCATACACTGTGAATGCTTATTATAATCCAACCATCAATGAAATCGTATTCCCTGCCGGCATTTTACAATTCCCATTCTTCGATCCACAAGCCGACGATGCTGTAAATTACGGTGGAATAGGTGCAGTAATTGGTCACGAAATGACACACGGATTTGATGATCAAGGTTGCCAATACGATAAAGAAGGTAACTTAAAAAATTGGTGGACGCCAACTGATGAAAAACGTTTCAAAGAAAAAACAAATAAATTAGTTGCGCAATACAATGCTTATACGGTGTTAGATACTGTACATGTAAATGGAGAATTGACCTTAGGAGAGAACATTGCCGATTTAGGAGGTATAAGTATCGCCTACGATGCGTTCAAACGCACAGCACAAGGAAAAGCAAATGAGAAGATTGATGGCTTTACTGCCGATCAACGATTCTTCTTTGGTTGGGCTCAAGTATGGAGACAAAATATTACAAAAGAAAATTTGATGCAAAGAATCGTTACAGATCCACACTCACCAGGACAATACAGATCAAACGGACCATTGAGTAATATGGTAGAATTTTACGAAGCATTTGGCGTGAAAGAAGGAGACAAGATGTGGAGACCAGAAGCAGAACGTTTAAAAGTTTGGTAAAATAATTTTATATATTAATTAAAAAAGCCCCTCGAATTTCGAGAGGCTTTTTTTGTTGGCAGTTATTTGGTTTTGTTAATTGGAATCAGTTAGGTCGCTCATTTTTACTTCGAACAATTCCGCTAATTTTTTTAATCGATCGTAGGTTAATTTAGTTTTACCACTTTCAATTTTATGGTAAGCGGGTTGTGTGATGTCTAAATAAAAAGCGACATAATTTTGAGTGAGGCTTTTAGCGTGCCTAAGAACTCTAATTTTTTCCCAAATCTGCATGTTACATATAGTTAAATTATAAAATATTCTTCGTGAATATTTTTTTTAACGTGTTAAATAAGATTTTGAAAATTGGCAAGGAATATTATTTGAATTAGTATTTTGATGCAGTAAAAATAAGTAATTTTAGTATAACTAAAAGATATTTAATATAACTAGAAGTAATCAATTTTAACTAAAATTAAAAAGAGTTTTATGCCATAAGAAATTATGGTATGAAAAAAATTATTACGCTCTTGTTTATTACATCATTACTATTAATGAATAATAAAAAAACATACGCGCAAGTAGGCATTGAAGAAATCAATTTTCAATTGCGCGATTTGTTTCAACATTTAAAAAGATCGCCTGATAGTCTTCCTTTTTTATACGAGATGTCATCGCATGTAATAGATGAAAAATTGTATCGCCCTTACAATGATTCTGATTACATCAGCAAAGGAATGTTTTTAACAATGTATCAGGAGATGAGAGCAGCGGCATACGATACAAGTATATTAGAGCATGTAGATGTAGTGGATGATAAGATGAGAAAACGAAGTCGAAACGATACGGTAAACATAGCCATTTTAAATGCCGACTATTCCATATTTATGGACAATGCATTTACGACCGATGGACAATTTTATAATTTAACGGATAGTACAATTAGTGATGTTCCTAACAGAGCATACGATCCTTTTTTGAGTAGAAATGTATTCGTTAGCACGCTTACTACACCGGTTAGTTATTTTAGAAAAGTATATTACAGAGTTGATTCTACTTTTGTATTTTCTAAGAAAGAATTAGGTGGTAAAAACAATAGAGATTTAGATCCTAATTATGCGCGATGGAAAATAGACTTTGGTGAAGGCTTAGGCTGGAGAGAATTTAATCCATTAAGTGTTAATCATTTTGTGATTTTATATCCCGACACCGGCGTATATGATTTAAAAATTGCGGTTTTTTATTGCGATCCTTATCCGAATTGCAATTCGCTTCCCGATAAATTATCGAAAACAAGTATTTATATATTAAACAATGCAATACCCAAAGAGCCAGATTTAACATATGAGTTCGGAAATGTAATTACAGTTGGTTTGTACAAGGGTTGTGGCGAAACACGAGGAGGAGTGTATATACCTCAAAAACCATTTATTATTGTGGAGGGAATAGATTTATTGAATACTCGTTCTATACCGGTATTATACGATGAGAATGTTAAGATTACTTCTTCCAAAAAATTAGGTTTGCTCGCAGAATACAATTACGATTTTTACATTGTAAATTTTAACGACACACATTTAGACATGCGCGAGAATGCGAAGGGTATAGTGCAATTGATCGATTACTTAAAAAGCATTATGAATACCAACGAGCAATTTGTAGTATT
>JACCDK010297717.1_pt1 | contig 47884 bp, 45 predicted proteins | sample 7445871 | NCBI WGS metagenome assembly JACCDK01 (sample SAMN15323436, study PRJNA562643) | freshwater metagenome | isolation source: river surface water | place: USA:Blue River Watershed | collected 2017-08-15 | reverse complement strand
GAGGTAGGAACGTTTAAGAAACGCTCGTAGTGACCGAGGTCGAGGTCGGTTTCGGCGCCGTCGTCTGTGACGTAGCACTCGCCGTGTTCGTAGGGGTTGAGGGTTCCTGGATCGATATTGATATATGGATCGAGTTTTTGAATGGTGGTGGTGTAACCACGGGCTTGTAAAAGTTTTGCTAACGAGGCTGAAATGATGCCTTTCCCTAAGGAAGAAGTCACACCCCCGGTTACAAAAACATACTTGGTTGAATTGGACATATAACGTTTGTAACTACGGGAAACAAAGGTAATACATTCATTTCCTTTGGCCTAAAATTGTTCACAAAATGTTCAAATGTTTATTTCTTTTGCTGCCAAGTAAAATAGTGCTGTTGCTGTTGAGGACGGTTGTTTTCGGGTTCCAAAAGTGGTTCGCACGGCCTAAGGCTATCGTGGCAATCTTTAGGGAGACCTTGATATAACTTGGTTCCGTCGGTTTTCCAGGCGATCATTTCATCCGAAACTTCCTTGATGATTTTGGCCGGATTACCCACCACTAAACTGCGCGCAGGGATTTCCATTTTGGCGGGCACAAACGCCAGCGCGCCAATAATGGATTCTCTGCCAATCTGTACATCGTCCATAATGACGGCATTCATGCCAATTAGGCAGTTTTCACCGAGGGTTCCGCCGTGGATAATAGCGCCATGACCCACGTGGGCTCCGGCTTTCAAATGAACGGTAGTGCCAGGAAACATATGAATGACACAATTTTCTTGCACATTACAGCCGTCTTCTATGATGATTTGTCCCCAGTCGCCACGCAAAACGGCCCCAGGGCCAATATAGACGTTTTCACCAATCAGCACATTGCCAGTAACATTGGCCTGCGGATGCACAAAGCTAGAGGCTTTAACGACAGGAATAAAACCGTTAAAAGAATAAATGGCCATATTTGATATTTATGTGTTAAAGATATAGAATCTGTGTGGAATAGATGTTAAGGTCATGAATAGCTTATTACAATCTCAATAAATATATTTAACATAATATTAATTATATAACAATTACAACAAAACCACATTCCAAACGTTGTGTATCTTTGCACTGTGTTTAGCACCGACCAACAAACCCTCCACGACCTCGAGTTTGAAGCCATCAAAGCATGGCTCGAAAAATTTTGCATTGGCCCCACGGCTTTAAAGCAAGTTCAAACTTTACAGCCACGCACTCAATTTGCGGTTTTGCGCCAAGAACTCAAGCGCGTCGATGAATTGCGTTTGGTGCGCGTACACGGTGAAAAATTTCCACAGCTCGAATTTGAAGAACTCCTTCAAGAAATCAAATTACTAGGGATTCAGAAAGCTGTGATTTCTCTAGAAGGATTTCGCCGCATTTACCAAGCCTCAGAACTTGTGAACGCTCTGGTATTGTTTTTTGAAAATTCACTCTTTAAGTATCCTTTATTAAAAGAACTCACCGAAGACGTCTATTACACCAAAGACATCATCGAAGAAATCGATCAAGTTTTTGACCGCAACGGGCAAATCAAAGACGACGCCTCTGCTGCGCTCGCAGAAATCAGAACGCGCATACGAGTCTTGCGCAACCAGATCAACAAGAATTTTGACAAAGAGTTGCGCCGCTACAACAAAGACAAAGTATTGGCAGAAACGCTCGAAACGTATGTCAATGAAAGACGTGTATTGACGGTACTATCTACGTTCAAGCGAAAAGTGCCCGGTAATATCCATGGATCGAGTAAAACAGGAAGCCTGACCTTTATTGAGCCTCTAGTTAACGTGCCACTCAACAACGAACTCGAATTCTTATTCGACGACGAGCGCAAAGAAATTCACCGCATTTTACAAGCGTTAACGGCCCTAATGGTTCAATACCGCCCACTGATCAATGCGTATCAAACCATACTGACAAGGATAGATTTCTTGAATGCCAAATGCAAGCTAGCTATTGAGATGCAGGCTGTCTTGCCCGCTATTGGGCAGCACACCGGTATGCACATGAAGCAGGCCTTTCATCCGCTGCTCAGGCGCTCCAATCAGCTGGCGGGTAAGCCAACCTTTGCACAAGAGCTCAAGTTGCAGCAAAAATCCAGAATGCTCGTCATTTCTGGGCCCAACGCTGGCGGCAAAAGCATTACGCTCAAAACAATTGGTCTGTTGCAACTGATGCTGCAGTCAGGGCTTTTGGTGCCTGTGGCGCCAGACAGCCAAATGTGTTTTTTCAAGCAGATATATTCAGATATTGGAGATAATCAATCCATTGAAAATGAATTGAGTACCTACTCTTACCGTTTGCAACGCATGAAGTTCTTTTTAGGGCGCTCCAATGCCCAAACTTTGTTGCTTTTAGACGAATTTGGAACGGGCTCTGATCCGGAGCTTGGCGCTGCGTTGGCAGAGGTTTTCTTTGAGCAAATGTATGCGCTTAAGGTGTTTGGTGTACTCACCACCCACTACAACAATATCAAACTCAAGGCTGATGAACTTCCAGAAGCGCAAAACGGTTGCATGCTTTTCAATGAAAAGGACCTCTCCCCGCTTTATCAGTTCGCTTTGGGGCAACCTGGCAGCTCTTTTACGTTTGAGGTGGCTCAGCTCAATGGGATTTCCAAAGCCCTGATCCAAGACGCGAAGTTGCGCCTCGATCAGCAAAAAGTAAGACTCGATAAACTCTTGAGTGGTTTGCAAAAAGAGCGCAATCAGTTATTGGCGCAAAACAAGCGCTTGGCCGAGGCCGCTCGGGCTGCCGAAAAGTCTGGCGCACAGCACGAGCAAGAAATCCAAAAGTTGCAGCACAAACAAAGCCAAGTTACTCAGGTGCAAGAAAGTAGTCAGCGCCAGCTACAGGCGGGAAAAAAAATGCTCGCATTCATCGAGAAATTCAATGCGACATCTCGCAAAAAAGATGTCAATACGGCGTTATTTCAGGAGCTCACTCAATTTTTACGCCTCGAGAAGTCTAAGCAAACCATCAAGAAAAAAGCCCCGATCCCCTCTCCTACCCAAGCGCCAACAAAGAAAGAAGTGCAGCGCGCCGAGAAGTATGAGCAAGAGCGCATCAAGGTGGGTTCTCAAGTTCAGCTCATCCAAACCAACCGCATTGGTGTAGTCGAAGAAATGAAAGGCAAGCAGCTCACCGTGATATTCGGTCAAGCCCGCATCAAAGTACATCTAGAGAAGTTGCGCTTTTTAGCCGACTGAAATTTAACATAAGTTACACATGAATCCCTTGAAAATGCGTAACTTTGCGCTCAATTTTTTAAATTATCACCACAAATGAGTAGTACAGCACTTGGAAACCACATCTTAGTTGAGTTTATGAATTGTGATCCGCATGTTATGAACGACGTAGCGGCCATCGAACGCGACATGGTAGGCGCAGCCCGCAAAGCAGAGGCCACCGTGATCAACTCTACCTTTCACCACTTTTCGCCTTACGGTGTATCTGGTGTTGTCGTGATTCAAGAAAGTCACTTGGCAATTCACACTTGGCCAGAATACGGCTATGCTGCTGTAGACGTCTTTACTTGTGGCGACATGAACGCCTGGATTGCCTTTGATCACCTCAAAGAATGCTTTGGCGCCAAGTCTTATTCTGCAATCGAAATGAAGCGTGGTTCAGTAAACTTGCTCACGCGCAACGATTTCGACATCACCAGCGCCCGTGAAAAGGCAGCTGAGTGGCGCAACCCTGACTTCTACACCCGCAACGTTTGGTTCACAGACAAAGACGAAGATCAAGCGCTTTCTTTGCGTTTCACTGGCGACGTCTTTTTTGATGTACAATCACCTTTTCAGCGCGTTCGTATTTTAGAGTCTACTAAATACGGCAAAATGTTGGCCCTCGACGACATGGTCATGACCACCATCAAAGACGAGTTCCATTACCACGAAATGATTGCTCACCCGAGCCTCTTTACGCTACAAAACGCCAAAAATGTATTGGTAATCGGCGGCGGCGACGGCGGAACCGTGCGCGAAGTATTGCGCCACAGCAACATTGAGAAGGTAACCATGGTAGAAATCGATGGCGAAGTCATCAAGGCTTGCAAAGAACACTTACCTGAAATTGCCGCAGCTTTCGACGACCCACGCCTCGAACTCATCGTAGACGACGGCATCGCATTTGTCAAGAATGCCGCTGACGCAGTTTACGACCTCTTGATTGTAGACGGCTCCGACCCAGTTGGCCCAGCCGAAGGTTTATTCAGCGTAGATTTCTACCAAAACTGCTACCGCACGCTCAAAGCAGACGGTATTTTAGTCGCGCAAGGAGAATCGCCAAAGTTCAACGAAAAAGCTTTTGCAGAACTCAACCAAACCCTTCAAAGTATATTCGGAAAAGACAATGCACCAGTCGGTTTGTTCTTCGTGCCAACCTACCCTACAGGCATGTGGAGTTTCCAATACGGTCTCAAAGGTGCTGCAGATCCACGCAAAGTTACCAACACAGACGCCATCAAGTCTTTTGTTGCCCAAAAAGGTCTTCGCTACTACAACGAAGACATCCATTTCTCAACGTTCGCGTTGCCTAATTTTGTAAAAGAGCTCGTTAAGAAATAGTCTTTATCTATAATAAATTCACACAAAAAAAAGGGAAGCTAAGCTTCCCTTTTTGATTTTATAAAAACGGTAAATTAAATTAAGAATGGAGTAGCAGCATCTTTTAATGCTTTGCTTAAGTTGACAATGCTATCAATACCGTTTACTTCGTGTTTTGTATCGTGGCCATTGATTTCTAAATAATGACGACCTCTATTTGAGGTAATTCTGCAAACTGTTTTCTTTTGGTTTTCATCAATTAATACCATAAAGTTATTCTTGTTATCTCTATACGAGATTCGACTTGGTTCTATTCTTTTGAAATTACTTAATAGTATGGTCTTAACAGTATGGTATATTTTAAGCTCCTCGGCAGTCGTTATGATTAGACCTCCATTTTTGGCTTCGAATTCAATAATCTTGGGCAAGGCGGACTGAATAGAATTAGAATGAATAGCTGATCGGATTTTGTTTTTAATAACTTCTGTCATTCTTTTTCCATCTGCTTTTAGCATTCGATTAAAGATTGCTTTAATTAAGTCATCTGAAGGGTCTGAAAGTTCATTTACTAATGCTTCTTCAAAACCTTGAAGGAAAAAGAAGTCTTGCGCTTCTTCTATTATTTCTTTAAATTCTTCTTTTAAAATATTACGCTGAAAACGTGAAAATTGTGCTATCAACTCATCATTGATTTCAGAGAAATTTAATTCGATGAATGGTATAGGAAATAATCCAATTTCTTTATTTACATCGTTCGGGGTATAGAACTTCCAAATTATCCCGTTCGTTAAAATTCCTATTTTGCTATTCTTCGTATTTAAAAAGTATCCGTTTAGTTGATCAGCTTCTTTATCTGTAAGATTTTTGCCATAGGTCTTACATTCAATAATTACTTCAGGTTCTTTAGATTTTGGCAATAGTAACCCTATGTCGGCTTTTTTATTTTTTTGTCCCCACCCAGCATTAATTTCTGTTAAAATATCATCTGAATGACTATAACCTAATATTTCCAGTAGCGGTTCAATAAGGTACATTCTGGTTTGAGCCTCGTTTGTACAGCGTTCTTCCATACGAGAGAAATCAAACTTGCTAAGGGATTTTTTTACTGCTGAGATTATTGCTTTATTGACTGCCATAGTTTTGTGAAATATTTACACCAAATATAAGCAATCAAAATTCTGAAGTCGAGAAGAGTTGAGGCAACTTTTCATAGGTTTTTCAACATTTAGAGCTAACTTTGGCGAAAATTAAATAACATGACAATTTCCCAAAACAAGGTCGTCACCTTGACCTACAAGCTCTCTGATCACACAACCGGAGAAAAAATCGAAGAAACAACTCCGGAAAATGCCTTGACCTTCTTGTATGGTGTCGGTGGAATGATTCCTGAATTTGAGGAAAAACTAGCTGGCAAAACTGCTGGTGAGCACTTTGATTTTCATATTTTGGCAGCCAATGCCTATGGCGAGCAAGATCCACAACATATCGTAATGTTGCCTGCCAATATCTTTCATGACGAAAACGGCGCTTTCGACAGCGAAATGTTCCAAGTGGGTAGCATGGTTCCGATGTCTGACAGCGAAGGAAACCAATTGCGCGGTCGCATTTTAGAGGTAACTGAAGAAACCGTTCAAATGGATTTCAATCATCCACTTGCGGGCACAGACCTTCATTTTGTAGGAACAATTTTAGAGGTGCGCGATGCCGAAGCTGAAGAATTAGCACACGGTCATGCACACGGCCCACACGGTCATCAACACTAATCGCAACAATTTAGCCACTTTATTGTTACAAGGCGTATATCGGTACTTTCCGGTATACGCTTTTTTATTTTACAACACATGGCTACAATATTTGAAACCAGGCTTATCGGCAACATCGGCAAAGACGCACACGTCAAAACAATGGACCGCGGCATCATCGCCATCAACTTCCCCGTTGCACACAATAAAAATTGGAAAGACAAAAAAACCGGCCAAATGCGCACCAAAACCACATGGGTCAATTGCACCATCTGGAAGCGCGAAGGCTCTAACATGCGCATCATTGACTTTCTGACACGTGGAACGCTTGTAGAAGTACTCGGCACACCATTTGCAAAGACCGTTCAGCTCGAGGATGGCCAAATGCGCACAGAAATCCGTCTGAACGTTTCCAAAACAAACATCCTGCGTCCTGCCAACCGCGACGACCAAGAAAGCCTCGGCTTTCTCGATCAGGACGACGACGAAGATCAGTACGGCACAAGCCTCGATGATTTCACGATGGATGAAGATGATTTTTAAGTACTTATAAATTCGCTCAAAAAAAATCTCATTTTTTTCGCAATACTGATTTCAATTAAATAAAAATTTATTTATATTTGCATCCTCAATCAGAGAGCAACATTCCTCCTTAGCTCAGTTGGTTAGAGCATCTGACTGTTAATCAGAGGGTCTCAGGTTCAAGTCCTGAAGGGGGAGCGAAAAAAAACCCAGTAAACTCACGTTTTACTGGGTTTTTTGTTTTTAATTGACCCCTACGTAGATAGAACCTGCTTTGGAAATTTTATTTTACTCATAGATGTGGGAGCAGAAATTACCAATAAATCATCTCCCCATTTTCTTTAAATAACTTAAATGGAGTGGGAGAAGTCGATAATAACTTACACACTGATAATTTACACCATAGTCTTCTATAACTTTCTTTAAAAGCGGTGTAAGAGCCGGATAATGGCAATGACAAATATTGGGGAATAGATGATGTGCTACATGATGATTGAATCCTCCCATGAAAAAATTGACAATGGGATGTTGAGTTGAATAATCAAGAGTAGTAAGCACTTGATGTTCTGACCAATAGTAGGGAAGCTTGTTGTTAATGTCTGGTACAGGGAACTGTGTTTTGATATTGAGGTGAACAGGAATCACAAAAAACAACATTATGAGACCAGGACCTAAATAAATAGCCACATTCAACAAGACTATTTGCTGCCAATTAAGTCCAAGAAGTATGAATGGTGCTAAAATGTGCAAACAAAGGATAAAAAATTTAGTGAAAATTAACTTGAAAATCTCAATGCGCGGGAACTTGAGGCTCTTACCGTCTGGATTTTTTATTGTTTTAAAAGCTAACATATCTTTATACAATACCCATGCAAAGTAATAAAACAGATAAGCAATGGGTAAATAAAAAGATTGGAACTTAAATACTCCCCTTTTTTTACTATCGTTGACCAAGCGGCCAATTTTAAAATCATCAATATCCGCATCTGAGCCGCTGATATTCGGACCAAAATGATGTCTGTTATGTTTGTGCTGAAAAATATAAGAAGAAACACCAATCAAATTGAGTACGTAAAGCAGAATACGGTTGTGCTTTTTATTTTTAAAAACTGCATTATGACCTGCATCATGTGCCAAATTGAATGCCACAAAAAATGTAAACAAACCATAAAGAAACCCTGAAAGTAGGGTGAGATTAAAATTCGGATAAAGAAAATATATTGTCAAATAAGAAAAAAGTAAGCCAAAGAGCATAATAATCAGCTTCATGAGCATCATATTGTTCATATATTGATCTATTTTATTCAGAACAAAATATTTATTCACTTCTTCTGACAATTTAAGCATTAACTCATCTGGACCTTCTTTGTAGTATAAACGCATAAACGAATATACATAATAATGATTCTAAAAGTAGAAATACTTTAGCTATTACCTTTCTACTTCCCTTACCTTCAAGTTGTTTTGCTTAGATAGAGCATTACTCCGGCATATAATAAATACTAACAAAAATGCGATAAGCGAGGTAGACGCCCATAACGGCCCAGATCCACCATCTATTTTTCATGTACCAGTCCATAGTTTTTTGGTTTGCGTTTGATGATAAAGGTAGGATTAAAATGAGCACTACCTAATTAGGTTCACATGCCCGGTGATGAGCTGTTTCTCTTCGTTCGCAGTTGTTCCGAAAGTGATTACGTAGGTATAAGTCCCCACCTGACATGCCTGGCCGTTTGGTCCTAAAGTAGCATTCCAGCCCTCATTTGGGTCGAGGGTTTCGAAAATGATTTCTCCCCATCTGTTGAATATCAACATTTGGTAATTGGTTTGGTCAATTGGACCTGAAAATATGGGCGAGAAGATTTGATTCAAACCGTCTCCATCTGGTGTGAAACTATTCGGGACATAATAAGTGAATCCGGGATCGAATTCAATGAGGTAGGTCGTGATGTCCGTACAGCCTAATTCATCGGTTACAAGCAAATTTACAGTGTAAGAACCCGCTTCGGTGAAGGTATGCGTTGGGTTTTCAAGGTTGCTGCTATTGCCGTCGCCAAAATTCCAATACCATGCGTTAATTGGGAAAAATCCTGCAAGGGAACTGCTTTGCAATTCTATAAGACTATTTAGATTGATGACGCTTGTTGGGCCTGTAATGGCGGCGGTGGGTGCGGATGCCGTAACGGTGATGTCTGCGCTTGCTTGGCAGCCTAAACTATCCACAACAGTAAGGATGTATGCGCCAGCACCAAGGTTTACATCGGCGGTATTTTGACCGTCTGACCACTGATAACTTACAAATCCTGGGTTGGCTTGAAGAAAAGCTGCTTGACCAGTACAAATGTAGGTGTCACCGAGGATTTCGATGAGTGGTATTGGCCATTGCACAATTGTGGCTGTATCGGAAACGATACAGCCATTGATGTCGGTAGCAGAGAGTCCGTAAGTACCGGGCCCGACCACAATATTTGGTGTTTGTTCACCATTATTCCACAACCAATTTGAGAAATTAGCACTTACTGAGAGTGTAGTTGTGTTGCCCGCACAAACGCCAAGCACACCGCTAATGTCCATCACGGACGACGGAAAATTACTGACAACAACCGTATCTGTTGTTTGGCAGCCTGAATTGTCGGTCACTGTAAGGGTGAATATACCTGCGCCGAGATTAACATTGGGAGTACTCAACCCATTTGACCACTGGTAAGCAGTGAAGCCTGAGTTGGCTTGAATACTGGTTTCTTGACCCGTACAAACCGTTGTGTTTCCTAGGATATTGATAACCGGAGTTGGCAATTCTACAACCGTTGCGGTGTCATAGGCTACGCAGCCGTTTGAATTTGTAGCGGTGAGCCAATAAGTACCTGGCCCGACAGTATTGTATTGCGTTTGAACACCGTTGCTCCATAAGTAATTTGTGAAATTCGGGCTTGCAACAAGTGTTGTTGTGCTTCCTTGGCAAATGCTCAATGCACCAATGATGTTTACAACCGGTGCAGGAAAATCGGTCACCACAATGCTGTCACTCCCCGACCCATTTGGCCCCGAAACACTTACCCAGTAAGTTCCGGGCTGTGTAACCGTAATGCTTTGTGTAGTGGCGGAGTTGCTCCAAAGATAAGTGCCTAGATTTGGAGGCGCAGTAATCGTAACCGAAGTGCCCGGGCATTTGTTGATGTCTGGACCTAAGGTAAAGTTGAAATTGTTACAGGTGAAAAATTCTTCAATTACGTTGTTGAGTCCCCATCTTCCTCTATTCAGGCCAATAAAGATGCCGTCGTTTACAAAATTGCAAGCGGCACCAGCCAAATTAGGGTTATTAATGACGGCTACATAAGAGGAGCCGTTTCCGCCCGATGTCAGAGTGGTTCTGGCCGCATATAATTTGCCATTCGGGCCAAGTTTTAAGCTTCGAAAACCTGTTGAGGAGCTATACACCACATACATTGACGCTTGAATGGCGGCTTGAGAAAATATGGAGATGTCGAATTGTACGATTGAACCGTTGTTGAGAAAGCTCACACCTCCTTGAGTGGCATCTACTCTTGAGAAATATAATTTGGAGTTGTCTTGTGAAAAAGAGACACCATAGCCAGCAGAACCCAAGTTAAGCGCAATAGGATTCGAAACGACCCCATTGTTATTATTGAATTGAAACAAGCAAGTGTAACCCGTGTAAAAGGTGGTAAACGCCAATTTTGAGCCGTCTGGAGATGCTTTCAATTCGCCAACGGCGTCATAATTTGAATTGGCGTAATTGGTTGTGCCAGGTGTGAATATGGTTGGGCCTACACTGGAATAAATCGGCGTGGGGTTGATGCCTGCTGCAGTGAGCAAATAAGCAAAAAACGTATTGCTGCCGTATTTGTGCCCAATGATCCAGATGTCTTGACCATTCGCGTGGTAAACCCCCGTGACCATTTCACAATTTTCAAAGGGTTGCAATAAGTTTCCGCTCGAAACCACTGCGCCAAGGCCGCCACCCAGCGACATATCGATAAGTGAATAACTGAAACCATTCAATCCGGGGTTTGTCGTGCTAATAACTATGCCGGCTTGCGTTTCGGGTGAAAAATGATAATACAAGGTACTCGAGCCTGGTTTTTTGACAATTAAATTTTGTGAAATACTATTTGAAGTAGCTACTAGATTGCCACCAGGCATGATTTGCCCTAGCGCATTTCTGATCTGACTTCCACTGCTGTAAAAAAGTAAATTTCCGGTTTGGCTATCAGAAATGGCTGTCTGCCCTTCAAATTGAACGCCAGGCGAATCATTTTCGACGATCGGACTGCAACTCGTGAAGTTGAAAGAGGGCCCAGGCGTTTGAGGAATACCAGGACCAACATTTGTTGCGCCAAACATCCAGTTGTTGTTTTGCAAGGTCTGTTGCGTCCAGCCTAAACTAGAAAACCCCAAAGCAATGAGAAAACAAACTAGGCGCATGAATTGAACTTTCTTTGAACAAGCAGTATCCGAAAAACAATGATTGAGACGAATTGTTTGTGTACTTTTTACACACAACGCCCAAAATTTCAGATTAAAGGTATTCAAAATAAATGAGTTAGGTAATTTGGGTAGAAAAGAACTTGTGAGCGAGCTCAAGACAAGCAAGTCTTTTTTATTAATTTAGATTTTATTGACGCTATGAAAAACATACTCACCCTACTCCTCTTGCTTCTTGGTCATCTTGCTTACGGTCAGTCTGCACAAGAAAGAGCTTACTCGAAGATTTATTACAAGGGGACTTATTTCAATGAGCAGAATAAGTTGCTTGGATTGCAGGTGAGAACAGATCTTACGGATACTGTAATTGGAGCTATTCAATATAAGAAGTTTCAGATGGCTGACTTTACAAATGATGCAGGTCAGAAAGAAATCACCAGCTACTACGAATCTTTTGCAAATGGCATATATTGTTTGCTAGACAGCAGTCGGCAGGTGGTTCATCAAGTCAATTTTCTGACAACCAACGAACAGACCGGAATTCTATTTGGTAAATCGACACTAATTGAGCTAGAATTACTCTTTGCGCGCAGCAATCCAATCAAAGAGAAAACTGTTGCTTCAGCGAATGTACCGCGAAAATATTATCAGAAAGACAATTCAGAAATATATGTTGTGGTCATTCCCTTTTTAGAGGCGCAAGTTGTGTCTAGCAATGGGCAGTATTATCTCAAAAAACTGATGGGTGACAACTATAATGATATCTCGGAAGGCTTAGTCCATGACTTTAAAGTATCGTCCAGGTTCGATATTCAAAAAGGAGATGAAATTCAATTGTTTTATCGTCGCAAATGGTATGATGACACCACGAACATGGCCGAATATGAAGACAAACAATTCAAAAATTTCAAATATCTAGGAGATACTGTTGTGAAAGACAAAACGGCAATGAAAATTCAAACTGAAGGGTACAACTATTTAAGTGGCAGCATGGACGGTAGCAATGAATTTTTAGTGCCGCTCACAAAGGATGGTTATACAATGGGTTCTGTGTTTGTGCCATTTCAAGATTTTCAAACAGAGCTTAAAGTAATTGAAACCCAAAGCGGACCTGGACTTTTCTTGCAAGGTGTCACCTTTGACACAGTGGGCACTTATATTTACCCAAGAATTGTGCAAGTGAAAAGCGATGAAAACGGAATGCCTTGGAAAACCAATATTTTGCCCTTTTTTCCGCTGGTCTTCATAGAAACAGGTAATGTGGAGGGCTTCATCACCTACTCAAAAATTAAAGGGGTTGAAAGCGGCATTAAAAGGACTAGAACCTTTATTACTGATCGCGACAATATCAGAGCCATAACGAACAAAAAAGAAAATGAAGTAGAAATAGAAATCTATTTGATCGAGCCGGCTGACATCCGCATCGAAATCAGAGATCCTGAATCCGAAAAAGTACTTGTAAAGCAACAATCCAAAGCCAATGAAGGCATAAATACCTTTATGCTTTCTTCAAAAAAACTCAAAAGTGCAAACACTTATGAAGTTCAGATCACCTATCAAAGACAGAATGATTCTGGTAGTTTTTCAAATAGTGTGAGGATGAAATAAAACTGCAAATGAAACTTTTACAGACAACAAAAATTGGGAACCTTACTTTAAACAATAGCATGATCGATAGCGATCCAACTGCGTTGTACCATCACTTATTAAGCGAATTAGACAAATTGCCATTACGTATGTTCAGTTGATGAATGCCATGTTTCCGACTGACAAGCTTCCTCAATATCCTAGAGATGTGTTGGGCGTATTCAGTCCGGCCACAAAGCACTTGATCATGGCAAACGGCGGCTACACCCGTGACTCCGGAGAAGCAGAATTAGAAAATGGCAGAGCAGCCCTGATTTCCTACGGGTCTTTGTTTATCTCAACTCCAGACTTGCCAAAACATTTTGAGCTCAATGCAGCATTGACTGAGCCCGACAGAGCCACGATGTACGGCGGGCAAGATCAAGGGTATATTGATTATCCTTTTTTGAAAGAGAATAGGTTTTGATTGGCTCGGGCTTGTGATTATCATCGATTTACTTAGTTTTGGTAAAAAAAAAGAAATGAACGAATTCAAAACAGTCTTAGTGGCATTTGTTGTGCTGCTTTTCTCGAATACTACTTTGGCTCAAGACTCTACGCGTTACGAAGTATTCGACGTCGTTTACCTTACGGATGGCACGGTATTGAGAGGGCAGATTTTAGCTTATGATGCGCAAGGTGGCGGGCTTTCGTTTAGAGACACACAAAATCGGGTTTACAATTTCAGTCGGGAAGAATATAAATATTTCCGTGAGAAGCAAAATTTCCCGATCAATACCAAAAAGAATAAAGCACTAAGGGCGCGTAAAACAGGCGGTTTGAGCTACAATATTGGGCTCAACAATACCTATTTGTACGGTTTGGAGAAATTAGATTTGAACGCGCTTGGAAAAAGGCGAAGCACCGAAGGTTTTGCAATTGGCGTGCAAGGAACGATTGGCAAATACTTTACGCGCAGCCATTATTTTGGGGCATGCGCAGAGGTTGGCGTCCTTACAACTGACCCGAGATTTTATAATTTCGGCCTTCACTACAACTATGAATACGACCTCAAGGCAACCAATCTTGCCCGCTATATTCCGGTGGAGTTGAAATTTCAGAACATGATTTTACAAAACTCGGGCATTCCCTACGTTGAAACAACACCCAATAGTTCATGGTCGGGTTATTACTATCCTAAAACTGAACTGAAAACACTCGTTTTTTCAGTTGGCCATGGTTTCGGTTTTATACTTAAACAAGGCGGCTCTTTCAACATCGACTTGTCTTATCAGCGTCACATCACCTTGAGTCAAACTTTCTACGGCCTCAAGCCAGTAGATGCCGTTGGATACGACCCGAAGTTTCAGGTAAACGGATTTAAACTTGGTTTTTCGCTGAGTTTTTAGCCTTTTTAATCCAACTTATCTTTAATAATGATCAACTGGCACACCTCCACCCCACCCACGGCGCCCTTCTACGCCTCTATTTTCAACTATTACTTGAGCGATGATTTAGAAGGCTACGAGGCCTACGACACCGAAACCTTGGAATTGGTTAAGCAAATCCCTGGATTTTTGGGTTATGAAAGCATGAAGCATGAAGGGCGAGGAATGTTTATCAGTTACTGGCAGAGCACAGAAGCAATTGCTGTTTGGGCTCAAAACCCTATTCATCAGAAAGCGAAGCAACTTGGGCAAGCGAAATGGTATCGTTACTACCACAGCATGATTGCAGAGGTGGACCGCTTTCATTCACATGCTTTTTAAATTCTTTTCACCGTTTGCGTGAGTAGCGTCATTTAAAGCACTACATTAGTATAAATTGCTAACAATGAATTACTTAAAATACTTCTCGTATTTCCTTACGCCTTCCTTCAAGGAAAAATTAAGTAAGGTGGTGCTTTATGTGGCCATCATTAGCTTTTTGGGGCATTTAGGCTTATATATTTTGCATCAATATGTTTGGGAGGGGCCGTCAGATAAATTGTTTTCAAGCCCTATCAATGCACTTTATACGCCCTTTTCATTCCTTTTGGTATTCGAAGCTTTCCTCTTGTTGTACTATTTGCCAAAATCAACTAGTATTTACATTGGAAAACAGTATGAAATCATCACCCTGATTTTGATCAGAGGAATCTTCAAAGATATTACCCATCTGCCATTGCTACAAGCTTGGCCCGATCAAGGTGAATACAGTAAATTATTAGGAGACCTCATTACAGTAGTACTGGTGTTTCTGCTGATTTATGTTTTTTACAAACTTTGTAAGCGCTTTAGGCCTTTGCATGAAAACACTGAAGAACCCGAAATTCAATCTGTTCAACGCTTCATTCGAGCCAAGAAAATCATCACTGTGCTTTTGTTGCTCAGTTCGTTTCTTTTGGGTATCTATTCACTTGCTGATTATTTACTACATGCGTCTGGCAATTATTCTTTAGGCTCTGCCCTGAATTTAAATGGCATCTTTTTCGATCATTTTTTCTCTTTGTTGATTGTGAGCGACGTACTCATTTTGCTATTGTCGCTTTTCTACACCGATGATTATGCCCTGATCATGCGCAACTCAAGTTTTGTCATTTCAACAATTCTTTTAAAGTTGTCTTTCAGTGCCGAAGGCGTATTCGCACAATTGCTGATTTTAATTGGTGTTGCTTTCGGCGTTGGGATGTATTACATCTCTCAGAAGTTTCAAAAGTTGCAAACGAAAGCGTAACCTGTAACCTTAGTTACACTTTATTATCCAGCTTGAAGGTAACTTTGTTTCAAAATTGAAGATATGCCAACGGTACAGCTCACCAATCAAATGTTCTTAGACGAAGTATTTGATTACACCTCCCAAAAAGAATGGAAATTTAAAGGCGCAAAGCCGGCCATTATTGACTTTTATGCCGATTGGTGCGGACCCTGCAAAATGGTTGCGCCAATCTTAGAAGAATTGAGCAACGAATACCCTGACCTCGTAATTTACAAGGTAGATACCGAAGTTGAGCAAGAATTATCTGCCGTATTTCAAATCAGAAGTATCCCGAGTATGCTTTTCATTCCACTCGACAAACAACCCATGATGCAAGCAGGAGCCTTACCAAAAGGTTCTTTGAAGGAGATTATTGAGAAGGAGTTGGTTTAATCCCCAAGCCCAATCTCCATTCCAAATGAGCCGGCACAAATAGCCAAATGAACTACCAACCAGGCGCGCTGCCAAATTGGGCGCGCTTTCCAAGTAATTGTCTGGTCAAAAGGATCGAAGGCTAAAGCGATGCCCAAATGCATGGCGGCTTCGCTGTAGTTCATGGTGGCTAGTTTGTAGATGCCAAAGAGCGTGAAGCCGGCGTAGAGCAAGCGGTAAATATTGGGGTTTGATTTCATGCTTAAGATCAGTTTGATTTCAAAACTAAAAAAAATCAATTCAAGAGGGCTTGAACAAAGTAAATAATTTTGTTGTTGAGTTCATATGAAAATCACCTTATTTACCTTTTTTTACGCTCGCATTATCGTTCAATTTTACTGCCCAAAAATCTATCAATTTCACCTTTCATAACGGGAGTTTGAAATCTATCCCACTTGTGATCCCATCTGTGATGAACCCAAATTTAAGCCCGATGTCAAATAGTGGGATAACCCTAGATTTGGGGCAAGTTGTCTATTATTTTCCGAACGGGAAGAAAAGAAAAAAGGAAGTGCTATTCGTGGTAGATGACACATTCAAAGACGGTGACGTGCTGCAGATTGATCAGTTGATTAAAGCCAAGCAAAAAGAAGAATAAGCAAGCAAATAAAAGCTACATTTGTTCAAAACAACATGATGTTAGCTCCAATTCTCATTGCCCTAGCCGCAATTTTCCTTTCAGGTTTAAGAATAGCCCAAGAATACCAACGCGCCATTGTTTTCAGACTGGGTCGCTTCCAGGCCGTTAAAGGTCCAGGACTATATTGGCTTATCCCCTTAATAGAGACGCAACAAAAAGTAGATATCCGCACCCAAACTGTAGATTTAGAACAACAAGAGACCATCACCAAAGACAGCGTCACTATTAAGGTCAATGCCGTGCTTTGGTACATGATCGTGAATCCAGAAAATTCAATTGTGAAGGTGGCCAATTACAATTTGGCAGTTTACCAATTTGCCGTTTCTGCGCTGCGCAATATCATTGGGCAACATTCTTTGGATGAAGTGCTTCGTGAACGCGAGAAAATCAATGGCACACTTCAAAAAATTGTCGATCAAACAACTGAGCCATGGGGCGTGAAAATCCAAATGGTTGAAATGAAAGACGTTGAAATTCCGGAGGGCATGCAACGTGCGATGGCGCGCGAGGCTGAGGCCATTCGAGAAAAGCGCGCCAGAATTGTGAAGGCGGAAGCAGAGTTGGAGTCTTCTATTAAACTCACTCAAGGTGCCAAAGAAATGGAAAATAGCCCCATTGCATTGGAATTGCGCCGCATGCAAATGCTTTCCGAAATTGGTATCGATAACAACACCACTACCATTGTGCTATTGCCCTCTGATATCACCAATGCAGCCAAGAGTTTCACAGAAATGGTGACAAAAGCAAATAAAGAATGAGATGGTGCTTGTTTTTGTTGATCTTGCCCCTAAGTGTTTGGTCACAACCCGAGCTGCACAAAGCCATCTCCTACAATATTCGCTACGACGGCCATTCTGATTTAGCACCAGATTGGTCGCAAAGAAAAGATCCGATTGTAGCACAGCTTCAAAAAGAACGCCCTACAATTATTGGCTTTCAGGAAGTTTTGGCAAATCAGTTAAGCGATCTTCAAAATGCCCTCACCTCCTATCAACACGTAGGTGTTGGTCGCGACGACGGAAAAGAAGCCGGCGAATTCGCTCCTATTTTTTACGATACAACGCGCTATAAACTGCTGCAAAGCGGTACTTTTTGGCTCTCCCCTACACCATTGCTTCCTTCAAAAGGTTGGGATGCGGCACTCAACCGAATTTGCACTTATGTCTTGCTAGAAAGCAAATACGAGCACAAAAAACTTTGGGTTTTGAATACCCATTTCGATCATATTGGGATAGAGGCACGCTTGCATTCAGCAGAACTGCTCATCGAAAAGTTTGCGGAGTTTACCCAAGAAGTGAATGCACCGCTGTTGCTTTTGGGTGATTTCAATGCGGAGCCAGATAGTTATGTATATCAATTGCTTCAAGCGACGTTTAACGATTTGTCTTGTTCAAAAAGACACAGAGAACTTTGTTCAGAGGCCACTTTTAATGCCTTTACATTGTCTGAGACCGACGATAAAATCATTGATTATATTTTCGGGAGCCCCGAGCTCGTCTCTATTCGGTATCAAGTTGTGCAAACACGATTTGACCGTTCCTTCCCGTCGGATCATTTTCCAATCGTTTTGACCTTTATTTCGATATAAATTATTTCTATTTATATATAAAAACTATCGATGCAATCAATTGGTTTAGTGTGGTACTTTTGGGTACAACATTAATCAAATCGATATGAAAAAGGTTTATTTACTCATGAGCTTTGGCTTGGCTTTGAATCTCGCCGCTCAGAAAATGAAAAGAGTCAACACGCCACCACCCCCACCGCCACCAGCAGCTGGGCAATGTCCAGTGATGCACGGTGCTGCAACACCACCACCAGCAGGTGCGGCACACGGCAATCCTGTGGTGAATTCAAATGGCAATACCAACCGCGATTGGTGGCCTAATCAATTAGATTTGACCGTTTTGCGTCAGCACTCTTCACTTTCCGACCCAATGGGCGCGGGATTTGATTACGAGAAAGCCTTCTCTACCCTAGATTACTACGCCTTAAAAGCGGATATTAAAAAAGTACTCACGGAGTCGCAGGACTGGTGGCCAGCAGATTTTGGCAACTACGGCCCGCTTTTCATTCGCTTGGCTTGGCACAGTGCAGGTACTTACAGAACTGGCGATGGCCGTGGGGGCTCCTCTGCAGGTCAGCAACGATTTGCGCCGCTCAACAGCTGGCCAGACAACGGTAACCTAGACAAAGCGCGTCGTTTGCTATGGCCCGTAAAGCAAAAATATGGCAACAAAATCTCTTGGGCCGACCTTATGGTGTTGGCCGGAAACGTTGCCCTTGAAGAAATGGGCTTCAAGACTTACGGTTTCTCTGCCGGCCGCGCCGATGTTTGGGAACCCGAACAAGACATGTATTGGGGTAAAGAAACCAAGTTTTTAGATGACCAGCGTTACAGCGAAGGGCGCTTGCTCGAGAATCCATTGGCTGCTGTTCAGATGGGCTTAATTTATGTAAACCCAGAAGGCCCGAACGGCAATCCTGATCCTTTGGCTTCTGCCAAAGACATTCGCGAAACTTTTGGCCGCATGGGCATGAACGACGAAGAAACGGTAGCGCTAATTGCCGGCGGACACACTTTTGGCAAGACACACGGTGCAGGCCCTGCTTCTCATGTAGGTAAAGAACCTGAGGGTGCAGCCATCCAAGAGCAAGGTTTTGGCTGGACCTCCAGCTACAAAAGCGGAAAAGGCAAAGATGCGATCACTTCTGGCTTAGAAGTTACCTGGACCACCGAACCTGCGCGTTGGACGCATTCCTATTTTCAAATTCTATTTGGTTATGAGTGGGAGCTCACTACAAGCCCTGCTGGGGCTAAACAATGGGTTGCCAAAACAGAAGATAAAATCATTCCGGATGCTTTTGATCCTAATGTGAAGCATAAACCAACCATGCTTACTACTGATCTTGCTTTGCGTTTTGATCCAATTTATGGTCCGATCTCCAAAAAATTCATGGAAGACCCGAAAGCTTTTGAAGAAGCATTTGCCAAAGCATGGTTCAAGCTTACGCACCGCGATATGGGCCCAATTACGCGTTATGTAGGCCCTGAAGCGCCAAAAGAAGCGCTCATCTGGCAAGACCCTATTCCGGTACTCAACCACGCGCTGATAGACGCTGCAGATATAGCCAACTTAAAGGCGCAAATCTTAAAGTCAGGTTTGAGCACAAGCGAACTCATTGAAACCGCTTGGGCTTCTGCATCTACTTACCGCGACTCCGACCGTAGAGGTGGTGCAAACGGCGCCCGCATTGCACTTGAACCACAGCGCTCTTGGGCGGTTAATAACCCTGCTCAATTGACCAAAGTATTGGCGATTTATACACAGATTCAAAAAGACTTTAATGCAAAAGGTGGCGCCAAAAAGGTTTCCCTAGCAGATTTAATCGTACTTGGAGGTGCAACAGCACTAGAACAAGCGGCTAAAAACGCAGGTGTGAACGTCGTTGTGCCATTTACACCCGGACGCATGGATGCCACACAAGAACAAACTGACGTCAGTTCTTTTGCAGTTCTAGAGCCTATAGCAGATGCCTTCCGCAACTACAAAAAGAAGCAATATAGTTTCAGTACGGAAGAGTTAATGGTAGACAAAGCACAGTTGCTTGGTCTTACTGCACCTGAAATGACTGTATTGGTTGGCGGTATGCGCGTGTTGGGTACCAACGCTGACGACTCCAATAAAGGTGTTTTCACCAAAAGCGTTGGCACGCTATCCAATGACTTTTTTGTGAACCTACTCGATATGAACATCGTTTGGAAGCCAATTGATTCCACTGAGGAGCTTTTTGAAGGACGCGACCGCAAAACAGGTGCTATTGTGTATACAGCTACGCGTGCTGATCTTATTTTTGGATCAAACTCAGAATTGCGTGCCATTGCAGAAGTATACGGAAGTGCTGATGCGAAAGAAAAATTCGTAAAAGATTTTGTTGCCGCCTGGGATAAAGTCATGATGGCAGATCGTTTTGATATCAAATAGTCTCCATTACCTTCTTCCTTACTTAAATGACAAAACCCCGCTTTCAGCGGGGTTTTTTGTTGCTGTCATTTGATTTTGTTCAAATGATTTTTAAAAGTGGATGTATTACAATCAAATCTCTAAACCTTTACAAAATGCTTTGATTTCTTCTCGAACTTTTTTGAATGCTTCCAAAATTTCTTCGTTAGTTCCTATTGCTTTTGCAGGGTCCGGGAAGTTGTGATGAATGCGTTGAGCTGAACTCGGAAAAATTGGGCAGCGCTCACTGGCGTGGTCGCAGACGGTTATAATGAGCTCGAAAGGGATGTTTAGGTATTCATCGACATGATTCGAGGTGTGATCACTGATGTCAATGCCATCTGCTGCCATTGTTTCAATTGCTTTGGGGTTTACGCCGTGTGTCTCCACGCCTGCGCTGTAAACGTTGGCTATATGACCGTGAAAATGACGAATATATCCTTCCGCCAACTGACTTCTGCAGCTGTTGCCCGTGCAGAGCACTAATACATTTTTCTTTTCCATCAAAAATATTTTTTTAAATACAAACTTGCTTTGACTAATAAAATCAGGGCCGGAACTTCTACCAAAGGACCTATCACGCCAGCAAAGGCCTGTCCTGAATTGAGGCCAAATACGCCGATGGCAACCGCAATAGCCAACTCAAAGTTATTGCCCGACGCCGTAAAGGCCACCGTTGCGGTTTCTTTATATGTTGCACCTTGCCATTTGGCAACGAAGAACATCAAAAAGAACATGATCAGAAAGAAGATGACCAATGGTAGTGCTACCTTGAGCACATCAAAAGGTAGTGCTGCAATGAGTTGGCCTTTTAAGCTGAACATCACAACGATGGTGAAGAGGAGCGCATAAAGCGTGAACGGAGCTATTCGTGGGATAAACTTTGTATTGAGATAAGCTTCTCCCTTTTTATTTGAAACCCAGTAGCGCAAAAATACAGCCACCCCAAAAGGTAAACCGAGATAAACACCAACCGTTTTGGCTACATCCCAAAAACTTAAATCAATTTCAATAGAAGCAAAGCCAAATAAATGCAGCATGATTTCCAAATAGAAATACGCGTAGGCCGAAAAGAAAAAGACTTGCAGCAAGCTATTGATGCCCACCAAGCCCGCGGCAAGCTCTCGGTTACCCCCGGCGAGTTCATTCCAGACAATTACCATGGCAATGCAAGGCGCTAGACCAATAATGATGAGTCCGGTAAGGTACTCTGGCTCGTTTCGAAGAAAAGCAAGCGCCAGCAAAAACATCAAAAAGGGCCCTACGATCCAGGTAATGAGCAAAGAAAGACTCAGTAGCTTTCTATTTTGAAAAACGACCGGTATTTGCTTGAAATCGACCTTTACCAAAGGTGGAATCATCATGATGATCAAACCAATAGCCAGCGGCATACTCGTGGTGCCAACTGAAAAGCGATTGATGAATTGATCCATTTGCGGGAAAATATTTCCCAACGCAACACCTACGCCCATGGCCAAGAAAATCCATAGGGTGAGGTAGCGATCTATAAAGTTGAGTTTGCGGTTTTTCATTTGTGTACTTTTTAACAACAGCCTGAACCAGGTTGGCAGCTCGTTTGTTTTTGCATTTCTTTGGGTAATTGAGCTTCAGGAATGCCACAATGTCCGGGTGCGAGACATGTGGTTTTTTTTGCCACAAATTCAAAACCAAAATCTTGGACCGATAAACCATAGGTTTCAATTGTTTGACCTTGAAACTCCACTTCTAACTCTTCGTCTTTGAGTCCGAAGAGCTGTTCTGACTTCTCAATTATTTCGAGCAACTTTTGAGTGCTTAAGCGATGATCAGTATCGTTGGCCAGCCAAATTTGCATGGTGGCTTTTCGTTCTTGACGCACCACTCCGCCGCAATCTACATAGTTTTTAAGTACGAGTCCGATTTCGGTGATGTGGTAATGTGGCTCAACAGGAATTCCATTCAGGTTGAGGAATGAAGGGTTGGCTTCTGGCTTTGCCAAGAGCAAAGCACTTTTGAATTGAGAGATTTTCATGGGCAACAAGTTTTTGTGTTGGATACTTGAATTTGTTTGATAAACGCGTCTAAAAATGGGAATTGCGTGTCATTGATACAATAGCAAACCGATGTCCCAGAGATTTCTCCTTTGATGAGGCCTGCTGTTTTAAGTTCTTGCAAGTGCCTAGAAATACTGGCTTGCGAAAGTGGTAATTCAGCAACAATGTCTCCACAAATACAAGTGCTTTGAGCTGATATATATTGGAGGATCGCAATTCTTGCCGGATGCCCAAGTGCCTTGAAGATGCTTGCAAGGGCTAAAGTTTGGTTGGTGTAGGTTTCGGTTTTGGTAATACCCATTTGGTGAATTTAGCAGAATTAAATGTATCTGAATTGCAAATTTCTTTTGATGATTTACAAGACATTAAATTATATATCGCAATATTACGATTAATAAGCAACAAAGGCAGCATTTCAATTAAAAAATAATGAAAAAATAACCTTGGATTTACCTCAGGCTTCCTGCATCGTTCAGGCCTTTGTTCCAGGCTTGTGCATTGTGAATGGCGGGTAAGACCTCTTCTGGGTTGTCTACGATAGTGAATAGTTGCTTTAATTCATCTGGCATAAACCTCTCTTCTACTGCTTTTTGCATGAGTAAATGAAAGGCATCAAAATAACCGCGTGTGTTCAAGATGACGATTGGTTTGGTGAACTGCGCCAGTTTTTTCAGGGTAATGGCCTCAAACAATTCTTCAAAGGTTCCAGGGCCGCCCGGTAAAGCGATCAGGGCATCTGTACCTTCTAGGAATTTGGCCTTGCGCTGGTGCATAGTTTCGGTGTAAATGAAGTCTGAAACGCCGGTGTGGCCCCACTCTACTTCGTTCATGAACTGCGGCATGATGCCTTTGATTTGGCCACCTGCGGCCAACACGCTATCGGCGAGCTGCCCCATAAGCCCCGACGAACCGCCGCCAAAAACAACTTTTACCTCGTTTTCGACCAACAAATGCGCCAATTGCGAGGTCGCTTCAAAATAATCGGGATGGATATGCCCACTTGAGGCACAGTAAACACATACTTGCATGTGTAAAATTACGCTTTCCCCGGGAGAATTTTAGCCCAATACATCCAAGGTAATACGTATTTTTTGAGAATAAACATACTCCATCGCTCTTTGCTCTGATCAAAAGGAAAGGTTTCTTGAGGTTTGTTGTTATAGTCAAACTCAGCCAAGACCAATTTACCGTATGCTGTGACGAGTGGGCAGCTGGTATAGCCATTGTAGCTTGCCTCCAAGGATTGCCCTTTCAATTGGCTCAGTACGTTAGCGACACAAACAGGCGCTTGTTTGCGGATTGCTGCACCCGTTTTGCTTGTTGGCAAGCCTGAGGCATCGCCAAGAGAAAAGATATTGGCATGGCGCACGTGCTGAAGTGTGTGCTTATCTACGTCTACCCAGCCAGCGGCATTTGCCAAAGAGCTTTCCTTGATGAAATTGGGAGCAGATTGTGGTGGCGTTACATGGATCATGTCAAATTCAACCCAGGTCTCGATATCCATATTTTTTTCGCCAAAACCAACAAATTTAGCACGCTTGTTTTCACCGTCGATTTCCACCAGTTTTTGGAAGAAATTCAGTTGGATATCGGCGCGTTTACACACATTGAGTAAGGTCTTTTCATATTTTTCTACGGCAAATAAGCGTGCTCCACCACTCCAATACTCGATCTGAATGTCTTTGAGTACGCCATGTTTTCTGAAGTAATCGGCGGCAAGATACATGATTTTGTGTGGGGCACCGCCACATTTGACAGGCGTGTGGGGGTTGTGAAAGATTGCTTTTCCTTTTTTCAAGGATTTCATCGCTTCGAAGGTGTACGGTGCGGTTTCGTAACTGTAATTCGAACAAACACCATTTTTACCCAAATTTTCCTTGAGTCCTTTGACTTCATCCCAATTGAGTTGGATGCCTGGTGCAACTACAAGCGCTTCATAAGCCAACTGTGTGCCGTCTTGCAGGGTAATTTTATTTTCATCCGGCTGAAAACTTTCCACGCCTTTTTGAATCCAAGTTGTTCCCTTTGGAATCACTTCCTTTTCAGCTCGCACTGTTTTTGAAATGTCGAAGGTTCCGCCGCCTACAAGTGTCCAGGCAGGTTGGTAGTAATGTTTTTCGGCTGGGTCAACAATAGCGATGTCTAAAGATTTGTCTTTGATCAGGAGTTGAGAGGCGACAGATAAACCTGCGTTTCCTCCACCAATAATGATGATTTGAAATGAACTTTTCATAGGGTTAGTTTGTTTTACGTAGTTATTTGCAAGAACGAATGTGGGCAAATTCGGTCATTATTTGTGTAACAAGAGTTACACATGCGCTCGAGACGCTTTTTCTTATTGCATTCTGCTTATATTTGGAAATGAATCCAAAACAAGCACCTAAATGGAAACTCATGTTGCTGACATGGCTTTTCATTTACCCTTTAATCAACATTCTATTCTTCTTGCTTTTTCCGCTCATGAAAGAATGGCACCAATTGCTCAAGACCCTGACTCTTACGCTTATTTTAGTGCCATTAATGGGTGCTTTTTTGCCAAAGTGGCACGGTTTATTTAAAAATTGGCTGCAAAAATAAATGCATGAACCAAGCTGAAATCAACGATTTAGAAGCGTCGCTAGATGGACAAAAGGTTTATCAAGTGGTTTTGTCAAATCGATTTGCTAAATTGAGTTTGTTGTCTTTTGGCGCTACCCTTCAGTCCTTTACAATCAATGTTTCGGGTTATTCAAAAAGAGATGTGGTTCTAGGTTATCCGGATTGGAAAACCTATCAGAAAACGTTTGATTTTTCTGGTAACGCCTACATGGGCAGTATGGTTGGGCCTATTGCCGGTCGCTTGGGACGGGCAAGCCTCCCATGGAAAGATGGCAGTTGGTCATTTGAACCCAATGAAGGTCTCAATTTACTTCATGGAGGCCGCAACTGTTTTTCAAATCACAATTGGAAAGTTAAAAGTATAGCGCAAGCACCGTATCCAAGTGTTACTTTCGAACTCGAAGAAAAAGAGAAATTTAATTTACCCGGGCGCTTGAATTGTCAAGTTACGTATACCCTGATGGAAATGGAAATTCAAATTCAAATTGAAACCATAGCATTGGAGGATACCATTGCCAACCCAACACAGCACGGGTATTTCAATCCGAACGGACATCAAGGCAGTGTTTTAGATGTGCAAACTTTTCTCTTTACTGAAAAATACTTAGAACTCAATCGAGAAAAACTACCTTCTGGCGTGCTGCTGAAAACCTCGGAAAATAGAGACCCGAATGAACCTCTACTGCTAGCGGAGTTTGATCAATATCCTCATGTAGACACTGCTTATATTTTAAATAAAAAAAAGCACCAGGCTCGATTAATAGCCGCAGATGGCTTTCAGTTACAGTTTTCAACAAATCAACCAATTTTTCAGGTTTATATAGGTGGCGAGGTTGCTTTTCAAGGAAAGGAAGGACAGGCATATCATCGCTACTCCGGTATTTGTCTGGAGCAGCAAGCTGAACCAGATGCACCAAATCATTCAAATTTTAGCGATATTTATCTGTCCAAAGGCCACTCGAAAATCAATTCGCTCACCATTCAATTTGAACAATGACCAAGCAATTCCACCTATTCGTTTTACTCTTCTCAGCACTGTCTTTATTGGCTTGCAAAGAAAAACCTAAACCCAAGCCACCTACACCACCCGCGCCAACAACTTTCTTCAATGGAGCAGACATCAGTTGGCTTGCCCAAATGGAGGCCACCGGCTATGTTTTTTACGATGAAAACGGAGTACCGTCGGATTGTCTGGATTTACTCATGGCCCGAGGCATCAATGCGGTGCGTTTGCGCGTATTTGTGCACCCGAGTAACGACAAAATCAGTGGGCATTGTAGCCCTGAAGAAACCACACAAATGGCAGCTCGCGCCAAAGAAAAAGGCCTGGATGTCATGATCGACTTTCATTATTCAGACACTTGGGCCGACCCTGCGCACCAAACCAAACCCGCCACTTGGGCCAATGTATCTTTTGCAGCGCTTCAAGATTCTGTATACGCGCACACACAACACACGCTCAACTTGCTCAAGCAAGCGGGCGTAACGCCAAAGTGGGTGCAAATTGGCAACGAGATTCCGAGCGGCATGCTTTGGCCGCAAGGTCATATCGACAATCCGCAGCAACTCGCGCAGCTGATCAATAAAGGACATCAGGCCGTCAAGGACATCGACACGAATATTCAAACAATTGTTCACATCGATCAAGGCAACGACAACGCTCGTTTTCGTTGGTTCTATGACCTCATGACCCAAAATGGTGCGCAGTTTGACATTATTGGCGCCTCTTATTATCCGCATTGGTTGGGCACAGACTACACCGTTACGATTGCCGATCTCGGCTTCAACTTAAAAGATATGGTCACGCGCTACAACAAACCCGTGATGGTAGTTGAAGTCGGTGGCGACTACTGGCACGTTGAGAATTCCAAAGACCTCCTGATCGCCACCATCGGTGCGGCCAAAGATGTGCCAAACAACGGCTGCATGGGAGTTTTTTACTGGGAACCTCAAGGCGCCAAACCTTGGAGTGGCTACCAACTCAACTGTTGGCAAGACAACGGCCGCCCCTCACCTGCTTTAGATGCATTTTTATATTAAGATTTTTATTGATGAGATTCCACTTCTTTTTGTTGTTTGTATTGGCTTTTTCTACTTCCTTCGGACAACTGAAGCGAACCCTTTTCAATGATAATTGGGAATTTCAAGCCAAACCCTCCGCCCCGGTTTCTATTGTCTCGTTGCCACACACGCCTCAATTAGAACCTCTGGTGATGAACGGTCAGTTTATTGGAGAAGTCGTCTACCGCAAAAGATTCGATTATCAATTGCAAAAGGGCCGACGGCTTTTGCTGCATTTTGAAGGTGCCATGCATACGGCAAGCGTCGCTTTAAACGGTCAACTCATCGGTAGTCATGTGGGTGGTTACTTGCCTTTTGAGGTGGACTTAACTGAAGCGCTTCTAGATTCTGCAAATGTTCTCGAAGTTTACTTAGACAACCGAGAAGATCCCACTATTCCACCAGGTAAGGCCATCAAAGAACTCGATTTCTATTACCATGCCGGCATTTACCGCAATGTGTGGTTAGAAGAAGTGGATGACATTCAAATCCAATATCCTTATTTTCAAACCATAGATGCCAATACATCAGCGGCTATACTTCAACTTGATTTCGAATTAGCATATCAATCCGATTGGATCAACTTACCGCTGCAAGTTGTGGCAAGATTGGGAGAGCTTACATTCGCACTGACCAATGAATCATTTATAGATTCTACAAATGTCATTTCCTATACCGGTAAACTCAACCTGAAAACACCTCAATTGTGGTCACCTTCCGATCCTAATCTTCATGATTTAAAGATTGCTGTCATTTATGCACAAGACACCATTGCAAGGCAAGTTTTAAAAGTGGGCATTCGCAAGCCTGAATTGAAGGCTGACGGTTTTTATTTGAATGGCACCAAACTCTTTTTGAATGGCACCAATAGGCATCAAGAATACCCATATGTGGGCAATGCAGTTCCTGATAACGCACAAAAACGAGATGCGCAATTGATCAAAGATGCAGGTTTTAATTTTGTCCGGCTTTCGCATTATCCGCAAGCACCCGCTTTTTACGAGGCCTGCGACGAACTTGGCATCATTGTCATGGACGCCATTCCTGGTTGGCAGTTTTTTTCTTATTCTTCGATTTTTAGGCAACGGTGTAAAAATGACCTCTATGCCTTAACGTATAGAGACCGCAACCATCCGAGTGTCATTTTTTGGGAAAACTCACTCAATGAAACCGCCATGCCAGAGGAATTCATGCTGGATATGAACCGCATTTTAAAAGCACAAATCGGCGCCAATGGTTTTTCTGCTGGCTGGCTAGACCACCCGAGTTACGATGTATTTATACCCGCACGCCAGCACGCCAAGGCCCCCGACTACTGGGCTAACTACAAGCCCAAAGCGAAGGCGCTGTTTATTGCTGAATACGGAGACTGGGAATATTATGCACAAAATGCGGGCTTCAATCAAACGCAGTTTGCCGATTTGGCACCTACGGAAAGAAACTCTCGACATTTGCGCAGCGCTTCAGAAAAAGCATTGCTGCAACAAGCCTACAATTTTCAAGAAGCTTCTAATTCCAACCGCAAGGGTGCAAATAGCATTGGTGAAGCCAATTGGGTCTGTTTTGACTACAACCGCGGATACAGTCCTGATTTAGAGGCATCGGGAATTTACGACATCACGCGTTTGCCAAAGTATGCAACAGCTTTTTACAAGAGCCAGGGCCTTCCGTTTTCAAAACAACCGTATGTGTCCATTGCCTCGCGTTGGGATGCCAATTCAAGCACAACCGTCACGGTTTACTCCAATTGCCCAAGTGTGTCTTTGTTTTTAAATGACAAGCAAATCGCCCTGCAAAAACAGTCCAAGCAAGATGCGTCAACGCATTTAACTGCGCCTCCTTATACCTTTGTAATTCCTCAATTTGAGCCGGGCAAACTCACTGCGTATGGCCTCGATCAGCGTCAAATCAGAGTCAAATCAGCAACTGTACTGACTCCGGGTAAACCAACGCGCATCCAATTATCGTTAGATACCATGAACCGTTCGATTGATACCTTAAAAGCAGATTTGATTTTTATCCGAGCCACCTTACTCGATGCCAACGGCACGGTAGTCCCGACAAACAATTACAAAGCTACCTTTAGCTGTTTGGCCGAAGATGCAGGTTTGGTTTCGCCAGCTATACAGCTTTTTGAAGCAGGTATTGCCACTGCCCTCTTGCGTACCGAAGCGCCTACGCACCCCATTCAAATAATGGTAAGCATTCCCGATTTGAACCTCAAAGAAACGCTGATTTGGAAACCCCAACCCTAAAGCGACTGCGCGTCATCGCACCAGGTCGCATCAATTTATTAGGCGAGCACCTCGACTACAACCATGGCATCGTGCTGCCTGCTGCCATTGATCGTTATGTTGAATTTGATTTCAATGAAACACATAGACCAACGGTTTTGATAGAGGCTCTAGATTTAAATGAGCAGTGGGAGTTTTTATGGAATGAATTAAATAATTCATTCACAACAAGTTGGAAGACTTATGTAAAGGGTGTTTTCCTTTTAATGGGTTTTGATTCCCACGCTCCCTCGGGCCTTCATATCCGTTTCAAAAGCAATATTCCGATTGGCGCAGGGCTCTCTTCCTCAGCGGCGCTTTGCTGCGGCTTGGCTTATGGCCTCAATGAAATTTACGCACTCGGTAAATCGCGCATGGAACTTGCTTTGCTGGCCCAACAAACAGAACATCAGTTTGCCGGGGTCAAATGCGGCCTTATGGATCAAGTTGCTTCGTTGTTTGGTCAAGCAAATCACCTGCTTGCTTTTGATTGCATCAGTCATGACATCACACCTTTTGAATTGCCTTTACAAGGTGCGCAGCTCTTTTTGATTGACTCTAAAGTGAAGCACAACCTCGCCTCTTCTGCTTACAACGAAAGAAGAGCCAGTTTGGAAGAAGCATGGGAGTTGGCTCGAGCATCATTTCCTCACTTGGAGAACTGGCGCGATTTAAATGCCGCTGAATTCGAGCAATTGAGCTTCCAATTAGTGGCTACTACTCAAAAACGCTTGAGTTATGTAGTCGAGGAAATCGCGCGAGTGCGCGCAGTACAAAATTTAGCCAAAGAAATGGCTTTACTTGCTCCTGGTCAACATTCCGAAGTATTTCTGGCACAATTAGGCACTTACCTTAATCAAACGCATGTAGGCCTTCAGGCGCAGTATGAAGTAAGTTGCGAGGAAATAGATTTTTTACAAGAAGCAATTTGTGCCCAAAAAGGTGTCTTGGGCGCCCGAATGATGGGCGGAGGTTTTGGAGGCTGTTTACTCGTACTCGCAAAGGCCTCCTTCTTTTTTGATAGGGCACTCCCTACTTTGTTTGCTGCTTATGAAAAAAGATATGGATTAGCTGCCGAATCCATCAAGGTGAAGTTAAATAATGGGGTGTCTTCTGTTTATCTTACTTGAAATTTAGTTGATCATCGCCAAATGTGGAGGTGTCTATTCCTTCAAATAAACATTGAATTTCTATTTCGAGTCCGGCTGCGATTTCAGCGAGGTAAAATAAGGTAGGATTGACATGACCCCTTTCTAGCCTATTGATAGAAGACTGATCCTTTCCGCAGCGGTAAGCTAATTCCATTTGAGAGAAACCCTTCTTTACCCTTTCTTTCCGGACATTGAGTCCAATGGTTTTCAAATAAGCTTCACGTTTCACACCATGAAGTTCCACATTGTTGCGCGCTTCGATTATAACATATATGTTATATTTTTACATTTAATCATCAATTAATTCTTTTTCTATTTTTTCCCTCCCCGCTCTCCTGAAAAAAAAAATGTCAAAAGTTACCGCGTTTCTACTGTCCTTGACCAATGTGCTATTACTGCTCCTTGACTTGTTTTTGTATTTAAAAGGGAGGGCTGGCATTTTTGGATTTTTTCATTTTTGGCCCAGCTTTGCTTGTGTGTTATTGCTGCTGCTTAGCAAACAGTGGTCTGTTGGGTTTCTTTTTGAACGGGTAGATTTTGTTGTTTATCACTTTTCGAGAATTGTGCTCCTCTTTTTGTTTCAGTTATTTTTTGTGTTCTTGCTGCATGTGCTGCGCATCTTGCTGCCTAACTTTTTGACTACTGATAGCACCATTTTACTTTTTGGGCTTTACAGCACACCTATCCTTCTATCTTATTTTTGGTATTCGTTCAGTAAAAACAAACTAAACTCATGAAACTCATCGGCAAAAAACCACTTGCGCTTGAATTGATTTTTGGGGCAGTTAAAACTTGGGACAGCAGTGGAATTACCAAGCAATTTACTTCGTGCTACCTAGCAGATACCGAAATGATCTTTTCTGATTTGTCGAGTTACCGCAAACGAGACGTTGAACTTCATTTGGCGCCGAATAACGTGAAGCAGCTCATTTTGGCCAAAAGATTTTTCAAAATAGAACTTGTTGCCAGAGACAAATGGGTGGGCGCTTATCCTGAATTCATGGTACCGTTTGGGCCTTGTCCTAAAAAAATGATTTTTCGTTACAACAGTGTCAAAACCACCCCGCAGCTTTTGCGGATGTTCGCCGAAGAACAGCAAATTGCGCTCAAGGAGTTGGATGAGCGAGCGTAGTTGCTTGCGCAAGTCGCACATCTTCCATAAAAGGCAGCTTACTCATGCTCCTGACCTCTAAAGTATAATAGTCATATTCGGCAGTAATTTTACCTTCAATGCGGTAAACACCCTTGCCGTAAAACGGATAAGCCAGTACAATTTGCGGAAAATGGACGGTATCGATGAAGTCGCCATTTGGATCTAGGAAGGTTCCGAAATTCATGGTGTCACCCTTGCTGGTCCTGGTTTGCTTGATACTGACTAAATACCCGTAGCTCAATATAACTTTACCTATGCATTGGCTGAAATCTTTGGCATAACTGAACGGCTCTTGGATCTTTTCTTTCAAGAGCAAAAAAGGATCGCAGAGCGGAAAGCCGAGGAGTTCAAATTGCTCAAAAGTGATTTCGAGGGGGTGTTCTTCTAGTTCAGGCAACTGCTGTTGCTTTTGCCGGACTTCAAATAATTCGGGTTTTTGCTGTCCTTTAAAAGTTTTGTTGTGGAAAAAATAAGCCTGCCACAAGAGGGTTTTGCGGGCTTTTTGAAAACTGCGCAGCGCGTCTATTCTGATCAGGAGACTCAATTGCTCAAGTGGAATATAAACTCTTTTCAAGAGGTTTTCAAGACTGTAAAAAATGCCGTTTTGAACGCGTTCTAAAAGGAGTTTTTCAATAAGTGCAGCTTCTATACCCAGCACTAAATTGAACCCGAGTATCAGCCGCTTTTCTTTCAATGCACATTCATAAGACCCCTCGTTGATACAAGGAGCTTCTATGTGTGCGCCAAAGCGCCGGGCTTCGTGCACATAGATTTCGGTGCGGTAATAGCCGCCAAAGTTATTGATGCAGGCCGTGAGGTAAGCCAAAGGATGGTGTGCTTTGAGGTACAAGCTTTGGTAGCTTTCTACGGCATAAGAGGCGGAGTGGCCTTTGGAGAAGGCATAGCCTGCAAAGCTTTCGATTTGTCGCCAGGTGTCTGAAGCAAATTGTGTGTCGTGGCCACGCTGTGAGCAAGCCTCTAAAAAGCGCGCCTTTACCTGCAAAAATTCGGCGCGCGAGCGAAACTTACCTGACATCCCGCGGCGCAAGACATCGGCCTCGGCCAAGCTGAGCCCCGCGAGGTAATGCGCCACTTTGATGACGTCTTCTTGATAAACCATGACGCCATAGGTTTCGGGCATGATGGCCAAGAGCAGCGGATGGATCTCTTTTCGGCGCTCGGGCTCTCGGTGGCGCAAGACATATTGGCGCATCATGCCAGATTGCGCGACGCCTGGCCTGATGATAGAGCTCGCCGCTACGAGTGCGAGGTAGTTGTCTACTTGAAGCTTGATGAGCAGCATGCGCATGGCCGGAGACTCTACGTAAAAACAACCTAGAGCCCAACCATTGCGCAGGAATTGAGCAATTTTTTGATCTTGCTTCAAGACGGAAATATTGTGGATATCTGGCAGCTCTTGTGCGGGCTTGCTTTGCCGAATGATATCGAGCGCCTCTGAGATTTTGCCCAAACCGCGCTGACTCAAGACATCAAATTTATAGAGCCCGACGTCTTCTGCCTCTAACATCGAGAACTGGGTGCAGGGATAGCCTTTTGGCGGCAAGAAACAGGCGGCAAATACAGCGAGCGGTTGCTCGCTAATGACAATGCCGCCGGCGTGTACGCTCAGGTGCGCAGGCAAGCCCTCAATGTATTTGGCATAGCGCAAAATGAGTGCTCCGAGTTCGGTGAACTCCGAGATGCTGCCACTGCCCCTACTGAGTATTTTGCTGGCGCCGGCGGGCAGGCCAAAAACTTTGCTGAGCTCGTGGACGCAAGCGCGGTACTGAAAGGTGCTATAGGTGCAGAGCCAAGCGGCGTTTGGGTAGCGCTCAAAGATATAGCGAACGACGTCGTCGCGGTCTTTCCAGGAGAAATCGATGTCGAAATCGGGCGGATTTTTACGGTAAAGATTGATAAAGCGCTCAAAGTAGAGGTCGAGTTCGAGTGGGTCGACGTCGGTAATGCGCAAGAGATAAGCCACAATGCTGTTGGCACCACTGCCCCGGCCTACATAAAAATAGCCTTTGGCGCGCGCATAGGAAGTGAAATCATGGGTAATCAGAAAATAAGAGAGGTAGTTTTTCTCGGTGATGATATCGAGTTCCATCTCGATGCGCGCGATAATTTCGTCGGTGATGGTACTGTAGCGATAAGCCAATCCTTCGGCGCAAAGTTCTCTTAAGCGCTGTAAGTCTAAGGCTTTGGAACCGTGGAGGTGTGCGGGTTGTTGGGGTGTTGCTGCTTCACCAAACTCAAAGTGTATATGGCATTGGGCAAGCAGTACTTGGGTATTTGTAAAAAGTTCAGGCGCCGCAGCAAACGCAGCTTGGCACTGCGAGTCGGGTAAAAGTTTTTCGGTAAATGGCGCTTGGTCTTGTGGTGGTAATTTCGATAAGAGGCAATTGCTCGCAATAGCGCGCAGCAAGCGATGGGTGTTGTGGTCGCGTTTATGGCGAAAGGTCATGGGTTGGTCTGCGACATATTTATGGGCCTCAAAACGCGCCTGCTGCCGCTGCCATTGAAAGATTTGTTGGGGCTGAACAGCTATGAATTCGTGTGCGCGCAAGTGCGCAGGTTGTTGTTCAAATGGATACCAGACCCAGCAATCTGTAAATGCAGGCAGCGGCAGTGCAAAAGGCTTGGCCTGTAGCAGGTGTTCGCTAAGAAAGGTGTTGAGCTCTTGAAAACCGTTGTTGCTGCGCGCAATAATGGTGGCGAGGTGCTGTAGGCCATTGCGCAGCTCTAAGCCCAATAGCGGTTGCAACCCGGTAGCTTGTGCAGCGCGCACAAAGGCCAAGCCCGACCCCGTATGATTGATGTCGGTGAGCAGCAATTGCGCATGGCCATTTTGCTGAGCCCACTGCACGAGTTCTTCTGGCTTGAGGATGCCATAACCTAAACTAAAACAAGAATGTACGCGCATTTGCGAAATAATGAATGAAAAACTCCAACTTTAAAATAAATTCGGTGACTTAAACACTGCGATTGGCCAATAAAATGGGCGGCTCACCGTCGAAAGGATTGTGGTAGCCAATGCTTTTCGCCTCTAGCCCAACAGCCCTCACAACTGCGCGGTCGCCGTAGCGCACGCGGATGTGGTCGAGGGCTTTGTAGAGCGCCGGAAAAGCGAGGTCTTGATCAAAGAGCCGCAGTTGGTGCGCCCCTGAAACCAAAGAGCTGAAGCGCACGCCAATGAGGCGCACCAGTATGCGCCGCTGGTAGAGGCGCTTGAAAAGTTCTTGAACCAAAGGTAGAAGCTCGTGATCGGCGGCGGTATAAGCGATTTGTTGTTGGAGGGTTTGGGTCTGGAAATCTGCGTAGCGGATCTTGATGGTAACCGTTCCGGTGAGCTTGCCGGCGCGCCGCAACTGAAAAGTAAGGTTTTCGGCCATAGCGGTCAGGATGCCGCTGAGCTTGCCGACGTCGATGGTGTCTTGGTGGAAGGTGCGCTCGTTAGAAATAGACTTGCGTTCGTTGTAGGGCTCTACAGGGCTAAGGTCTATGCCTTGGGCTTTGGACCAAATTGTGCGGCCATTTTCGCCGAGCGCCTGCTCTACGAGTTCTAAGGGTAAGGCTTGCAGGGTGCCAATTTTTTTGACACCCAGACTGCAGAGCGTCTGGTAGGTTTTGGGCCCCACCATCGGTATTTTTTGCACGGAGAGCGGCGCTAAAAAGTCTTTTTCGGAGCCATAGTTGATATGGAGTTGGTTGTTGGGCTTGGCCTCGCCGGTGGCTACTTTAGAAACCGTTTTGTTTTCGGATAAGCCAAAGGAGATGGGCAAGCCTGTTTCTTGGATGATGCGCGTTCGCAACTCGGAGGCGTAGGTCCAGATGCCAAAAAAGCGGTCCATGCCGGTGAAGTCGATGTAGAATTCGTCGATGGACATTTTTTCATAGACCGGAACGGCCTCTTTGATGACGTCGGTCACGAGCCTTGAAAACTTGCTGTAGGTTTGGGTATTACCTTTGATACAAATGGCTTCTGGGCAACGCTCTTTGGCCATTTTCATGGACATACCGGAGTGCACGCCAAAGCGCCGGGCTTCATAGCTGCAGGAGGCCACCACCCCTCTTTCGCTGGTGCCGCCAATGAGAATTGGCTTGTGGTTGAGGCGGCTATCTAAGAGGCGCTCACAAGAAACAAAAAAGGTGTCGAGGTCCATATGAACAATCGAACGACGCGTAGCCATAGGTACAGTCAGTTTAAAAGTGAAACAATAAAAGTTCGATTGGTTGGTGTCACAAAATTAAACAGATTGACGAATAATTCATCAATATTTTGATTAATTTATAGTCAAAAGTTATCAACAAATAAAAAAGCGCGCAAACAGATACTGACATTGTGTCATTTTTGTAACTTGGAACATAATTTGCTACTGAGCAGAAAACACTTAAATCCGTAAAAAATGAAACCAATTTATGTCGTATTGGCCGCTATTGGCGCCCTACTCCTCTTCCTCTTTTTAGGTTACTACAACATGTACAACAAAGCTGTCGGTCTCCAAGAAGGGCTCGACGAAAAATTCGCCAATGTACAATCGGCCTACCAACGCAGAGCAGACCTCATTCCAAACTTACTAGAAACCGTTAAAGGTGCTGCCCAAAACGAAAAGGACATCCTCACGCAAGTTACCCAAGCAAGAGCTGGAATTGTTGGCGCCAAAACACCTCAAGACCTCGAAATCATGGGTCGCAAAATCAATACAGCCATCAATTTGGCGTATGAGGCGTATCCGCAAATCAGGTCTACTGAAAACTTTAGTCAGTTTCAAAATCAATTAGAAGGCACCGAAAACCGCATCAAAACCGAACGCGATCGCTACAACGAGTCTGTCAAGGAATACAACACCCACATCCGCGGCTTCTTTGCGCGCTTTTTCTTAAACGGCGAAGAATTCCCAAGAAAAGAAGGATTTGTAGCTGCTGCTGGCTCAGAAAACACGCCAAAGGTCAAGTTTTAATGCTCAGCAATCTCGAACAACAAAAGGTCTTGGCCAGCATTGCAGCAGCTGAGGCCACAACCAGTGGCGAACTGCGCGTGCACCTCGAGGCTTCTTGCTCCATCGATCCAGTGGCACGCGCCGTCGATTTATTTTACGAACTCGGCATGCAAGCCACCGAACAACGCAATGGCGTATTGATCTACGTGGCCTACGAAACAAAAAATCTAGCCATTATCGGCGACATTGGTATCAATGAATTAGTTCCAACTGATTTTTGGGACAGCGTTCGCGACATCATGGTAACAAATTTTAAGAAAGGTCAAATTGCCGAAGGACTTTGCGCAGCCATTGCCGAAGCTGGAGTCCAGCTCGCAAAGTATTTTCCGCCGCAGGCCAACGACCAAAACGAATTGCCCAATCAAATCAGTTTCGGATGAGTAAATCCATCTTCTTTCTGCTTGCCTGGCTTGGTTGTGTCTCCTTGTTTGCTCAGGTGCCAGAAGTTCCTTCGCCTGCACGCTTCCTCAATAATTTTTCTACGACCAATATCCTTAGCGAAGCCGAACAAGCGCAAATTGAGCAGCGTCTAGATCAATTTGAACAAGAAACCAGCAACGAAATATCGATCGTCATTATCGACGACCTCGGCGGAGACGAGCCCTGGCATTTTGCAACCGAACTCGGAGAAGCCTGGGGGGTTGGCAAAGCCGACAAAGACAACGGCTTGGTGTTTTTGATCAAGCCCACCCAAGAAAATGGAGGGCGTCAGGTTTATTTGGCACCAGGGCGAGGTCTAGAAGCGGCCATTACCGACCTCACATGTCAAGACATTATTCAGCACGAGATCCTACCTGCATTCAAGCAAAATCAATACGCCGAAGGCATCAACAAAGCACTCGACGTCTTATTTGGGCTTGCCAAAGGTGAAATCAACGAGAAAAGCTACCGAAAGCAATTACACCAAAACGACTGGGTTAAAGGCCTCTTTGGCTTGCTCGCTATTTTGTTTATCCTCTTTTTGATCATCAAGCGCGGCGGTGGTGGCGGCACAACCTTCGGCGGCAGACGCGGCGGGCCAGGCTTCTTTTATTTTGGCGGCTACGGTGGCGGTTTTGGAGGAGGCTCTTCAGGAGGCGGCGGTTTTGGTGGCTTTGGTGGCGGTAGCTTTGGCGGCGGCGGCTCTGGAGGCAGTTGGTAATTGAACTCCCATCGAAACCAAATTGAAAAAGAAAGCATAAATTCTCAGTACTGATTTACCATATATCGACAATAAAATGACAACACAAATACCAAAATACCTCTTCATCATATTTGTTTTTTGCCTTCACTACGCGTCGTTTGCACAACAAATTCAAACCATCGCCTTCTACAATGTAGAGAACCTTTTTGACACCATTGACGGTCCCAATGACGACGCCGAGTTTTTGCCAAGTGCCGAAAGCAAATGGGATGCAATAAAGTATGAAGCTAAAATTGCACACATTCGTCAAGTAATGGCCGAATTGAATATGCCAATGGTGTTAGGTGTTTGTGAAATCGAGAACCGCATGGTACTCGAAGACGTTATTGGCCAAGACAAGCGCTACGGAATTGTGCACTACGAGAGCCCCGACGCACGCGGCATAGACGCCGCCATGCTTTACCGCAAAGACTTGCTGCGCTTGAAAGCTTCCGGAAAAATCCGTTTTACGCTGCCCGGCGACAGTATCCCGACTTCCCGCGACATCGTTTGGGCCAAATACCAATACAAAAAAGAATATTTATATGTGATGGTCAATCACTGGCCTAGCCGCCGCGGTGGCCAAGAAGAGAGCGCAGCCAGACGCCTTACAGCTGCACAATATGCCACGCAATTCATCGACTCGATTCAGCGCAGCGAACCAAATGCTAAAATCATCTTAATGGGAGATTTAAATGATCACCCACAAGATGCTGCCCCACAACTTATTGCAACCAAATTAACACCTCAAATCACCAAGGCGAGTGGTCAATTTGGCGGCTCATATAACTACAAAAATGAATGGGATGTACTCGATCATATCTTTGCGTCTGCCAATGCCCTCAATGGAAAAATACAAGTTATGGCAGCAAGTGGTAAAATCCATGATTTTCCATATTTACTCACCGAATACAAAGGGCAAACTGTTCCAAACCGAACCTATGCAGGTCCTAAATATCTCGGAGGTTATTCAGATCACTTGCCGGTATCTGTCCAAGTGATTTTACACCCATAGCTGAGCCTTACCGAGGCTCAGTTCTCACAGGTAGTTTTTGCTTGTAGAGAAACTTCTTTTGCGTCGACTCAAAAGGTCGGTAAATAAAATACACTTCGTTGTTGTGTACCCTCACCTTCTCGACATACCTAAAGGAGAGCTTGACTTTCTGAGTGATCATTCCAGTTTGCAAATCAATTAGCCCAACATAACAATGCCCTTCTTGCTCAAAAACGGCATAAATTTTTCCTGTTTGGCGGTCTTGTTGGAGATTTCTCTGAAAGCCACTCTGCCGGGCTTGGTAATGATGAAAAATCGGTATGGTACGAACAGCTGTCCCATCGCTTAAAAAGACCCGAAGCATATCTTTCGGGTAATCAAAAATATAAATAGTATCCCGAACCAAAAAGAGCGGTGCATACACGGGTTCATAATACAAAGACTGCGTAAAATAAGCTGCACCCACATAAATTTCTGCGTCTATTCCGGTCTGATTTTCTAAATTTTTTGCCCACAATTTGGTGCGCACGTCTACCCATTTGTATTCCGAGCGATACAACTCCATCATGAGGTCGTCTTGGATCTGCAAGAGGGTTTTGTAGGTAGAATCGAGTTGATCTACGCTGCCGTATTCAAAAGCTGGATAGATATCATTGTAATTCGAGTAAAATAAGCGCGTCTGGCTGCTGTCTACAATAGGAACTAAGTATTTGAAAAAGTAATCTTTTGGGATGTTCACCAAGGTGTAATTGCTGTCAATAGCTTCTAGACCAAAAACGCTTTCAGCTGTGAGCACATGAATGTTGCCCCTGAAATCTCTTTTTAGGACCTGTGCACGCTCCGGTATAGATAAAACAGCAGCGGTGGAGCGGTCTTTGTATACTTGAAGCTGCGCGTCTTTCTGTAAATTCTTTTCGTAGGTCAGTAAAATAAGAGTGCCGTCTGCATCGAGTTCAAAGTCGGCTACACTGTATGTTTTGGAGGCAAAAACGGTGTCGGGTTTATTGGGTTTGAGCACTACTTCTCGCACCTCTTGAACGCGCTCGGTTTTGAGTTGAATGCGCAGCTGAATGGTGTCAGTCGGCTCGAAAAATGGGATCTTGCGCTTGCCTCCAATATAAAACGGATGCGTGTAGCTGACGAAGGCAAATTCTGTTTGATCTGGCTTTACAGTGTTCAAGGAAAAAGAAACAGTACCATTTTGCTTTGAGCTCGCAAAAGCCAAGGTATCAGAACCGGCAATGAGCCAGCAATTGACGTTTGGAATTGCATCTTTGGTTTGAAGGTCGGTGAACGCACAATTGAGTTCTTGGGCAACAACCCCAAAACTAAAGAGTGAAAAGCATAAGAACCACAGCTGTTGCATACAGCAAAGATGCAAACCTTGGTGGATTTTCACAATTTTAGCAAACTTTCTGAATCCAGTGCATCGTGTCGGCAATTTCTCCGGACTTCACGCCATCGAGGTAAGCCTTGATTTTCAGAGAGATTTCACGGGTTTCAAGCGCTGGAAGCATGATTTTTTCGTCGCGGTAACCAATAAGTGCTATTGGTGCAATGGTAGCAGCAGTACCTGCACCAAATGCTTCTTGCAGTTTTCCTGCATGAGCAGCCTCGATGATTTCGGCAACTGTTACTTTGCGCTCTTCTACTGGAATCCCAAAATGTCGGGCGAGTTCTAGGACTGTTTTTTTGGTAGTACCGCGCAAAATAGTATCGGCGTCTTCGGTTGGCGTGATGATTTTGTTGTCCATGACAAATACGATGTTCATGGTACCAGACTCTTCAATGAAAGTGTGGGTTTTGGCATCGGTCCAGACCAATTGATGAAAGCCTTGTTGTTGAGCGAGTTTGGCCGGATACAAAGATGCGCCGTAGTTACCAGCGGCTTTTGCTCTGCCCACACCACCCTCGGCAGCGCGTGTGTAATGCTCCTCAATTTTAACGCGAACAGGCTCTGCGTAGTAGGCGCCAACTGGCGAATTGATGATGACAAACTTGTAGGTATCAGAAGGTTTGATGCCGACAAATTCGTCGGTGGCAAACATAAACGGACGGATATAAAGTGCGTAACCAGGTTTGTTGGTGACCCAGTCTGCATCTATGGCAACGAGTTGCTTAACGGCTTGTAAAAATAATTCTTCTGGAATTTCGGGCATGCACATGCGCGCTGCAGACTCTGCAAAACGTTGTGCATTGAGCTCAGGTCTAAACAAAACGACTTCATTGTCTTTGTTGCGGTAGGCTTTCATGCCTTCAAAAATAGACTGGCCATAGTGAATCGCAGACATCGCCGGATGCATATCGATGGGGCCAAAAGGCAAAATTTCTCCTTGCTGCCATGCGCCATTGGCGTATTCCATCACAAACATGTGATCGGCAAAGATTTTTCCGAAAGGGAGGTTATCCCAATCTACGGCAGACAACTGGCTATTGGCGTTGTGCGTGACGGGGAAGTTGAAGGAAACTCCTGACATAAGCGTGTTAATTGATGCGCGAATATACAGCTAAATCATGGAGCATACAACTTATTGACCTTATTAAAAGCATTCCTTAACTTTGTGTTATGCACGCCTTCACACAAGCCCTCGAAATCCTCCAAAAGCATTGGGGCTTTGCTGCATTTAGATCGAGTCAAGAACCAATTGTCAAGGCTGCGCTTGCAGGTCAAGACACCCTAGCGCTGCTTCCTACCGGTGGCGGCAAGTCTATTTGCTTTCAAGTGCCTGGTTTGCAGCGAGAAGGGCTTTGTTTGGTCATTTCGCCACTCATTGCACTCATGCAAGATCAGGTCGAAAACCTCAATAAACGCGGCTTGCGCGCCAAAGCCTTAACAAGTGGGCTCACCTTCCGAGAGATCGATCAGATCCTAGATAACGCTAGATTTGGCGGTCTTGATTTTTTATACACCTCGCCAGAACGCATCCAATCTGCGCTGTTTATTGAGCGCTTCAAGCGCATGAAAATTTCCTTACTAGTTGTCGATGAGGCGCATTGTATTTCCGAATGGGGCCACGATTTTCGGCCGTCTTTTCGCCAAATTGCTAAATTGCGAAAACTCCAACCCGAAGCACCTATTTTAGCACTCACCGCTACGGCTACCAAAGCCGTACAACAAGACATCTGCGCGCAGCTAGAAATGCCTAAAGCGCAAATCCTTGAAGCTTCTTTTGCCCGAGATAATTTGCAGTATTTAGTGCGGCCCGCACACAACAAAATGCAAGAAATTTTGGCGATTTGCCAACGAGAAAAAGGCACAGGCATTGTGTATTGTCAGACCCGGCGCGCGGTGAAAGAAGTGGCACGCGTTCTTTTGGCCAATGGCTTGCGCTGCGGCATTTACCACGGCGGTCTGAGCGCAGAAGAGCGCAGCCAGATGCTGCGCGCTTGGCTCACAGACAAAAATCAAATCATGGTCGCCACCAATGCTTTTGGGATGGGCATAGACAAGCCCGACGTGAGGTTTGTATTGCATTACGATGTACCCACCTCCCCAGAGGCTTACTTTCAAGAAGCTGGCCGCGGTGGTCGGGATGGCCAGCCTGCTTATGCGCTGCTGCTCCACGAGCACAATGATTTCGAACAAATGCAACAACAGCTTAGCAAAAGCTTTCCGAGTGCCGATCGCGTCGTATTTGTGTACCGTGCTATTTGCAACTACCTTAAGATAGCTATTGGTTCGGGCAAAGATGAGTCTTACCCCTTTGACATGAAAACTTTTTGCCGAACCTTCGAGCTACCCGAAGACGAAGTCTATTATGCACTCAAAATTTTGGCGCAAAATGGCAATTTAACGCTCGACGAAGCCTTTTTTCAGCCAACGCGCCTGCAGTTTATCGTCAGCAATGAAGTGCTCTACAACTTTCAGATCCAACACGAAGCCTTCTACACGCTCTGCGCCACCTTAGTGCGCAGCTATCCAGGCATCTTTGATCAAATGACCCGCCTGCACGAAGACAAAATCATTCAAAGACTAAAAACCACGCCGCAGCGTTTTGAAGAGCAACTAGACTTCATGCAAAAAAACGGCATCATCGAACTCACTAAAAAAAGCAGCCTACCCCTGCTCTATTTTACAATGGAAAGACTCCCTGAGTCTTACCTGCAACTCAAACCCCAAATTTACCTCGAACGCAAGCAAGCGGCTCAAGATAAACTAATGGCCATGCAACGCTATTGCCAAGAGCCCACTTGCCGCGCCCAGCAACTCATTACATATTTCGGGCAAAGCATTGCCCCTTGTGGTCAGTGCGATGTCTGTGTGCCACGCACTTTAAATGAAAGCACTCTTTTGGACTTTCTCCAAGAAGCGCGCAGCATACAGGAGCTCGAGGCCCATTTTTTATGCGCCAAATCTGAGCTCGAACCACTGATTCGTCCACATTTACTCACCGAAAAAATCAAGTTTAAAGCGGGAAAATTCTACCTCTAATTCTCGCTTATGACCACCCCTTCTGTTTCAGAAGTGCCGAAACTTCAATGGCACTTTGCCCTTGTTTTACTGCCTTTTATCATTGGTATTTACCTGGCTGACTACCGTAATTTAACGGAGGACCTCCTGCTTTTTTTCAAGTTTTTTACTGTAGGTGGTATTTTACTACTCTTGAGTAAATCATTGCGGCAATTCGGGCTCCTTTTTTCATTTATGGCCCTCGGTTTTTGGCTTTTACAGAGCCGGCAAATCGCATTCCGAGAAGCACAAAGCTTAAATTTCAATAAACAAACGACTGGTTTTTTTATACCTGAATCCCAAGAAAATCGAGCCGAATTTCAAAAAGTAAAAGGTCGTTTTTATTTTGGTGCTGCCCAGCGAAAAAAGGCACTCAGCTTGCAACTTTATGTCTTTGCAAAAACCCCTCTTCAACTCACAAATGCTTACGCACTGCGCTGCCAACCAGAATTGCTCGCCAATGAGCGCTATCCAGGTGCTTTTGACCAGTCAAGGTATTATGAATTACAAGGCCTGAGCCATCGGGCTTTTGTGTATAGCGAGCAAATCAAAGACCTTGGCGCTCGCTCCCAAAATCAGCACAATTCTTGGCTATTAGCAGTCAAAAACCAGCTTTCTTCAGCGTTCAGAACGGCGCTCACTCCGCGCTCAGCGGCGATTGGCCGGGCGCTCATTTTAGGCGAGCGAGACGGCATTGATGCACAATTGCGGTCTTATTTCTTGGCGACGGGCTCAATGCATATTTTAGCGGTGTCGGGCATGCATATTGGTTTATTGATCTTGGTGCTGCTTCAAATTTTGGGCTTGTTGTCTCGATGGGTAAGTCGAAAGCAGGCTTTGTTTTTGGTATTGTTCATCGTTTGGTATTATGCTGTGCTCACAGGTTTGTCGGCTTCGGTATTGCGCAGTGTTTTTATGTTCAGTGTGTTGTTGTTGAGCCAATTGTCTGGACGCCAAATGAGTCAGCTTTCCGCCCTGTTTTTTTCGGCTTTTTGCCTCTTGCTCTACGATCCTCGCTATTTGTTTGACCTCGGCTTTCAATTGTCTTATCTCGCGATGCTAGGGATATATCTTTATTATGAAGCAATCCGGGCAACACTTCAATTCAGATGGAAAATCTTGACACATTTATGGGATGGCACAGCACTCGGCTTGGCAGCCACCCTTACCACGCTGCCATTGAGTTTGTATCATTTTCATTTGTATCCGAATTACGCTCAAATTGCCAATCTCTGCCTGATGAGTTTGTCGAGCTTGATTTTAGTAGTGGGTATGTTTTTTCCTTTTCTGCAGGCGCTTCCTTGGCTAGATCGCCTTAGTGCTTTTGTTTTGGAAACCTCCATTCGTTGGATGCTGGACATCATGCGTTTTTTCAGTGAAGCTCCGGGTGCCTTAGCCAAAGGGTTTGTGCTGCCATTTTGGTGGGTTTTGCTTTTTTGGTTGGCGACCTATTATTTATTTTATGGTTTGCAAAGTCAGCATAAATACTTTGCTCAGTTGGGCTTCATCGGTAGTTTGCTTTTCATGGCTCAGCAAAGGCAGCGCAAATTGCAGGAGCAACAAACAACTTTTTTTCAAGGCGATCGGGTGCTGATGATCAGAGACGGCTCCCAAGCGCTAGCTTTCGGCCCCAAACCAGCAGCAAAATGTGCGTTTTTATTGCCCACGCTTGAGATTTATCACAATTGTAAAATCCAGTATAAACAAATTGCAAAAGGCAAGACACACATCAAATTAAGGCACCTAGAGGTCGAGTTTGCGAATGAAGATGCGTATCAAATTACCCTCCATGCGCAAAAGCAGATAGATAAAATCAAAGTCTATTGAACAAGAATTTTATCTTTGCTAAAATTTGACACCATGAAAATGCTTAGTCCGAAGGCCGTTCTTCAGGCGCTAGAAGCCCAAGAAAGCTGTTGCCTCATCGATATCCGTGAACCCTACGAATTATTGAACTGCAAAATAGACTGCCCGTCTGTCCCGATGGCCACTTTTGCAGCGGCATATCCCAATTACGCGCATTTTGAACAAGTGGTGCTCATGTGTCAGTCCGGAAAACGCGCAGAAGCCCTCGCTAATTTCATGGAGACTGAATTTGCAGCCACCAATATTTGTGTATTAGAAGGCGGGATCAATGCCTGGATTGAGCAAAATGCACCTCAAATTACTTGTCAGTAATGAGTTATCTCCTTCAGCTTCTCGATTTCATCCTGCATATTGACAACTACCTTTTCTTGCTCATTCAGGATTATGGCGTCTGGATTTATGCGATTTTGTTTTTGATCATTTTTGTGGAAACAGGCTTGGTTTTCATGCCTTTACTACCCGGTGACTCACTGCTTTTTGCGGCGGGTTCATTTTGCGCAGGCGTACAAATAGACAACGAATTGGCGCAGCTCAATTTATGGGTCGTATTAGGTTTGCTCATGATTGCAGCTATATTAGGCGATGCGCTGAACTTTTGGATTGGCCAAAAATACGGACGCAAATTGGCTCAAATGCAAATTGGGCGCTATGCCCTACTCAAAGAAAAGCACTTGCAACAAACCCAAGCGTTTTTTGAGAAACACGGTTCCAAAACGATTATCATTGCACGCTTTGTGCCCATTGTACGCACGTTTGCACCTTTTACGGCAGGTTTGGCCAGTATGCGTTACAGCATCTTTTTGAGATTCAATGTAATCGGTGGCGTGAGCTGGGTGCTGGGCTTGACACTTTTAGGCTACTTTTTTGGTAACCTCACAATTGTGCGCGAAAACTTCGAGACTGTCATTTTTGGCATCATCGGCCTGTCTTTGCTCCCGATGCTGCTCGCTATTGCCAAAGAAAAAATGGCTAAGCGTTGAAACGCTGAAACTCATTTTGTAAGTACGCACGGCAAATTTCTGTCGGAAACTGCTCAATTTGAGCGGAAATTTCTAAAATTTTAGCCGCGAGGTCTGTGGCACTTGCTTGCGCATCTAAAGTATTGGCTGCCATATTGATAACGCGCAATACCTCTTCCTTTGCTTGAATCAGCATGATCCAGCCCTGTGGCGAAACAAATAATTGTTGCGCAATATTGTGTTCAAACTCTTCTCTGACGGTCTTGACGAGTAAACTTTGTTGGGTTCTGGCATTGTTGGTCACTTGTAGGGTGCGCAGCGTGAGGTTGGCAGGTGAAATGCGGTCGAGCAATAAAATACAACGCTGATACGCTTCTAGCTTGCTCGGTAGGAAATAATTTTGACGCTGCATGGCGAGTTCGGTTTGGAGCTGCACGAGGCTGTGGTCGTGTTGGCGCTTGAGAAATAAATAAACGATTGTCACCATTGCCAAACTGACCAACAGAAACGAAATAACCACAAAAATGAGTTCCATACGTATTTTTTTGAGGCAAATATAGTGCTTTGCGCTATTTTTACTCCATGAATAATGTGTTACTCCCACTCATCTTGTTTTTATATTTCGGGCTCCTGCTCGCAATTGCCTATTTCAGCTCTAAAAATGCGAGCAGTCATAGTTTTTTCACCGGCGACAAAAAAAGCCCTTGGTATTTAGTAGCTTTTGGCATGATCGGCACCTCGCTTTCGGGCGTCACCTTTGTGTCTGTTCCTGGCGATGTCAGCACAGGTGCTTGGCACTATTACCAATTGGTGCTGGGCTTTTTTGCAGGCTATTTCGTAGTGGCTTTTGTGCTTTTGCCGCTGTACTACAAATACCAACTAAGCTCTATCTATCGGTATTTAGAGCTGCGCCTTGGTTTGCGCGCCTATCAATGGGGAGCCGCTTATTTCATTCTTTCGCGCACACTCGGTGCAACGGTGCGGCTTTACCTCGTGATCAACGTATTGCAACTTTTTGTTTTTGAACCCATTGGCCTCGCTTTTTGGCAGTCTACGCTCCTGATCATCCTCATGATTTTAGCCTACACGCTCAAAGGTGGCGTCAAAACCATCGTCTGGACAGACACCCTCCAGACTTTCTTCATGTTATTGGCTTTGGTGGTGTGTATCTATACACTCCAGCAGCAAATGGATATTTCGTGGTTTGAACTTTGGGCCAACCTCAAAAATGAGCAGCTCACTCAAGTTTGGTCTTGGAATCCGTCCAAGAGCGACTACTTCTGGAAGCATTTCATTGGCGGCGCTTTTATCACCATCGCCATGACCGGCCTTGATCAAGAAATGATGCAAAAAAACATCAGCGTCAAGACGCTCAAAGATGCCCAAAAAAACATGGTTGTTTTTAGCTTTACACTGCTCATCGTCAATGCGTTGTTTTTGCTACTCGGCAGTATCCTGAGTTATTTCGCGCTCAAAAACGGCCTCAATTTTGCCCCCGACGACCTCTTTCCTCAGGTTATTCAACAATTCTTACCTACTGGCGTTTT
>JACCDK011261197.1_pt1 | contig 47911 bp, 55 predicted proteins | sample 7445871 | NCBI WGS metagenome assembly JACCDK01 (sample SAMN15323436, study PRJNA562643) | freshwater metagenome | isolation source: river surface water | place: USA:Blue River Watershed | collected 2017-08-15 | reverse complement strand
TAAGTTAAATTTCTACTAAATTTTAGCTAAATTTTTGTAAGTTTATAATTTTCAGGCGCATTCTGTAAATATTCTTCAATTTTTGCAAGGGGTAGTAGGCCTTCTTGTGCGCCAATATGTTGCACAACATTCATGCTATTAATTGGCCCATATAGTAACGCCTCTTCAAAAGTTTTACCGATTGCAAGCATTGAAGTAATAGTTGCCGAGGTCGAATCTCCTGCACCAGTACGCTCAACAGGTGCCGCTATGTCGGGGTAGGCAGGTAGTTGGTAAACACTTGAACCATCTGATGCATATAAACCATTTACACCATCAGTCATGACAACCATTTTTGGGCCCAAATCATGTAGTTTGGTAATTAAAATTTTAGGTTCAGTATCACCAAGTTTAAGTATGCGCTCGGCTTCTTGTTTATTACAAAAAAATAAATCAGTATTTTTATACAAATCAGCCAACTTTTCAGTGCCTAGTGACATTTGAAATGTGCCTGGCTGAAAAGCCAGTTTAGTTTCAGGATGATCTTGTACATATTCAGCAATTTCATGATGAAAAGTTTCAGTATTTTGCCCTAGTGATGATAAATAAATCCAACCAACCGGTGGTAAACTAGCTGGCATTGTACGCGCGTATTCAGCGTGTTTAATCAAAATAGTTCGATCAGTGCCGTACCATAAAACATAGTGGTAATTAGTTGGCAAACTTGGGTCAGTATTTACATATGTAGTATCAATACCATTTTTATTTAGTGTATCTAAGCACACCTTGCCCTCATCATCATTACCAACAACGGCCAATAAACTAGTTTTTAAACCAATCCTTGCCGCAGCCACAGCCGCATTTGGGCTATTGCCCACAGCATGGCAAACCGTAACCGACTCAAACGGCACCTTGTCACCAAAACGCACACATAATTTACAATTATCACGATCTAAATCACAATAAGCCTCGGCGTCTTGCAGTTTTATAAAAGCATCGGTAACAATGTCACCAATAGCCAAAAAATCTATTTTTTCATTCATGGTCTAATTATAGCACAGGTATAAAATGGGTGATATAATTGATATATGGAAAACACAAAACCAAAAACACTACGTGAATATATACATGACGCCAAAGCCAAAGGTGTAGCTATCGGGCATTTTAATATTTCAAATTTAGAAGGCTTGCACGGTATTTACAATGGGGCAAAAAAATTATCGGGCGAGATAGGTGAGCCAATGCCGATTATTATTGGCGTTAGTGAAGGCGAAGAGAAGTTTGCCGGGCTTGCTGAAGTCGCAGCATTAGTTAAAACCATTCGCGAACGCGACAATTACCCAATCTTTTTAAATGCTGACCACCATTCATCATTTGAATCAGTCAAAGCCTGTATTGATATTGGTTTTGATATGGTTATTTTTGACGGGGCAAAGTTATCTCATGAAGAAAATATTAAAACCACCAAACAATGTGTTGATTACGCACATGAAGTTATTAAAAATACGGGCCGCGATATTTTGGTCGAAGCCGAGCTTGGTTTCATAGGTTCAGGATCTGATATTAAAGAGTCTATCCCCGAAGGTGCCGGTATTTTAACCACTCCAGATGATGCGCTAAATTTTGTAAGCCAAACAGGTATTGATTTATTTGCTCCATCAATTGGTTCAATTCATGGCCTTATAAAGTCAGGTAAACCTCATATAAATGCCGAATTGGCCCAAGAGATTGCTGAAATTACCAAAGTACCACTAGTACTGCACGGTGGTTCAGGTTTGCGAGATGAAGACTTTACCAATGCTATTGCGGCAGGTATTTGCGTAGTACATATAAATTCTGAACTAAGACTAGCTTATCGCGATGCCGTTGATAAAACAATTGATGCAAACCCTAATGAAATAAATCCAGCCAAGATACTAACTCCGGCTGTCGAAGCAATTGCCGAGGTTGTTTATAACCGATTAAAACTTTTCAACAATATTACAGCATAATTTATTACTTTTTACGTAATCACAGTGCTATAATTACGTCATCATTAGTATACAGGGTTTATTATAATTAATATTTTAATCATTTAAATTATATGAAGAAATTTGTAACATATTTATCAGTTTTTGTGTTTTTATTTGCAACAGGTTTTGTTTTTGCCCAAGATGCTGTAACAACTAGTTCAAACACCGATCAAAAAACCGAAAGTGAAAAACGTGAACTTGGTCCACGAGAAAGAGCTCTTGAAATGAGAAGTAAAATGGAAGATAAGCTTAAAGAAAGAGCCGAAAAGGTAAAAGGCGACAAAGCTGAGTCAAAAAATATTGACATAATGTGTGCTCAAACAGCTGTTGAAGCTCGCGATACTGCAATAATTGCTGCGTTTGACACATATTCAACCTCAATGAAAACAGCTCTAGAAGCTCGTAAAGTTGCAGTTAAAGACGCTTGGGGCAAAACAACTCCTAGCGAAAGAAGTCTTGCTCGCAAAACAGCAAACCAAACATACAACACAGCATCAAAGGCAGCTCACAAGGCTTTAAACACTGCTCGTAAAAATGCTTGGGATACTCATAAATCTGATATGAAAAAATGTGGCGCTTCAGCAGGAATTGACTCAATGGGTCAAGTTATAGGAGGCTTATCTCTATAAAATACATATACTAAATTACAAAGGCCGGCGCAAGCCGGCTTTTGTAATTATTTTTTATTAAAATATAACGTGCTATAATTACAAGAACATGGATTTAGCTACACAAATTAAAGACATAATAGACGGGGACGTTGACGTTTCACCCGAAATACTAGAAAAATACTCTAAAGATGCAAGCATTTTTAAAGTAATGCCAAGTATCGTTGTTTATCCTAAAAACAAAGATGACATAAAACAAATTGTAAAATTTGTGGCTCGCAATAAACCAGCTCACCCTGAACTATCTATAACTGCGCGTAGCGCCGGCACCTGTATGTCAGGTGGTTCAATTAATGATTCAATCATACTAGACTTTACAAAGTACATGAATGAAATTATTGATTGCAAGGAGGAAGCAGTGATGCACTATGGTTTTAAAATGGCAGGGTCAGTAACAGCTATGCCTGGTGTGTATTACCGCGATTTTGAAAAATTTACCCTAAGCAAAGGTATGCTAATGCCAACCTATACCGCATCGCGTGAAATTTGCGCAATTGGTGGCATGGTCGCGAACAATTCAGGAGGCGAGAAAACAATTAAATACGGTAAGGTTGAAAATTTTATAAAGAGTTTAAAAATTGTTTTTCGCGATGGTAATGAATACGAAGTAAGGGCTTTAACCAAAACTGAACTTGAGGCAAAGTGCACAGGAGACAGTATGGAAAGTGAACTTTACACCGATATTTACGCATTAATAAAAGAAAACGAAACCGAAATAAATAACGCTAAACCAAAAGTCAGCAAAAACTCGGCTGGTTATTATTTGTGGAACATTTTAAATAAAAACGACAGTAGGGTAGGTGCCGAAGGTGCCGAGCATGGCGAGGCATATTTTGATTTATGCCGTCTAATTGTGGGCTCGCAAGGCACATTGGGTATTATTACTGAAATAACTTGGTATGTCATACCCGAAGAAAAGCACAAAATGATGCATGTCAGCTTTTTAAAAAAGACTGACCAAATTGGCAACATAGTAGAAGAGATTTTACCACTAGGGCCCGAAAGTGTTGAAAGTTATGACGATTACTCGCTATCATTAGCTATTAAATTTTTCCCTGATTTTATTCGCCAAATGAACATATTTGAATTCATTAAAATGGGCATATCATTTATACCCGAGGTTTTTATGATGCTACGCGGGGGCTTGCCAAAACTAGTTGTGATAACTGAATTTAGCGAATCAAGCATAGAGGCTTGCCAAGACAAAGTAAACAAACTGGATCAGGTTTTAAAAAATTCAGACAAAGACTTTATAAAAAACTCGGGGCTACAAACTCGTATTACCAGTGCACAAGAGGGTCAGAAATATTGGCGCATTCGTCACGAAAGTTTTAACCTATTACGTAAACACGTTAAAGGCAAACACACCGCACCGTTTATTGACGACATTTGTGTATCGCCTTATGATTTACCTGAATTTTTACCAAAACTAAATAATATTTTAAAAGACTACAAGTTGGTCTATACAATTGCAGGCCACGCCGGTAATGGTAACTTTCATATTATCCCGCTAATGGATTTTAAAGATGTTAAGACCCGCGATATTATTATGGAGCTTTCTGAAAAAGTTTATAACCTAGTTCATGAATACAACGGCACAATTACCGCCGAACACAATGATGGTTTAATACGCACACCATACCTAGACAAAATGTTTAGCCCAAACATACTTTCATTATTCAAAAAAACCAAAGAAATTTTTGACCCATTAAACATTTTCAACCCTCGCAAAAAGGTAGGGGCTGATAAAACCTATATGTACGACCACATCGATCTTGAAAAACCTGCCCAGAAACACAACTCTTAAAAATTGACACCCTGATTCAATTAGTGCTAAAGTTATTAAAAGCTAAATTATGGCACTTAAAGAAGTTAAAACTTACAATCCAAAAACTGGTGGTTATCTCATAAGTTATGTCGACGTACCCGCTGTAAAAAATTCATGCAGTCATGAAAACTCAACAAAACTTGAGGTTGGTCCTAATATGGGGGACGGAGATCCCGCTTGGGAAAAACACCGATGTAACATTTGCGGAGAAACATACTATACCTCGTAGAGAAAATCTGCAGGCTTAAAGCTCTTGAGAAATCAAGGGCTTTTTTACTAGCTTTTTTTGGGTAAATATGTTATAAATGTAGCCTATGATTACAATACAAGGAACAGTGCGAAGTAAGACAGACAGGCTTGATGTTGTCCGTGCAAACGGTATGACTCCAGCTGTAGTCTATGGCGCAGGAACACCGAGTACATCACTCTCAGTCCCTGCCCAACAATTTATTAAAGTTTTTAAAGAGGCGGGTGAAAGCGAAATCGTTACATTAGAGCTTGGTGGTAAAAAACTAAATGTTTTGATCCACGAAGTTCAATGGCACCCAGTTCGCGACATGGTTATGCACGCTGATTTTTACGTTGTTGATATGAACAAAGAAATCGAAGTGGCTGTACCAATCGAATTTACCGGTGTTTCAGAAGCTGTAAAATTAGGCGGTGTTTTGGTTAAAGTTATGCACGAACTTGAAATCAAGTCTATGCCAAACAACCTACCTCATGAAATTATGGTAGACATTAGCGCTTTGGTAAATCTACATGACCAAATTCATGTTAAAGACCTAAAAATGCCAGCAGGTGTTGAGGTTCTAAACGATGGCGATGATGTTATTTGTATAGCTGAACCAGCCGGAGAAGAAATGGTTGAAGACGCTGCCCCAATAGACCTATCATCAATCGAAGTTGAAAAGAAAGGCAAGAAAGAAGAAGCTGAAGACGCAGAATAAATTAACCACAAAAAAGCCGTTTGTAAATATACAAACGGCTTTTTTCGTGCATCTTTCATGCTATAATAAGTACATATGTTAAAACGACTTTTAGCCGTTATTTTTATAACCATACTGACATTTAGCCCACTTGTGGGTGTAGAAAACTTATGGGCACAATCTGACCTATCGTCTGAACAAAGAGCTCAACTAGAGTCTGAACTTAAAGTTCTTGAACAAGAAATTGCCCAAAAAGAAGCCGAATTAGCCAAACAACGCGGTCAAACAGGCTCTATTCAAAAAGACATAAACGTATTAGTTAGCGACATCAATCGGGCAAAACTACAAATTCAAGCCAAGAACTTGATCATCACGAAACTATCAAAAGAAATTGGTAGTCGTGTATCTAAAATCAACAACCTTGACCAAAAAATTAGTTCGGGCCAAGACTCAATTTCAGACCTAATTCGTAAAACAAGGGAACTGGACAATACATCAATGGCTCATGTTCTACTTTCAAACCAAACAATATCAGAGTTTTATCATGATGTTGATGCTTTTGAAATTATCAAGGGTGCATTACGCGAACACGTAGGCACTGTTCAAGAAGCAAAAACTGATACTGAAATTGAAAAGAAAGGTCTTGAAAAAGACAAAAACAAGCAAGTTGATGCCAAGGTGACAATCGAAAGTGAAAAAAAGAAGGTTGAAAAAAATGAACAAGAAAAGAAAAAGCTTTTAAGCATAAGCAAACAACAAGAAACCGCTTATCAAAAAGAACTAGCTGCTCGTCAAAAAAGAAAGGGTGAAATATTATCAGCCTTGTTTAAATTGCGCGACACAGGAGCTATTAAATTCGGTGACGCCTTAACTTATGCAAAATCAGCATCGGCAAAAACCGGAGTTAGGCCTGCTTTAATACTAGCTATTATGACGCAAGAATCTAATTTGGGTGCAAACGTTGGTACTTGTAATAAAGCCGGTCAACCCGAATCAAAATCATGGAAGAAAATTATGCCAGGCCCTGCCGATTTAGCAGCAAAACGCTCAAGCCGAGACGACCAAACACCATATTTAAAAATTGTAAACTCTTTGGGGCTGAACCCCGACACAACGCCACTATCTTGCCCAATAGCCGGAGGTGGTTGGGGTGGAGCCATGGGCCCATCACAATTTATACCAACAACATGGATCAGTTACCAAAGCCGAATTGCTAGTGCGCTTGGAAAAAGTACAGCAAATCCATGGAACGCCGAAGATGCCATTATGGCAACAGCCCTTTATCTAGCAAATAGTGGCGCAAAAGACGGTGGTTATAGTGCCGAAAGAAATGCCGCATGTAGGTACTACTCTGGTTCGGCTTGTAAAGACGGTCGCCGACCACCAAACAGCTTTTATGGTAACTCAGTTATGGCAATTACCACAAAAATTCAAGGCCAGATTGACGAATTGCAAGGTTTACAATAATGTGCTAGAATCTATCAATATGAAGAAAGGAATTCACCCCGAAACAAATAGATACGTAGTTTTTGAAGATAACCAAAACGGCTCTCGTTTTTTGGTTATGTCAACTCTACCTAGCAAAGAAACAGTAAAGTGGGAAGATGGCGTAGAGTACCCGTTGATTCGATCTGAAATCACAAGTGCCTCACACCCATTCTACACAGGTAAAGACACAGTGCTTGACACTGCTGGCCGTGTTGATCGCTTTAAAAAGCGTGCTGCTGCTAAAAAGTAACTACCATAAAAAACGCTGATATTTCAGCGTTTTTTATTTGCTAAAATATAGTATAGAATAAACATATGTTTGACGAAAATAAACTAGATGAATATAAAAAGAACCCAAAAATGCAATTTCTTGTATCTGAATACGAGCGACTTTCATCTGAGAAAAAAAATGTCGAAGCAATGATTGAAACCGAGCCTGAAATGGCCGACCTAGCCAAAGCCGAAATTGAAACAATTCAAATCCAAATAAATGGTTTGATTGAACAGCTGGGTTCAATTTTAGAATCTGAAAAACAAGAGGAGGACTTCCCAAATGAAATTATTATGGAATTTCGCGCAGGTGCCGGCGGTGACGAAGCCTCGCTATTTGCCTATGAACTAGCCAAAATGTACGAACGCTATGCTGAAACAAAAGGCTGGCAAGTTCGCTATTTAGATGAACATGAAAATGATGTGGGTGGGTACAAAGAAGCGACTTATGAATTTAAAGGCAAAGAGATTTACAAATACCTACGTTATGAAACAGGTGTGCACCGCGTACAACGCATACCTGCGACTGAAAAAAATGGCCGTATTCATACATCAACCGCATCGGTTGCCGTATTGCCAATTCGCAAAAAAATTACAGTTGAAATAAACCCTAGTGACCTTGAAATTGAATATTCTAAATCAGGCGGGGCAGGGGGCCAAAACGTTAATAAAGTTGAAACGGCTGTACGTTTAATACACAAGCCAACTGGTATTGATGTGCGTTGTACTAGCGAACGAACCCAACTAGCTAACCGCGAACAAGCCATGTCTATACTTGGTGCCAAATTGCAACAATTAGCTGAAGAGGAGGAAGCTAAGAAATACGCAGATGACCGCAAAAACCAAATTGGTTCAGGCGATCGTAGCGAGAAGATTCGCACCTACAACTTCCCCCAAGACCGAGTTACTGACCACCGTATTAAACAATCATGGTCAAGCCTGCCTTCAATTATGCTTGGTAAAATTGATAAAATAATCGACGCCCTACAATCAGGCGAAGTTGGCAATTCTGAAAATGAGCCTGACGAAGAGTAGTTAAACTTTTCGAAAAATAGAATATCTAATAACCCCGAACTGGTCGGGCATCGGTTCAATACCGGGTAATATATTTTTTATTTCATCTGCCTGTTCAGGTTCGTGTTCAATATATAAAACTCCACCTAAATTTGAATTGCTATCTAAATTTTTAGTTAAAAACTGGGGGGCCTTTTGCAATATTTCGCGAACAATTTGCATACCATCGCCACCCCCAAACAAGGCAAGGTGTGGTTCGTTATCTAATACACTTTTTTGCACGTCTTTAATTTTGTCAGGGTTTATATAGGGTGGGTTAGTTAGTATGAAATCGTACTTATTATTTATACTTAAATTCTCAAACAAATTACCACCAAATATTTTTGCCCGATTAGTATCAATACCGTTTTCATTAATATTCTCTATTATATTTTTTTGAATAGTTTCGTGATGTTTTGTATCAATCTCAACAAAATCGACTTGTGCACCTGCGATGTTTTTTAAAATCGCTACACCGATACAGCCCGAACCTGCGCATAGGTCAAGAATTTTTGGGTTCTCTAAATTAGATTCTTTTATTTTTTTATTTATTTCATCAATTGCATTTGCGACCCAGAACTCAGTCTCTGACCGGGGTATTAGGGGCAGGGAATCAAGGTAGATTTTTGCACCCAAAAACGGCACCCAACCTATAACATAAGCCAACGGTTCGCCATTTTGTAAACGCGCCAAATCATTGTTGAAATCAGCCTCAAACTGGGGTTCTAATATGCCATTATATTTGTCGCGCAATAGCCACTCCGCTTCTTGATTCATAACCCTATTTTTACCACAGGCGTTGCAAAAAAGCTAAAATTTTGTTATAGTTTTTGCACAAATTGCCACGCGTGTATAGTTCAGTGGTAGAACGCTGTCCTGATAAGACAGAGGTCCTTGGTCCGATTCCAAGTACACGCACAAATTAAATCATTAGCTATCCGTAAAGCCATAGGCCCCGATTCCAAGTACACGCAAAAAAGCCCTGTAAAATTTCTACAGGGCTTTTGGTTTTCTATGAGTTATTTTCTGAAGGAGAGAAAAATACTCCGCTCCATTTCTTGCCAGCTTTTTTAGTTTTGATTTTCATTATTTCAATTTTTTCAAGAACTTTATTATTTTCTTTAGCAAGGTTTCTAACCACTTGTTCGACAGTTGGAGCCTCTGGTGTTGGTTTAAAATCATTGACCCAACCCTTTTTAGATTTGACCCTGTCTTTGATGTGAAGTTTCACTAAATAATCACCCTCATCTGTGTGTTCTTGCATTTCGCCAATAATCATTTTGCCAACAAATTTATTACCGTTAGTAAAATTAATTGTAAATTCATTTTCTTCGCCTGAAAGCATTTTTTTAAACTGCACAACGGCTTCAGTAATCCATTCCTCATCATCTTCAAGAGGTCTAGGTGCGTTACTAAATTTACTTGAATACCATGGCTGAGTAGATCGCTCATCCCACACGCTACCATCATCAAAATAGACTAGGCGATAGTAAGAGTTTTCTAGACCATGTCTTGGATGATCACGCTTTACCTCGTCTGAAACAAAGCGACAGCCAAAGCAGGTTTTAACTGATTTACCACCATCCTCATCAGTAACTATAAACTTTTTACCGAATCGAAAAACTGGATCATCTTGAATTCCGTGAGGGAACACAAAGTCACCAATTAATTCCTCGTCACCAATGGCATAAAACCATGGTGTAAAAATACTGCATTTAACAAGGCGTTTAAAGCCTGGTAATTTTTTAATTTCTTCATTTTCATAATAATGAAGGTTGTTACAGTGATCTTCAAAAACTTTTATAGCTGATTGTAAAGTATCCCATTCGGTAAAAACTGATCCATCATTTGTATTGTATTCGTAAACAACAATACCAGTACGATTCTCAGGTGCATTCTTGATTTCCAGAACTTCAATAAATCCACCTTTACCAGGATTACCACCTCCAGCGTATTTATGCTGGGTCATTTTGTAGCGCGAATACCACCCAATAGTGCCATGTGAATTATTCGTCTTCTTGGTAACCGGCATGTCAAACTTTACAATATTGTTTTCTAAAAATTCGCGTATCGTTTTAACGTCTCCTTTTGTAGAATACGAAAAATTAATAGCTTGACCGTGATTGGTACGACCTTGTCCATAAGTGTACGAAGAGATCCTTTCTTTTGCGTTTACTGTCATATGTTTTTAAGTTTTAAGTACAATTTGATTTGAAATTATATTATCACACTTATTCAACCATGTCTATAGCAAAAAACAAACAAAAAACCCCATCGAAACGGGGTTTTACGGTAAAAGAACTTAGACTAATCAGCCCAAAAAGATTTTCTCGGCTGGCTCAAAAAACGCTTATACTCGTCTTCATTAAGGCGTCCTTCATTTTTTAAATTAAGTACTATTTTTGGCCTATACGTGTAAAGCGGTTTTATTATTAAGTCTATTTCGCAATAACCGCGAATTATGAAAGACCCATCGGGATTCACACACCTAGACGCAATAATCTCTGAAAATATCTTCGATTCATTTATTATAATCGGCAGAAGCTTGTGTACTGCACTATTTCTAATAAATTGACCTTTGGTAAAAATATCTTCAGCGATCATTTTAGAAAAATCCAAGGCCTGCTGTTTGGACAGTCTTTTTACACAGAATAGGAATTCTTTTAAAAAACATTCTGGGTCGTTTGCTTCTCTGAATCTCAGGAGCTTCATTTCTGCTTTTTTGCCCCGGTTAAACCAAGAGCTTATGTTCATGTTCATATTTGTTAAATTTCGACTTTAACTATAACAAATATATTCAATATTGTCAAACATAGAATTTTTTCGATTTTTTGGTATAATTGCCTTATGAAAAGGCTAAAAAGTGGTACAGGTACCGAGGTTTTTGATCAAACCGGCTTGTCGGGTAATGACCCGGTTATTTTGCTATTTTACAAGTACACCGAGGTAATTGACCCTGTGGCCGAAACCGAGCGCCAACGGGCCGTTTTGAGCGTTCTAGGCATAACTGGGCGCTTTATTATTGCAGGCGAAGGTATTAATGGCACAGGCGAGGGTACAGCCGAAAACGTGCAAAAATACGTAAACTGGATCAATGCCCAAAAAATGTACAGACGCATACATTGGAAGTTATCGGCCGGCAATGGCAAAGCCTTCCCACGGTTGTCATGCAAAAACCGCAAAGAAATTGTGTCGTTGCATTTAGCTGACAATGACCCAAGTCGTGACATTGACCCTAATAAATTAACCGGCATACACTTAAAACCAGCTGAATTGAACAAATGGTATGAAGACGGCAAAGACTTTTACATTGTCGACATGCGCAATGATTACGAATTAAAGGTGGGCAAATTTGAAGGCACAATATTTCCAGGTATGCGCAATTTTCGCGACCTACGCGAAAAAATTGATGAGATAAAAGACCTTAAAGACAAAACCGTTTTAACTGTTTGTACAGGCGGCGTGCGATGCGAAAAAGCTTCGGGCTTTTTGAAGAAAGAGGGATTCAAAGACGTTTACCAATTAGATGGTGGCATCGTGACATATATGAAGGAATTCCCAAATCAAAAATACGAAGGCTCGCTTTATGTATTCGATGGCCGCGAAACTATGAATTTCGATGGCGACGAACATAGAGTAGTTGGTGAGTGCGATTTCTGCCAAACAAAAACTGAAAACTATTCAAATTGCAGTAATAAAAACTGTAACCAAAAAATGCTAATTTGTGTTGACTGCGTAAACGAGGGCCCAAAATTCTGTAGCAATGAATGCGAAACCGAATTTGCCAAAAACCAAAATGAAGAATCTTATGCCTAACAAAAAAGTTAGCGAAAGTAATGATGAAGGTTCTGGTATTTTATATATTGTCGCAACCCCAATTGGCAATTTAGAAGACATTACATATCGCGCCGTTCGCACACTGGGCGAAGTTGATGCAATACTTTGCGAAGACACTCGCACAACAGGTAACCTACTAAAACACTACGGCATTAAAAATAAAACCATTTCATACCACAGCCACACAAACACGGGTAAACAAAATAAAATTATTGATGAATTATCAAACGGGGCAAATTATGCATTAGTTAGCGACGCAGGTACCCCTGGCATTTCAGACCCTGGTTCGTTATTAATTAGCCAGGCCCATGAAAATAATATTAAAGTCGTACCGATACCTGGAGCTAGTGCCATAACTGCAATTGTCAGCGCATCGGGGCTAACCGGTAATCAATTTGCTTTTTGGGGTTTTGTGCCACAAAAAAAGGGGCGTGAGACTTTTTTAAAAAGCTTACCTAAATCTGACATACCAGTTGTCATGTACGAATCAAGCCACCGCATTGTAAAACTATTTGAATGGCTAACTAAAAACCAAGACACAGACAGTGAATCTACAAAAACCGAACTTAAATTTATTATCGGTCGCGAATTGACCAAAATGTTTGAAACTATAGTTTCAGGTAACGCAAACCAGATTTTAGACTACTTGAAAGCAAGCCCTAATAACATAAAAGGTGAGTTTGTAATCATAGCTTATAAATAGTATAATTAAACGATATGAAACGAGAATACACACTATTAATTCTAGGCGCATTAACAGCCAGCATCCCATGGCTAGCTTTTACACCCAGCCTAAATCGAATTCTTTTTACCGTTATTGGTCTATGGCTAATAATGATTGCTTATAGATATCGATCTGAAAAAATCTCGGGCAAACTACAAGTAACCAAAACCGAATCGGTCGTTAACATGCCCGAACCAGTAGCCGAAACAGTACAACAAAACGAACTTGAAAGTAATTCACAAACATATGAACGAAAACAACCAACCAGAATTTAAAAAAAACAATAAAAAGGGTTACGTAATAACTATTTTTTTTGTAATAGCAATTTTTAGTAGTGGATTTTTTATTGGTAAAAGTTCTACTAGCTTAAAAAGCGCCTCAATAACTGACTTCATTTTAAACACAGGAGACCCAGTTAGCGGTGCTGACCTAAGTCTATTTTGGAAGGCTTGGAAGATCATCGATCAAAAGTCACCAGAAGCTAAAAATGTAAACAATACTGATCGTATATATGGTGCCATAAAAGGCCTTGCTGGCTCATTAAACGACCCTTATACAGTATTCTTTGACCCCAAAGAGCAAGCTTCTTTTCAAGAAGAACTAAAAGGTTCATTTAGTGGTGTTGGTATGGAAATTGGTATAAAAGACGATATTTTAACCGTTATATCACCAATCAAAGACACCCCTGCGTCAAGGGCAGGCATCGTGGCAGGCGATAAAATAATCAGTATTGATGGCACAACAACATCTAATATGTCAGTTGACGAAGCCATCAAAAAAATCAGAGGCCCAGTTGGCACAAACGTTAAGGTTGAAATAGTTCACGAAGGTGCAAAAAAATCTGAAGTAAAAACCCTAACTAGAGCAACTATTGTAATTAAAAACATTGAATACGGGTTACGCAAAGACGGTGTATATGTTATAAAACTATCTAGCTTTAACGATGATTCTGATATAAAATTTCAACAAGCTATAACTGAATTCAGTAAAACCAAGTCAAACAAACTAATAATAGACCTACGTAATAACCCGGGTGGCTACCTAGAATCAGCGGTTAATATTGCTAGCTGGTTTGTTAAATCGGGCGAGCCAATCGTGCGCGAAGACTATGGCGGTAAACAAGACCCTGACGTTTATACATCAAAAGGTTTTGATTTACTAAAAGACAAAAGCTTTAAAACCGTGGTTCTTATAAATAAAGGCTCAGCATCAGCTTCAGAGATTTTAACCGGTGCATTAAAAGAACACAAAATTGCTACAATCGTTGGTGAAACTAGTTTTGGTAAAGGTTCAGTCCAGCAAGTAGTACCTATTAACGACGAAACTTCATTAAAAATTACAATCGCTAACTGGTTAACACCAAATGGTGTTTGGATATCAAAGCAAGGTATAACACCTGATGTTATAGTTAAAAACACCTCAACCAAAGTCGACACCCAAATGAACAAAGCTCTAGAAATTTTAAAAAAATAATCTAAACTAAAAATGAAAATATATTTAACCAAATCAATAAAAGGCATAGGCAGGGAAGGTGAGGTTAAAAACTTTCCCGATGGTTATGCTCAAAACTTTATCATCAAAAAAGGTCTTGGCGTTGTAGCAACCCCCGATGTCATTAAAAAAGCGAGCCTAAAAATTGAGCACAACAAAGAAGAAGCTGAAAAAAACGAGGCCCGCATAACCCAAGCATTTGCCAAACTACACGACCTAGAAATAACGATTCATGCGCAAACAAACGAATACGGTAACCTGTTTTCAAGTATTCACAAAAAAGACATTTTAAACGAAATTCATAAAAATGGCGGGGCACACATTACAGAATCAATGCTAATTGTAGCAGACGAACCCATTAAAAAAATTGGCGACTATACAGTAACGCTAAAACACGGTATATATTCAGCCAAGATCAAGTTAACTGTTACTAAATAAATAATAATAAAAATCCTTACAAATTTTATTGTAAGGATTTTTATTATTATTTAGTGTCTGCTTTTTTGACGACGTTAACTGTTTTTTTAACAACTTTTGAGCCATCAAAATGAGTCTTTCTTTTGATACCGAACTTTACCACGCCCTCAGTCAGTGCAAACAATGTGTGGTCTTTACCCATACCAACGTTTGTGCCGGCAAGAATCTTTGAACCACGTTGACGAATGATAATGTCACCATGCTTGGCCTTTTGACCGTCAGCTAGTTTAGTTCCTAAATATTTTGGATTTGAATCGGTAAGGTTTTTAGCGCTACCACCCGCTTTTCTATGTGCCATAGTAAAGTATTTTAAATAAAGCTATAATCTAGTAATAAGTTAAGAATTACTGTATGAGTATACCCAAAACATTAGAAAAAATCAAGTCCCTGGCCCAAAATCGTCGAAACAAGGACCTTTTATCAATATTGACCATAATAATCATTAGTTTTGGGTCTTTTTTCCTTGGTCGTAATAGTGCAACAAATAACACAACTAGTCAAGTCTCAATAATAGGGGCAGGCGGTGTTATCAGCCCAGACAATAGCGGTAAATACGCAAAAGCAGGTGCTTATAATCAAAATGATGTAGGCGATAATACGACGGGTGATTCAAACACAAGTGCAGACACAAGTATTTATGCAAAAGGTAATTATTTGGCCTCAAGTCGTGGTAAAAAATACTATCCAGTAGACTGCCCAGCCAGTCAGAACATAAAAGAATCTAATAGAATTTATTTTAAAACCGCAAACGAAGCTGAAACAAAGGGTTATACTCTTTCAACTTCATGTAATTAAACATATAATATAATTATGAAAACGACGAAGGTAATTATACTAGTGGCAGGCTTGGTGCTTGTTTATTTTTTTAGAGCGCCAATTCTTGAAAGAATAAAACCTTTGGTTATGAATATACCATTAACCCCCGAGGCCAAAAAACTTATCGGGTTAGAAGGTCAACTTTCAAGCAATACAGCCAAGAAAGAAATACCTAAAAATAAAGAGGTTCTGCTACCTGGGCCATTGGCTCAGCTAATAAATATGGGTGACAATACCCACACGAATTTTTCATATGAAGAAATAATACGGGCCACAAATGCCGAGCGTGCAAAAAATAATTTAAAACCCTTAGCCGAAAAAAATATTTTAAACAGCTCGGCCATATTTAAAGCAAACGACCTAAATACATTACAGTACTTTGAACACAAGTCACCCAGCGGTAAAGACATTAGCAACCTAGCAAGTCAGTTTGGCTATGAATACGTAGTTATTGGTGAAAATCTAGCCATGGGCAATTTCGAATCTGAAGACGCAATAGTGCAGGCCTGGATGAATAGTCCTGGCCACCGAGCAAACATACTTAACCCCAAATATACCCAAATAGGTGTTGGCTTGATTTTAGGTACATGGCAAGGCCGACCTGTATGGTTTGCTGTTCAACATTTCGGTAAACCATTATCAGACTGCCCGTCTATTGATAAAAATTTAAAGATTCTTGTTGATAAAAATCAGTCTTCATTAACTACAATGCAGTCGTTATTAACTGATCAAAAAGCCAAGCTTGAAAACGGGGGAGCCAAAGGACCAGATTACGAAAACATGGTAAAAGCCTATAATGAATTAGTTGTAAAATACAATACAATGATCAATGATACAAAAGAAAAAATTAATACTTATAACCTGCAAGTAAAGGCGTTTAATAGCTGTACTCAATAATCGCCTTATTTATCAAGGGGAGAAACTAGGTTAACGTCGCACAATCCACCTTTTGCGACACATCCCTTAGAGTATAAGTAGCAAATACCTAGACCTGACTGGGTTGCTCATAATAATTAATATTTGGCTTTTGGGTTTAAGTAATTTAAGCTCAAACATTAAAATAATTTAATGCCCCCTACCCATGTCTTGTACAAACATTAAAATCAGCTTTGGATCAAATCAATATGCTTATTAGATTTTTATTAAAGTCCCCTATTTTATACTAGACAAATAATTATTATGTTGTGTAATATATTAAATCTTGTTTTAAAGTTTGCAACATACAGCGTCCTGAATGATATAACTATCAACTATAAATAAACAAAAGCCTTATAAGTGATTATAAGGCTTTTGTTTTGTCTAAGAATATTACTTCTTGTTTAGAAAATATTATTGACGAGGTGCACGAGGAGCTTCTGGACGAGACTCGGCAACAGTAATGTTTCTGCCATCAAGTTCGCTACCGTTTAGCTTTTCGATTGCAGCAGCTGCATCTTCAGCGTTTTGGTATTCTACGAAACCGAAACCGCGTGAACGACCAGTCATTTTTTCAGTCACAACACGTGCTGAAACAACTTGGCCGATTGATGCGAAGTGGTTCATTAAAGATTGGTCATTTGTTGCCCAAGCTAGTGAACCGATAAAAAGTTTGTTTGACATAAATTGCAAAAAATTTTTATAGCATTTTGATAATGTGTAAATGCCTACATTTGCACCCTTACACATTACGCTTCGGGATCTCACTTTAGCCTTTACATCTTAAATATACCATATATTAATTTAAAAAGATAGGGCCAGGAAATACCCAGTTTGTCTTAAATAAAAATCCTGCTATAAAAACCTTTGGTTTCTATAGCAGGATTTATGCTCAATACTCTGACTCATCATCTCCTTCGTCTTCTTTCTGTGGCAAGTCTTCATCATCATCTTCATCATCATCTCCATGCTCGCTTTGGCCACCACCGATACTTCCAAAAAATTGTTTGTACATTTTTTTGTCAAAATTAATAGTGTGCTTACCAACGATTTCGACAGCCGGGGCAAACCTGCCGTTTGAAAAGCTTGGTATAAAGTTAACCTGTTCATTCGTAGATGACAAGATGCGGCTCATATTAAGTGCTGCCTCAATTTTATCTACATTAAAATTCTTAGCGTGGTGTGCGTCTACGTATCCCATAATTTGTTTGTGCGTTTAACTGATTTAATTTTATATAAATAAGTAACAGTAGTCAAACATACAAAACCCCTTCTTTCGAAGGGGTTTTGTAATTAAATTGCGGTTTTTATTATTTCTTTTTAGAAACTTTTTTAACTGCCTTTTTAGCTACCTTGGCAACTGCTTTTTTAACTGCTTTTGCTGGAGCTTTTACTGCTGTATTTTTTACAGTAGATTTTGTATCTTTTTTAACTTCAACCGCTGCATCTACAGATTTTGTAGATTTTACAGTTGTTAAGCTAGCTACAATATTAGTTAGGTTATCAATTTTTTTATTGATAGCGTCAATTTGATTTTTCAATGTCTCAGATGATCCATTGTCTACCATTGGCTTGAATGCCGGTCGGTCGCCACCACGGCCACCACCGAATCCACCGCGTGAACCGCCTCCGAAGCCTCCACGGCTTCCTCCACGATCTCCACCACGGTCACCCCTGTCATTACCACCCTTGGCACTGAAACAATCGCTACAATAAACTGGCTTGTCACCAGTTGGCTTGAATGGTAATTCACAGGATTTACCACATTCGTCACACTTGGCTGTAAACATTTCTCTTGGGCCAAAAGACCCTCCACGTGAGCCTCCACGGTCGCCACCACGGCCACCACCGAAACCTCCTCTGTTACCACCACCGAAACCTCCTCGGCTTCCTCCGCGATCACCTCCTCGGTTACCGCCACCAAAACTTGGCTTACTATATTCGTTCATTTTTTTATTTTATTTCTTATTTTTAAATTGCTTAAGCTAGTGTTATTAGCCATTATTCAACTTTTAAAATATAACATAGTTTGCAGAAAAAAGCAAGCCTTTTGATTAAAGTTTTAATCAAAAGGCTTCTTGTGAGCTTAATTTAACAGTAAGTTCTTGGCTGCCTCTAGACGTTCAAAAGTCTCATCGTGGCCTAATTTTTCGGCCAAAATGAATGGGTCAGGGCTTTTTTCCATACCCGAAAGGGCAAAGCGCATTGGCCATAACACATCCCCTACCCCCAAATTTTGCGCATAACCAAAAACAGAATCTTTTATATTTTCAGATTTCCAGTGCGTAGCATTTTTTAAATGTTCAATTGTTTCACCAATAATGCCAGCTAGGTCTTCGTATTTATTTTCGCCTGTAAACTTTGTTTTACCGTAGAATAATTGATCCTTACCATAAAGTGGTTTCTCAAAAAAGTAATCAAATTCACTAGCTTGTGCAAGAGTGGTAACATCACTAAATTTTTCGATACGTTCAATAATTAATGGCAAAAAATCTTCTAAAATATTTAAATTATAATTATCAAGACTAGTTACCGATTCAGGCATAAATTGCTGCACCAAAATAAATTGCTCAGCTTGGTTTAACATTTTAATATGTTCTTTGTTTACCCAATTTAATTTTTCAACATTAAACACGCCACCTGATTTTTGAACTTTCTCTAAACTAAACTCTTCAACCAATTGTGGTAGTGTAAAAATTTCGCGTTCGTCACCCGGGTTCCAACCAATAAAAGCTAGAAAGTTTGTTAACCCTTCAGGTAAATACCCCATATTTTTATACTCCATAACACCCATAGCTCCATGGCGCTTTGAAAGCTTTGTTTTATCAGGCGCCAAAACCAATGGTATGTGTGTGTAATTTAACGGAGTCGCCCCTATGGCGCGCGCAATTAAAATTTGTCTTGGGGTGTTTGCCAGGTGTTCTTGGGCACGAATAACATGCGTTATACCCATTTCAAAATCATCTACAACATTTGCAAAATGAAAAATTGGTGAATTTAAATTTTTAGCTATAACAAAGTCTCCCAAATCAGTTGTGTCTACACTGACTTCACCGCACACATTGTCAAAAAAAGTTACAACTTCGCCCGGATTTTTAAAACGAATTAAATTTATTTTTTCACCTGGATTATTTTTAGAATCTTCAACGCTTTCATATGCTTTGCCGTCAGTTATTAATTTTTCTAAATATTTTCGGTAAATATCAGTTCTGTCACTTTGACGATAAAGCTCATCAAAATCCATACCGAGCCACGCCATTGAATCAATTATGGCTTTTTCAGCTTCGGGGTTATTGCGTTCAGTGTCGGTATCCTCGATTCGTAACACAAACTTGCCTCCATTCTTGCGGGCATAGGCATAATTATACAAGGCCGTACGGGCACCACCAAGATGTAAATACCCCGTAGGGCTGGGCGCAAAACGAGTTACCACTCTTTCATTTTTTGATTCATTCATATGGCCAATATAGCAGATTTTTAAAGGATTTTAAAGCTTTTTTCTAACTAATCATTACAACTAAAAAACAGACAGATTAGCCAATATTGCCTTTCTTATCAGTCCGCGATTCTTTTAAGTAAGTATTTAAAAATTTTAATGCAGCAGCAAAAAATACACCGCCGAGAACTGAGACAGCGATCACTACAAAAAACATAATGATTCCACAAATAAAATCTTCTAAACTACAAGCGGAAAAACCATATATCCAAGAACAAAAACACGCAATGCCACCAATAAATAAAGTGATTATTTCAAGTGGGCTTTCTTTCTTAGGATTTGAATTTAATTCAACATTATTATCTTTGTTGCCAAAAAATAAATTATACAGCCCATAAGCACCAAGCCACATTGTTGAAAAATAAAAAACCATCATAAAAATAAAGTAAGCGATTATATAAACAATATCGTACCTATGCAGTGCTTTAATAGATAATACAAACCCATGAATACTTGAACGAAAAACAAGCATCAAAACACTTAAAGTAATTGGAACTAAAGTATTAAATAATTTACGTTTATTCATATCAAGTATTATATCATAACTACTTATATTACTTCTCGTGAGAAAGAGCAATTTGAACAATTTCTTTGGCAATAATTACGGCGGCGTCTGGGCGTGAAAACTTTTTGGCCCCCTCTTGCATATTTTTATACACCTCTGAATTTTCTAATATATTTTCTATGGCGAAAATTAATTCTGATGGCCCCAAATTAGATTCTTCTATAACCGTACACGCACCAACGCGCAAATACGCATAAGCGTTTTTGCGCGCGTGATCACCGTTGCTTTTATTAAAAGGTATGACAATTGCTGGTATGTTCCAAGTAGCGATTTCAAACAATGTCGAACCAGCCCTAGTTATAACTAGATCTGAAACTCCGGCAGTCATTTTAATAGCCAATGTGTTTAAAAATGGAAAGGCTTTGTAATGATCATGTTGCGGCGAGCCATGTAGTTTTATTTCAGCGCGTCCCCTAACCTCTTCGAAATTTGCATTACCGGTTTGGTGAATAATTTGGTATTTTTTAACCAACTCTGGCAATGCCTCTAACACACAATCATTTATTTTCTGTGCACCAGATGAACCACCAGTTACATAAATAACCGGTATTTCAGAGTTTAATTTTAAATACTCATAGGCGCCCTCTTTAACAGGTTTTGTAATTTCTTCACGAACAGGCTGGCCGGTCCAAGCTGTTTTGTTCTCGCCAAAATAACTTACCAAATCGGGGTACGATACAGCAATACGCTTTGCAAACTTTGCAGACCATTTTGTAACGCGCCCTGGTGCCATGTCAGATTCGTGAATAATTACAGGTATGCGTAAAATGCGTGCAGCAAAAAGTGCCGGGAAACTAGCGTAACAGCCTTTTGAAAAAACAACATCTGGGTAAATTTTATACATTTTATAAATAGCAACAATTACACCGTAAGCTGTTTTAAATAAATCAAAAAAGTTTTGCAATGAAAAATAAATGCGCATTTTACCAGCAGGCACCTGTACAAATTCAATTTGTAAATCAGTCAAAGCCTGTTTATCATACGGGTCAACCGACATAAAATAAAACTTGGCATCAAAAATATGTTGACGCTCTAGTTCTTCGTAAGTTTTTTCAGCAACAGCTATTAGTGGGTAAAAATGGCCGCCAGTGCCACCGCCTGTAAATAAAATCTTCATATTGGGTATTATACCATTTCGGCAGTATTTATTAAACTCTTGCAGTTTTTTTGACTGCTATTTTAGGTGAATTATGATATTTTGAAACATTTAGAATTATACCAATAGCTGCCAGGGTTATAGCTAGCGAAGTACCCCCGTGTGAAATAAATATGAGCGGCACCCCAGTTAGTGGGAATAAGCCTGTAATAGAGGCAATATTTAAAAAAGACTGAGCTGTAAACAAAACAACCAAGCCAACAACTAAAAGCCTAGCAAAATCATCGGGCGCATTGTGACCTATGCGTAAGCCCCGCAAGGCAAATAAAACATACAAAATTATAATTATAGTTGTACCGACAAAGCCAACCTCTTCGCCAATCACAGCAAAAATTGAATCACCTTGTGGTTCGGGCAAATAGCTAAACTTTTGCACGCTCTGCCCTATGCCCCGGCCAGCGACACCACCCGAACCAATAGCAATTAGTGATTGTTGTAATTGGTACGACGAACCTAAGTTATCGCGCGATGGATCAATAAAAGTCATTAGCCTGTCACGCAGATAAGGCTTTGCCATAAGTAAGCCTCCTAAGCCAATGCATACAATTAAGCCGAACATTAATAACTGCTTCCACGATATGCCATAAACAATCAACATTGCTAAAGCCGCAACGGTCATTAATATAAAACTTTTTGTGTCGGGTTGACGAAACAACACAGCTGCAATAATACCCAACATAATAATTAGCGGTACGATTGAAAAACGCATGTCTTGAGCTTTTGATTTCATCCATGACAACCAGCCAGCAAAATATATAACAAAAGCAATCTTTAAAACCTCGGCAGGTTGAAATGATACCGGGCCTAACGATATCCACCGCATGGCGCCACCATGACTAAAACCAAGCCCTGGTATAAAAACTGCCGCAGTTAATAATATGGCACCAATGAAAATATAAAACGCATATTTACGCCAATATATATAAGGTATTCTTTGAAACAGGTACAGCAGTATAAAGCCACCAAATAAACCTAGTGCGAATTGATTAATCAAGACATTGTAAAATTTGCCAGGGTTTTTAGCCAGAATACCAAAAGATGCCGATGTAAAAAATAAAATACCAATAGCAAGTAGTGTTATTACTATACTTAAAAAGAACTTATCTACACCGGCAAAACTTTTTTTCATACTAGCTTATTAAAGTTATTATTGTACCTAATGATGCGCAAATAATACTAAGTATTTGATAACGCATAGTAATACCTGACCGCGACCAACCTTTGGCCTCGAAATGGTGGTGCAGTGGTGTGATCAAAAATATTCTTTTTTTATTACGATATTTATATGACAAAATTTGTAAAATAACTGAGAATGAAGTCATAACCATTGGAAATGCAATGATTAGCAACGGCAGTACCGCGTCAGTTAAAAATGCAACAACAGACAATACAACAGTTAGTGCCAACATACCTGTTTCACCCATATACCATTTAGCTGGTGGTACATTGTGCCATAAAAATACTAACAATGAACCAGCGATAACTGCACAAAATGCCGCAATATCAATTTGCGAATGCACATATGCAATGATGCCATAGGCCGCAAATATTGGCACCATGACTGACCCAGCCAGGCCGTCTACCCCATCAATAACCGAAGTTGAAAATACCGCCAACGTAACCATAATAAATAAAGGTATAAACATTAGGCCCAAATAAACTTGACCCAAAAATGGTACATACAAATAAGCATGATCAATTTTAAATACAAACCATAAGCCAATTAATAGACTGATTAAAATAACTAAGCCAATTTTAATACGGCGATTTTTCAATGAATCAGATTTGATAGCTGATTTGATGGTTAACAAATCATCACCCAACCCAAGCATGGCTGCAAACAGCAATGCGCCCAGTGGTATTAAGGTTTGCGAACGTGACAAAAAGTTTAAACTACGCAATGTATGCGAATCAATAAATGATGCCAGGCCATACAAAAATACAATAACGATTGTCGTCGTTAGCCATACAACCACACCACCAACGCGCGGGGTTGAAAGTTCGTCTTCGGTATGAATTTCTTTGAACTCATCACTGATTAGTTCGGCTTCGCTGCGGCTACGTTTGCGCCATAGTTTTTGTTTTATAAAAAAACGTAGTAGCGGTTTAGAAATAACAAAACCGACTATAAATGATAGTACAAAAGGTAATAATATTTTTATGGCATTAATTGACACTGTCATTTTGATTTATCGATTCATTTAATTTATTAATAATAGCCTCTTTGTCAGGCAGTTCGTCAACTGATTGTATACCTAAAAATACCAATAGTTCAGCGGTTGGCAAATAAATGTTTTTAGCCCCACGTACAATATAGCCTTTTGAAGTAAGTGCCCGTATTGAAAATGATGAATTAACCCCACGAATATAGTCAATTTCGGCCCGGCTAGCACCGTTTTTATACAATATGACTGACAGTGTTTCAAGGGCTGATTTCGTCAATTCGCGCTGGCCTTCTTTTTCATCAAGCTCACTTAATGAGGCAGTCATTTCGGGTGACAATGTTAACGCCACATCATTTTCGGTGCGAACTAATACAAACGGTGTTTCTTTTTGCCATACAAATATTTCGTCTAAGCAAGCAGTAACTTCGTCATTATTGATATTAAAATATTTAGCCAAGTCAGAAATACCGACAGCCCCTGCTTCGGTAAATAAATAAGCCAAGATTTTTTTTGAGTTTTCGTTCATAATATTTTATATACTAACCGGCGTATCTAGTTCAGGTAAATCATCACTATCAATAACTTCATTTGAATTATCAGCAAGCTTTTCGATCTCGATGTCTTCAAAATTCTCGTTTTGTACGACTGACAATATACCCTGCCTGACTAATTCTAACATAGCCAGGAACGATACGATAATATTGACTCGGGCTTCTTTTGTAAATGTATTTTGACCATCACTACCTGTTTGGTTATTTAAATTTTTTGCAAAATTACTAAACATAAACTTTGTAGCACTTTGTATGCGCTCTTGGAGTGAATCTATAACCTCTTCTAGCGTTAAAGCTTTTTGAATATGAACTTTGGGCAATACTTCTTTTTTCGGTTGCTTGTTTAAAATCTCGACAATTTCATTATGCATAACCTGCAAATTAATTGCCTCGTCAGGTACAAAAACAATAGGTTTTGCCACCTTGCGTTTTTTGTTAAATCGCAAAGCGCGGGTTTTTTTAATAAAATTTTTCAAGCCCTCGCCTGCCCCGCTAAAAATTTGGTAAACGATTAGCCTTTTTTCTAAATCGCTAACGCTGCCCTTTTCTTCTTCAGTCAGTTCTAAATTTGGCAACAATGATCTAGATTTTAGTAATATCAAAATAGCTGCAATAACCAAAAATTCAGTTTTTTGATCAATATCAACATTCAACTGGCCAATGTGCGACAAATAGTCGTCGGTCACCCCGGCTAGCGAAATGTCATTAATAAAAAGCTTGCGCTTTTCAACCAATTGCAAAAGTAGGTCCAACGGGCCCTCAAATTCACCGTGTTTTACAACAAAATCCATTTATATATTATAGCTTATTTTGTTGACTTTTGCATGAAATAGGCATATTATTATGGGTATTATATGACACAGAATATTCAATGCAAATCAATGTTCCGCCGCTACCACTTTGTGTGGCTTTTTGCTTTTGAGTATTCACTAGTGTCGTTATCATAAAACCTATTTTTATTTTGATGAAGGAATTAGCGAGTACTCAAAAGGTACTCGCGTTCTTTTATTTAAACATTTTTCAAACCCATTAAAACTCAGAATATGAAAAACAAAAAACCAGAAGACCCAAAAGATTTAACCATTCAAGAAAGAATGGAAAAGTATTCAAAATTCAACGAGCTTGACCCATTTAGCGGTTTTAGTCCTCTCATAACAGGAGAAGAGGCCGCACCATCAATGCCCGTAGCTGATGCAAACTGCAAAGACTTTCACTACACAGCTGATGAAAAAGCTCAAGTTGAAAAAAAGAAAGCAGACGTAAATGCAAAAATCGACCTGAGTTTGCGAAAACACCTAGATCGTTACTGAACTTAAAACCCCGCGCATTTTATTGCCCGGGGTTTTCTATATGACACTTAATGACTCGCCAATTTCCAGCCAAAAAATATAGCAATATGTAAATAAAAAACGGACACAATAATTAAACATGTTTGCCCGTTTATCTATTTTTTTAATCGTAAGGATGGTAATTTTTTAATTTTAATATCATTACCGTCAACCTTACCACTAATGCCTAGGATGGTTATTCTTTCAGAGAATTGATGTATCTCAGACTCTCTTACTATTTTTACCTTTCTTTTATGGTTTGAATAAGCCGCAATCCATAACGGATATTGGTCAAAGTCTTTAGCTAAATGATTTTTATAAAAGCTGTACCCTGTGTATAGTATGGGCTTAACCCCATACCTTTTTTCAACGATTTTTAACCATTTTTTCAAACCCGTTTTTAATTTCTTTTGATTTTGAATAGAGCTTAATCTTTCAAGGTCAACTATCGGAATAATATCACCTTTTTTCAATTTAACAGTATTCAAATAATTATTAGCTTGAAGTGTGGAGTTTTCGTTAGGGTCGTAATAATGGTACGCACCCACTATAAACCCTTGCTTCCTTGCCCCTGCTAGATTAGTGTAGTACTTGCCGTCTCGCCTGTCATCGCCCATGGTAGATCTAATAATAACAAATCTAACCCTGTGCTTATCTTTTTTAACCTTGGCCCAATTAATGCGACCCTGGTAATTAGAAACGTCTATTCCGAAAACCACGGGGGATTTTTTTGAGCCCTGTTTAAACGAAAACAAGCCCAAACATAAAAATAATATTAGTATTTTTTTCATTGTGCTGAATTTTTTAAAATACTAATATATATTAAGTAATTTGTCAATCTACTTAATTAGTTTTTTTCGCAACGTGATACGGTTACTATTTACCGAAAAATTCAGTGCTAAAGTTTAGGCCTTTTTTGATTAGGTCAACAGTAAAATTTTCATCAATACCGTGCATATTACAGTCATCATTGCCCAGTGAAACTAACAATGTTTCAACACCTAGTAATTGTTTAAAGTCGGCAACTATAGGTATGCTACCGCCTACGTATTTAACAATAGGTTCTTTGTTGTAAACCTTTTTTAACAATCCCTTAACCTCTTTAACCTTTTCATTATTAATATCTACCAATATTGGTTGGTTAAATTCGGTATGGGCAATATTTACGGTTACATGTTTTGGTGCATGATTTTTAATGTATTTTTCAATCAACTTATAAACCTTGGCTGGGTTTTGCGGGCTAACTACACGCACGTTTAAACGCGCCTCGGCCATTGCTGGCACAATGTTGGCATAACCATCGCCAATGTAGCCGGTTTTAATGCCGGTGGCTTGTATAGTTGGGCGTAGGCCCGTTTGGGTGTAAAAATCACAACCCTTTTCAGTACACAGTGTTTGCACACCAGCGAGTTTGGTAATATGTTTACCATTGCCGTGTAATTTTTTATGCGCATTTTTAGTTGCAGTATCAACATTAACCAAGCCATCATAAAAACCAGGTATAACTACCCTATTGTTTTTGTCATATAGTGATGCAACTAATTTAGTTAATTCATGTGCAGCGTTTGGTATAGCCCCGCCAAACAACCCCGAGTGCAAATTGGTTTTGCCGGTTGTATATGTAACGGTCATGCTAAAACCACCACGAAGCGATGCTTCGATCGTTGGGCTGTTGCCCTGTATCTCGCCATCTGAAATCATAATGTAATCGCTTTGCAAAAGCTTTTTGTTTTTGGCCACAATTTGCGGTATGTCGGGGTTGGCGGTTTCTTCGTTACCCTCGATCATGAATTTAACATTGTATTTTAATTTACCTTGTTTGATCAATTCGCCAATGGCAATTATGTGAATTAAATTTTGACCCTTGTTATCAACAACACCACGGGCTAATAATTTACTTTTACTACCATTACCAATTTCAGTTAATTTGAATGGGTCAGATTGCCAACCGTCACCCTGCTCGGCGGGTTGTACATCATAGTGACCATAAATTAAAACTGTTTCGTATTTAGGGTTTGCAACATATTCAGCAAAAACAATTGGGTTGCAAAATTTACCATTTAAAAGTTTGGTTTTAAATCCATAATTTTGCAGTGTTTCGGTTAACCACGAAGCCGTTTTTAACATTTCATGTTTAAATGCATCGTCGGTCGATATGCTTTTAAAGGCGACATATTCGCCAAGTAATTTTTTATATTTTTCGAACATAAATTTAATTTTTAAATTAGTCTACTTTTTTAGTAATGATATGCAGTTCATTAAGCTGTTTATCAGAGATTTGCGAAGGAGAATTCATCATTAAGTCTTTACCTTCGCCTGTTTTAGGGAAAGCTATAACTTCGCGAATGTTTGGTTCATTTTCAAGCAACATTATTAGTCGGTCAAAACCCCAAGCAATACCACCGTGCGGAGGTGTACCACTATTTAATGCGTGCAACATGTGACCAAAATTGTTTTCAATATCTTCGTCTTTATGACCGATGATTTTTAAAACTTGTTTAAGGGCATCAGCTTCGTGGTTACGAATTGATCCACCACCAATTTCGTATCCATTTAATATAATGTCGTATTGAGTTGTTAGAATGTCGCCAATGTTTTGGCCATTCATTAGGTTGTCCATATGTTCGGGCACTGGGCGCGAAAATGGATTATGAGTAAATGTCCAGGCACCAACAGTATCAGGGTTATCAGATTTTTCAGTACTTTCAAAAAATGGAAAGTCTACCACCCAACAAAATGCTAACAAATTTTCATCGTCTTTGTTTTCGCGAATATCAGGACGGTCATTGCCGTATTTAGACATAGCTTCGGCATAAGATATACGAGGAAAAGGTATTTGTTGAATACGTTTATGCGGGTACATTTTTTGAACTAGTTCAATAAGCAGTTTTTCGTTTAGTGCCATGACGTCTTCCATTTGCACAAAACTTAGCTCCATATCGATTTGAGTAAATTCAGGTTGGCGGTCACCACGAGTGTCTTCGTCGCGCATACATTTTGCAATTTGAAAATATCGTTCAACACCACCAGCCATTAACAATTGTTTATATTGTTGTGGCGACTGTGGTAATGCATAAAAATTGCCTGGGTATAATCGTGAAGGTACAACATAGTCACGCGCACCTTCGGGAGTTGATTTGGTTAGTATTGGAGTTTCTACCTCGATAAAACCTTCAGAGTCTAGAAAATTACGAATAAAATTTGTTAACTTGTGGCGATTGCGCAAGTTTTTTTGTACACGAGTACGACGCATGTCTAGGTAGCGATATTTCAAGCGGTGTTCTTCACCTATTTCATAGCCGTCAGTTGTTACGTCAAAATATGGAGTCTCGGCACGGTTTAAAACTTCAATGCCAGTTATTTCAAGCTCGATATCGCCATTTTGCACATTAGCATTAATGTTACGCTCTGGCCTTTTGTTAACAATAGCCTTAACAGTTATAACCCATTCAGTACGCAAGTCTTTGGCAACCTCGATAGCTTCGGTATGGTTTGGCAATACAACACATTGTATAAAACCAGTTTTGTCGCGCAAATCTAAAAAGACCATTTTACCCTGGTCGCGACGAATATGTACCCAGCCTGAAACTGTTACCTCCTCTCCTATTTTTTGTGCCAAATCGGCTATATATGTTCGCATAGTATGTATACTATAACAAAAAACCCAAACTTTAGCACGCTATACTACAGGCCTTTTTACTTGCAAATATATGAATGTATTGTATAATAGTAGAAGATAAAACTAAAAATAAAACTATGGACCCTATACTATTAAAGGCCTATAGTGATATAGGCTACTTCGTAGCATACGAAGATGAAAACCGTATTGAATTAGAAGAGCGCGGAGAATCATTAACTATCGACCCAGACAAGGAGGCCTTCTGGGAAAACATATTAGATTATGTGTGGGATGATGTTCTTCGCTTAAAACTACTCAAAGACCTTGGTATATGTAAAAGTTGCGGGGAAAAACATTGTGAGATAATAACTTTACATACCGAAATACTCAGGCCAGAGATTGTTACTATTCGGGGAAAATATTTTGACGAAAAACACCTAAAGTTTCGTGCAAACTTCCCCTTAAAATCTGTTCCTGGAATAATAGAAATGCTTACAAAAGTTTTTTACCTTGAAATTCAGGCCGGTGAAATTGTATACAAATATCGTGATGTTAGAAATTTTCAATTATATATACCAATTAGAATAATTTCAGGGATCGTGGTTCAAATTTAAAGTTATTTAGCACTAAACAGACGTCCAGAAACGTCTGTTTTTTATTTATACCCTTCGGCTTGCAGGTTAAACAATCGAGCGTATTCATCATTTAGTGCAATTAGTTCTTCGTGAGTACCCTGTTCTCGAACTGCGCCCTTGTCAATAACAATAATTCGGTCAGCATTTCGCACAGTTGAAAATCGGTGTGAGATCATAATAACAGTGATATTATCTGGCAACTTTTCAAGTTGTTCAAATATTTGTGCCTCGGCATCGGCATCAATTGCACTGGTTGGCTCGTCAAGTATCCATAAGTCCTTTTTACTATAAAACATTTTAGCAATTGAAACTTTTTGCCACTGACCACCCGATAGTTCAACACCGTCTTTATACTTGCGACCAATTTGAGTTTTGTAGCCATTTTCGTGTGACATAATAAAGTCATGAATACCGGCCTTCTTGGCAGAATCAATTACCATGTCTATATCAATACCTTTTTCGATATCTCCAAGTGCAACAGCCTCTTCGAAAGTTAATTCAAATTTAGCAAAGTCCTGCGGTAATAAGGCAATTTTTGAATAAAAAGCTTCTTTTTCTAAATCACCAGTTTTAATACCATTATATTCAACTGAACCTTTGGTTGGTAAATAAAAACGTAACAATAATTTAGTTATAGTGGTTTTACCAGCCCCGTTTAAGCCAATAATGGCAACCTTCTCGCCACGATTTACAGAAAAATTTAATTTATTTATAATCTTTCGGTCAGATTCGGGATAAACAAAGTTGACGTTTTTGATTTCTAATTTTTCAAAACTTTCAATTTTTTGTGTGCCGTTTTCTATGGCCGGCTGAAATTCAAGATATTTAAAAATATCATACACATACGGTGCATCTTTATACATTCTAGACATCATTCTCAAAATCTTTCTAAAATTATCATTAAACGAATTAAATCGTCCATTAATAAACCAGAAACTACCCACAAGCATACCACCGGTAAAAACTTGATAAATCAAAAAAACTGGGACAAATATTTCCATAACATGTGTAAAAAATTCAGCAAAAATTTTTCTTTTTGAAAACTCATTATCTCTTTGGCTAAAGACGCTATCTATTACAGATCTAGCATTTTCCATTTTATTAATAAGAAAGTCTTTTATTCCAGAAACTTTTATCTCTTGGATAAATGATTTTTTACTAAAAAACTCATCAATCGAATGGAAATACTTTCGCTCTTGTACAACATTGTTTTCGACTTGCCACATTGAACGACCATCTAATAGTTGAACATAAAAATTAACAAGTGACGGGGCTATGACGAAAACCAAAAGCCACCAATTTTTTGTTGCTATAATTATCCCAAGGCTTATGATCATTGGAGCCAGACCAGAAATTGTTTCAAATATTGAGTTGTCTATAAAACCCTGTAGTTTACTAAAGTACGTATCAATATTAACCTTTAAGCTAGAGAAGCTTGAACTTTCATATGTTTGAATATCAACCCTTTCAGATGCTTTAGCTCTCAATATATAAGCCTTGGTCATAAATTTTCTACTGAAAATGTTCGAGACGCGAAAATCCCAGAAAAAAATAATTGTATTTAAAAACCTAAGCAAGACAATAATAATTATTGCAAATATTATCTTTTCATTAAAGAAAATTTTTGTCGAATTATAAATTGCAGTATTTAGAAAAACTGAAAAATACCATGCAGATACAGCCGAAATTACAGCCAAAGAAATATTTAAAAAGACAGAAAGTAGGAATCTTTTCTTGTCGGCTTTTAATGCCAAAGAAATTGTTTTATATATTGACTGAAAGATTTTATTGCCAATACGTTCACTACTTTTCATATACTAAAATCCTACTTTTTGTTTAACTTCGTTCATTTTTTTAGTTGCAATTTCAAGAGCCACTGCCCCACCCTTTTTTAGAATTTGCATAACCGCTTCGGGATTCTTGGCAAATTCGTTTCGGCGTTCGCGCATTGGACCAAAGTAATTTTTAATACTTTCAAGTAATAGGTCTTTTGATTCTTTGTACCCAATACCACCATTTTCATAACGAATACGAATTTCGGCCAACTGTTCAGCTGGAGTTACTAATTTATGCAATGCAAAAATATTACATTCATCTGGATTTTTTACTTCGTTTGGTATTTTAGAATCGGTCACAATGCTCATGACGGCTTTTTGCCATTCTAGGTCGGTGCCAAATAGTGGTACAACGTTTTTATATGATTTAGACATTTTTTGACCATCAGTCCCCGGTACAACTGCCACATCGGGCATTATCATAGCCTCGGGTTCAACAAATGTTGGCCCATTTTGATTGTACAAATTATTAAATGTACGGGCAGTATCGCGTGCGATTTCTAAATGCTGGGCCTGATCGCGACCAACTGGTACCACATTAACATCGTACAGTAATATGTCAGCAGCAATTAATAATGGATAGTCAAACATACCCACATTTATGTCTTTATTTTTAGCCTCGGCGTCTTTGAAAGCATGTGCGCGCATTAGTTCAGGCATTGTAGTTATGCAATTAAACACCCAACACAATTCGGCATGCGGTGGTACGTCAGACTGACGAAACAAAGTTACCTTCTCAGGATCCAAACCAATTGCTAAATAATCAAGCATTAAATTATAAGTATTAGTGCGCATTTCGTTGGGGTCTTTGACACTAGTTAAAGCGTGCAAATCAACAATCATTACAAAAACATTATAATCACCTGTATTTTGCAAATCGACAAATTGTTTCATGGCCCCAAAATAGTTACCTATGTGGGGTGTACCAGTTGGCTTTACGCCTGAAATAAGGGTTTTTTTAGCATTTGAATCTGATTGAATATTCATACATATAAATATACCATTTCTTTGCCACACTTTCCACACTACCCCAATATTTCGGGCCGGCCCGCCAATATGTTAAAATCATTTCACATGGCAAATAACCCAATCCAAATTCGAATACCACCGCAAGACGTCGATGCCGAACGTGCAGTACTGGGTTCGCTATTGGTACGTCCAGGTGCGATACATGAAATCTCAGATGTGATAAATTCAAAATCTTTTTACTATGACAAATTTGGCATAATTTACGACACAATGATTGAATTATCATTGCGTAGCGAGCCAATTGATATTTTGTCAGTTACGAATAGACTGCGCGAGAAGAAAAGACTTGAACAAGTCGGTGGTCAATCAGAGGTGGTTGATTTGGCTCAAGCCGTACCAGCATCAACCAACATTCGCTACTATGCCGATATTGTACAAAAAAAATATGTTTTACGTGAACTAATCAAAGCAGCCGACAATATTGCCGAGCTTGGCTTTAACGAAAGCGATAAACAAATTGAAGAAATACTTGAATACGCTGAAAAAGAATTGCTAGAAATGAAGTCGCGCCCACAAAGCAAACAATATGTGCCAATTAAAAATGCCATGATCGAAGCTTGGGAGCATATTGAAAAACTTCACGAACAAAAAGGCCAAATGCGTGGTATACCAACAGGGTTTAAAGACCTTGATGATTTATTATCGGGCCTACAAAAATCAGACCTTATAATTTTGGCCGCGCGACCTTCAGTTGGTAAAACAACATTTGCACTAGATATTGCCCGCAGTGCGGCGCTTCGACACAATGAACCAACTGTGATTTTTTCACTTGAAATGAGCGCGCAACAATTAGCCAATCGTATGCTATCAGCCGAAGCCCAGGTCAATTCATGGTCACTACGTACTGGTAACATTTCAAAAGAAAGCGACTTTGACCAATTACAAGATGCGTTAGGTAAACTTTCATCGGCGCCAGTATTTATCGACGACCAGGCTGGTACAAACATTGTGCGTATGCGTTCAATCATTCGTCGTATCAAAGCCGAACATGGTTTGGGTTTAATTGTTATTGACTACTTGCAACTAATGAGCCCGATGAAAAATCATGACTCAATGGTTAACCAAGTTACCGAAATTTCGCGAGGCTTGAAAGGTATAGCAAAAGAATTTAACGTGCCCGTACTAGCCCTATCACAGCTATCGCGTGCTGTTGAATCACGTGGTGGCAGACCTCGCCTGTCTGACCTGCGTGACTCGGGTTCAATCGAGCAAGACGCCGACATTGTTATGTTCATTCACAACGAAGACAAGTACAAAAACAAAGAAGAGCGTACAAACATAATTGAAATACTAGTTGAAAAGCACCGTAACGGCCCCGTTGGCAAGGTTGACCTATACTTTGATGAAGCAAAAACAACATTTCAAAACCTAGACAAAACTTATGCTGGTAATGAAAATTACACAGGTGGCGCAAATGTAAATGCTAAAAAAGACAAGTTTAATTTAGATGAATTTTAATTTATGATAGATCCAATTTACAACTTGGCGCAACTGTTTAAAAAACTGCCCGGTATTGGTGAAAGGCAGGCATTTCGCATAACTTATGACATATTATCAAAAGATGCTGGTTTTGCCGAAAGCCTAATTGAACAATTAAAAAACATTCGCGAACGTACGGCTTTGTGTCCAAAATGTTTTAGACGCTATGTAAACGACAACATACTAGTTTGTGAAATTTGTAGTAATCAAAAGACTGACAAAAAAACTATTTTAATTGTTGAACGAGACACTGATTTAACTGCCATAGTTCGCACAAATGTATACAAAGGCTTGTATTTTGTTTTAGGTGGTAGTGTACCGATACTCGAAAAAGACCCTTCAAAAATAATTAGACTAAAAGAACTTTTTAATAGAATTAATGAGTTAGTTGAAAGTTCACCAAAATTAGAAGAAATAATTATTGGCACATCAATAACTCCGGCAGGAGAACATACAGACGAAATAATTCGTACTTATTTAAAAAACATAATTAGCCAAAACAATATCCAAATAAAAAGCTTGGGGCGCGGTATATCAACCGGGACTGAAATTGAATACATTGACCCTGAAACTTTTTCAGGCGCACTAAAAAACAGGTCTTAAAGTATTTATTTAATTATTTAAAAAATTAAATCTGCAAAATAGTACCCTCGACAAACTTTGGGTTATTTTGATAAATTTGCACAAAACCACAAGTCATTCGAAGGCGTTTTTTTGTACCGTCAGATAGATTATAGTTTAATTCGTAAACCAAAGAGTCTCCTCCTGTTAAACAAGTGTCTAGTATCGAGGTTTCAAAGCGATCAATCTCATGCTGTTCAATATGAGACTTGAAAAGGTCAAAATTTGCATTTATAGGTAACTCTAAAGTGCTAGCTAAAAATCCGGGTAGTACAAAGTCGCCAGTTAGGCGATTCCATTTGAAATACCCAAGACCGGCTTTTATAGTTGATTGTTCAATTAATTTTTTTTGATTTTCAGCAATAACAAGATCAGATGCCCCCTTGCGCAACATACGTACAACATTTTTTAAATACAACGTAAAAAGTAAAACAATTAATGCCACAAAAAACCCAACAGCAAATGTCGAGAAAAATATCGAAGTCCAAGCGCCTTCATATTCTTCGGCAGGTATATCGATACTAACGCGAGCAAAAGCTAGACCATTTTTAGGATTATAAACTGGAGCGTGTGCCGTAACCCATTCGCCAAATGCGTCTTTGTGTGGACCCTGAACATAGTTTAGGCCTTGTTCAAAAAAAATACCTTCTTCGGGGCTGGATGTTATGTAAATTTGCCCAGGTATTGAATAATTACCTAAAACAGATGTTTTAGAATCTGCATAGTAAAACAATTGCCCGTCGGGCTTTTTGCCTAAAACATACATAGAGCGAATTTCACCGTCATAAGAATTAGCTTCGATTAAGCGACTTTTAAGCTCTTTATATTTTGGATTATTTATATCAGACAAGTCACCATTTAGAGAAAGCAAATCATTTGGATTGATAAATGAAGCCAATGTCATCGCCTTGACTTGCAAGGCGGCTTTTAGTCTTGCTGTTGTTAACCTGGCAAATAAAAATCCAGTAAGTATGCCAACAATTATAAAAAAGAAAAATAAAAATACACCGATTTTTTCAAGTCTAGATTTTTTTTGTATTTCAGTTAATGAAGGATTCATTAACTATATTATACTAAACACTACCAGTAAAATCCACTGCCGTAACCTGTATTGCTGTTTTGATAAGAATTATTAGTGGGCGCAGAGTTATAACCATAGCTCATATTTGCACCAAAATAATTATTATAAGGTTGGTAGCCAGGACTAAGAACGCCATAACCACCATAGTAGTTGTTAGGTTGGTAACCACCGTAGCCAGAATATATTGGAGAGTACACAACTTCGTTACCCATATAGCCTGAGTTTCCATAAATGTTGCCGTAACCATTCCCATAACCAAAACCTAATCCGGCATTCATTATTCCAAAATTACCACCTTGGTTGTTATAACCAGAACCAAAGCCCAGACCAAAGTTTCCATAGCTGCTGCCATAGTTGTTTCCATAACCACCTTGGTTGTATCCATTATAGCCTGAACCGTAACCATTAGAATTTATAATGCCAAAATTCTGTGCACTAGCGATTCCTGCAAAAGTAAAAACAAGCAAGAAAGACATCGAGACCATTAGAAAGTTTTTTGTGAATTTATTCATAAATCATTACTTGTATTATATTAATAGCTTGACTATATCACAGATTATAAATAAATCAAGCTTGACAAGTCTATTTAATACTTTCTAATAACAGCCTTTAGAACGGCGCATATGGTTAGGCTGTTTTGTGGGTAGATAGGTTTAAAGTTTTTATTTGCAGGTTCAAGCCAAATTTTATCGGCTCCCCCGCTATTTGTTTTACGAAAATATTTTAAAGTAAATTCGCCGTCAACTTCGGCCACAACAATTTGACCGTCTTTCGCAGTATTTGAGCGTTCAACCAATATCATGTCGCCGTCGGCAATGTGTTCGTCAATCATCGAGTCACCATCGACTGTCAGCATATATGTTTGACCAGCTTTTTTAACAAATAAGTCGTTTATATTAACAGTGTCTAGTATTTCAGTTGCATCGGCTGGAAAGCCAGCTTTGACTGTTCCCAGCATTGGTAATTCATCAAAAATTTTAGTTGGTACAATGCGACCCAAGTGGTCTTTGCAAACAATACCCGCATCGATTAATTTATCGACAACTTTTGAAACAGCATTTTTAGAGTGAAAGCCAAAAATATGCATCATTTCAGCATAGGTTGGCATGCGCTTTTCACGCGTGTAGAAATCAGTTAGTTTGGATTTGTAATTATTGTCCATATTTATATTATACTCTTGATGAGGTCAAAAATGAAAACAAACCGAAACTTTTTTGCTTTTTATTTTGTTGTTTGGCTTTACGGATCATTTCGCGTAGCATCATGTGCTTGCGAGCTTCGAACGTATAACCCTTGCCTTGTACGATTTTTGAATCGATGATTTCGTTAAGTCTTTGTAATTCTTTGCGAACTTTTATGTAGTATTGTTGTTCTGACATATATTTATTTGTTTTTACTTATAATTTAACTGAATAATTTTTGAACCTTTACTTATAACCCCCGTCGTCTATTAAATTAAGTATAAGTGAACGGCCGTTCACTGTCAATCAAATATGTGTGGATAAATAAAAAAAGCATGTGGCCTAGTGGCCCCATGCTTTATAAAAATACCTTTTAATTAATCAAAAATAACAAGTGAATTAATTTTTTCGTCAGGGACATAGTTTAATAATAACTCCCTACCTTTTAAAGAATCAACTTCCATTACAAAATTAAACCCAGCTATTTCAGCTCTGCAACCTAAAACAATTTTAGCTGCAGCCTCTGTAGTACCACCAGTTGCCAACAAGTCGTCGTGAATCAACACCTTGTCGCCCGGAATAATTAAACCTTTTTGTACAGTGAGTTCTTCAATAGCCCCATATTCTTTTTTAAAAGATTGGACGATAAGATCTCCAGGCAGTTTACCGGGCTTTCTCGCCATAATCATTGGCTTTCCAGCAAAAAGAGAAATACTTGTTCCAAAAATAAAACCCCGTGCGTCAAGGCATAAAACTTTATTAAAGGCAAAAAGTAAACCCTCTTTTGGCAATAAAGAATTCAGAGCCTTAGCGGTACCCTTTGCTAAAAAGGGGTCAGATATAATGCTTTGCATATCCTTAAAATCTACACCAGGTTTTGGAAAATCCATGTAACCCTTAATTCTTTCTTTTAAATCTTTTTGAAAAACTGTTTCTTTTCTAATTTGGTCTTTTTTCATTTTTATAAGTCTCCTAGCTAATTAATACCATATTTTCGTAATAAATCAAATGCTTGATTTTATATAAATATATGGTATTTTAATAAAGGAAAAATCGTATACAAATGGAAAGACTAAAAATAAAACTAGGTAGCACTAGTGCTCAAAAATTCAAAGCTGTTGAAATCGGTTGTAAATATCTATCTTTGGATTTTACGATTGAAAAAGTCAACGCCCCATCAGGTCAAAATGAACAACCAGTTGGGTTTGATGAAACTTTTGCGGGTGCACTAAATCGCGCAAAACTTGCAATAGAATTATCACCAACTGATTATGACATTGCGATTGGTATTGAGAGTGGAATATTTTCAATAAATTCAAGCGCCGAAACGACAACATTAGATATTGCAATTATTGTCGTGATTACAAAATCAGGCAAGCAAATAGTGGCAAACACACCCGGTTTCGTATTCCCTGAAATTTATGTTAACACAGCAAAAGAACTTGGTTTTGAAAAAAACACAGTTGGCCAAGTTATCGCCGAAAATCTTGGGGGCGACAAAACCGACCCTCACTCAATTTTAAGCAACGGAGTAATCACAAGACAAGAAACACTAATTGAAGGTCTGATGATTGCCTTAAAACAAATTTAAAGAACACACCCCTTTCGGGGTGTTTTTTGTGGACCGTACGCGACTCTTTCATTAGATGAACGGTGGCAAAAACAAAATCCCCTTTTCAGAGGATTTTATTTTGTGGACCGTACAGGACTCGAACCTGCCACCCCCGCTTTGCAAAAGCGGTGCTCTACCAGATGAGCTAACGGCCCTTTTTGTATATTTAACTAACAAAAACCATTTTACCGAAATTTATAAAAAATGCAACTTTTTTTACTTGATTTTAATATCTTTTATTGTGCTATAATGAGTATATGGAAAAAATCAAAAATAACCCGCTTTTTATTATTAGCTTAGCAATACTAGCATTCGCAATTATCTTTTGGGCTTCGGCGCGCGGATTTTATAAACAAGGTTCGTATGTTGAAGTCAAAGGCTTGTCTGAGAAAATCGTCAAAGCCGATACAGCGATTTGGTCAATGAACTTTGAAGTTAAATCAAACAACGTTGATGGCCTATATGCCGATATTGAAAAAAATATTAAAACAATTAAAACTTTTTTGAAAGAAAAAGGCTTTGAAGATTCTGAAATAAACGTGGCTCCGGTAAACATTTACCAAGACACATACAAAGACGCCCTATTTAGATACAATTCAACTAACCAACTATCGGTTTATACTAAAAAAGTTGACCTTGCTAAAAGCGCATCGAACGAAACACTAACACTAGTTAAACGCGGTGTGGTATTAAACCAAAACTCAATTGCATTTGAATTTTCAGACCTAAACAGTATTAAACCTGAAATGCTAGCCGAGGCTATAAAAAATGCTCGCGAAACAGCCAAGCAATTTGCCGACAATTCAGGCTCATCAGTTAACGGAATTTCACGTGGTAACCAAGGCGTATTCGATATAACCGACAAAGACCCAGGCTCACCCGAATTCAAAAAGATTCGTGTTGTTTCAACCTTACGATTTCTACTTCGTTAAAAATAATTAAAACATAAAAATGCCCCACATTCAGTGGAGCTTTTTTTATTTCTTCATAGCCTGATTTATGGCATGCGCAATGACTTCGTCGTGGCCGACGCCGAGTAGTGCTAGGCTTTGGCAAAATGGGCTTTGGTCGTATTCAAATGGACGGGTGTTTATACGTTCAACTACTAAACCGCGGTGTGGCGCATGCACAATATCAATTGCCATATGATGCGGGTAGTCAAACAGTGCGTGAATGTTTTTAGCTAATTTAGTTAGAGATTCTTTTTCGGCATGAGTAAATGTATTATGAAATCCTTCAACGTGGCGATTTTCAAGCGGGACCAGCGCGTACTGGTCTTGCCCACGAAAACCTTTGATTATACCTACATGCGCCCGGCGCCCAACCGGTAAATTAGTAATCATAACCTCGCCTTCAAAGTCTAAAAATATATGCCCAGCTGTAAACAAATCCATTTGATTTTTGGCTACAATTTCAGGGTAGCGATGTGTTGCCAGCGCCTCTATAGACCAAACCGGCGAAACTTTGCGATTAATTGTTTTAATAAAATCATTAATGCGACCGTCTTCGTCATCGGCAGGTATTGTATGAGTGTAAAGTAAATGCGACGTTGTTTTAATATCGTTACGTTTTAAAAATTCACGCATCATTTCGGGGCGCGAAATAATACCATACGTCATGTCAGTTTCAGATATTAGTGGAATACCTAATTGAGCCATTAATGCAGGCATAGAAAAATCGCGGTCTTTGGGAGTGTCATACAAAGCGTTCCATACAACATCAACAAATTTATTTATGTCAGCTGGCAACATTGGTCGGCCAAAAGCATGCCAAACACCAGACTTATCAATTAAAATATCAACGGTTCGGTGACCTAGTCTATCTAGTGTGGTGATCAAGTATTGCCCATAAGCCAAAGACTCGTCAATACGATTTGTACCGCCGCGAATTATACCTATACGCAAAGCTTCACCACTAATATTCATACTACAATTATAGCACTAAAAATTTATTTTTTGTAAAAAGTTTACTTTTTTAATTTAACTGCGGTTGTGGGCAAAAAGGTCTTAGCTCGTTTAAGTTTGTGAAAAGTTATAGCAAAACGGTGGGCTTCGCTATTGGCTAACAATATAGCCTTTTTAGTTTGAGGTTTTAAGTTCTTCGCATTTAAAATTTCGCGTGCCTGGTGCCTGTCGTCTTTAACAACTGAGACTATGGGGATTTTTAATTTAAACTCGGCCAATACCCTTTCGGCTACATTGATTTGCACATCATTACCGTCAACCACGATTAGGTCAGGCATTTGCCATTCGGTATGCTTAAATCGCCTTTCTAGTATTTCACCCAAGGCTTTTGGGTCATTAGCACCAGTGACGGTTTTAATATTAAATTTTTTGTATTCGCTTTTTACCGGTTCGCCATCACAAACTACAACCATTACACCCACCATATTTTTGCCTGACATGTGCGCCACGTCATAAGCCTCGATACGAAACGAAGCAGATGCAGCATTTTGCGAAGTGATGTTTATGTCTTCTTTAATAAGTGCAATATCATTAATGTGTTGCAGGGCAAAAATTTGTTTTTTAACTTCGCCCGCCTTTTCAAATTCTTTTTGTTTAGCTAGGGCCAGCATCTCTTTTTTCAAATTCTGTAAAATCCTTTTCTTTTTACCTTGAAAGAACAAGACTAGATTTTTTAAATTATTTTTATAATCATCCCTTGGTATTAATGCCAGTTGTTTATAAAATTGATAATTTTGTTTTTTAGCTGATTGGTCATCATAAAATGGAAAGATAGGGCGGATGATTTTTAACGCGACGCGCAATTGGCTACCATTAGTAAATGGACCGAACACATTTTTATAATCTTTTTTATTTAAATTGCGCCCGCGAATAACGAGCACCTTGGGTAATATGTCTTTTGTTATGCAAACATAGTTAAAGCTTTTGTTGTCTTTCTCTTTCGTATTATATTTTGGCTGATGCTTTTTGATTAATTCAGCTTCTAATATAAGGGCCTCTAACACGCTGTCGGTTTGTACATATTCAATAGTATTGGCATTAAAAACCATATCAACCAACAACGGCCCACGAGTATTGATAAGGTCTTTGCCAAAATAGCTTTGTACCCGTGAACGCAAAGACGTAGCCTTGCCAATATACAAAATCTCTCCACCCTGTGAGATGAACTTATAAACCCCAGGTTCGCTGGGTAGTTTTAACTTGGCCAAGTCTTGACTTTTCATACATCTATGATATCATATATTTAGGATAAAATAAAGCTTATGAAAGAAATAAAGGTTTTACTTATAGGCCATGCAGGAATTGGTCATGACATGCTAGACCTATTATTTTATAGGCTAGAACATATGCACAATTGTGATCTTATTGTTTTTGGAGCAAGTCCGAAAAAAGAAGATAAGACAACAACGCAAATGCTCGAGGAGTTTGCATTCAAAAACCATCACAAAGAGATTGATTTTGAATTAAAACTTGCCGAGCTAGATTTAACCATTAGCGGTGAAAGGCTTTGGGTAAATCGCCCCTTAAATTTTGAAAAAGTTAAGCTTGATGAAAATTACCAATTTTTATCAAGCAATAAAGGACTTTTAAACTTTAATTCACGAGGCGTTAGACCCCCGTGAACACATAAACCGCATTGTTATTCATTGCGGTTTTTTTATTTATAAATTTTAAGACTTGACTTTTAATTCATACATAGTACCATATTTAAAAGGAGGAAATAAAGCTATGAGTAGATATGCAGAATTCGACGAAACAAGCCCTGTTTTAACACTGTTAGAAATAGAAAGGGCCATGGTTGAACTAAGAATTTTTATGTCCAAAGAATTTAAAAACTGGACGAAAATATACTTCGTTCTTTCAAAAATTGTTTTCTTAAAAACCTTAGTCCCAGAAGATTTTCCTGAAAGTATTGAAGAAATGAGGATAAAGGATGTTAAATCAATGTCCAGTGATGACATTTACAACATGCTAAGACTTAATGATTCAAGTAAAGAAATGAAAAATGCCCTAGGAGTTTTCTATCGTGATAAATTCCTTCAAGAGGCCTTGAGTGCATGAAAAGATTTTAAGCGGAGTTTTATATACACAAAACTCCGCTTTTTATTTACATATATTGACTTTTTATATAATTAGCGTATTATAAATTTAACCAAAAATAAGCACATATCATGGAAGCAGAAAATACTTAGAAAGCTACCACGCTAAAATGCGTAAGGCGAAAACACTAGAAGAAGCTACTTGTATAGCCGATGAAGCTGTTAAGGAGATCGAGAAAAGTGACGATGATTACTCAGAAGGTGAAGTAAACACTTTGTTAATCTTACACAAAAGCCATCCATCCAACACTAACCAGCAACTACACACCGGCCTACTGGAAATCGCAAGACATGGCGTAAAAGAAACAGGTTTTTTTGGCGCCGAAGGAAAAAAACGCGAGCGAATACTTGCCCGCGAAGCAGAGCTAAAAGAAAGAGGTGTCGTACCAAGGTTTCTTATGCAAGACCCAAACAAAGGTCTTGAGCCTGGGTATTTGAAAAGTTAGCAAACTTAAAGCTGATGAAATTTGAACATAAATTTCATCAGCTTTTTTATTTGACTTTTTGTCTAATTAAATATATTCTAAAACCAGATATAAATACTTATGGAAAAAACACCCGAGCAAAAAATACGGGTTGAAATAATTCGTATTAAAGAACAAATTGAAACAGAGATGCTTTTACCTAGAAAGGAGGTGAACTGGAAATATATACAGTCACTACTAGATCAATTGGTAATATTACAAGAAGAAATACCGGTACCTGAAACCATAGTCGTTTCTAGTATAACAATTGAAAAAATTAGCAAGGCATCAAAAAGAGAACTTTTAGAGCTATGGATGAAAGAGTCGGAAGATTCAGAGATGAAGCCGGTACTGTATAGCTTCTATATGAAGTCGATTCTTCCAAGCAAAGAGTACCAAAAAATTAGACCCAAAAAAGTCGCATAAATTATTACATTATGTGGCTTTTTTTTGACTTTTCTTGCAACAAGAGTATGCTTAAAAGATACGTACCTTATGCAGCAAAAAATAAAAAAACCACCCAAAGATATTGTTAGTTTAGTAAAAAGACTAAACGCTGAGGGCAAAGTTAAGCTATTAATAAAGTATGTTGAAAGACCAGATGTTTTTTACACAGCAATAGCGGTAATCGGCACCGAAATGGCAACCGACCCAAAACTATTAACCGAAATTGGTATCGAGTACAAAAAAATAAACAAAAATTTTGTAGTCGAACAACTTGAGGAATGTCGTAAAAATCAACTGGCCGCATTTCAGGCACTTATTAACTTTCACTTCAGGCAATTAAAACTAACACTATCTTAGTAAATTAAAAAACGGAGCTATTTTATAGATCCGTTTTTTTTATTTATATATTTTATTTTTTACGTAAAATCTTTTTTAGATATTTGCCAGTGTGTGATTTTACATTATTTGCCACTTCTTCGGGTGTACCCTTGGCTACAACGATACCACCATTTACCCCACCCTCGGGCCCAATGTCTAGTATGTAGTCGGCGCATTTTATAATGTCTAGATTGTGTTCAATTAACACAACACTGTTGCCTTTGTCTACCAATAAATTTAAAATATCTAATAGTTTTGAAACGTCATCAAAATGAAGTCCTACGGTCGGTTCATCTAGTAAGTATATCGCCTTTTCAACCATAGGTCGGTACAGCTCAGATGAAATTTTAACACGCTGAGCTTCACCACCCGACAGCGTTGTAGCGCTTTGGCCCAATTGTACGTAATCTAAACCTACATCAGAAAGTGTTTTAACTCGGTCATAGATCGCTGGAATATCGGCAAAAAATTCGATAGCTTCTTCGATCGTCATTTGCAAAACATCATAAATGTTTTTGCCTTTGTATTTAACCGTCAAAGTTTCTTTGTCGAAGCGTTTACCATTACAAACATCACAGGTTACATATACAGTTGGTAAAAAGTGCATTTCAACTGCAATTTGACCGTTACCTTCGCAAGCTTCACATCGGCCACCTTTTACATTGAATGAAAATCGATTTGCCTTCCACCCACGAAAACGAGCGTCTTCGGTTGCGGCAAAAATATCGCGAATAAATGTAAAGGCTCCGGTGTATGTAGCAATGTTTGAACGAGGCGTTCGCCCAATTGGCGATTGGTCAATTAAAATTGCACGCGACAAATATTCAGTGCCGGTAAAGCTCGCACAATTATAAATTTTTGCACTGCGATATTTACGTTCAAAACGGGCCTGTAAATTTTTATACAAAATTTCATACATAAACGATGATTTACCGCTACCCGATACGCCCGTAATACAAACCATTTTACCTAATGGAATTTCAGCATTCATGTTTTTAATATTAAATACATTCCCGCCGACAATACGCATAGTCCCCTTGTCGCGTTCGCGTCTTTTTTCGGGTACTTCGATACGTAATTCATTACGCAGATAACCCAAAGTTCGAGAATTGTTTAACATTTTAGAATTTTTTGGCGCCTCTAAAAATTCATTTAAATACCCTGACACAATAACCTCGCCACCGTGTTTGCCGGCTTTAGGCCCAATATCAACAATGTAATCTGACGCAAAAATTGTGTCCTCATCATGCTCAACAACTAAAATTGTATTACCCAAGTCACGCAAATTTTGTAACGTTTTAATTAGGCGATCGTTGTCGCGTTGATGGAGCCCTATGGTTGGTTCGTCTAAAACATACAATGCGCCAACTAGTCGCGAACCTAGTTGTGATGCTAAACGTATACGCTGAGCCTCACCACCTGATAACGTGTTGGCTGTGCGGTTTAATTGTAAATAATCCAAGCCCACGTCTAACATGAAACCCAGTCGCGCCTCGATTTCGCGCACCACTGGTACTGAAATGTCTTTCTCTTGGTCGGTTAATTTTAGCCCCATGAAAAATTCGACAGCCTGCTCAATCGACAGATTAGCAATATCAACAATATTTATACCGTGCGAATTTAATTTCTTAGCTTCTTTACCTGAACCGGCAAGATTTTTCAAAAAATCACTTTTTATAAAAACATTCAAGGCCTCGGGGCGCAAACGCGCACCATGACAAGTGTCACATTCATCCAATGCGCCAAAATATTTTGTACCCAATCCGTTACAATCAGGGCAGGCACCGTATGGCGAGTTGAATGAAAACAAGCGTGGCTCAATTTCAGGGAACGAAAACCCGTCATTCTTACAAGCGAATTTAGCCGACATAGTAAATTCGTCAACAACGTCGTCTTTGCCAGATGTTTTTTTGTCATTTTTTGTATTAAATGAAATAGTTACCAATCCATCGGCTTCAAGCAGTGCACGTTCAAGCGCCTCGGCCAAACGGGTGCGCGAACTGGCTGGGTCATCAACGAATTCATGCACACCAAATGCATCGATTAATAAATCAATGTCGTGTTTTTTAGTTTTAGATAATACTAATTGTTCGCGCAAACTACGCAAGACACCATCTAATCGAACCGAACCAAAACCTTTACCCAAAAAGTCATACAGCATTTGATAGTATTCACCTTTGCGACCACGTACAACTGGAGCAAAGATTTGAACTTCAGTTTGGTTAAAATCTACACCCATGACCGATTTTTTACCTTTGGCACCCTTGTTATGAATTTTAATTTTATCAATGACAAAATTTAGGATTTCTTCGTTTGAAAGTTTTTTGATCTCTTCGCCACAAACTGGGCAATGTGGGTGGCCAACACGCGCAAACATAACACGCAAATAGTCGTATATTTCAGTAATGGTTGCAACAGTTGAACGTGGATTATTTGAACGAGACTTTTGGTCAATTGAAATAGCCGGTGACAACCCAGTGATTTCATCAACATCAGGTTTAGGCATTTGGTTTAAAAATTGACGCGCATAGGCCGATAGTGATTCGACATAACGACGTTGTCCCTCGGCAAAAATCGTATCAAACGCCAATGATGATTTACCACTGCCTGACATGCCAGTAACCGCAATCATGGCATTGCGAGGCATTTCAAGACTGATGTTTTTCAAATTGTGCGTGCGTGCACCCTTGACTACAATCTTATCAGTGCCTATCACTTTGCCTGTTTGTATTTTATTGTTGTTTTTTTTGTCGGCCATTTTAATATTTTATATTTGATAAATAAACACAAACATAGCCCCAGGGTTTGAGTATATGGGGGTATGTCTTTATTTAGTTAAAGCCATTTTAGCACAAATTGACGATTTTACTATACCAACTACATTGATTGCTCAAGCAGTGTTAGAGGCATTTCAACGTCTTGCTGACCTGCTACATAAGGCCCAACCTGATATTGACCAAAATGAATGATTAATTTGTCTTTGGTAAAAGTAAAATTAGCAAAATTTTCAGGATTTTTTGGGTCAGTGCCCTCGTTAACCATTGGTGCAATAACTTCTTTTATATAAGTTTGTTTTTCTTTTTCTGAGTCAAAGCCTTCGCCTAAGTTTTCAGTAAAACGCTCGATCAAAATATTTCTTGATATTTCAGAAACTTGATTTAAATATTTTGGATTATTTACAAACAAGTCAGCCAAAGTCATTTCTTTTTTATTTTTGACATCATAGTTATATGTAACCACCTCTTCATACGGGTGCGCTCCGCCAGTGTAGCCACCGATTCTAGTTAAAACACTGATGTATTGATTATTGTTTTGTTCAGGCGCATCAAATTTGGCATAAAAAAACATTTTGTCACCATCACCTGTTGGGATTTTTGGCAAATCACCTTCGGGGCCTTGAGTGTCAATTCGAGCTTGCCAGTTTTCAGCGGTTTCGGTTTTGTGTTCAGTTATACGTTCACGAATGTTTTGTTCAATCTTTTTATTAAATGCACTACTAGCATTTACAAATTGCGGTATTTGAACGTCTATATCGGTATAGTCAGTCGATTCATTAATAGTTTTTGTCACAACGGTTGATTCTTCAATATTTTGAGTGTCATCGACAACTGGGCTATTTACCCTATCGCGCCAAAGTAAAAACAAACAGGCGGCAAACAAAACCGCCACAATTACAGCTTTTATAATACTAGCCTTATGATGATCTACTACCTCAATTTGTT
>JACCDK011481793.1_pt1 | contig 48211 bp, 47 predicted proteins | sample 7445871 | NCBI WGS metagenome assembly JACCDK01 (sample SAMN15323436, study PRJNA562643) | freshwater metagenome | isolation source: river surface water | place: USA:Blue River Watershed | collected 2017-08-15 | reverse complement strand
TTCATTGGACATATCTTTAAAAACCACTAAGCGATAGTTTTCTGGGTGAATTCCGTCTTTCATCTTTTCTAAAATTGGGATGCAAATATAGTAATAAATCTTTTAATTACAAAGAATATTGAAATCCTATTGCTAAAACCTCTCTCAATTGTAATCCAGGACCTTTAACTTCAGCTGTTGGATTTCCCTGATTGTCATAGCCTGCGGGGGTTTTTACGAGTATGATATCGTCATCATAAAGCATTTGCATGATTAAAGAAAAACCGAGGTATTTGTTGATTTTACATCCTAAAACACCTTCAAAGTTGATGTCTATGTTTTCCGGATGATTCAAATAGCTTGAGAACAACTCGAGTTTTGAGTCTAGGCGGTATTGCTCTTTCCAAGACTTGGAATATCCCATGCGCAGGTATGCTCCGTACTCAATTCTTAGATTTTTTCCGGGTGAAATCACATTTCCATTGCCATCTAAAACAGCAGGTGATACACCGAATTGTCCTAGGTTGGCCAACTTTTGATTTTTCACGATGGTTCCTTTACAAGTGAAAGGCGACATGAAACAAGTGATTTTTCGTTGTTCCAAATAATCCATACCCAATGCAGCTGTGAAATAGGCTGGAGATAGCCAATCTGATATTTTTCCCCTACCAAGATCAGGTAGTCCTTTTGCCCCCGCGACATAGCCAGGAGCAAATTGGGTTTTAAAGTTGATCATGGCAGTGTAGCTCCAATTGTATTTCGCGCGCCATCCGTATTTACTGGTCAAGTCGATTTTGTCATCGGTCTTGATAGAAGGTTCTTTGATGTCTATCAAAGAACGTCCATATGCGAAATTGAAAATATTATCCCAGCTATGCCGGTCATCCCGGTAAAATAGACTGTAAGTACCCATGCCTGAGATGTTGATTGCGGAGTTACCTCCTGCGGACCAATTGCTCAGGTACGTTTGAGTGGAATTCAAACTGATAGAACCACGGTCGATCCATCCTTTGTCAACAATTTCAAATGGACTTTTAATCAATTTCTCGGCATCAGGTCCTAGTATTATTTGCCCTAATGATAATTGACTTATAACGCAAAGCGAAAAAGTAATTAGGGGCCAAATAATTTTGTTGCAATACATTTCGACAAAATTAATCTGAGTAATGGTTTTTTCGTTCTTAATTTGTCTAAAATATGGCATACACTTCAAAAATAGTTTTGGCCTGGGCAGAGGCTGTCGGTGGAAACAAGGAGATCAGGGATTGGTTGATGGAAAATGGATTTCCTGAATTGGGACTTTTTGTTTTTGCCCTTCATCACAAAAGGGAGGCTCGTGAATGGTTACTAGAAAATAAGTTTCCACATTTAATGGCATGTGTAGAATGCACAGAAGGTAAACAGGAGGCTTGTCAGTGGTTAAGTAAGTTTGATTTTGGTATCCTTGAAAAAGTAGCTCGTGCAGGTGATAATCAAGAAGAATCGCTCAATTGGCTTTTGAATAATGGTTACCAAGATTTTGCTCGGCTAGCCATACGAATTAGGAATGTCAAAAACGACATTCAGTCCAGACATGATGATATGCATTTTATTTCGCCGGAGTAGCCATTTCAGATTAAATTTGTAACATGGCCAAGAAAAAGGTTTTGATGGATGAAGGACTTTTGCAAATAGTCATTCAACGGCTTTGTCATCAGTTGGTAGAAAACTACTCTCCTTTTGAGAAATTTATTTTAATTGGCTTGCAGCCGAGGGGAGTTGAGTTTTTGAAGGAGCTATCAGATCAGCTTAAGAAATTGTATCCGGAAATGGAGATTCCTACGGGAATAATAGATCCAACTTTTTACAGAGATGATTTTAGGCGAGGGGATAAGCAGCTCCTTGCGCATCCCACCAAGATTCCTGTGAATTTGGATGGATATAAAGTGGTATTAGTCGATGATGTGCTTTTCACAGGAAGGACAATCAGAGCCGGATTAGAGGCATTAATGGAATATGGTCGTCCATCGTCCATCGATTTGATGGTGCTGATTAATCGCAAGTTTTCAAGGCAGCTTCCGATAGAACCGCTTTTTGTCGGAAAGAGTATAGACCATTACGATAGCCAGAAAGTTCGTGTGATTTGGAAAAATGAAGATAACCAATCTTCTCAAGTTTTATTAGCTCAAGAGTAATAATATGCAAGAAAAACAATTGTCCACAAAGCATTTACTCGGCATCAAAGATCTTACAGCTGCCGATATCCAATTGATTTTTGAGCATGCGGATGAATTCAAAGAAGTTTTGCAGCGATCCATTAAAAAAGTTCCTTCTTTGCGTGACATAACAGTAGCTAATTTGTTTTTCGAAAATTCTACTCGAACACGCTTGAGTTTCGAACTGGCGCAGAAAAGATTGAGTGCTGATGTCGTAAATTTTTCAGCAGCTACATCGAGCGTGAAAAAAGGTGAAACCTTAGTTGATACGGTCAATAATATTCTAGCAATGAAGGTTGATATGGTGGTGATGAGACACGCTTCTCCGGGAGCATGTATATTTCTTAGCCAACATGTAGACGTTCCTATTATCAACGCTGGTGATGGCACACATGAACATCCAACTCAAGCATTGCTCGACGCTTTTTCTATCAGAGAAAAATTAGGCGACCTAAAGGGGAAGAAGATTGTGATTGTCGGGGATATAACCCATTCTCGAGTTGCATTGTCCAACATTGATTGTCTCCAAAAGGTAGGTGCAGAAGTTATGGTTTGTGGTCCGGCTACTATGATACCAAAACATTTGGCCAAACTCGGGGTCATAATTGAACACGATTTAGATAAAGCTCTGGCATGGTGCGATGTAGCGAATATGCTCAGAATCCAGTTGGAAAGACAGGATACAGATGTTCGATTTTTTCCTAGTTTAAGGGAATATAGCTTACAATATGGATTGACACAGGAGAGATTGGATAAGTTGAAAAAGAAGATTGTCGTGATGCATCCTGGACCTATCAATAGGGGAGTTGAGATTTCATCAGAGGTTGCCGATGGCAACCAAAGTATTATTTTAGATCAAGTGGAAAATGGGGTAGCCGTTAGAATGGCTGTTATTTACCTTTTATCACAACAAATTCAAAGGGCTTGATTCATTAAGAAATTCTTTTATATTTGTAGAAAAGCCGCCGTATGAAATTTGCCGTTGAACCCAAGGATAAATTAGTGGTCATCTCCACTAATGTAGAGAAATTAGATGCTTTACAAGCTCCAGAACTTAAAAGTGAAATAGTACTGCAAAACAAAGCCGGAATTAGAAACTTAGTTCTTGATTTGTCATCTACCAGATATATAGATTCTTCAGGTCTTTCAGCCATATTAGTGGCCAATAGACTTTGTCGTGATGCAAACGGAACCTGTGTAATTACGGGACTTCAAGATGCTGTGAAGAAACTAATTTCTTTGTCGCAATTAGAAACAATTCTAAAAATAACCCCAACTGTAAATGAAGCTATTGACTTGATTTATATGGAAGAAATTGAACGTGAACTTTAATCAATTCGAAATGAAAAAACTATTACTTTCTTTATTTTTTTTCGCTGCCGCTTTAGCAGGAAATGCTCAGTGTAATCCTTTGGATTACAATTTTGGTGCAGTGGCCTATGGTGTGTATCCTGATACAGCTACGGGTTTGACGCCAGCATACTTGAATCAGCCTTATACCCAGGTAATTTACATGTTGGTTCCAACAGATGCGGGATTAATTGACCCAGCTTATGCAGGAGTTCCGATTCAGACAATCGAGTTGAATAACATTCAATATGATGATGGATCAGGTACCATGCAAGATGTTTCGAATTTGGGATTATCACTAGCATGCAATCCAGCTAATTGTACATTTGATGCAGGTGGTCAGTATTGCGGAAGTGTTTCAGGTATTCCAAATACTGCGGGTGCGTTTCCAGTAACCATCAATGTTACAGCGACAATTACCTTCTTTGGTGTTCAAATTCCTATACCGTACTCATACACTGGTTACACGTTTGTTGTCAATGCAGATGCATCAGTTTCTTTGGTAAATAGTTCCACTTTTGAAGTGGGTATGGCAAAACCTAATCCAGCGAATAATTGGGTAAATATCCCATTTGAATCCCCTTCCGCTGAGCAAGTAGAGTTGGTGGTTACAGGTTTATTGGGAAACAAGGTTTTTGAAAAGACTGTTACTGCCAAGCGTGGTGAGAATCAAATGGCTATTGAAACCTCAAATTGGGAAGAGGGTGTTTATTTGTACACTGTACAAAGCGGCTCTGCCAAAGTAACTCGTCGTTTATTGGTTCAGCACTAATTGAATTTTGATATTACCATATTGGGCTGTGGAGCAGCGACGCCAACTCAGCGTCTTTCGCCCACAGCCCAATTTGTTTCTATACATGAGCATTCTTTCTTAATTGATTGCGGAGAAGGTACCCAGATGCGGATACGTCAGATGGGTTTTAAAATGCAAAAGATAGAAGCCATTTTTATTTCCCATTTGCATGGAGATCATTTTTTTGGGTTAATTGGTCTGCTCAGTACTTTTTCCTTACTGGGAAGAACCAAAGACTTGACAATCGTTGCCCCTAAAGATCTAGAGCCTTGGATTTTTCAGACGCTACGGATTTCCGATTCATTTTTGACATTCCGCATTCATTTTGTCCCAACGGAAAAGAATCAAAGTAGCATCATTTACGAGACTGATTTTCTAACGGTTAGCGCTGTTCCGGTAAAACATCGAATAGCCTGTCATGCTTTCCTATTCAACGAGAAACCTCATGCATTAAAAATATACAAGAGTGCCATTCAAGAACATCAATTGGGAATTGAAGAGATGGTACAATTGAAGAAGGGACTTAACATTCATAGGGAAAATGGCGAGGTGATTCATTCAGCTACTGTTTGTGAGCCGGCACAGAAGCAGAGGAAATATTTATTTTGTTCGGATACACTGCCATTGAAGTTGAATGAACCAGATTTATTTGATGTTGATTTGTTGTATCACGAATCAACTTTTTTAGAAGAGCATGTAGAACGAGCTGCCCACACTTTTCACTCTACGGCCAAGCAAGCGGCTCATGTAGCAAATCATTTGAGAGCAAAGGACCTATTGCTTGGACATTTCAGTGCTCGATATCACGATCTGACTTTGTTCGAGACAGAAGCATCAACTATTTTTTCTAATGTGAGGGTTGCGCAGGAAGGAGTTACTTATTCGATTGAGTTATGAGCAAAATGTTGCTAGCACTCGTCCGCTCAACCATTCTCCGATAAAAGGAGAGTTCACTGATTTAGACTTCCAATCTTTTTTGCTCACTTGAGTATTTTCCGCTGTTGTGAACAAAGTGGCTCTCAGCATGGCTCCTTCCTCAATTGATGGGATATGAATATCAAAAATTTTGGCGGGATTGACTGTCCATTTTCGGATAATATTCTCTATCTCTAAGTCACCTTCCAGAGCAGTGTAAGCAATCTGAAATCCATGCTGCACGGCACTGATACCAAAAGAGGCATATTCAAATTCCACATTTTTTTCTTCGATAACAATGGGTGTATGGTCGCTCATGATTATATCGATGGTGTTATCCACCAAGCCCTTGATAAGGGCATCCCTGTCTTTGTTGGTCCGGAAAGGAGGCAAAGTTTTTAAGTTCGATGGAAACATTTTTAAATCCTCATCGATAAAACTGAGCTGATACGCTGCGATACCGCATGTTACGGACAAGCCAGATTTCTTAGCTTTTCTGATAATTTCAACGCTTTCTGCACATGAGATATTCGAAAAATGAAGACGTCCTCCTGTATATTTTAAAATCTCTAAATCTCTTTGTATTTGCATGTACTCACTGACGCTACTCAATCCTTTGGTTCCCATCATCGTGCTTGTTTTTCCTTCATGCATGAGCCCACCTGGATTGAGCTCATGGTTAAATGGCAATACAATCACCAAGCCATTGAAAGTTTTGGAATACTCAAGTGATCTCGCTAAAAGGGTTGTTGATACAGGAGACTTATCATCAGAGAAAGCAATTGCACCGGCATTTTTCATATCATACATTTCTGCAAGCTGTTTGCCTTTCATTTGTTCTGAAAGACAACCCACAGGGTGAAAATGAACGCCAAGTTGACCGTTTTGTTTGATATACGCAACTTGCGCAGCTTGATATGTAGGGGGATTATGAGATGGAAAAACAACTACATCTGTAATTCCACCCTTTTGCGCGGATTCACTTGCTGAAATAAAAGTCTCGGCATCTTCATTACCAGGCTCCCCAACGCGAACCTGGCCGTCAATCCAACCTGTAGAAAGAAACATTTCTTTTCCCTCAATTATATGAGTAGTGGGGGCAGGGGTGATAGACTTGGCTATTTTCTTTATTTTTCCTTTTTCAATCCAGACATCCATTTTTTTCTTGTGGAATGAACTAGTGGGATCGATAATAGTGACACCTTTGATGCAGGTGTTTTTTACATTTTCCATATGCCTATCAAAATTGATTCAGTAAGTAAACAAATTAACGCAATGACAACAAGGGACCACCAAAGGTGTCTTCCTTCGTCCATTTTGGTGACTAGATTTCCAATATTTTCAATACCATCTTGAATAATTTCAATGTCGCAAATTCCTTCGTATTGGGATTTTAGCTTTTCAAGTTCATCAGTGCTGTAAAATTCAAGTTGAGATTCAAGCTTTCCGGGGTTTACTCCAATGGTGTAAACACTTCTCTGATTCCAAATAATATCATAATGTCCCGCACTGGGTAGGAATTGGCCCATAGAAATTTCAGTGTTATTTTGAATATTTCTTACCAACGGAATAAAACTCTCTTTGTTCATTCGATTTCTCATCTGAATTTGATTCTCACCTTGAAGATTCAAATTTTTTAATTTCATTGGAGCTTTCTGACCCAGAGTGAAATCAAGCGGCTGCGGATTAGATGCAAGCTCGGACATTCTGATCAGAGCAATAGGGAATAAGCTATGGCCAAACAAATTGGTGTGATCATAATCCACATTAATCATCCATACGATTCCATTTTGCACCGGTGAGTATGAAATGAAAGGGTCGGAATTAACGTACTTGAGAACGGAAGACATTGAAGAGTGTGAGTTCCATTGCCAGTGTCTTTCAGAATACGGGAGAGCAAATTTATCTTTGGAATCAAAAATGCCTCGGAATAAAATAGATTCGTAATCCAATTCTTTCCCCGTCATGTTTTGTTCGATTAACTCAAGTTTATCACCCAGGTTGAGTTGAGGTAAAAACGAACTCCATGTTTCTAAACCGGTAACTCCTGGAATAATGATAAGCGATTTACCATTTTTTGTTGCCTCTATGGCTGCCGCCATTATTCCGCTTGAAATATTGGGAACGTTTTCAATGATTAGAACGTCGTTTTTCAACCATTCTTGGACATCCACATAGGCAGGCGAAAATTGGGTAGCCTTGAAGTGGGGATCATTTTCAAATACTTCTGCGGCATGGGTATTATTTCCCAGTATTCCAATGCTGCGTATGGATTCGACTTGATAGGAAAAAAAGTATTTATTATCAAATTGAATAGGAATATCATTTAATACAATAGTTCCGATTTGAACACCCTCCTGAGCGGGAGTTAATTGAAAAGAAATAGTTTGTTCTCCGCCAGAGGGGATGCTAACACTGGTGACACCTTTGTTTTGATTATTGACGTTGAGTTCACATCGAACATCTTGAATATCTGTGTTCCCGCTATTTTTAAGATTGATAAATAGTTTTTCCTCTTGATTGATAAGATGAGTAGGAGAATCAAAGTAAATACTATCCACGTATATGTTTGGACTCTCTGTATTTTGAATTGGAATCCATCGGTAATCAATGCCCGCCAATAATTGCAGATTATCTAATGAGGTTGTGGATTTTTGAAAATCGGAAATCCAAAATGTCTTTTTGTTGGGATTCTGATCTTGCTCAAACAAATCTCGCTGACGTTCCCAAACCTCGCCAATGCTTCTGTTCACAGGGTTCAGTTGAATGGATTGTATAATTTCGACGGCTTTACTTTTTGAAACAAAATGTTGCTGAATACCCTTGAAGTCGTTGGATATAATTTGGAATAAATCATTCTCGTTGTATGCAAAAACAATGTCAAGCGCTTTGTTTTTTGCATTGTCGAGCAGAGAAATTTCGTTCTTGTTGTTCTCCATGCTCAACGAATTATCAATGTAAATGGAAACAAGTTTTTTTCCTGAATTTCCTTGATCCAAGGGCAGGATGGGCTGAGCAAATGCAAAAACGATTGCGGCTATAGCCAATAAGCGAAGGACAAGTATAAGGAGATGTTGAAACTTGGATTTTTTTTGACTTTCTGTTTTTACTTCCGATAAAAACGAGGTGAATGGGAAGTAGAGCGTTTTGTGCTTTCGAAAATTAAATAAATGCACGATAATCGGAACAGAGAGAGCCGTAAGCCCCCACAACATTTCAGGCCTTAGGAAGTGCATGTGACAAAGATAGGCGATGAATACTTAGTATTCAATGCGACCATCCACCATTTTTAAAATTCTGTCTGATTGACCCGCAAGTTTTTCATTGTGCGTTACAATGACAAAGGTTTGATTCATTTGGGTTCGCAATTGAAAAAACAATTGATGAAGCTCTTCTGCATGCTGAGAATCAAGGTTCCCTGAGGGTTCGTCAGCGAGAATGATGGCGGGGTTATTCATCAATGCGCGAGCAACCGCCATTCTTTGCTGTTCTCCGCCAGATAATTCAGATGGTGAATGATTGTATCGTGAATCAACGTTCAGTAATGTCATTAATTCTAGCGCACGATTTTTAGCCAAGTCTCTATTCATCCCTGCAATCAGGGAAGGCATCATCACATTTTCAAGCGCGTTAAACTCAGGTAATAAATTGTGAAATTGAAAAACGAATCCAATTTTTTGATTGCGAAATTTGTTGAGTTGAACGGCATTTAGTTTGAAAACATTTTCGTGGTCAAATGTGATAGTGCCTGAATCAGGTCTATCTAATGTTCCTAATATCTGTAGCAAGGTTGATTTGCCTGCACCAGAGGCCCCAACAATGGAAACAACTTCACCTTTTTGAATGGTCAAATCAACTCCTTTGAGAACCTCTAAAGGACCGTAATTTTTCTTCAGATTTTTGATTTCAATCACTTTGCAAAGTAAAGCAGGATTTCGCTTACCTTCGCAATCGAAAAATATTTGAGAAATGAATATTCACGAGTACCAAGGAAAGAGCATTTTAGCGCAATATGGAGTTGCGGTTCAACGCGGTTATGTGGCATCTTCACCAGAAGAAGCAAAGGAAGCGGCAGTCCGCTTGAAAGAAGAAACAGGCACTGGATGGTTTGTGGTTAAGGCCCAAATTCATGCGGGTGGTCGTGGAAAGGGAACGGTAACAGAGACCGGTTCTCGTGGTGTTGTTTTAGCAAAGAGCATTGATGAGGTTCCTGAGAAAGCCGCAGGAATTTTAGGGGGGCATTTGGTTACGCTTCAGACCAAAGCGACAGGAAAATTAGTAAGTAAGGTTTTTGTTGCCGAGGATGTTTATGCTCCAGGCGCAAGTGAACCAAGAGAATTTTACATGTCTGTTTTGTTAGACCGAGGTCAAGGAAGAAATGTTATCGTGTACTCTCCAGATGGAGGAATGAATATCGAAGAGGTAGCGGAGAAAACACCTGAGCGTATTTTCAAAGAAACGATAGATCCATTGACAGGCGTTACAGATTTTCAAACCAGAAAAATTGCATTCAATTTGGGATTGAGCGGTGAAGCTTTCAAGCAAATGGGCAAGTTCGTGAAGTCTTTGTATGCTGCTTACGTGGGTTGTGATGCTTCTATGTTTGAGATTAACCCTGTTCTTAAGACTTCAGATGATAAAGTAATCGCTGTAGATGCCAAAGTAACATTTGATGGCAACGGATTATTCCGCCATCCAGATTATTTGGCAATGCGCGATGTTACAGAAGAAGATCCAATCGAAGTTGAAGCTGGTGCAGCTGGTTTGAACTACGTGAAATTGGATGGTAACGTAGGTTGCATGGTAAACGGCGCAGGACTGGCAATGGCCACTATGGATATCATCAAATTAAGTGGTGGAGACCCTGCTAACTTCTTAGATGTGGGTGGAACAGCAGATGCTAAGCGTGTTGAGACTGCTTTCAGAATGATTCTTCGTGACTCCGCTGTGAAAGCGATTTTGGTGAATATCTTCGGTGGAATTGTTCGTTGTGATCGTGTTGCGCAAGGAGTAGTGGATGCTTACAAGAACATGGGAAATATTGAAGTTCCTATCATTGTTCGTTTGCAAGGTACAAATGCTGAAGAAGCCAAGCAGTTGATTGATAATAGCGGATTGGCCGTGCATAGCGCAATTACGCTGCAAGAGGCTGCTGATAAAGTTAAAGCTGTATTGGCATAAATGAACTATAGTTTTCAAGAAGAAAGCGCAATGGACTTACGTTCATTGCGCTTTTTGGTTTTATGGCCTCATAAAGCTAGGGTAGAAGAGTGTATTTTGGATTCAGATTTTTTACCAGAAACCAAACATTTTTCAGCTCGAACCGAAAGCGGTGAAGTGGTTGCATGTTGCAGTGTAATGCAAGAAGAACGGGAAATAAATGGGCACGTCTATTCATGTCGTCTTCGAGCGATGGCCGCTCATCCGTCAATTAGAAGGATGGGGGTGAGCAAGCAACTTTTGAAATTTGTACAGGCAGCATTTCATGGGAAGAATTTTTGGTGTGATGCAAGAGAAGTGGCTGTACCTTTTTATCTGAGTTGTGGTTGGCAAATAAAGTCGGGACCTTATGAAATTCCTATCATCGGAACGCATTATTTGATGATCAAATAAAAAAGGGGACTGTATGTCCCCTTTTCTTTTTCTTACAATAGCAGCTTTCGAAGCTTATTTCAAGAAGCCATAGTTCTTACTGTACATCAACATTTGTTCAGAGAACTCTTTCATGTAGGTTACCTTCACATCAATCAAATTTCCATACTGATCATTGACAGGAACCAACACTGGATTCATGAATCCGTTGTATGGCGGAATGTTTAATTTTTCTGAACGATAAACGACTTCTTTGTGAATATCCAGATCTACTTTCTTGCCATAGCCATCAGCTAAATTTTTTGCAGCTTCATAGTCTCCTTGCGATGTAATTCTTTGAACCTCGTTCAAAAGTTTACCAACATAATTTCGGATTGCTTCGTAGTCTCGGATATCAAAATAGGTTTTTCCATCACGCTCAACTTTCACAATTGCAGGTTTGTCGCTGAGTTGAGCTTGCTCATAAATCCAGTTACAAATCCACGCTCTATTTCTCATGTGCGCTTCTTCAATTTCTTCTTCAAATTTTAATCTACGCAATTGAACCATCATACCGTTTCTGAAGTAGCCATCGTATTCAGCCATACCTACTTCCAAACTTGGCATTAATCCCCATTCAACCAATTGCGGGTCCATTACATAATATAAGGCAACTAAATCAGCTCGACCTTCCTCTATGGTAGACGCAAATTCTTTTAAAGTTTGAGAGGAGGGAGCTACGCCATTTTCTAATTGCCCGCTAGCGTGGCCAATAACTTCATGCATTGCAGTGTGCAATTTACCCGCAATTTCTCCATATTTAATGGCGCGGTTTATCTCTTCTAAATCATGTGCGAATTCTGATAACATTCCTGTTCCTCCAGCCTTATTGTTGGCATCTTCTATATTTCCAAGGCTAACACTTTTTGATCCGTGCATTGTCCTAATCCATTGGGCATTTGGTAAATTGACACCGATGGGTGTAGAAGGGTTGGCATCTCCCGATTCACCAGCGACATTTACAACTTTGTAAGTAATTCCTTTGACTTCTTTTTTCTTGTGTTCAACTTGTGTTGGACTGTTGTCTTCAAACCACTGGGCGTGGTCCATCATTACTTTCATTCTTTCGCTAGCTTCAAAGTCATTGATCTCTACAATGGTTTCGTATGAGCCTCTATTTCCAAGAGGATCATTATACACTTCTACAAATCCATGAATGAAATCGATATCACCCTCTGTGGCTCTTGCCCACTGGATGTTAAAATCATCCCAAGCTTTTAAATCACCGGTTCTATAAAATTGAATGAGCTTTCTGATGACAACAGCTTGCTTGTCATTTTCAGCAACTCGTTCTGCACGTTCCAACCACATGACAACTTGTTCTAACGCTTGTCCATATTTACCGCCTACTTTGTAAACTTCTTCTTGTAGTTTGCCATTTACTTTCACTAGATCAGCATTGATGCCGTATGACAATGGTGTTCTATCATCAGGTTTGATTTTACTAGCGTAATAAGCCAATGCTTCCTCCGTTGTAATTCCTGGACCATAGAAGTTAACAGATGAATTTTCTACGAGGCCTTTGGACGCATCCTTCTCCACTTTTTTAGATGCAATGTTTGGATTGAAAATAACTTCCATAACCTCAGGCGATATTTCCGTTTTGGTTGACTTAGCTATGTCTTGAAGGTAACTTTTGGAAAATTGGGGTTGGTGCTTTTGATTGGAATAGTGGTGATGTATTCCATTGCTCATCCAGATTTGTTTCAAATAAGTTTCAAATGATTTCCATTCAGCACTCTCTTTGTTTCCATCAAATCGGGTGTATATATTTTCCAATGCAGTTCTTATGGCAAGGTTGTATCTACCGTTTTGAGCCCACATGATATCTCTGCCCGCAAGTCCAGCTTGAGTTAAGTAATAAACCAATTCTTTTTGACGCAAGTTTAATCGATCAAAATTGGGCAATTCATAACGCAAGATTCGAATGTCTGCGAATCGGTCAGCTTCGTATACAAATTCACTGGGCTGAAAGTTTTTTTCTAACGTTTGGGATGATGTTGTTAGCGCTTGAGACAAGGCCAACATCACAAGAGTACCTGTGATTAAAAATTTTTTCATTTGAATTCTAATTATGGACCCTAAGATACACGGTCTCAGAAATTCGAGTTTTTAAGAAATTTCAATAAAAAGCCATACTTATTAACAAATTAACAAGGTTCCTTTTTATCTTCGCTTTATGTTGAAATTGACTACGGCAGGTGTGAAAATTGAGGTGCGTACCAAGTACGAAGAAGGCATTAGTAGCCCAGTATTAAACAGTTTTGTCTTTTCATATCAAGTTACAATTCACAATACAAATGACTTTCCAATCCAGTTGATGCGAAGGTTCTGGGATATTTTTGATTCTTCAGGACAGTGTCGGGAGGTTGAAGGAGCCGGAGTTGTTGGTGAGCAGCCTTACATTGCGCCCAACGGAATGTATACTTACAATTCAGCTTGTGATCTGAAAAGTTCACGTGGAAAAATGTCAGGTTATTACACAATGAAAAATCATCTTACAGACCATCTATTCATAGTGCAGGTTCCTGATTTTCTTTTAGAAGTTCCTTTTGTTTTGAATTGAAGAGCAAAAAAAAACCGCCATTCGGCGGTTTTTTCATTTAAGGATTCAATATTATTAACGTGGAGCACGCTCCTCAGCTACTTTAACATTGATTCGACGACCCTTCAATTCGCTTTGATCCAAAGCGGAAATTGCAGAATGTGCAGCATCGTCGTTGTCCATTTCAACAAAACCAAAACCACGTGAGCGACCAGTCTCACGATCTTTGATGATACGAGCGCTAGTTACGTTTCCGTAAGATTGAAATGCACTCTCTAACTCTTCTCTAGTAAGGCTGAAGGGTAAGCCTGAAACAAAAATGTTCATAATAAAAATTAAAAAAATTAAACACCTATGCTTTAATAGGTCTAACAAATATAGACGAAATAATCAATTTTCAAAGCTTTGTTTGAATTTATATTTCATCTTCGCATTTTGAAAATAAAAAAGTGATGATGAATTCTGAAATTTTGCCCAATTTATCGGCCTTTTGGAGTAAGGGAAGAACATTTGACGCCTTCTTTAATTATGTAAAAGATTTGCATACAAATGGACTCGTGACCGGAGCAACTCAAAACGAAGAACTTTTGAGTTACAGTTTATTGAACGAAAAGAGAATGTCAAGAATAGTTAAGCATGGCAAATCTTTTCCTGTTTTTCGGAAGGAGGGTTCAAAATTGAAGTACGCGCTGGTCATTACTGAAGGTTGGTGTGGTGACAGTGCCCAGACTTTACCCTTTTTTGACAAGTGGACAAATTTGCACGGTGTTGAATTGCGTATTGTTGGTAGAGATGATAACGATGAGTTAATGAATCGCTTCTTGACAAATGGATCTAGAAGCATACCCATCATGATTGGCTTGGATGAAAATTTTAATTGTGTTTTTCGTTGGGGACCTCGTCCTCTCATCATTGCTGAGAAGGTGAAGGAATGGAAAGAATCGGGTATCGAGAAGGAGGAGATGGGCATATTGATGCACCAATGGTACACAGATAATAAGGGGCAAGCTGCCTGGGAAGAGTGGGAAGCACTTTAACTAAGATTATCTTTGCCCCATGTACCCAACTTTGTACCACGCTTTTTTGGATTTATTCGGCCTGGATTTTCCATTCTTGAAACTGTTGAACAGTTTCGGATTTTTTGTTGCTTTGGCTTTTGTAACAGCGTCCTATATCTTAAAAATGGAGATGAAACGCATGGAGAAACTGGGCGTTTTTCCTGATCAAAAAGTTAAGGTAATAATTGGTGCAGGTCCAGACTGGACTGAGATTGTAACCAATGGTGTGATGGGCTTTTTGATGGGGTGGAAGGTTATTTATTTGTTGGTGAATAGTCAAAAATTGTTCGCCCATGGATTGGCTCAGCGGGCTTTGTTTACCTCAGAGGGTTATGTTGGTTTGGGTATTTTGGTTGGTTTAGTATTGGCGGGTTGGAAGTATTATGATGATAAAAAGGCACAGTTGCCTCAGCCCAAAGAAGAGATTCAATTGCAGCCAGCTCACACTTTGGTTGGAAGTATCACTTTTGTCGCTGCGGTGGCGGGTATGTCGGGCGCTAAGCTTTTTCATTTGTTTGAGAATCCCCGTGAGTTCGTTGCATTTTTTACCCACCCAAGTTTGGAGGGGTTCATCAGTGGGTTGACCATTTACGGAGGTATCATAGTAGGCTCAGTCGTTGTGTTATTTTACGCCAAGAAAAAGGGGTTGCCACTTTTAAATCTTGCTGATGCAGCGGCACCAGGGATGATATTAGCCTATGGTGTAGGGCGAATGGGATGTCAAGTTAGCGGAGATGGTGATTGGGGAATTGATAACCCAGCTCCCGTGCCCAATGTGCTCTCCTATCTTCCAGATTGGCTTTGGTCATATGATTACCCCAATAATGTCAATGGTATGGGAATTCCTATGTCGGCGGGCAACATATTTCCGGGCTACGGAACTCATTTGGAAATACCAGTTTTTCCTACGCCACTATATGAAACCATTTGGGCAACTTTAATTTTTTTGATCTTGTGGTGGATGAGAAAGAGAGTGTCTATACCAGGAGTCATTTTCGGCGCTTATCTCGTGTTAAATGGGATGGAGAGATTTTTTATCGAGCAGATAAGGGTGAATAATTTTGTTTCATTTCTAGGAATGCGTTGGACACAAGCAATGGCCATTGCCGTCGTGTTTATGATAGGTGGATTGGTTTTTATTTATTGGCGAAAAAAACAATATGACAGAGGGGCCTAAAGTTGCGTTCCATACATTGGGATGTAAGTTAAATTTTTCCGAGACAAGTGAGATTGCAAAAACACTGTCACAGGCGGGGTATGCAAAGGTAGAGATGAATGAAAATCCCGATGTCTTGGTGATAAACACGTGCAGTGTTACAGATCAAGCAGATCAGAAGTGTCGAAATATTGTTCGTCGAGCGATCAAGTTAAATCCTGATGTTTTTGTTGCTGTAATTGGTTGTTATGCGCAATTGAAGCCTGAGGAAATTGCAAAAATTGAAGGTGTAAGTGTTGTTTTAGGTGCCAATGAAAAATTCAAGATTTTGGATTACATCCAAAAGAAGGAAATAGAGAAGAAAGTGGTTGTAGGACATATCAAGGAAGTGAATGAATTTGTTCCATCTTTTTCTTCTGGAGATCGCACGAGAACATTTCTAAAAGTTCAAGACGGGTGTAATTATTTTTGCGCATTTTGTACGATTCCACTAGCTAGAGGTAGGTCTCGTAGTGCCACTATCACAGAGACAATTATTCAGGCCCAAAAGGCAGTTGACGCAGGTGCCAAGGAAATTGTATTGACGGGTGTGAATATCGGTGATTTTGGGACAGCAAATGGCGAGTCGTTTTTTGATTTGATTCAAGAATTAGATAAACTTGAAGGTGTGGAGCGTTATCGCATTTCGAGTATTGAGCCAAATTTGTTGAGTGAAGAAATTATTGATTTTGTATCTAAATCACAAAAGTTCATGCCGCATTTCCATATCCCGTTGCAAAGCGGTGACGATGAAATTCTCAGGGCTATGCGTAGGAGATACAGAACAGATTTGTATCGCTCAAGAATTGCTCGTATAAAAGAAGTTATGCCCCACGCATGTATTGGTGTGGATGTTATTACAGGTTTCCCGGGAGAGTCGCAGGAGTTGTTTTTGAATACAATGAAATTTATTCAAGAATTGCCGGTTTCTTATTTGCATGTTTTCACGTACAGCGAACGTGCCAATACAACGGCTCTCAGGATAACAGATATAGTGCCTGAAAACAACAGGCAGGAACGAACCGCTCAATTGCGTATGCTGTCAGAGAAAAAGAAGCGCGCGTTTTACAAGGAATTTCTTGGTTCAGAGCGCAAAGTTCTTTGGGAAAGTGCCAATGAAAATGGGCGCATGACAGGATATACAGACAACTACATCAGGGTTTCCAAATCATTGAATGAGGCGCAATTTAATTCCATACAATTGGAGCCTATACAGGTTGGAGATGTTCGTTTTGAGGATTGATTGATTGCGCGCTCTGTGACTAAGGTTACTCAGGGGTCTAATTATTTCGCGTAAATAGTGGTCATAAACCTATGACTATGAAACATCAGATTGTTATTATTGGCGGCGGGAATGCAGGTATCTCCGTGGCAGCTCAACTTCTTAGGAAGAATTCAAAGCTAGATATTGCTGTTGTTGACGGTGCTCAAAAGCACTATTATCAACCCGCCTGGACTCTTGTAGGCGCAGGTGATTTTGATATTTCGAAAACAGAAAGAAATGAAAGTGAGGTTATACCTCATGGTGTTCGTTGGATAAAGGAATTTGTAAAAGGTTTTTATCCTGAACGAAACGAAGTAATTTTGATGAATGATCAAATCATTGAATATGGTTTTTTGATTGTTGCAGCTGGTATCCAATTGAATTGGTCTGAAATTAAGGGGTTAACTGAGACTCTAGGTAAGAACGGAGTTTGCTCCAATTACAGTTTTAAGTCGGCACCTTACACTTGGGAATGTATACAAAACACAGGGTCAGGAGTGGCTATTTTCCACAATCCTCACACGCCAGTCAAATGTGGCGGAGCTCCTCATAAAATTATGTATATGGCTGCTGATTATTGGAGGAAGAAAGGTAATCTTGATAATGTTGATATTCAATATCATTCAGGAGGCAGTCGTTTATTTGCGGTGCCGGATTATGAAAATACTTTGTTGAAGGTTTGCGAACGTGGAAACATCAAACTTAATTTTTACGAAAAATTGGTCGAAATTGATGGGGCAAACAAAAAGGCCAAATTTGTTGGCTTTGGTGAAAAGAATAAGGAACAAGAGGTATGGGTGAATTTTGACATGATACATGTGACTCCTCCCCAAAGTGCGCCGGATTTTATAAAAACATCATCCTTAGCAAATGAAGCGGGTTGGGTAGATGTTGATGCCACTACTTTGCAACACAAGAAATTTGCAAATGTATTTTCATTGGGAGACTGCGCAGGGCTACCGACAAGTAAGACTGGCGCGGCTATAAGAAAGCAAGCTCCCATATTAGTAAAGAATCTATTGTCATTGATGCATGGTCAGGTATTGGAAGGAGTGTATAATGGATACACGAGCTGTCCATTGCTTACGGGATATGGAAAATTGGTCTTGGCTGAATTTGATTATAAAAATCAGAGACAAGAGACATTTCCTTTTGATCAAAGTAAAGAACGTTGGAGCATGTATGCCTTGAAGAGATATGTTTTACCGTGGTTGTATTGGAACAAAATCTTGACAGGTAAAGCTTAAATTACTTCGTATGGAGCCCTCTCAGGTAGAGGGCTCCAATGCGTAACTGCATTGAAAAATAAGTTACTATTTCCTTCGCCGCCCCAAAAATGAACGCCATATTTCAGACCTTTTTCGCTTTGAGGAGGATAAAAGTCTTTGCAGAATTTCATTATCATCACTTCTCTAAGTTCAAATTCTCCCGACTTACCCGGTAAGAAAAATTTGTTATTTGGAACAAATACCAAGACGCGTTGTTCGTCAATCGGTAGTTGCTCTTTAACGGAAATCCATTGGGTTGCCATTATTTTCCTTTGAATAGGGGATTTCTTTTTTCTAAAAAGGCTTGTACGCCTTCCTTATGATCCTCAGTTTGGCCTGCGAGGAGTTGAAATTCTAATTCAGTATTGAGCTGCTCAGCTAAATTTTGGCTCATACTTTTTTGGAGGGCAAATTTCGTATAAGCTAACCCTTTTGTAGGCATTTGAGACAATTTAAACGCAAGCATGTTTAGCTCGGTTTCGAAAGATTCATCTTCCCAACAAGCGTATATCATGCCCATTTTTTCTGCTTCTTCTGCAGAAATTTTGTCGCCTAACATCATTTGTGCAATTGCTCGTTGATAGCCAATTAATCGAGGAAGGAAAAATGTTCCACCACTGTCGGGCACAAGACCAATTTTTGAAAAAGCTTGTATGAATGAAGCTGATTTTTTAGCAACAACAAAATCACACGCCAATGCAATATTGGCTCCTGCACCTGCAGCGACGCCATTGACAGCAGCAATTACGGGTTTGGGCATTTGTGTTATTTTCTCGATGCTCGGGTTGTATCCTTCTTGAATGATTTTCTTTAAACCAGGCCCTTGCGGGTCGATAGCTTCTTGCAAATCTTGACCTGCACAAAATGCTTTTCCAGTACCGGTAATGATCACACAACGAATATTTTCATTATTTGAAAATTCCGTCAAACTAGCATTAAATTCATCGGCCATAGCCCGATTGAAACTATTGAATTTATCGGAGCGATTGAGTTCAATTCTTCCAATTCCACCATCTACAGAAACTGTTATCCAATTCATTTTTCTTTATTGATAAAAATTTTTTCTTCCTTTTTTAAATCGTACTAAAATCTGCAAGAGCATTAATATCACACTGCTTAATATCAAAACTCCTGGAAAGGTTATTTTCCACGTATCCAATGCACCATGAATAGGAAAAGCACGCATCCAAAGTGCATTGCTGGTCTGAATTATGCCCATGCCTAAAATTGCAATTAGAAATGTCCACCAAGGTTTTTCCGATTCTTTCCAGTATTGAGTAATGTTACCGACAATCCAAGATGCAAGCCATTCTCCTAACCATTGTCCCAAGTTCAATCCCAATAACCATTTCCACTGATTGGAAGAAAACTGATTTTGCGGATTTGTTTCGAATGGATTAACTAAAACAAAAAATGCAATTAAGGTCAATTGAAAAAATATGGTGCTGAGGATGGAACGTTTTCCAAAGCAAAATGAGATTACCACAACTCCAGCCCATTCGAATGGCAAATAGGGCAATTGTGGCCAACGTGTAGGTATTAGATAAAAGCTAAAAAGTATCAGCGTGCCCAACAGTACCAGAATGAGATTATTCAATCGGGTAGAGCGGTGAATGATTGATGAATGAAATAACATTGTTGCTAAGATATAGCAAAAATTAGTTGAGCTTTTTAGGTCTCAGTACATGTGCCATTCCTGTAGTAAAAGCCATTATCGTGACAGATGATATAGGCATGAGTACCGCGGCTATAAATGGGTTTAGTTGACCTTGAACAGCAAACGAGAGACCGATGAAATTATACAACAAACTTATTCCGAAGCTCCATCGAACGATGCTTCGATGTGTTTTTGAATAGCGAAGAATTTCAGGAATCATCGTGATGTTATTTGATTCTAAAATTACATCGCATGCAGGGGAGAAGGAATGTGCACTTTCCGTTATGGCTATGCCGACATCGGACGTTTCCAATGCACCGGCATCATTTAATCCATCTCCTATCATCATGACTCGTTCTCCAGAATCTTGAAATTGCTCAATAAAGTTTTTTTTCTGTATTGGACTTAATGCATAGTGCGCGTGGCAATTTTCTGGGAGAGATTGTAAGATGTGTTGCTCAAATGGCTGAGGGTCTCCACTCAATATCGTTTGATGACACTTAGTATTGAGCTCATGTAAAGTTCGAGTTATGTTGCTTCTCAGAGTGTGCAACATCTTTACTGTTCCAATTAGTTTGTTGTCTGCCACAATAAAAACATGCAATCCCTGAGATAATTCATCCGGGATGTTTAACCATTGAGCCGATCCTATTTGATAGGTTACACCGTTTATTTTTCCAGAAAGACCTTTTCCCGTTATCTCGTTGAAAGCTTCAATGTTATGGTGATCAGAGGGTGTGATTTTCGATATGGCTTGGCTCAAGGGATGTGTACTTTGTTGACAAAGGGCATGAATGGCGCTGAGATGTATAGATTCTGGTTTCAAGACAAATTGGGCTAAAGCATCTTTGCTGGTAAGCGTGCCAGTTTTATCCCAAACGATGTGCTGAATGTTGGCTAACTTGTCGAGGACTAATGCGTTTTTTATATGACATCCCCACAATTGGAGTTGCTTTAATACCGCGCCTTGCGTAAAGGCATTTGCCAAAAGCAATGCGCATGGACATGCCACGATTAATACTGTTGTCATGGCATGGAAAGCCCGAGCTTTATCAATACCCCACCAATACCAGCCCGCAAAAAGGGACAAGGCAAATAAAAAGATTGTGAAGTTTCTTGCCCAAACATCAACCCAAGTGATGGATTGAGATTCTTGTTTCTGGCTTGGATTATTATTCCATAGGGAAGTTAAATAACTGTGCTCGACAGTTTGTATCGCCTCTAAAATAATAGACTGTCCTAATTGTCTGCCTCCTGCGTATAATTTATCTCCTCTTTTAAGAGCCACTGGACGCGATTCTCCTGTTACAAACGAGTAATCTATGAGTGCATGTTCACTCTTGAGTATGCTGTCACAAGGTATCATTTCATGAACATGAATTTTAATGACATCTCCTTTTGTAATGTCAGATAGCTTTTTCCAAGACTCGATATTGTCATTTATTACCAGGCTTGATATTGGAAAAAAGCTTTTAAATGTCCGGGAAAAATGAAGATGTAATTGGGTAGTTTCTTGAAAATATCTTCCGATGAGCATAAAGAAAATAATCCCGGTAAGTGAATCAAAATATCCACCTCCTGTATTAGAAATTACTTCGTACGATGACCTGCCAAATGTGAGAAGTAAGCTTGCAACCAATGGCGCATCGATAGGCAAAGTCTTGGCGCGGAGTCCTTGGATTGTTTTTTCAAAAAATGTCCTTGCCCCAAAAATCATGGCGGGTATGCTCAATCCAAAATTGATCCACCTAAAGAGCAAGGTCATATGGGGCATATCGTTCATTTCCAAATGGAGATATTCTGGAAAGGATAGGAGCATAATATTGGCAAAACAAAAACCAGATATCGCGATGGCAATCCAATATTGTCTTTTGATTTTTAGTGAAAGATCCTTGCTGTTTTTTTCGTGGTCCAATACAGGTTCATATCCGATAAAGCTCAGCCATTCAATCAAGATTCGCAGATTTATCTTTTCAGGGTTGAAATGAATGCCAATTTGTTGTTGACTAAAATCAACGGTACTTTGGTAGATTCCAGGCTGCAATTGTGGGAGTTTTTCCAAAAGATAAACGCAAGAAGCACATTGAATGTGTGGACTTTTGATTTGAATAAACGCGCGGTCTTTTTGATAGAAAGCATAGAAGGATTCGGCATTTTTGGCATCATCTAAAAACGCATATTTATCTTTTTGCGGGGCTTTACTTAATGGTTTTTCTTTGGGGTCGGTGTAAAAATCACAAAGCTGATGTTCATTGATCAACATGTAAACAGATTGGCAACCATGACAGCAAAAGAGGCGGTTGTCATGTTGAATGACATTGGGACCCAATTCTTCACCGCAGTGGTAGCATTGCTCCATTTTATTTTTTTCGATCAAATTGTTCGCTCAACTCCTTGCCTTGTTCGTTTTGAAAAGAAAGAGTCCATTCATCTGTAACTGTAGTCTCTAACCAAATATTACCACTTCTTCTGAATACTTGAATGTGCAACCCTAGTTGATCCTCCATTTGCTGTTCCAATTCTTGAACTGTGGTGTGTCCTGTAAATGAAATTGAAATCGGCTCTTGAATTTTTGTCAATTCCTCCATCTTGGGATTGTCTTTGATCATTTCCTTTTTGGGATTTCCCTGCATCGCAATGTGCGGTACAGCAAAAAATTCCCATTTTAAATAGGGGAAGTATTGACTAAAGACGGCCTTGACGTCTTCAATGTTTGAGTCTGGATTGAATTGAATAGTGAAATTTTGCACAATATTATGTATTGTAGCAAAGGTCCGACTTCCTGAATAATTTTGGCTTTGAGGCTCGTCAGTTGTCTAAATGAGAAATGTCAATTATTCAGAATCTTCGCGTTGATTTTGAATTTGATGTAATCTGAAGTAAGATTCCTTTTCGTCCATCAAAGTCTGATGATTCCCTTTTTCAATCAACTGTCCTTGATCAAGTACCAAAATTTGAGTGCAGTGCTGAATGGACGAAACCCTGTGTGAAATGAAGACACTGGTTTTTCTTTGCATTCTTTTTTTGATTCCTTGTAATATGGTTTCTTCTGTTGCGGTATCTACAGCTGAAAGACAATCGTCAAGAATAAGTATTTGAGGATTTTTGATAAATGCTCTGGCTATAGATATACGCTGTTTTTGCCCCCCACTAAGATTGATTCCTCTTTCTCCAAGTAAGGTTTCCCACTGGTCAGGAAATCTCAAAATATCGGATGCAACGCCGGCGTCTTCGGAAGCGGCTATCATTTGGGAAGGATTATTTTTAGCTATGCCAAAATTGATGTTGTTGGCTATGGTATCCGAAAACAAGAATACTTCCTGTGGAACCCATCCTAAACTTTGACGTAAATTAAAAATATCGTGATTTTGTATAGGAACATTGTCTATGAAAATTTGACCACTATCGGCCTCAATAGATCTAGTAAGTAATTGTAGAATTGTAGATTTTCCTGCACCTGTTCTTCCGATTATGCCAAGGGAGTCACCAGCATGAATCTCAAAACTTAAATTCTTGACTGCTTGAATTCCTGTATCTGGGTATTTATAGCTTACATTTTCAAATCTAATATGGCCTTGAATAGACTCAAAATAAGTTGGATTGTTTTCAATTACTGGACGTGCATTTAAAAACTCATTGATTCGCTGTTGGGACGCTTCGGCTTTTCTGACTAAAGAAGTTACCCAGCCGACACTTGCAAAAGGCCAAGTAAGTTGGTTGACATAAAAAACAAATTGAACGATGGTCCCAATCGTGATATGTTCTTTTTGAACTTCTATGGCTCCAATATAAATGGTCAAAATTGTACTTAGTCCAACAAGTATGCTGATCACAGGCATGAACAAAGCATCGGCCTTCACTAAATGCATTTGATCTTTTTTGTACTGATCACTTTCTTTTTGAAAAGTTTCCCCTAAATTCTTTTCGCGTCGGAATGTTTTTATGACTCTGATTCCGCTGAAAGTTTCTTGAACAATGGTAGACAGTTTACTTTGCTGTTTTTGTACTTTTTCAGTTCTTTTATTGATGACCGTGCTCACATAGAAAATTCCGAACATCATAATGGGAAGCGGCCCTAAAGTGTACATGGTTAATATGGGGCTTATCCGCCACATCACAATGGCGCAAAGAGTAATGAGTACAACTAAATTGATGGTATACATCACTGCGGGTCCTAGGTACATGCGAACTCTGGAAACATCTTCGCTGATTCGATTCATCAAATCTCCGGTTCTGTTTTTTCTGTAAAAGCTGGAATCTAAATTTTGGTATTGTTGATAGATTTCATTTTTCAAGTCATATTCAATGTGGCGAGACATGACAATCAAACTTTGACGTTGGTAAAAAAGAAATACGCCTTTTATGCTAAATGTAACGATGTATCCAATGGCAAGAAGCAAGCCTATCTTAAAAGTCCAATCTTGAATATTACCACCTGTCAAATTGATTTGGTTTCCCCAATGAGTAATTGAATCAAGTAGTTGTATTGATGATGGAATGGCGATCTGGGTTTGATTGGGATTAGAAATTACATGGTATATAAAGTCAATTCCCTCACCGATAATCTGAGGAGCATATACGTTAAAAATATTGGTGAGTAGAATAAACACAAAACCCATGAAAAGGCGTCCTCTGTATTTCCATAGGTATTTATTGAGGTGTTGTAGTGCTTTCATTAAAATTCAAAATTCCACGTAATACTGGGAAGAATGGGGAATAAACTTACTTGTTTAGCTTGCACTTGGAAGGTACCTGCATTGGCGTCACCACTGGTATCGAAATAAATGAAATACGGATTCATTCTATTGTACACATTGTAGATAGAGAAATTCCAAGAGCTTCTGAATAATCGCTTAGGCGGATTTTTTGTTTTCTTGGCTTCTTCTTCTCGCTTAATTGTCTTTTTAGAAACCACATTCAAGGATATGTCAGCACGGTGGTAGGGTGCCATTCTAAAACTATTGCGATCCCCGTAAATGTCAATGACATTGCCTTCATAGAAATATCTCGAGATAGGTAATGTAATGGCATTGCCTGTCGCATAGACAAAAACGAAACCTATATCCATTCTTTTGTTTAACGCGTAGTTGCACACAAAACTCAAATCATGCCTTCTGTCCCATCGCGAGGGGAAAGCATTGCCGTTGTTAATTTCGCTGAATTGACGCATTGTCTTGGCCCAAGTGTAACCTATCCAACCATTCACTTTTCCAGTGGTTTTTTTCACAAAGAATTCTGCACCATAACTCCAACCTTTTCCAAACCATAATAAATTATCCATGTTGTCCATAAAGGTTTGCGAAGGATCAGCACCTTCTTTGTATTCACTGATGTTGAACATGTCTTTGTAATACAATTCAACACTTGTTTCCCATTTATCTTGGTCAAAGTTCCTGAAATATCCTATGCTGTATTGATTTGAACGTTGAGGTTGATGACGGTCCGTGCTGGGCAGCCAAATATCTGTGGGCAAAGAGGTAGGAGAAAAACTATTTAAGTGGATATACTGAAAGTTCCTCATGTATCCGGCCTTGATACTGGATTGGTCAGGAAACATCCATCGAGCACTAATGCGAGGTTCAAATCCAAAGTAGTCTGCTACTTTTTCTCCGTTGTCGTAATGTGTGATTTGTGGAATAGCCCCGCCTCCTTTACCGTTGGGGTAGTAATATCTGTCAAAAGATCCGACATGTAAAAAATAGCTTTCGCGCAGCCCGACATTCAGTTTTAAAAATTCATTTACATCCCACTCATCTTGAATGTAAATGGCTGCTTCGTGAGAGTTTAATCGAGATGTATTGTCTAAATTAAAATCAGTTTCTCCGCTAGATGCGTATGAATTGTTAGGCGTGAATATGTGGTAGGTATAATCCCAACCCCATTTGATTTTCTGATTGGGAGTTGGAAAATAACTCCATTGTGATTTCCATCCATAGTCACGAATTCCACTTTTCAAACCAAACACAAAATCACTTGCCCCTCCCTCAAATTGAAAGGTATAGTCCGTAAAAGTCAGCATGGAATTAAAAAACAATTTGGGTGTGAAGATGTGATTCCATCTCAATGTTGATGTTGTATTTCCCCAAGGAATTTTAGTAGAAAAACCAGCTGATTCATTGTTAAATGAAAACACATCTCGTCCCAAGTAAGCACTGACCGAAATCCAATCTTTGCTTCCTATTTTGTAGTTGAATTTGGCATTTAAGTCATAAAAGAAATATCCCGTCCCTTTGATATTGGGATTTCGATCGATGAGTGGTTTTGCCAGAACGTCTATATATGTTCTTCTTCCTGATATAATAAAGGAGGCAGTATCTTTTTTGATCGGCCCCTCGACAGTGAATCTAGAAGCGATGGAGCCAATTCCTCCAGAGCCATGAAAGGTCTTGTAATTACCGTCTCTGAGCGACACGTCGAGGACACTGGATAATCTTCCGCCATAAGAGGAAGGGACTCCACCTTTGTAGATTTCTAGATTTTTGACTGCATCTGCATTGAAAACCGAGAAGAATCCAAATAGATGCGAGGCGTTGTATACAGTCGTATTATCGAGTAAAATAAGGTTTTGGTCGATCCCACCCCCACGAACATAAAATCCGGTATTGCCTTCGCCGGCGGATTGAACTCCCGGCAGTAGTGCTATTGTTTTTAAAATATCCACTTCACCAAAGACCACGGGCAACTTTTTAATTTGATCGATGGGAATTTCAATTCGTCCCATATCAGTGCTCTCGGTATTTCTTTTTCGATCGGCATTAATAACCAAAGTCTCTCCGTACCCTTTTTCCGTCAGCTGAATATTCAAGATTAAATCTTGATTTAATTTGATTTTTTGTACAAATTCATTGTATCCAATGAAACTACTTATTAGCGTGTAGTCACCTTTGTCAATTGTCAAACTGAAAAAGCCATATACGTTTGTTGTGGCACCTGCTTGAAGTTCGTTTATTTTAATGACAGCGCCGACAATAGTTTCGCCGGTTATGGAATCCCTCACTTCACCACTTATGGTGAATTTTTCCTTTTTTTGGGCGTACCCCATGATGGTACAATTCAAAAGCAAAATGCTGAGAATAAAACTTAAGTTTTTCATCGTTGGCAAAAGTAGTGGGTTATTTTTGCACACAATGAAAAATCCCATCTTCTTAACGATTGTTTGTTTTGTATGCTTTGGCGTAAGAGCCCAATCATTAATTGCGCAAAAGGAGTTGGTTGCAACTTATATCCAGACTCCGCCGCATTTGGATGGTATTTTGGAAAGTGAAATTTGGTCAACCATTCCCAAGGCCACGGATTTTGTCAGTCAACTTCCTGTTCCTGGTCTAAGAATGGTTCAAGCATCAGAGGTTCAAGTGGCCTATACACAGGAGGCTTTGTATATTGGTTTCAATTGTTTGGATACCCATCCGGATTCTATCTTGAAGCAACTTAGCGGTAGAGATAGTGATGGCAACAGTGATTGGTGCGCTATTACTTTTAACTGTTACAAAGACGGAATAAATGGGTTTTCATTTGCTGTATCTCCTTGGGGGGAGCAATGGGATGGAAGAGTAACAGGCCAAGATGAACCTGATGTCTCTTGGAATGCAGTATGGGACTGCAAAGTAAATATTTCCAATACGGGATGGTGTGCTGAATTTAAGATCCCCTTTGCAGCGTTGCGATTTCCGAACCAATCCGTGCAGGAGTGGAATATCAATTTCGCCAGGGAGGTCAGAAGATGCCGCCAAATAGGACAATGGAATCCTGTCGACCCCAATGGTCCAGGTGAATTGGCTCAGATGGGTTTACTAAAAGGAATTTCGAATATCAAGCCGCCCAAAAGGTTTTTCATGTATCCATACCTCAGTGGTTACACCAACTTTGCCAAGGGCGAATCTTCGAGTATGTCCTACAACGGGGGCATGGATGTGAAAGTAGGATTATCCGATGCATTTACTTTGGATGCTACTCTTATTCCAGATTTTGGACAAACTATCAGTGATCAACTGATATTGAATCTTACACCTTTTGAAATTCAATTTCAAGACAATCGTCCTTTCTTTATGGAGGGCACTGAGCTGTTTAACAAATCAGGCATATTTTATTCCAGACGCATTGGGGATGCGCCTATTGGCGCGTATAGTGTATCTACGACCTTGGGGGAAAATGAAAGGGTCCGAGATAATACTTACCAATCTCAGTTGTTGAATAGCACAAAAATTAGTGGGAGGACAAAGGGGAATTTGGGCATCGGATTCATGAATTCGATTACAGCACCAAGTTATGCTACAATAGAGGATTATCTAGGAAACAAACGATCTGTTTTGACCCAGCCATTGACCAACTACAACGTCTTTGTTTTGGATCAAAATCTTAAAAATAACTCCTATGTGACTTTGACAAACACCAACGTTTCGAGGGCTGGGGACATATTGGATGCCAATGTTACTGCTTTCAACACAGCATTGCGAAATAAATCAAATCAGTGGGCACTCTCTTCTTGGGGGGCATATTCACATCGACTCGGAAAGGAGATGTTTGCAACAGAAAAAATGAAACAGGTAGGATTCTCGCAGGGTTCAAGCATTGCTAAAATCAGTGGAAATTTCACGGGATCTATGGGATACTACATGGAAAGTGATGGATATAACCCCAATGATTTGGGCTATCTCCAAGCCAACAATTCATGGGGCCAATTTGTGACTATCGGATACAAAAAGTATCAATCTTTTGGGCCATTCAACAGAATGTGGAGTGAGTTGAGTGTCGTTCGTGAAAGTTTGTATGCACCACGCGCATTTTCAAGTCTTAATGTTGATGCGGAAGTTGGCGTAAACACGCACAAGTTTGTGACCTATAATTTAAGCTATCACGGTGAGCCGGTAAGGGCGTATAATTATTTTGAACCAAGAGTCTGGGGCATGAAGTTTCACGATTTCACCCATCATGAGATAGGTGGTTGGATATCTACAGATTATCGAAAGAAATTGGCATTGGATGTGGGAAGTCGCTATGGTCGTTATGACTTTGAGAATAGGTACATTCACAACTGGCGGATTTCACCTAGATTTCGAATCAACGACCATTGGATGTTGATATATGTATACAGTAAGCAACAACATTTCAATGATGTCGGATTCGCCACATTTGATATGAGCTCAGGTAATCCCATCTTTGGGAGAAGGGATGCAATTTCACACACCAACGTTCTAACTGTTGCGTACAGCTTTAATCCTGTGATGTCCGTGAATTGTAGATTTAGACACTATTGGGGCTACTCTAAATACTATGAATTCTATAATTTAGACGAGGCGGGTGAGCTAGTTTCTACTGGATTTGATGGTTTTGAGGACAACGAGAATAGTTGGGTAAACAGAAACTTTAATTCCTTTACTATCGATTGTTTTTATCGCTGGAATTTTACGCCAGGAAGTGAATGTATCATTGCTTGGAAGTGGGCACAGATTGATGAATCCAACGAGATCCCAAGCAGTTTGATGCAAGATATCGATCAAATAGGCGATATACCTCAAACAGGTAATGTGAGTGTTCGATTGGTTTATTTCCTGGATTACAGGTTGCTTACCAAAAACAAAGGTGAAGCAATATCCAAATTTATGTAGATTGTGCAACCTTTTGTCTTGGATTGAAGTTAAAGAAAATGGGAACCCAAATGGACCAAGAGTTGCGAAAAGTTATAGAAGCTTGCTGTCACCATGAAAGATGGGCACAGGAAAGATTGTACAAGCAATTCTCAGGTTTGTTGTTTGCTATTTGTTTGCGCTATGCCAAGAACAGAATGGATGCCCAGGATGTTCTGCAAGAGGTTTTTGTTCGAATTTATACGCATCTGAAATCGTATCAATTTGACGGAAGTTTTGAGGGATGGCTCAGGCGCATAGCGGTGAATACGAGCATAACGTACTACAGAAAGGCAGTGAAAAAATCACTGGAAAGAGATTTGGACGAAGGTGTATTTGAGGTTTCCGATAACGATATGAATGTTTTAGGCGCTTTTGCTATGGCGGATATGATGAAATGTATTGAGCAGTTGCCTTTGGGATACAAAACTGTATTCAACTTGTATGTCATTGAAGGCTACAAGCATAAGGAAATTGCTGATATGTTAGGAGTTGATATTAATACTTCCAAATCTCAATTGTCCAGAGCCAAAGTTCAAGTAGAAAAAGAGTTAGAGAAATTGAATCAAAATACAAGAGTATGAGTGAAAGAAATTCGATGAATGAAATGTTTGGCGAATTGAAGAATTTTCAAGTGGAGGCTCCATTGGAAGTTATGGAGATGGCCATTGCCAAGGCCAACCAAAAGCGTAGGTTGAGGTTGCTCGCCCGATGGTCAGTAGTGATGGTTTTATTGATTGGTGCAGTAACGGCGTTGACTTGGAATAGTCAAGTTGTTGATTTAGTTGTGCCTCAAAACACTCCGGGCTCTTCAAAAGTTGTGGCTCCGCAGGTTGATCAATTCCAAGAGGTTTCAAATGAGAAGAATGACGAGAAAAAAGCTTCAGTTCGCAAGGCTAACGAAACTGCGGTAGAATCGACTTCAACCTCTACAACTAATACGACTAGTGAGTGTTACAGCGTTGAACATCCGGCTTTACCTATAGAAAATCCAGCATCTTCAAATCAAAAAAGCCAACTTGAAATTGACTCAGTCGCAGTAGCCCCAGAGTCTAAGCCAAGCGCAGTGAATCATCAGGAGGTTCAGAAATTAAAGTCAAAGGGTCAGAGAAAATTAAAACTGATTATTCCGCAACCCTGATGATTCAGCGAGTTGTCTGGATTGTGTTTTTTGGCTTGGTTGCTCGTGCAGCTCAGGCAAATCCTTTTGATATAGACACATTAATTATTGGCAATGAGACGGTCTATCTAGAAGAACAGCCTGTGAAATCAGGTGATGTGAATTATTGGATAAGTTTTCAAGAGGATTACCGTCAGATTCCTAGGACCATTCGATGGGGTATTCAGGTAGAAGGAGGAGGGATGTTGGTAAAAAATGCTTGGCCCAATTCTAATTTAGGTATCCCGCTATCCCAGTTCAATCCCAATAAATCGCATTGGAGGTTTTCTCCTTCATTAGGAGTATTGGGGTTTGCCATGCTAAATGAGACATTGGGTTTTGGCATTGGATACAAACAAAAAAAGTGGAGTCGATCCTTGGAAGTAGCTACTCAAACTCCAGCTGCTGATACAAAGCCTTTTGGTTACCTTTATAATGAATCAGGATTTTATCAGATTGAAATTGTTGATGTTGATTCTACTGGTTTTTATGAGTTGGATACTGCAATGGTCTCAACTCAAATGGGAACTCAGCAAGTTTTAGTTAATCAAATTCCTTTTTATTTGGTTTATGCTTATGTGCCTCCTAGATCCCTTTGGTCCTATCAAGGTATGTTAGGCGGAGTATATTCAGCGCACAGAATTTCAGGTTGTAAGAGCTCATTTCTTAACGCTGAAAGGAGTGAATTATCGGGATATGGTTGGTCCTCTAGAAGTGTATACTCATGGACAATGTTTGCAAGGGCTACAGTTAGCAGATACATACGAGGAAATTGCAGGACTTTTATGGCCATTTCTTCAGGCTGGCCCTTTCAAATTATTAATACGGAAATGGGAAAGGCCAGGCTGAATAGCTTGGATTTAACATTTGGAATTTCGTTGGAGTATTAAAACGTCCTACATTCGTGACAAACCTATGCAGTGATGCGAAATTTGATTGCTTTTTTTATCAGTATTTCTCTTCCTTTTGTGTCACAAGCGCAAGTGGTTAGTTTTGATTTCGAGCATTACACTAGTATTCCCAATGGATTGGGGCAGTGGTACCAAGTTCCCAATGTCGTGAATCCTTCTTTAAATGGACAAGCGAATCCCGATTATTTTCATGCGTTAGGTTCTGCATCATGTGACTTACCTGAAACTCCTTTTGCCATTGTCCCTGCTTATTCAGGTCAAGCGATGATGGGTTTAGCTATAGCATCAACAAAAGGAAATAATACGAGGGAGTATCTTTCATTGCAATTGCCTGAGCCATTGTTAATAGGCGCAAAGTATAAGATGTCATTACCCTGGACAATGGGGGTAACGACACCAGTTTCCATTGCAGGACTTACAGTTTCAGATTTAGGGGTGCTGCTTACAGTTGATGCTCCTGTGCAGTTTGGTGTTGCTCCAATTATGTCAACTCCTCAATTTGTTTTCCGTCAGGAATTTTATTCAACCAATTGGAAAGTAGCAACGATTGAGTTTGTTGCACAAGAGGCATCTCGGTACATAACCATAGGTCTTTTTGGTTCAGATGAGAACAAGGGAATCAATAACAGAGGGACTTCAAATTCTTCTTTGTCCTATTATTTTTTCGATGAAATTAATTTAGAGAAGATTGCCGACTCTGTAGATTATGAAAATCCGATATTATTTTCAGGCATGGTTGAGGCCGTAGATCCGGTTAAGGCAGATTTGATTTTTGTACCCAATTCTTTTACTCCAAATGGAGATGGTACAAATGATTCTTTTCTAGCACTTGATCGCGATGTAGAAGGATGGGATTTGAAAATTTTTAATCGATGGGGTCAATTGGTTTTTGAATCTCATTCATCTATGCAAGGATGGGAAGCCAAAGAGATAGATAAATTGGTGGATAGGGAGTCTTTTTTCTGGACTTTGGAATTTGTTAGCACCACCAATGAAAAGGTTACCCAGCAAGGGAATGTTTATCTGATTCGTTAATCAAGTCTGATTAACTTCGCAATGTGAAATTGTGGTATAAAAAATCGCTTCAAGAAGTATATGCTTCTAACGCCAATGTGGGAGACGCATTGGAGAATCAAAAATCGAAAATAGATTCACGTATTGATTTTCCAGCGGAACGTCGTTCTGTTTTGGTTGAAGTTTTAAGAGATCAATACCAAAATATTGCAACTACTGAGGTTGTACGTCAGAATATTGATAAACTTCTATCACCCAATAGTTTTACGATTACAACAGGTCAACAAATTGTAGTGGGATTAGGTCCGTGGATGATTTTGTATAAAATTGCATCAACTCTTGTATTGGTTAAACGATACAAAGCGGACTTTCCAAATCTTGAGTTTGTACCTGTTTTTTGGATGGCAACGGAAGACCATGATTGGCAAGAAATAGCACAAATTCAAAGCGGTCACAAAAAGTTAAGTTGGCACACAAGCCAAACAGGAGCTGTCGGGAGGATGCATTGTGATGAAGTATTTGAGGCGTTAAAGAAATGGAATGTGGATTTTCCGGCGGATACCATCGCAGACAAGTGGTTGTCCATTTATGCCGAGTCATCAACGTTATCCAAGGCGACAAGAAAATTAGTGGATGCCTATTTTGGTGAATTTGGATTGGTGGTTTTAGATCCGGATGATTATCGATTAAAGACGCTGGCCTTGCCAATTTTTAAAGAAGATGCGGAGAATCAGCTGTTGTATAATGTGGCAACTGGATTGAATGTGCAGACAGGTGAAATCGAAATAAAAAAGTGCAATTTATTTTCATTGGCTAATAGTCAACGTTTGCGATTGAACCCAACTGAATATGCCGATTTAGCTCAACGTTCTCCGGGAGAATTAAGTCCGAATGTGGCTTTGCGAATATTATATCAGGAATATGTTTTGCCCAATATTGTGTACGTTGGAGGTCCATCTGAGCAGCGTTATTGGAGGCAAGTAATGGCCTGTATGAAAGAGTTGAAAATTCCTCATGCAGGCTTTTTACTCAGAGAAAGAGGGTTATTTATACCTGAAAAGATGTTATCTAAGTGGTTGGAAAAAGGTCTTTCAATCGATCAATGGAATTGGTCAGAAAAGCAATTGAAAGATCATTTCCTTACACATTGGGGGCCATTGCCAATGCAAGATTTGTCCGCTAAAATTAAGGATTTGTATCAAAATGAAATGGCAGATATTCGTTCAGAAGATCCTACCCTTGTTGCTACATGGGAAGGGGAGCTGAAAAAAGCATTGTCTGGAATTGAACAAATGAAAGGTAAGATAGAAAGGGCGAGGAAAAGGAAGGATGCAGAGACTATGCAGTGGGTGGAGAAGTGGATTGAATACACCTGGCCAGGTAATGCGTTACAAGAGCGGAAAAATTACTGGCTGATTGCTGATAACAAAAAAGCCATTCCCCTGAAGGAATGGCTTGAGACGGTTGATCCAATCGATCCAACTTTTAAAATCTGGACTTATTGATTAAAGACTAGCAGGATCGTTTTCAATTCCGAATTGAAACCCTAGTCTTTTTCCTGTTGCACCGGAAATACCGTGATTCAATGTGGCGACATCAAATACAGTGAGCTGCTGTATTGCCTCATATGGAGGAATGAACATGTCAAAGTTGAGGGTATATAAAATGCTGCTATCTACCACCGACTGAAGTGCAGCTTTGTCTAATTGGGAGTTAATCATATCCTGAAATAAAAATCCCAATTGCTTTTTTCCTTCAATCATGAAATGGCGATCTTTATTGATAAATATTCGTCCTATCAAATAGCCCAAGTCCTGCTCGCGGTTGTATTTAAAAGAATCAGATAAGAAATTGTAGATGTTGATTACACCCACGTAACTGTTCTTGGGGTCATTGGCAAAATAACCACTTTTCCAAAGGGGGTGATTGGGTTCGAATTGAAATACATTGGTGTGCATTTGAAACACCAAAATGTCTCCCGCAACTTTGATTTCTGCTTGAAGATCACCTTTGTTTTTGTAATAAAACTCAACACGTTTGTCAGATTGACCAAAATCCGTTTTAACTCGGTCAATGGTTTCCTCTAAAACTGCTTTTAGTTCTTTAAAAACATCGATGGTTAAGTGATATACATCTTGTTTTAAAATGCTTTTTTCGCGAAGCAAAAAAGATATTCCTTCTTGTGGAGTCATTTATTAATAGGCTTTAGCAAACAAAACTCTTCCAGTACTTGGTTTCCCTGTAACCATGCATACACCGTCTTCCAATTTCTGATCCAAAGGGATACATCGAATTGTAGCCTTGGTTTCATTTTTTACGCGTTCTTCTGTCTCTCCTGTTCCATCCCAATGAGCTGATATGAATCCGCCTTTGGTTTCCAAAACTTCCTTGAATTCCTCGTATGAATTGACTTCCGTGATGTGTTCATTTCTGAATTTCTTGGATTCTGCCAGCATCGTTTCTTGAATTTCATTCAAAAGATTGTGGATGTTTTGAGCTGCTCCTTCTATGGCAATAGAAGATTTTTCTCCGTTGTCACGTCGTGCAACTTCCAAAGTTCCATTTTCCAAATCTCTTTGACCAACGGCAATTCGAACGGGAACTCCTTTCAATTCGTATTCCGCAAATTTCCAACCGCTGCGCTTGGTATCGTCATCGTCAAATTTGACCGTATAGCCTAAAGCTTTTAATTCGTCCATCATGGGCTTTACCTTTTGGTATATGCCATCAATTTGCTCAACGCCTTTGTATATAGGAACGATGACTACATGAATTGGAGCTAATTTGGGAGGAAGTCTTAATCCTTTGTCGTCACTGTGCGTCATAATTAATGCGCCCATCAAACGTGTAGAGACACCCCATGATGTTGCCCAAACATACTCTTGTTGACCTTCCTTGGTTGCAAATTTCACATCAAATGCCTTGGCAAAATTTTGACCCAAGAAGTGAGAGGTTCCAGCTTGCAAAGCTTTTCCATCTTGCATCAAAGCTTCGATGCACAAGGTATCTAGTGCACCAGCAAATCTTTCATTAGCAGATTTCTTTCCTTTGATCACTGGCATAGCCATCCAATTCTCAGCAAAGTCTGCGTATACGTCCAACATTTTTTCAGTTTCAGCAATGGCTTCTTGCGCTGTGGAGTGCGCTGTATGTCCTTCTTGCCATAAAAATTCTGCGGTTCGCAAGAACAAACGAGTTCTCATTTCCCAACGAACAACATTGGCCCATTGGTTAATCAAAATAGGAAGATCGCGGTAGCTTTGAATCCAGCCTTTGTAGGTGTTCCAAATGATTGTTTCGCTGGTAGGGCGAACAATCAATTCCTCCTCGAGTTTAGCATCTGGATCAACTACAACCTCTCCGTTTTCCGTTTTCAATCTGTAGTGCGTTACTACTGCGCATTCTTTGGCAAATCCCTCAACATGTGAAGCTTCTTTGCTCAAATAAGATTTGGGAATGAATAGTGGGAAGTAGGCATTCTGATGCCCTGTTTCTTTGAACATTTTATCCAAAGCGTCTTTCATTTTTTCCCATATCGCATAGCCATATGGTTTGATGACCATGCAGCCCTTGACGTCGCTGTGTTGCGCCAAATCTGCCATCACAACCAATTCATTGTACCATTTTGAATAATCTACTTCTCTTGAGGTTAATTTCTCTGCCATTTTATTGTAATTGTGCCTCAAAAATAGGGCATAAATCTAGACGGAATTCATTTGACGAATCTTAACGGAAAATACTGATGCTTTTGTAATCTGTCTTTGCCGCTAACACTTATCTTTGTTAGAAACAAGTTGTTTATGAAGAAGGAATTGATGCAAAACGGAATAGGTATTTTCTTCCTGCTGCTATTGTTGTCTTCCTGTACAATAATGGAGCCTTTGTCTGATGCGTATGAAATTGATGAAGCGTATTGGCAACCTGGGGAGACTTTTGGTCGTCCTGAGCCTATCGCGGGCAGCCGACTTGCGCAGCCCAACGCCACTGATGAAGACTTCTATTCAGAAGATGCAGCACGCCGCAACTCCTATGCGCCTTCATATTTAGACTCTACGCAGTCCAATCAAACCGATGGAATGGTCCCCGTTTGGGATCCTGTCATGGGTTGGCGCATGGTATATGATCCCAATTCGGTGTCTTCCAATTCATGGGGTAACAATACCTACAACTCACCTTGGTCTTCTCCTTTCTACAACGGTGGAATGAGTTCTTCTATGGGATTTGGTGGGTACGGTGGATCCAACTGGATGTTGGGCTTAGGCATGCAAACCATGCCCTATTGGGGAAATGGTATGTACAACAGCTATTATCCTTATTCCACATACTCTCCATATTCTATGTATTCACCTTATTCCAACTACGGAAGTTATATGCCATACTATGGCGGATACAATCCATATGGTTGGAACAATGGCGGATTTTATAATCCATATTACTGGAATGGAAACTCAGGTAACACCAATACAAGTCAAGATCAAGTAACAAGTGTTGCCCGTCCTTCAACGGGAACCGTTGGGGTAGGAAACTCTGGTGGTGTGATTCATCGCAGACCTAAGTCTTTGGGTGCGAATAGCGTCAATCCGAGAAGAAAGCAAACGATTTCAGAAGTGTTTTCTAACGCAACAAGCACCCCAAATTCAAATTCGTCAGGTAGTCGAATCAGAAATACCAATTCTGATGTGTCCAAACCTTCACGTCCCAATGTGAGTAACAATCAGACTGAGCGACCCGCAAGTAAACCTCAGGTTAGACAGGAGCAAAGTAAACCGACACCTTCTATTTCTAGAGGCAGCGAAACAAGGCCATCAACTCCCTCCCGCTCTTCAGGGTCGAGCAGCCCTGCGCCAAGTCGTTCTTCTGGTGGTAGTTCACCCAAAACTAGCGGCCGACGTCCATGAGAATAGTATTTCTAATTACAGCGATTATTATTGTTTTAAGTTCGCAAAGTCAAAATCAAATGGATGTATTTAGGTACTCTGATTTTGGGTCCTCAGGTTCTATCCGTGCGATGGGTATGGCAGGTGCGTATGGGGCCGTAGGAGCTGATCCTTCCGCGGTCTATCTCAATCCAGCAGGAATTGGGGTGTATCGTTCAGGTGTGATAGATATGGGAGCCAAATTGATTACGGGATTTCAAACTTCCAATTGGAATCAACAAAGCATGACCACAGGAAATGTGAATTTGCCTATTGATCATATCACGTATGTCAGAAATAGAGTGATACCTTCAGGAAAATGGAAGTATTGGAATACGGCGCTTACTTACGGGGTGAAGCAACTTTACAATAGAAGTGTGATAACGTCTTTTCAAACTTCCAATATTTCATTGTTAGATCAATTTGCTTCTTATGCCAATGGAGTAAATTACAATGATGTGACTTCTTTTTTTCCATTCACGGCAAGCTTGGCTTGGAATACCTACGGTATCGATACTGTTCCTGGGACTGTAGACCAATACTGGGCCAACTACACTGGTGGAGACAACAAGATCAAAAAGAATGTGGACGAGACGGGTAAAACTTGGGAAGGCAATTACTCCATAGCGGCCAATTATGACAACCAACTTTATGTAGGTGCCAATATCGGAATTCAAGGAGTGACTTACGGTTATGAATTGAAACATGAAGAAGAATACCTAAGTGAACTAGATACCTTAAGGTTATTTGAGTATACGCAGTCACTAACTGCAACGGGTACTGCTTTGACATTTCGAATGGGGGCGATATATCAACCCGAATGGGCGCCATGGTGGAAGATGGGTGCCTCATGGACTGCGCCTCGAAGAATTCGTTTTTCGGATGAATTCAGTTCTGAATTGCGAACAGATTTTCTCAATTCATCACTGAGCGCCTCATCGCCAATCAATAGCATTGAATATGCCATTACAACTCCAGCACTTGTGCAATTGAGTAGCGCTGTCAATATTGGGCCGCGAGTGATGTGGACACTGGATTGGAACAGAATGAAATTGAATCAAGCTTCCATTGAGTCCGTGGGTGATTTTAATTATCCCTATACGGAGGAAAATAGAGCAATTTCAAAATTTGGTCAATCCAGTCATCGCATCCAATCGGGAGTGGAGTTGCGTTTGCCCCATCAATGGTTGATACGCGGTGGAATGGGCATTCAAACACCAATGCATCAGGATGCACAAAACAAGTGGTGGATTTCTTCTGGAATTGGCTACCGCACAGAAAACTTCTTTGCTGAATCAGGTTTGATGTGGAATCAATCTGCGCAAATGGAAGGGGTGTTTGATTTCGTTGATGCAAGTCAAGTTACCCAGTCTCAAATTCTTTTGGGCTTTTCGATTGGATGGCGAATTTCAGATCCGGTGGATGACAAGGATGAGTATGCGGACCCAACTCCAAGATATACACCTCCGACTCCCGTTGATCCTTTCTAATCAAAGTTACTCAGAGCAGATGACCCTTGATATTTTTTTTGGCTTCTAAATAAGAAGCATTGTGCGCATTGGCTGAGATGACCAATGGAATTCTTTGGCTTACTGTTATTCCATGATTCTCAAGGAATGCCATTTTTTCAGGATTGTTGGTTATGAGATTAACCTCGTTCCATCCCAAATGCGCCAGCATTTCTAGGGCGATATTGAAATTTCTTTCATCCTGTCCATGACCCAATATTTCATTGGCTTTGAACGTATCGTGACCTTGTTCTTGCAAGGCGTAAGCTTTGATTTTTTCTGTGAGACCGATACCACGGCCTTCTTGGCGCAGATACAAAAGGGCACCGCCATTTTCTTGGATGAGTTTCAATGAAGCGTGCAACTGGTCGCCGCAATCACAGCGCAATGAAGCAAAAACATCTCCAGTCAAACATTCTGAGTGTATACGAATGGTGGGAACTTCGGCTTTTTTTTCGCTAACCAAAACAACGTGAGGATGAAATAAATCGCCTTCCGAAAACGTCAGAATTCGAAAGTCACCAAACGCTGTGGGCAAGAAAGATTCAGCTGTGTTCGCCATGGGGCGGCAAAGATAGGCTGAATTTTAGCGAATGCGAATATTGTTTTGCTCTTTCACAAAGACCACCACGAGCGCAGCGCACAGCATGAATATACCACCCAATACGATCGCGTATATCGCATGACCTTCAAACAAATACTTCACCATAGGCCCGCCAAATACGCCGTTCACGATTTGAGGAAGCGTAATGAAGAAGTTGAAGATACCCATGTAGACACCCATCTTTCCTGAAGGAATGGATCCCGCAAGAATGGCGTACGGCATGGCCAATATCGACGCCCAAGCCATCCCAATTCCGATCATGGGGATGATCATCAAATTGGCATCATGAATAAAAAAGATGCTGATCAAACCAATACCACCTGCGGCTAATGATATAGCGTGCGTTCCTTTTCTTCCCAATTTGGAAGCGATAGTGGGCAACAGCAAAGCGTATATGGCACTAACGCCATTGTAAATACCAAACAAAATCCCTACCCAATCACCAGCGTCTTTGGCACGCTGAATAGCATCAGCGCCTATGGGGTGTCCATCTGCATCAACAGGGATTTGAAACACGTGCTCAACCAAAGCAGGTGTGGTAAATACCCACATTGTGAACAAAGCAAACCAAGTAAAGAATTGCACCAATCCCAACTGGCGCATGGTAGCGGGCATATTGACAAAGTCTTTCACGATTTGTCCAAATCCCAATTTTTCTTCTTCCATCTTACCGTGAATCGCTTCATATTCTTGAGGCGGATATTCACGGGTTTTCCAAATGGTGATGAGGATGGTTGTGATAAAGACCAATGCTCCGATATAGAAGGAATAGATGACATTGTCGCCAATTCCACCATTTACTCCTTCATTAGAAACCCCAAACCAATTGGTCAACATCCAAGGCAACCAAGATCCAACCACAGCTCCGATACCAATCAAAAAGGTCTGAATGGTGAATCCGTAAGTGCGTTGGTGGTCGGGTAGGTTATCAGCAACCAAGGCTCGGAAAGGTTCCATCGCGACGTTGATACTAGCATCCATCAGCATCAGAACCCCGGCGCCAATCAACAAAGCCGACTTGGCGGTGAACCAAGCTCCACTGTTGGGAAGTGCAATCAATGCGATACAGCAGATCAAAGTACCTGCAAGGAAATAGGGTTTGCGTCGACCCAATCGATTCCAAGTGCGGTCGCTGTAATAGCCAATAATCGGCTGAACAATCATCCCGGTTAATGGTGCAACGAGCCAGAACCATGAAAGCTCATGTACGTCTGCGCCATACTCTTGAAGGATACGCGAGGCGTTTCCATTCTGCAATGCAAATCCCATTTGAATACCCAAGAATCCGAAACTCATGTTCCAAATATCCCAGAAGCCCAATTTTTTCATTTCCATGAGCGCAAGATAAGGAAAGTGTATTTTGTACACAACACCTCATCCCTTCATCTCCTCATCTCCTCATCTCCTCATCTCTTCTTGCCCTTCAAACATTGTTCAAATCTTTCAACTCGGGTAAGAATGAAATGCTTTAATTTCGCAATCTAATGAATCGCATTAGTCAATCTGCTGTTTTAGTTCTTGCTGACGGCACTGTATTTCAAGGAAAATCTTGTGGAAACGTTGGAGTAACAACGGGAGAAATCGCTTTCAATACCGCTATGACGGGATATCAAGAAGTGTTTACAGATCCTTCTTATTTCGGTCAAGTCTTGGTGATGGCGACAGCCCACATTGGCAACTACGGTGTGCACAAGGATGAAATCGAAAGTGAGACATGTAAAGTTTCTGGGGTAATCATCAAAAAGTTCTCAGACGTCGCGAGTCGCATTGGGCCAATTGGAACCTTGCAAGACTATTTGGTTCGCGATGGAGTAGTTGGAATTTCCGATATCGACACCCGCGCTTTGGTTCGACACATTCGCAAAGTGGGTGCGATGAACTGCATCATCAGTTCCGACGAATCCAAGAGCATCGATGATTTGAAAGCCCAATTGGCACAAGTTCCATCGATGGATGGATTGTCATTGTCTCAAGAGGTTTGTTGCAAGGAGCCTTTCTTTGAAGGTGATGAGAGTAGCGATATTCGTGTGGCTGTAATCGACTTTGGTATCAAGAAAAATATAGTACGTTGTTTGACTGAACGCGGAGCTTACTGCAAAGTATTTCCGATGCACACCACTGCAGAAGATGTGTTGTCTTGGAAGCCAACCGGCATCATGTACAGCAATGGCCCTGGCGATCCCTCGGCCATGCCTTCGAGTATTCAGTTGGTGAAGGAATTGATTGACTCAGGGGTTCCTGGATTTGGAATTTGTTTGGGACATCAGATCATCGGATTGAGTCAAGGATTGAAAACCGTGAAGATGTTCAATGGACACCGCGGTATCAATCATCCCATCAAGAATTTAAAGACAGGCAAGTCGGAGATTACTAGTCAGAATCACGGTTTTGTGATTTCAAAAGAGTCGATTGCTTCACAAGACAATGTAGTAGTTACCCATGTTCATTTGAATGACGACACCATTGCTGGAATTGAATTAAAGAACAAAAAGGTTTTCAGCGTTCAGTATCATCCAGAGGCCAGCGCCGGTCCCCATGACTCGAGGTATTTGTTTGATCAGTTTATTGAGGAGATGAGGAGATGAGGAGATGAGGAGATGAAGGGATGATGGGATGAGGTGATGAAGTTTTAAGTATTCATTTTCATTCTGCTTCTCATTTTCATTCTTTTTAAATTCTTCATTTCTATCGTGCGGAGGCACAGTCTTATCTTCCAAATGGGCGAATAATTATTCGCCCCGACTGATTTACTGATTCACCAATCACGCTTTATGCATCCTTATGTGTTTCTTGTATCATAGAGCATCTGCTTCTTGTTTTGCACAATGGAACTGCATTATTCTGTGCATTATCAAAAGTTGGAATCGCATCAATACTGGTTTGTAAGTGTTGGTAAGCGTAATGTGATCAAGTGCGTGCAATTTTCAATTTTGGATGCTCATTCGAATGTGTATAATTTGTCTTTAATGGATATGGATGTTGATTCTAATAGGTTGTCCGATAATACTATTACGGATAATGGGGATACCATTCGCATTCTGAAAACAGTGGCCTTTTGTGTGCAAGAATTTTTGAATAGAGAAGAAAATGCAAAGGTTTATTTTGTTGGAAATTCTCCCGCGAGAAATAGGCTTTATCGGATGTATATTTACAATTATCAATATTTGTGGGATGAGCTTTTACTTTGTGAGTGCGAAAAAAAAAGTGAATTGGAATTTGGTTTTTACTTCTCTAAAAAATAACTTTGTGATATGAAATCAAAGACGGTAATTAAAGCATCATACACAGCAAAAGAGTGGGATGAAATAATTAACTCTTGCGTTTCTATTCAAGATACAAAGTACGAAAAAGCGCTGAAGGACTCAGAAGCAATTGTTCGGAAGTTTCATGAAATTGAAAACGCAAAGCGCCATTAGAATTATTTGCGCCGATTTGTAGTTCCTAGTGCATTCACCGATTTACAATTAGGGCGAATAATTATTCGCCCCGACTGATTTACTGATTCACCGATTCACAAAACGAGCGAATAATTATTCACTCTACTTATTCTCTCATCACCTCATCCCCTCATCCCTTCCTCCCTTTTTCCTATCTTAGCCTCATGAACGGCGTACAACTACATTTTCTTTTCAATCACGTGCCGATGTTTCTGGCATTGTTTGCATTGATCCTTTGGGTGGTGAATTTTTTCAAGCCCACCGCAATTATTAAATCCCTAGCCATGATCATCATGGTGGTGATGGGTCTGATGAGCATGGCGGCAATGGCCACCGGCGAAGAAGCGGAAGAAATCATGGAAGAGTGGGGCATGAATCATGGTGCAATTCATGAACATGAAGAGTTGGCCGAAGTTGCTCACTTTTGCGCACTTGGGATGGCGGTATTAACGATTGTGGTTTTTTTCATCGAAAGAAAAAAACAAACTGAAATCAAAGCTTTCTCTTTTATCTCCTTGGTTGGATTGCTCTGCGTGTTGATGACCATGTCCATTGCTGCCCATGAAGGTGGAAGGTTGAGTCATCCTGAGTTGTATCAAACACCACCTGCTGGATTAAACCCCGAGCAAGAAGAGGAGCATGAGTCTCACGAACACTAATTCTGAACATCCCGCCTTTCAGGGTATTCAAGCGGTTAAAAAAGGAATCGCGCTGAATTTCCTATTGGCGATTGTTAAGGCACTTTCTGGAATTTTTGGTCACAGCTACGCCCTCATCGCGGATGCGATTGAGAGTGGTAGTGATGTCCTTTCCTCCATACTGGTTTGGATTGGTTTGCGCACTGCCGCCAAGCCACCAGATGAAGATCATCCCTATGGACATGGCAAGGCCGAACCGATGGCTGCTGGTGTGGTCAGTTTGATGCTGTTTGGAGCTGCTTTCTTGATTTTTTATCAATCACTTCATTTGATCAATACACCGCACCCATCACCGGAGTGGTGGACGCTGTTGGTGTTAGCGGCGATTATTGGCGGAAAAGAATTGACCTTCCGCATGGTTCAGAAAACGGGAGACGATATCCAAAGTCAAGCAGTGAAAGCCGAGGCGCAACATCATCGCGCTGATGCACTTTCATCCATTGCGGCTTTTGTTGGAATTGTAATTGCCTTGATTGGCGGTCCAGGTTTTGAAACTGCCGATGATTGGGCTGCCATGGTGGCGGCAGTTTTTATCGCGTGGAATGGCGGGAAAATATTTGTGGCTTCCTTCTCGGAATTGATGGACCAAGCGTTGCCCAAAGAAAATGTCGATCAAGTGGTGGACATCGCGAAGCAAATTCACGGCGTTCAAAAAGTGGAATCTTGTTTCGTGAGAAAAACTGGTTTCGAATGGTTTGTCGATATCACCATTCAGGTGAATGGACAGCTCTCGGTGGAAGAGGGGCATGCCATTGCGCACGAAGTGAATGATGCGATCAAAGCGCAAATCAGCCAAGTTTATGCCGTCCATACCCATGTCGAACCATTCCATTTTTGATTGTTGATAAATGAGAATTCGACCCACAAGTTTATGGTCTGCTCACCTTATATTTGCCTTTATTAGAAAACAACTATTATGAATATTGTCGTTAACAGCTCGCTTTTACACAAATCGCTTCAATTGTTAGGGGGCGTATTAAACAGCAGCAACTCTTTGCCGATTTTAGATAATTTCCTGTTTGAAATTCGACCAAAGGAATTGGTAGTCAGCGCTTCAGATTTAGAGACCGCTATTACCGTTCGCTTGGAGAACATCGAGACCAAAGGCGAAGGTGTATTGTGTGTACCAGCGAAATTGTTGATGGATATTTTGAAATCGATTCCCGAGCATCCGCTGACTTTTACCATAGATTCTAAAACATATGGTATTGAAATCGCTTCTGAATTTGGTAAGTACAAATTGACTGGAGTGAATGGCGATGACTTTCCTAAGGCTCCAGCGATGGATAGCGACAAGTCATTCAAGATTCCTGGGGATGTGATGTCACGTGCGATCAACAAAACTTTGTTTGCTGCAGGTAACGATGATATGCGTCCTGTAATGAGTGGTGTTTATTTTGAAATCAACGAAAGCGAAACACGTTTCGTTGCTACCGATGCGCACAAATTGGTTCGTTATACACGCACTGAGGCAGGTGGAGATCCTGCTACATTCATTGTTCCTCGTAAGCCTTTGAATTTGATGAAAGGAATTGTAGGCACAGTAAAATCAGATGTTGCTGTTGCATATTCTGACAACAATGCCCAATTCACCTTTGATAATGTTTCGTTGATGTGTCGCTTGATTGAAGGCAAGTATCCCAACTACGAGGCGGTTATTCCCAAGGAGAATCCATTTAAATTGACAATTGATCGCGCGGACTTCTTGCAGTCTATCCGTCGTGTGAGCATCTTTGCCAACAAGACAACGCATCAGGTTCGATTGAAAATGGGAGGAAGTGTACTGCACATTTCAGCTGAAGATTTGGATTACAGCAACGAGGCCAACGAGCAATTGTCTTGCACCTATATCGGAGACGATATGGAGATTGGTTTCAACAGCCGTTTCCTTCAAGAAATGTTGAGCAATTTGGATTGCGACAACGTGACCATTGAGATGAGCGCTCCAAACAGAGCGGGCATCATGCGTCCAGTAGAATTGGTGGACGAGAACGAAGATATTTTGATGTTGGTTATGCCTGTGATGCTGAATAGCTAATGCAAGCAACGCAGACAAGATCAACCCAAGAAACCATACCGCAGACCCATCTGATATACAATTCGGATGGGTCTGTTTATCATTTGGGCATTACCGAAGAGCATGTTGCCGATGATATTTGGATTGTAGGTGATCCCGATCGAGTAGGTACAATCACTGCTTTTTTTGATCAAGTAGATTTTCGCATTCACCGTCGCGAGTTTGTCTTGCACAAGGGAATTTTAAAAGGGAAACCGCTCACCGTGGTTTCATCAGGCATTGGTGTAGACAATATCGAAATTTTGATCTCTGAGTTGGACGCCGCGGTGAACATTGACCCTGAGACCCAGAAGATCAAGCCTGAATTGCGTTCATTGAATTTTTTGCGACTCGGTACATGTGGCACATTGCGCGCAGAGGTTGCTCCGGGCACCATTGTAGCATCCGCTTTTGCTTATGCATATGATGGCGTTCCATACAGCTATGAAATGTCTTTCTCATCGACTGAAGAGTCGTTAATGAACGCACTGAAGATGGGTGGAATGGATAAACCCAATGTGTATGCCGTTGCTGGCTCTTCTCGTTTGGCCGATCGTTACGCCATTTATGATTTGAAAGGAATCACTTATACAGCCAACGGGTTTTATGGTCCCCAGGGGCGCTCAGTTCGCTTGAAGAGCAAGTTCGAAGCATTTGAAGGAGAGAGCAATTTTGAATGGGAAGATTTGGTGATCACCAATGTTGAGATGGAATGTGCAGGATTGTATGCCATGGCCAGTCTTTTGGGTCACCAAGCATTGACCTGTTGTGTGATATTGGCCAATCGAAAAACGCAGGAATTCTCCGCCCATCCTGCAGAAGACGTCGATCGTCTCATTCAAAAAGCCATTGCTGCATTTTGAATAATTCCGTGTGAATAATAAAAAGAAATACTAAAAAAGCCCTTGGGCATTCCCTGTAGTTTTGAAATACAAAATTACGAGTATGCAGGGTGAAGTAAGTGCATTGATACAATTGATGGAGGATCCAGATGAGGAGATCTTTGCACATGTTAAGCAGGAGTTGTCAAGGATGGGTGATGGATTGATTCCTCAATTGGAGCAATATTGGGAATTGAACCAATATGGTCCATTGTTCCATCAGCGCATCGAAAGCCTCATACAAGAATTGCAGTATCGCGCGATATACAAGAGATTGCGCGAGTGGAAAGAAAGCCATGATCAAGATTTGTTGGAGGCCATGTTGATTTTAAATCGATTTGCACATCCTTCTTTGAGTGAGCATGAGTTGAAACAGCAGGTGATGAAAATTCGTCAAGACATTTGGTTGGAGATGAATGATTTTTTGACAGCTGTAGAAGTAATCAATGTTTTTAATACCATTTTATTCAAGGTACATCAATTTGAAGGAGTGAGTCATGTGAGTCAAGGACACAATACTTTGGCAGATCTGCTCAATACCAAGCGCGGAGAGCCGTTGATTATAGGTGCGCTTTATTCATGGATAGCAGAGTCGTTGGAAGTTCAGTTGCCCGCGATATCGGTTCCAGGTGATTGCATATTGGCATACCAAGAGTTGGATTACAAGGGGGGCGTGGAGAATTTATTTTATGTCCATCCGCATCAAGGTGGTCAAATTGTTTCAAGAGAGGAGATAGAAGGCATGTTGGTTGCGATGCAATATCCATATGACGATCGCTTCTTCAATAACGCAGGTAGACTAGAGTGGGTAGGAAGGATGATCAATACCTTGATCAACGAGGCCATAGCCAATAGTGATGATAAGAAGGTGAGTGAGCTGCGCGCGATGCAGGCGTTGATGTTGGAGTGATTTAGCACGAACTCAATTGGCTCCCTGCCCATATAAAAAGCAGGGTAGAAATGGTCCCTTTGACAATGAAGAAAATGATGGTTGCCCAACCCATTTTTTTGACCCAACTTTTATTTTTTTCGTCCTTTCTCAAAGAAAAGTGATTTTTTTTTCTTGTTGTAAATCCTTTACAATTCAGTAAAGTTAGTTTGTATCGTTCAATTAAACATTGTTGCGATATGAAAAACTTAACAGAAGTCAGAAAGTACATTGATTCCTTTTCACGTCCTGATGGATACAACCATTATGCATGGGATGTAACCAAGCGATTGGCATTGGAGGTATGGGAAAGCTATTTGGAGAATAAGCGTTGCACGCGTTCTTTGAATTATCTGTGCAAGGAGTTTTATCAAATGATTCAAGAGCCCAGCAGTGGGGAATTTATCATACCCAAAAGTCGTTTCAGAATGCCAAATTAATCGGTTGATTTTGCGTTAGAGGACAACCCTTGGGTAGGTATTTTTTTTCGGTTGACCTACCACGGGGGTTGCGCCTAACGAAACAAAAAAAAGGGGTTCGAAACGTCGAACCCCTTTTTTATTTTTCAAATTTCTTTAGAATACGAGACCTACAGAAAAGCCAGATCGAAGGAAATATCCGACGTA
>JACCDK010540718.1_pt1 | contig 48390 bp, 46 predicted proteins | sample 7445871 | NCBI WGS metagenome assembly JACCDK01 (sample SAMN15323436, study PRJNA562643) | freshwater metagenome | isolation source: river surface water | place: USA:Blue River Watershed | collected 2017-08-15 | reverse complement strand
GATTCTGCAAATGCGGCAACAGCCCCGCGCGCCGCGTGGCCTCTGGACCGCGCGTGTTGCCGAGAATCGCGGCCACTTCGGTGTATGTCAGTCGCGCTGCGGAGTGAATCACCGCCGGATAAAACTGGTACGCATGGATGTCGCCCTTGGCAGTAATGACAGCGTCGCACACCATGGTCAGACGATCGACGGCAGGATTCAGTGAACACAGACCGTTGGACAGCTTTTCCGGCAGCATGGGAATCACGCGACGCGGGAAATACACCGAGGTACTTCGCTCGAGCGCATCGACGTCCAGTGCATCATTGGGCTTGACGTAATGACTGACATCGGCAATCGCAACGATCAGTCGGAAACCATGACCTCGACCGATTTTGACAGGCTCGCAATAGACCGCATCGTCAAAATCACGCGCATCCTCGCCATCGATGGTCACCAGCGGTATATCACGCAGATCAACACGATTTTCCAGATCGACCGGCCGAACTTCCATCGGCAGTTTTAAAGCAAGCGCTTTGGCTGCCTCGGAAAACTCATGCGGCACACCATACTTGCGTACGGCGATTTCGATTTCCATGCCGGGATCATCAATATCGCCCAGCACCTCGGCAATGATGCCAACCGGCTGCGCGTAGCGTGACGGTTGCTCGGTCAGTTCCACGCTAACCACCTGCCCCGCGCGTGCTTTGCCCGGCGCGGCGGCCAGCAGAATGTCATGACTGATACGCTTGTCCTCGGGCACCACCAGCCAGACGCCATTTTCATTGACCAGCCGCCCAATCACATGGGTATTGGCGCGCGCGATGACTTCGACAATGGTTCCTTCGGGTCGACCACGGCGATCCAGGCCGGTGACACGCACCTGCACACGATCGCCGTGCAAGACCTTCTGCATTTCCTTTTCAGGAAGAAAAATATCCTCGCCATCGTCCGGGATCAAGAAGCCATAACCATCCCGATGTGCAGACACCCTGCCCTCGATGAAACTGGCTGTATTGGCGAGCTGGATGCGACCTTTGCGGTCAGGCTTGATTTGACCATCGCGCTCCATGGCGGCTAATCGACGCGTGAGGCCGTCAAGTTCGACGTCCTTCACAGAAAGCGCCTTGGCGATCGAGGCAAGTGTCTGCGGGTCTGCGGATGTGCGCAGAATGCCCAGGATTTCTTCCCGGCTGGGGATGCTGTACGGGGGCTGGCTCAAAAGATGTGTGTCTCGATCGGAAGGGAAAACACGGATAGTGTAACGGACGAGCGAGACCTGTGCTCAAAAAGACCCCGACTCTAGAGGAAAAGCAGGCTTTCCTTCATTGACGCAGGAGATTATTCCGCTATAATCTCGCCTTCTTTAGGCCCACGTGGCGGAATTGGTAGACGCGCATGGTTCAGGTCCATGTGCCGCAAGGTGTGGGGGTTCGAGTCCCTCCGTGGGCACCAGATACAAAAGGGAGTTTGCGCGAGCAAGCTCCCTTTTTTCTTTTCGCCCACGAGCAAAGCACCTGCGTGCTTTGCGCGAGGGACTCGAAAGGACGCGCTTGCAAGCGCGGCCGGGGTCGCGGTACGTGACAGAGTTCCCGTGGGCACCAGATACAAAAGGGAGTTTGCGCGAGCAAGCTCCCTTTTTTCTTTTCGCCCATGAGCAAAGCACCTGCGAGCTTTGCACGAGGGACTCGAAAGGACGCGCTTGCAAGCGCGGCCGGGGTCGCGGTACGTGAGCGAGTTCCCGTGGGCACCAGATACAAAAGGGAGTTTGCGCAAGCAAGCTCCCTTTTTTCTTTTCGCCCATGAGCAAAGCACCTGCGTGCTTTGCGCGAGAACTTACCTAAAGTTCAGCCTCGGTCATGGACATTGATTCGGGCGCTTGAAGTCGTTTTTCTCCCAGATCGAGTCGACATAGCGGACAAATTCACACAGGGCACTGGGGCCTGCCTTGCGAGCACTGTCGTAAAGAGGAGCCAAGTAAGATTTCAACTTCTCGGTATCGCTAGTTTCTGCCTGAATCCTCGCAGATAAAACAGCCCTCTCTAATCGACTTTCACAAATTGCATCTAGCCGCTGCAATTCTGGATTTAAAGATTTAAAGCCAGGACGCTGTTTCCAACCCATGTGCTGTTTGATCGTATCGCAAGCCGCGAGCATTTGTACGCCCGAGGAATTTTGATCATTTATGATACCCGTTGCTTGGCCCAGCTGCATTTCGACTACAGCTTCCGACAGATTTTCGGACACCGTTGATGAAGTAGGCTGACTTGATACTTTCTTACTGCCCGTATTTGCCATGACGGTATCGAGCGGAACTATCTCTGCATTAACTGGCGCAAGAGAATCTGCGAGGGCAATCAAAAGTTGCTCAGCAGAGTGCTTGGATGACGCCTTAAAATCCGCCTCGGCACCTCTTAAATACAAGCTGGCAATACCACCGCCGACTTTGCCACCTTCTTTGTAGGCTATCGGTATATCGATCCAAATACCCAAGGTCTTTAAGCTCCGACCGCCCCCGAATTGTCTTCCGTCTCCGTTTGCGACGATGCGCCAGTAAGCGTACTCTATCCGGCTAGGTAACATTCTCGTCTGAACCTTCAATTCACCTGGCACTAGGCTCCAGCCACTCGGAAAGGCAGACTCAGATACGCTTCCGGCGATCTGGGCAGCAGAGAGTGAATAACCTGCGGGGAAATCTTTCCAAGTGGCATAGATTATCGGCCCCTTCGGTCCAAACATAGTGGCAAACAAAGCCTTCTGCTTTACCGATTCACTTGCCAGAATCTCATTAGCTTTTTCTTCTGCTTCAGTTCCTGCGCGCCAGCCAGCGGGGGCTAGAGTGGTAAAACCCAACACGCCAACTTTGCCAGAAATTCTCTCTCCACCTGCCTGGGAAAAGGATGATTGAATCAACGACAAATTTAACAAAGCGAAGGAAAGTAATGCAAAAAGTGCTTTTTTCATAATTTTCAAAGTTACGATTCTATTGCCCGACCAAAAAACTCCGGGTACGTTGTCTGAAGTTCAGAACATTATCATGCTGGAAATAAAAAAACTCTCTCTCTCGAGATTTTTGTTCAGAAATGAGATCTAATCCGTGCAGAATTACCGCCCCAAGATAATTAAAATACAAAGAGAAATCAGCTTCGGTTGCACCAGCACATAACCTGCTATACCGCTGCTGCAGGGCAAGTGGGTTTGTTTCAAGATCAATCAACTGTTCGAGATATTGGGGGATACCCTCCACAAAATACCAGTACGCCTCTTGATCGGCCGTATTAAATAAACCACCTCTTTGATTTTCATAGTCAAGCATTTGAAGCAGTATCGATTTGATATGCAAAATCCTTTTGCTATCAACAGCTAAATTATCATTGGCAAACAACTTCCCGGCTAGACAAAATTCCTGTTGAACGGAGTATCTGAAATTGGCATTGTGAAGCGCCAAGTGTTCGATGTAAGCCCTACTTGATTGATGTCCATCAGGAGATGCTGGCTCGAGATGCGCAATCGTACTCTGACCAAAAAAGTGGGCGCCTTCATGTACGATGATTTTACGAACCTCTTGCAAATTCTCCGTCGAGGCATCTTGCACTTGGACGACTAGGATTTTCCCAATTTTTTTTGACAATTGCTCTAATTCACTGGCGTATCTCCGATGTGCGACATTTGGATAGACAAAAAGATATTTGCCTGACCCCGCCATAAGGTCGACTTTTTTTGGAAGATCGACGAATACATACTCGACCCCAGACTTGCGACTTCTTATTACACAAGATGATGAATTTGAACGGTCCGAAAACAAGCCAAGGTAAGCGCTTTTAGCCTCTCGGGAATACTTGCCAACCAAAACAAGTTGACTACCCACTTTCAACAAGATTTGACCGGTATCCTCAAGGTCGAATCCCTCGCGCCACTTTCCGCGATTCAAAGCATCTTGCAAAGCATTGGCCAGCTTCGAAAAGTTTGAATTCGGAGATTCCCGACATTCGCCCCCCTCTAAATTCTTGAGATTTTCTCGCGGTGTCCCGCAGCCAGCAAGTATTACAGTAAATATCGCGAAAATAAAAAAACCGGCATGTCTTCCATGCCGGTTTTTTTTCACTAATGACTCAATTTCAGCAAGCACTGGCTGCACTTCTCAATGAACTCTTCCGGATAACATAGGGTATCAAGCCGATGTATTTCCAGATATCTGCACTTCACAACCGAGGCTTACCCCGAGAGAACGAACTCACCAAGCCACTAGCTAAGTATTACTTAGTTTTGTAAAGCCAGTTCGCAGAATTTTGCGGAGTAACAACCACATAAACGTCACGCTCTTCAGGCCGGGTTACTACTTGCTTTTCGCGTACGATGTATGCTGTCTTCGGAGCTTCTGGCCGCTCGCGAACGCTGTACACATCGCGATCAAAAAAGTCTTTGCTAATAGGGTAGTAAACCTTGCTGCGCTCAACTAACACCTTATTATTCAGGTCAAACCGTGACTCATCAATCGGCTGCAGCTGGGTCAGCGGAGGGCCTTCAGCGAATGCAAGGGAACTAAATAGTGCAAAAAAAATAACCGCAACTGCTTGGTTTTTTTGGATTTTCATCGTGGCTCCGATATAAATAATGTCACTTCACGTTTAATGGTATTACGAAAAGTTTTGAATTGCAACAGAACGCTGGAATCTTTATGGCGCCATCCTCAAAGATAGAAATAATCCAATTTAAATGAACTTATTGCTGCCTCTAAAATTGATTTTTTAACAATTTAACGTTTTAATAACGGCAAGTGGTTACTAAAAAATAAATTTTACGCGGAACTAAAACACTGCGGTAATTTGAGTAAACTTGTATGAGATACTTTCTAGTCAAACGATGCATGCAAGGCATTTGAGACACCCACCCAAAACACGAACTACTTTTCAACAATTCAGGTATCACATGTCACAAAAACTTAATCTTTGGATTGTCATCTTGCCATTTTTAGCTGTGATCTCAATGAGCGGGGAGGCTCTCGCCTCAGATTACCCAAAGCCTCTTCACGGCAAATGGCGACTGACAGTAGGGGACGAGTCGTGCTCAGATCCTTTTCAATTTAACAAGAACACTCTTATTCTGCCTGGGGGAGGAGTCTGCCGACCAAAGAAAATTCAACGGCTGGAAAAACTTAAATTCAAGATCATCGAAACGTGTCAGTCGGGTCCACTTCAATCGGAAACATCGACAATCTACTCAGTGTCTGCAGACGTGCTGACGATTGTTGGGACAACAGAAAGGCAATTGAACCGCTGCCCCGAGTTGCCTAGTAGCTCACAGGACACGGAACCGACGACAGCTAATTAAAACACCAAGAGCATCAAAATAAGCAAATAAACAACTTAATTTGATGCTTTGATATCTACTCTCCGCCCTCTGATTTTGCTGATCTCGCACAACAGAACATTAAGGTGGTCTGATTCCTTCTCTATTACGAACTCATTGGTACAAGACTTGAGTGATGATTCCCAAGCTTTTTGTGCTGCGACCAAGCTAGAACGTTCTTTCTTCGAAAGAGCCTTCAATTTATCTTGATAAGCATCGATTAATTCCAAGGAAGCGAGCTTACGCTGAACATCAAGACAGGTCATAGCCTTGTCAGTCTCCAAATCGGAAACGAGTTTTTCGCAATCTTCCATGGAAACGGCATGGCTAGAACCGACCAAACCCAGAAGAGTCAAAGCCAAAACCACGATTATTTTTTTCATATTCTCCTCCAAAGACGATTTTAATCGCATCAAGCTTGAGATCGAAGCTCTCTTTGCTCGACACGGTTATTGTGTTTGAGTCTGCCACAAATTTTATTGGGGCGAGAGAATACATGAAATGCACAAAAAAATAACCGCCCGGATTAAATTTTCGCCAAAACACAATTGTATTTTTTATAATAATTTATCTCAGCAGCTACCATAAAAATAATAATTAAGTGATAACTTCCTTTTTCACCCAAAGGCAAATTCAATAAGCGTACTTGCTCACCGCAGCCTCATCCCATTCAATACCATTGCCCGGCCGCGATGGCACGGTCGCATAACCATCTTTCACTTCGAACGGCTCAGCGATGATGGGATTACCCCAATCGCGCCACTCCAGCCAGTCTGCCGACTCGGAAGCGCGCAGCAAGTGGGCCGACACTTCAGGATACAAATGACTGGACAGAGGATGACCAGCAGCACCGGCAATCGCTGCTGCGCGCATCCAGCCGGTGACACCACCAATACGCATGAGGTCCGGCATATAAAGATCGGCCGCCTTTGCCTGCACCGCATCGAAGAAAGAACGCGGGCCGTAAATGTTTTCGCCGATCTGCACCGGTGTTTTTAATTCGCGAGTGAGTTGTGCATTTTGCGCATAATTGTCATACACGATGGGCTCTTCGAACCAATACAAACCCTGATCATCGAGCGCATGACAACGCGAAATAGCCTCTTGTAGCGTCTGTCCCTGATTGAAATCACACATCAGGTGAATGTCATCACCGATAGCGCTTCTAATATTGGCAATCGCTGTCAAGTCGTCAGCCAACTTGGGACGGCCAAGTCGGATTTTTATCGCGTTGAAGTTACCTTCCTTAACCAGTTCTTCAGCTTCTTTTGCCAACTTTTCAGTCGGCAGCAACCAGCAGCCATTGGTGTTGTACGTACGAATCTGCCCTACGGATCCGCCCAGCAATTCTGCAAGCGGCAAATCGACCGCCTTCGCCAATGCATCCCAGATCGCCATATCCAGCCCGGCCATGGCAATGAGTGAAACACCCTGACGTCCGATCAAATGCAGCGTGCTCATTGCATCGCGGTACATATCCAGCGGTGCCAGCGGCTTGCCCTTGAAAGACTCGACAATATCTTCAATCGCGGGACCAATATAACGAACGGCGTTTCGCAGATACGGCTCAAGATAACTGCGCCCGATGATGCCTTCTTTGGTTTTGACATCAATCAGAATGAAAGGCCATTCGTTAAACCGCCCTACCTTGGCGACCAGAGGACGGCGCAGTGGCACGGATACTGCCCGAATACTGACACTCTCTAATGTGAGCTTTGGCATTGTTTTCATTTTAATTTTCTATACAAGGGAGATGTGAAATAAGGCAACGTTTTATATAAAGTCCGCGCTGCGGTGCCATGCGCCAGATTGCAGGTTCATTTTGGTTTCGTTACCTACCTTTGATCAACGCGGACCCAGATTGACTTCGTGATGCCCTGCCCCCGCCGGAATCATGGGAAAACAATTCGCTTCAGCACTGACATGAACATCAAGAAAAAAAGCACCTGGACTGGCCAGACATTCGGCGATGGCGGCATCAAGCTCTTCTCGGCGACTCACCGTGCGCGCCTGCCAACCAAAACCCCGCGCTACGGCAACGAAATCTGGCAAGGCTTCAGTATAGCTGTGACTGTAACGGGCACCATGAATCAGCTCTTGCCATTGACGCACCATGCCCATGTAACCATTGTTGCTGAGTATGACTTTGACTGGCGTGCGATGTTGCATGGCGGTCGATAACTCCTGAATATTCATCAGTATCGATGCGTCACCGGTCACACAAACGACGGTTTTAGTTGGGTGAGCAATCTGCGCACCAATGGCGGCGGGCAGACCATACCCCATGGTGCCGGCGCCGCCTGAGGTCAGCCAGCGCATGGGTTTCTCGAATTTCAAATGCTGCGCAGCCCACATCTGATGCTGACCTACATCCGTCGAGACGATCGCGTCAAGCCCTTCAATTTGCCGCTGCAGACTGCGCATCAGCGCCTGCGGCGCAATCGAATCGGCGGTGTCGTCAAATGCCAGTGATTGTTGCTGGCGCCAGGTTTCAATACACGACCACCATCCAGACAAACGCGATTTATCGACGGGTGTGCTAACGAAGTATTCCAGCAACTGACCCAACACATCGGCACAATCGCCCACGATGGGTATGTTGGCATGGACGATTTTATGAATAGAAGCGGGATCAATATCAATATGAATGATCTTCGCCTCTGGGCAAAAATCATCCAGTCGACTGGTCACCCGATCATCAAAACGCGCACCTACGCAAATCACCAGATCTGCATGATGCATGGCGAGATTAGCCTCCAGCGTGCCGTGCATGCCCAGCATGCCCAGCCACTGAGGGCTTGATGCCGGAAACGCGCCCAGCCCCATCAGCGTCAGCGTACACGGTGCGCCGGAACTTTCCACCAACTGTCGAAATCGCTCACAGGCCTCAAGACCCGAATTGATCAGCCCGCCGCCGCCATAAAAGACAGGACGCAGAGCAACCCGAATCGCTTCGGCAGCATCAGTGATACGACCTTTGGCCTTGATGCGCGAAGGCGTAGATCTCTCAGTCAATACAGCAGCGGAGTTCACAGGCGTTAACTGAATATCCTTGGGCACATCAATCAATACGGGACCTGGCCTGCCTTCAGTGGCAATGCCCCAGGCCTTGCGTACAGTGGCCTCTATCGTGTCTGCATCCCTGACCTGGACATTCCATTTGGTGATGGTGCGGGAGATACCGAGTGCATCGCATTCCTGAAACGCGTCTGTGCCAATCACGGCAGTAGCCACCTGACCGCTGATACAAATCACCGGAACGGAATCAGACATGGCATCGAGCAAGCCCGTTGTGGTGTTGCTCATGCCAGGGCCGGAGGTGACAAAGACGATGCCGGGACGGCCAGTGCTGCGAGCATAGCCTTGGGCCGCATGCACTGCCGCCTGCTCGTGGCGAACCAGCACATGCCTCAACCGCGGTTCGGCGTAGAGTGCGTCGTAGAGCGGCAGGACTGCGCCCCCGGGGTAGCCAAACACCGTATCCGCACCCAGATCCAGCAAGGTGCGGATCAGCACCGCAGCACCATTGGGCGCGGGGGCTTGTGCGAGGCTTTCGGCGGCTTTTGCTTCCGAAGGGTTCAGGAACGGCGGACTGTGTACGGTATTCATGCCATAAATATAGTCTGCGGATTGCAGAAAATGCTTTTGATTATCGATGCCACTACCTATAATTCAGAAGATTCTTTCGTCAATCTAAATTTTTGCAGAATGGAATTGGATAAATTCGATATCGCGATCTTGGAGGCGCTGCAAAAGGATGCGCGCTTAAGCTTGCAAGAACTTGGCAAGCAAGTTGGCCTGACGGCATCCCCCTGCTGGACGCGGATCAGGCGCATGGAAGACGCTGGCGTGATTGAGGGCTATGCGGTTCGGGTCAATCCCGAAAAAGTCGGTCTGAGCGAAACGGTCATCCTGCATGTGACGCTGGACAGCCATTCGGACGAGGCGCTGTTTGAATTCGGCAAGACCCTTGAGGAAATTCCCGAGGTGCTGGAGGCTTATCTGGTCTCTGGCGATTACGACTACTATATTCGCGTGGCCGTCGAAGGTACACGTGGCTATGAGCGCTTCCTTAGAGAGCGTTTGTATAAGATCCCCGGCATCCGTCACAGCAAATCAAGCTTCGTGCTGCGGCGCCTGAAGCAAAGCCAGCTACCGATTCGTCGCTGATCCGCGCACGCAATAAAACCCGCTCGTCGACTTGGCGACTAGAGCCGCTCGGCACTGATGTCGTCATAGATCTCGAAAGGCTGATGTATCCAGGGATTGTCAGGCAGGTATTCGACAAAATAATCCGGCCGCATGACCGAACAGGCTTTATACCAAATAACGGCTGAGCGTACTTCAGTCACATCAGGAAAGTGAATACGCAGGTGTTCCTGCACACGCTGCAAGGTCACACCGGAATCCACCAAATCATCAATCAGCAGAATGCGCCCGGCAAGTGGGCCAGCGGTAGAGGTGATGCTATTGGAAATATCCAGCTCACCGCGCTGTGTGCCGGCAGCCTCGCGGTAAGAGCTTGTGGAAAGAATGGCGAGCGGTACTTTGAAGAGGCGCGAGAACACATCGCCCGGACGCAGTCCACCTCTGGCAAGACACAAGGCCTGATCGAATTGCCATCCTGATTGGTGAACGGTTTTGACCAGCGACTCTATTGACAGATGATAGTCATCCCATGAGACCCACCGATGTCCGGCTTGAGGCGCAGGCATGGTGGGAAAATCATTCACTCGAATGGGTGGCGCAAGACAATCGTCTCTTCTCGATCCGGACCTGTGGAGACCATGTCGATCGGCACACCCACCAAGGCTTCAATACGCTCGACATAGGCCCTTGCCGCTGCTGGTAAATCCTTCATGGATTTCGCACCAACCGTCGGCTCTTTCCAGCCCGGCATCTCTTCATAAATCGGTTCGCAAGCGGCGGCTTCTTCGGCACCGGACGGAAAGATATCAACCTGCTTGCCATTAAGACGATAGCCGGTGCAGATTTTCAGCGATTCGATACCGTCCAATACATCCAGCTTGGTCAGGCACATGCCCGAGACGCCGTTGATTTGTACAGAACGCTTGAGCAATGCGGCGTCAAACCAGCCGCAGCGACGCGCGCGACCGGTGACGGTGCCGAATTCATGACCGACTGCCGACAGATGCTTGCCAACGCCGTTGTCGGTCGATAGCTCGGAAGGGAAAGGTCCCGAGCCGACACGCGTGGTGTAGGCCTTGGTGATCCCCAGTACGTAATGAAGCATATTCGGACCCACACCCGAACCAGCCGCAGCGTTACCGGCGACGCAATTACTGGAGGTGACATACGGATAGGTACCGTGATCGACATCGAGCAGACTGCCCTGCGCACCTTCAAACAATAAATTGGCGCCGGCCTTGTGCGCCGCATACAGCGCACTGGAGACATCGGTCACCATGGGGCGAATGCGATCGACCGTGGCGAGTGCATCGTCGAAGGTTTTTTGGAAATCAACCGACTGTGCCTTGAGGTAGTTCACGAGGACAAAATTGTGATAATCCAAGTTCTCGCGCAGCTTTTCTTCGAAACGTTTTTGATTCAATAGATCCGCAACGCGAATGGCGCGACGTGCAACCTTGTCTTCATAAGCAGGGCCAATGCCTTTCCCCGTGGTGCCAATTTTGGCATCGCCACGCGCAGCTTCGCGCGCTGCATCCAATGCCGTGTGATAAGGCAAGATGATCGGACAAGCTTCGGAAATTTTCAGACGATTGGCAACCTGGATACCAGAGGCTTCGAGCTTGTCGATTTCGCGCAGCAGATCCGGCACGGACAAGACCACACCGTTGCCGATGTAGCAGGCAACACCGGCACGCATGATGCCCGACGGGATCAACTGCAGCGCGGTCTTTTGTCCACCGATGACCAGGGTGTGCCCCGCGTTATGCCCGCCCTGAAAGCGCACGACACCCTGCGAATGATCGGTGAGCCAATCGACGACTTTCCCCTTACCCTCGTCGCCCCATTGCGTACCAATGACAACTACATTTCTAGCCATGATATTTACGAACCTTGTAAGTTCTGTTTTTTGATAATGAATTTTCCACCTTCGGAAACGATCTCGCGATCGCAATCGAATTCCTGCTGATCGTTCTCGTGCCCCGGCAAGGATTGAATGACGATTTCGCCTTCATCACGCAGACGCGCAATGAGTGAGGTGAGTTCGGGCTCGCGACCCCAAGGCGCCCTGATGGCACTGGCCGGTGATGCAGACGGCAGCAAACGTGCAATTTCACGCAAATCCATCGAGAAACCGGTCGCCGGACGCGCCCGTCCGAAGGCTTCGCCCAAATGATCGTAACGGCCACCGCGCGCAACTGCGTTCGGCAGACCCGGCACATACAATGCAAACATCGCGCCACTCTCGTACTGGTAGCCCGAGAGATCTGCTAAATCAATGTTGACGCGCACTCCCCCGGCCGCTTTTGCAAGCAGCGAAAGTTCATCAAGCGCGTGAGTAACGGCAGTATTGGCATGCAATGCCTCGCGTGCACGCTCGAGCACAGTCAGATCGCCATGCAATTCAGGCAGTATACGTAACGCGTTTTTCACGCGATCAGAGAAAGTCGCGGACAAGTCATGCAGCGCCGGCGCATCCTTGGATCGAAGCAGCGTGACGATTTGTGACTGCTGCTTGAGTGCGACTGCGTCACCCTCGAGGATACCGTTCAAAATACCCGGATGCGAAAGATCAAGCGTCACGTCCAACAGACCCGCCAGACGTAACGAGGCCAGTGCCAGCGTCTGAATCTCGCCATCGGCCTCGAGTCCTGCATGACCGTAAATTTCGGCGCCTATCTGCAAGGGCTCGCGTGTCGCGTGAAATCCGGAAGGTCGCGCATGCAGCACACTGCCCGCATAGCACAGGCGGGTGACGGAGGCGCGGTTAAGCAAATGGGCATCGATACGGGCGACCTGAGTGGTCATGTCGGCACGCAAACCCATGGTGCGGCCAGAGAGCTGGTCCACCAGCTTGAACATGCGCAGATCCATGTCCTGATCCGTGAAGGGCATCAGGGAATCCACGTACTCAAGCATGGGAGGCATCACCAGCTCGTAGCCGTAACGCCGGAAATGGTCGAGCAGCCGACGGCGCAGTTCCTCTATCTTGCGCGCCTCAGACGGCAAGACATCGGCGATATTCTCGGGAAGTAGCCAATTAGGCATGAAAATCAGACGTCAGCAGTGAAATGGTGAAGGGCGAGCAGGAGGATACCAAACAGTATCGCGACCAGCCCAAAAAAACGGATCTGGCCGGCTGACAGCTGAGCGAGCTGAAGAAAGGTCTGGCGCCAGCGCTCAGGAGCGAGGAAAGGAAACACACCCTCGAGCACGAATAACAGGCCTAGGGCCATCAACAAGGGAGTCGACACAACGCGCCCTTATTTACGGGCGCCGCCGGGAGCCTTGAAGTACCGCAGGAACTCCGAATTCGGGTCAATCAGGAGCACATCGCTGCGCGTCTTGAAGCTTTCGCGGTAAGCCTCGAGGCTGCGGCTGAACTTGTAAAACTCCGGATTTTGTCCGAACGCCTGAGCGTAGATGCGAGCAGCCTTGGCATCGCCCTCACCGCGTATGCCCTCTGCCTGACGGTAAGCCTCGGCAAGAATCACGATTCGCTGGCGATCAGCATCTGCACGAATTTTTTCAGACTCGGCAGCACCCGTGGAGCGCAGCTCATTCGCCACACGCGCACGTTCGGACTTCATGCGCTCGTAAACCGAGTTGTTAATTTGTTCGACATAATCGACGCGCTTCAAGCGCACATCGACAATTTGTCCGCCGATTTGCTTGACCTCTTCGCTGACCTTGGAAGCAATGGCATCCATCACCTTTCCACGCTCACCTGAAATCACTTCGCGCACGGTACGCTTGGTGATCTCCTCATTTAGCGCTGCCTTGACGATCTGCGCCATACGGTCCTGAGCGCGACGCTCGTCACCACCAAAACTGATGAAATACAAACGCGGATCAACGATGCGCCATTTGACGTAGGCGTCGACCAGGATGTTCTTTTTCTCGGCCGTGATGAAACGATCAGCCTCTGGCGTGTCCAGTGTCAGGATGCGCTTGTCGAGGAAAATCACGTTCTGGAACGGTGGCGGCAGCTTGAAATGCAAACCAGGTTCCTTGATGACCTGCTTGACTTCGCCCAATGCGAACACGATGGCAAACTGGCGCTGATCCACCACGAACAGTGTAGAGGCCAGTATGGTGAGTGCAATGACGCCCGCGATGGCGTAGGAAACGAGACGATTCATTAGCGTGTCTCCCGATCGCGTGAACTGCGTGAATCTCGATTACGTGACTCAGATCGGGACGGCTCTGGAGGCAATCCGTCATTGAACTGCGATGGCGCCGCTGGCGGCGCGTTTTGCGCACCGGCAGCCGACTCTGCTGCAGTCTGCGCAATCAATTTATCCAGAGGCAGGTAGATCATGTTGTTATTGGACTTGGTGTCTATCATGACCTTGGTGGTGCTGGTAAAAATCTGCTGCATCGCTTCTATGTAAATACGGTCGCGAGTGACACCGGGCGCCTTCTGGTACTCAGCAAGAATTTTGGAAAAACGAGAGGCTTCGCCCTCGGCATTGGCAATAACGCGGGACCGATAACCTTCGGATTCCTGCAGCAGACGCGAGGCGGCACCACGCGCTCTCGGAACGACATCATTGGCGTAGGCCTGTCCCTCGTTCTTCTGCCGTTCACGATCCTGACCAGCCTTCACCGCATCATCAAACGAAGCCTGCACTTGCTCAGGAGGCTGCACGGCCTGCATCGTGACATTGGTCACCATCACACCGGTACGGTAGCGATCGAGAATCTGCTGCATCAGTCCCAAGGTATCAAAAGCGATTTTTTCCCGCCCTTCGTACAGCACGAAGTCCATCTTGCTCTTGCCGACGATTTCACGAATGGCTGTTTCAGCGACTTGCTTGACCGTCTCTTCCTGCTCGCGGTTGTTGAACACCCAGTCGCTCGCATCTTTGAGGCGGTATTGGACAGCAAATTGGATATCAATGATGTTCTCGTCGTCGGTGAGCATCAGCGCCTCGCGTGCGAGTTTGTTGCGCACGTTGCTGCGGTAACCCACCTCCACAGTCCGCACTTGAGAAACATTGACGATTTCATGCGCCTGAATCGGATAAGGCCAGCGCCAGTTGAAGCCGGGGGCGGTGGCATGGCTGAGCTTGCCAAAGGTAAGCACTATGCCTGTCTGTCCCTCCTGCACGATGAAGAATCCGCTCACAAGCCACAGGAAAAAAATCACCATCCCAACGATGCCAGCGCTAATACCTGCGCCTCGCGAATCACCGGGCGTGCCGCCGCCATCACCACCACGACCACCACCCCGCCCGCCGAAAAGCCGGTTCAGGCGCTGGTTGAAGTCTCGCCACAACTGATCAAGATCAGGCGGGCCATCGTTAGGTCGTTTGTCATTGCGCCGCGGTTCCTGCTCATTGTCCTGAGACCCGCGTCCCCAACGAGGATCATTGAGCGAAAATTTCAGACCGAGTTTTTTGAAGATTGATTCAAGCATGCTGTGGCGTTCCGCGTTAGGTATTTTTAGTCGTCAGTGAAACGCTGGTGGCATAGAGAAAAAGAAAGGACATCAGACAACACAAGCGGTCACGAAAACGCACGAGCACACGAGACTCCAACAACTACGAAAAAATCTCTACACACCGTTTGGCAGCGGCAGTTCCTCATGCAGCTCGTGGGGCGCATTGCCAGCGTGGTATCCATCATTGGCTTGCGCAAATTCCACAATCGCCTGCCTGAGCAAGTCAATACCTTCGCCCGTCTGTGCACTCACAAAAACGCGGTGAATTTTATCATATTCATCACGCTCGATTGCTGGACGAACACCCGCCAGATCGATCTTGTTCCAGACGAGAACCTGAGGGATATGATCGGCGCCAATCTCCCGTAAAACTGCGTTTACCTGCTCTATTTGCTCCTCCCGGACCGGGCTCGCCCCGTCCACCACATGCAGCAGCAAATCGGCGTGTACCGTCTCTTCCAAGGTAGCTCGGAAAGCCGCTACCAGCTGTGTGGGTAATTCGCGGATGAAGCCGACGGTGTCCGATATGACCACGTTACCGGCGCCCGCCAGATGCATGCGCCGGGATGTGGTGTCCAGCGTCGCAAACAGCTGGTTGGCAGCATAAACCCCAGCCTTGGTCATGTTATTGAACAGCGTGGATTTGCCGGCATTGGTGTAACCGACGAGAGATATCGAGAAAGTCTGGTTCCGCTCGCGGGAACGCCGCTGCGTGTTGCGTTGGCGCTGGAGCTTATCGAGCTTGCCACGCAGTGCCTTGACCCGATCGCCTATCAGCCGACGGTCGGTTTCCAGCTGGGTCTCACCGGGACCGCGCAGGCCGATACCCCCTTTTTGGCGCTCGAGGTGGGTCCATCCACGAACCAAACGAGTTGCCAAATGCTGCAACTGCGCCAGTTCGACCTGAACCTTGCCCTCATGACTTTGGGCGCGCTGGGCAAAGATATCAAGAATGAGACTGGTGCGATCAATGACGCGTATCTGGAGCAGGCGCTCAAGATTGCGCTGCTGAGCTGGGGATAGCGCGTGATTGAAAACGGCCAGTTCAAGCGACAGATCAGCGACAGTGTCCCGGATTTCTTCCGCTTTGCCAGACCCCACGAAAAGTGCAGAATCCGGCGCCGCGCGCCGCCCGGTCACACTGGCGACCGGCTCGGCACCGGCAGATTTTGACAACAGTGCGAGCTCTTCCAGACTGGCCAGAAAGTCACCCTTGCCGAAATCAACACCTACCAAGACTGCACGCATGGTACCGCCCTGGAAGGAAGCGACGACTTATTCAGCCTCAGACTCCGTGTGAAGGTTAACCGCACGCGCGGGCACGACGGTGGAGATCGCATGCTTGTAGACCATCTGGGTGACGGTGTTACGAAGCAATACAACGTATTGGTCGAAAGATTCCACGTGTCCCTGCAGTTTGATACCGTTGACCAGATAAATAGATACTGGAACGTGCTCTTTTCGCAAGGCGTTCAGAAATGGGTCTTGTAGCAGTTGCCCTTTGTTACTCATGGAGGCTCCGTTTTTTTGTCAGGTTCGGGAGATGGGGGTCGGCGCAAAAAAACCAAGCGCCAGAAATCACTGCCTGCCGAGAATGTAATCGATTTTGCCACACACTGGCAAACAACAACGCAGAAAATATGTGCTATTCCTGCTTGGAAAAAGGGTTTTTTCCTGAGCGCAACTCTATGCGCAGCGGTGTACCAACCAAAGAGAAACTTTCCCGAAAATGTTTCTCCAGATACCGTTTGTAGCTGTCATCGATTGCGTTGAGCGTATTGCCATGAATGACAATAACAGGCGGATTCTGACCACCCTGGTGTGCATATCGCAGCTTGGGGCGAACCGAGCCTTTGCGCCGCGGCTGTTGATGATCCAGTGCTTCTTGCAGAGCGCGCGTGAGCTGTGGCGTGGGCAGTTTTACCATGGCTGCTGCGTAGGCAGCATCAATTGATTTCATCAGCGGCGCAATGCCCGTGCCTTTCAATGCGGAGATGAAATGGAATTTTGCAAACGATAAAAAGCTCAGCTTGCGATCCATTTCGCGCTTGATATGATCACGCTGATCTGTGGTCAATCCATCCCATTTATTCACACCGACCACCAGTGCTCTGCCAGCCTCGAGAATGAAGCCAGCGATATGAGCATCTTGCTCGGAAATATCCTGCTGCGCATCAAGCAACAGCAGCACCACATTCGCCTCTGAAATCGATTGCAGAGTTTTAACGACAGAAAATTTTTCGATCGCCTCGAAAACTTTACCCTTGCGGCGTATGCCTGCGGTATCAATCAGGGTGTAGTGACGACCGGAACGTTCGAATGGGATTTCAATCGAGTCACGTGTCGTACCAGGCATATCGAAAGCGATTACACGCTCTTCACCCAGTAATGTGTTGACAATGGTTGATTTGCCGACATTAGGACGTCCAACGATGGCAATGCGCACGCCTCGTACGCCCGGCACCTCATCGACTTCGTCTGCCTTGCCAGCGAGCGCGCTATCGAGCGCTTCATCAACGAGATCAGCCACACCATCGCCATGCGCTGCCGAAATTACATAGGGATCACCCAGACCCAACTCATAAAAGTCGGCCGATACGGTGGTGTATTTCATGCCCTCGGCCTTGTTGACGACCAGCATGACCTGACGACCGGATTTGCGCAGAAAATCGGTGATGGTCTTGTCGTGCGGCGTCAGTCCCTGACGGCCATCGACAATGAAAATCACGACATCCGCTTCGGCTACAGCCTGACGGGTTTGCTTCGCCATTTCATGCAAGATGCCGTCTTTAGCGATCGGTTCAAAGCCACCAGTATCGATGACGAGAAACGGTCGAAGACCCATGCGGCCTTCGCCGTAATGACGATCACGCGTGAGCCCCGGCAAGTCTGCCACTAGGGCATCGCGCGACCGGGTCAGGCGATTGAAGAGCGTGGATTTGCCAACGTTAGGTCGGCCGACCAGAGCGATGACAGGCTTCATCGGACATCCTGATGCATTAGGCCATTGCAGGCACGTTTATTCTGTCGAGATTGCAAGCAAGCTACCATTCTGTGACTGTACGATGAGTGTAGAGCCAGCCACAACGGGCGTCGCACGAATCGCGCTTCCGTCAGTTTGTACACGTGCCAGCAAAGCGCCTTCTTCACGCGAGAAAAAATGCAAATAGCCCTGACGATCCCCAACCACAACCGCGCGACCAAACGACACTGGAGACGACAGTCCACGCCAGCTCAGCGACGTATTGCGCCAAAGGCTGCTTCCGGAGTCGCGTGCGAAGGCCTGGAGGTTACCGCGTTCGTCTGAGGCGAAAACATATCGCTGATCAAGACCCGGGCCTGCATCAGCGGAAAGCTCGCGTGCCCAGCGTACCGAGCCGTTACCGGCATCGACGCAAGCCAGACGACCTTGGTAGGAAGCAGCACACACATCACGCCCAATCAGAGCCGGCATGCCAGAGACATCGGCGACGCGCTCCAGTTCAGTCGCACCACGAGGCTCAGCAATCGGCGCATCCCAGCGCGGCGCACCCGTTTGTGCCGCCAGTGCAAGCAGTCGTCCTGCCGGTAGCGCAACGTAGGCAATCCCATCGTTTATCAAAATGCCGGGTGAGGCGCGTAAAGCGAGTGCTGGCGCAGTGCGCTGTACAAACCATCGGCGGTTACCTGATTCGAGATCGTAGGCAGCGATGCGGTTGTCCATGCTGCGAATGACAACCACGCCACCACCTAGTGCGGGCGGCGACAGTACTTCCGTCGATGCCTGAGCTTTCCAGAGTGATTTTCCATCGACGGTATCGAATGCGAGGATCACGCCATCGGTACCAACAACGACGAGTACCTTGCCATCGGTACCAACGCCCGCAGTCAATTCAGTACCCGCCTTGATTTTCCAGACAGGCTTGCCATCGGCGGCGTCCAGGCAGTAAATCTCGCCATCGGCACTTGCTGCATACACGCGTGCATCAACGACTGCGGGTGCCAGCGGATAGTCGCCCGACTTGCCGATGCGCGTGGTCCAGACGGTGCGGGTTGCCATGGAGGGCGTAAACTGAACCAATGGCGCCGGCTCATTACGCGGCGCTTTGCGCGAGAACGGGTTAAGCGAAGAACAACCCGCCAAAAGTACCAAACCAGTAATGAGTATCCATCGAGAAGAAAAGTGCATCTCAGCTCTCCGCTCAACCGGCCTGAGTGGAACTACCACCGATCGCGTCCAGCTTTAGTTGAATTAGCTGCCGTGCGGGATTCTTTACTTCAGTTTTTTCGAGAGCCAGCTGATAGGCAGCGCGCGCCTCTTCTATTTTGTTCTGCGCAAACAACAAGTCACCGCGACGGTCAGCAACTAACCCGGCAAACTGATCAGGAAAAGGTGCAGACAAGAGCTTTAGACCTTCATCATAGGCTTTTTCATCCAGCAGCAAGCCGGCCAGACGCAGACGCGCTATGGCCTGATATTCCTCGCCGCTGCTCTGATCAACGACCCACTGCAAATAGCCCTTGGCTGATTTCAGGTCATTGGCATCAAACGCCGATTTTGCCGCCAGCAATGCGCCCATGGATGCATACGGGGTACGAGCATAGCGCTCGCGTATGTCGCCCGTTGCTCGAGCCAAGCGGGTCTGATCCTTACCCTCAACGGCCTTGACAATTTCTTCGTACAGCAAGGCTGCCTTGGATGCCTGTTCGCGCTGATAGTATTTCCAGCCAGACCAGGACGCGTAAGCGGCCAGCACTGCGATGACAAGCCAGGTCACCAGATTACCGTATTGCTTCCACCACGCTTTCAGCGTTGCGAGTTGTTCTTGCTCTTCAAGATCGTATGCCATAGTCGTTTTAGTGATGAGTGTGTAACTGGCCTGCATGCAAATGGCCGTGATCGTGCTCGTCGTCGCCAATCATTCGATCAATCAGATGATCGGTAAGCGTTTCCAAGCTGACGCTTTGCTGATTATTGGTCATATCCGCTTCGCGCAGATGCTTGACGATTGCTGTTCCGCTGGCGATTTCATCCTCACCGAGGATGATGGCGTAAGCCGCACCACTCGCGTCAGCGCGCTTCATCTGCGATTTGAAGCTGCCCAGCCCGCCAGCCGCTGCGCAATGTAGCACAACATCGAGACCGGCATCACGCAAGCGCTCGCCGATCACAAAAGACTGCATCTGTGCCTCATCGCCCTGATGAACGAGGTAAACATCGCACTGGCTGCGCGATAAATTGCCCCCTGCAGCTTTCATCAGCTCGAGCAGCCGCTCGACACCCATGGCAAAACCCACCGCGGGCGTTGGCTTGCCACCGAAAATTTCGACCAGCGGATCATAGCGACCGCCACCACAGACTGTACCCTGCGAGCCCAGCTTGTCGGTGATCCACTCAAAGACGGTGCGGTTGTAATAATCCATACCGCGTACCAAACGAGGATTGACAGTGAACGGTATGCTGTTATGGCGCAGTAGTCGCTGTACACCCTCGAAATGCGCACGCGATTCGTCCCCGAGGTAATCCAGCAGTTTTGGCGCAGCGTTAACGAGCTCCTGCATCGCAGGATTTTTGGTATCCAAAATGCGCAGTGGATTGGCATGCAGACGACGCTGAGCCTCCGCATCCAATTGATCACGGTGCTGCTCGAAATACGTAATCAGGTCTGCACGATGACGCTGACGTTCCGCCGCATCACCGATAGAATTGATTTCGAGGCGAATGTCAGTCAGTCCAAGGTCATCCCAGAGTCGCTGACACAACAGAATCAGTTCAGCGTCGATATCGGGTCCGGCAAAACCCACTGCCTCGGCGCCCACCTGATGGAATTGACGATAGCGTCCGCGCTGAGGACGCTCATGGCGGAACATGGGACCCGAATACCAGAGCCGCTTCGGGCTGTCATAAGTGAGATTATGTTCAAGTACAGATCGCACCACACCGGCCGTGCATTCCGGCCGCAACGTCAATGCATCGCCATTCATGCTGTCGGTGAACGAGTACATCTCTTTTTCAACAATGTCGGTGACTTCACCAAGACCGCGCGCAAACAAGGCTGTGGGCTCAACGATCGGCGTACGTATCTGCTGATAGCCATAGCTGCGCAAAACGGATTGCACCGTATTTTCGAAGAGCTCCCACAAGGGTGCGTCATCCGGCAAGACATCATTCATGCCTTTGACGCCAACGATCTTTTCGGTTTTTTTAGGATCTGCCATAACGTGTCTTTACATAATCAAGCACGATGGCCTGAAACTCTTCTGCAATATGTTCACCGCGCAGGGTGACGGATTTCTGGCCGTCGACAAAAACCGGGGCCGCCGGTGACTCCCCCGTGCCGGGCAGACTGATACCAATGTGAGCGTGCTTGGATTCACCGGGACCATTGACGATGCAGCCCATGACAGCCACATTCATTTCCTCGACACCGGGATAGACCGTCTTCCAGAGGGGCATCTGCTCGCGCAGATAGGTTTGAATGCGATCCGCCAGTTCTTGAAACACAGTCGATGTCGTGCGTCCACAGCCTGGGCACGCAATGACCATCGGCGTAAATTTGCGCAAGCCCATGGTTTGCAGTATCTCCTGCGCCACGATGACTTCGCGGGTCCGATCCCCACCAGGCTCTGGTGTAAGCGAAATACGGATCGTGTCGCCTATGCCCTCTTGCAGCAAGACAGACAAGGCGGCGGTCGATGCGACGATACCCTTGCTGCCCATGCCTGCCTCGGTGAGCCCTAGGTGCAGAGGGTAATCACATCGTTTGGCGAGTTCACGATACACCGCGATCAGGTCCTGCACGCCAGAGACTTTGCAAGAGAGTGTAATTCGATCGCCGGGCAAGCCAATTTCCTCGGCACGCTGCGCGTTTTCCAATGCAGAAGTCACCAAGGCCTCATACATAACCGACTGCGCAGAAAAAGGTTCAGGCCGCTGCGCATTTTCATCCATGATTCGCGCCAGCAGTGCCTGATCAAGGCTGCCCCAGTTGACGCCGATGCGCACGGGTTTGTCATAACGACAGGCGACCTCAATCATCTGCGCGAACTGGGTATCGCGCTTCGCACCCTGCCCCACATTGCCCGGATTGATGCGATATTTGGACAGCGCTTCGGCACAGGCAGGAAAGGCCGTGAGCAACTGATGTCCGTTGTAGTGAAAATCACCGATCAGCGGTACACCGACATCCATGCGATCGAGTTGTTCGCGTATCGCGGGCACCGCCGCAGCAGCATCGGGGGTGTTGACAGTAATGCGCACTAGTTCGGATCCGGCTCGTGCAAGTTCCTTGACCTGAATTGCTGTACCGATCACATCGGCCGTGTCGGTGTTCGTCATGGATTGAACGACCACCGGCGCGTTACCGCCGACGAAGACCTCCCGCGCGCCATGATGAATCCTGACCTGCCGCGTCAAGCGTCGCGGCGCGGAACCAGAAGGAATCTCGAAATCTGTTGAGTGCTTGGTCATGTGTAGGCTCACTTCAGGCTGAGCTTGGAAACATTGTCTCGCGCGACAGCACGCAAATTCAGCGGCTGTCCTCTCAGGCTGGCATCAACGCCGTTGGCATTACCAACCACCAGTACGACTGGCTCACTCATATCAAAGCGCTCTGTCGTTCCCGCCTTCATGAGCCGAGACACTAGCTTGTTGCCATTAAGGGCGCTGATCTCTACCCAGGCATCTTCACGCAACTTCAGCTCCAACGAACGGGAAGGATCAACCGATTTTTGTTCAGCGACCGCTGCATCCGCAGATGCCGACAATGGCTGATCGGTGGACTCGCTCGTCGTGGAATCTGCCAGGTCCTTCCAGGAATCCAACAGGGTGCTCACGCCGGAGACATCAAAACTGATCGTCGGGAGGCCATGACGATAAGCCGCGAAAGCCAGTGCACCGACAAAGACCATCACCAGCAGCGCCAAACCCGAGAGCCTGCGCGATCCGCGGCGATGTACGCTAGGTGGTGCGTAACGACGTCCCGGAAAGCCGCGCGAAGGCAGTGGCCGGCGCAAAATGATTGGATCAATCGCGGGATTGGCTTCGTTGGATAGCATCGCAAGCAAAGGCACCGGATCAAGCTCGAGCAATTTTGCATAAGAACGAATGAAACCCCGAACACTGGCCATGCCAGGCAATGACGCAAAATCATTGGCCTCTAACGCAGTGATTTGTCGCGGGGCCAACTTGAGGCGCTGAGAGACTTCTTCCAGCGTCCACCGCAATTCATGACGACGCGCGGCCAACAACTCACCGGGTAGCGCAGTTGGCAATTCGGGCTGCAGTTCAACTGCACCGGTCATCGCTTCTGTAGTCGATACCTGCATTGCATCAATCGCTGCGGCATCTGCGGCATCTGCGGCAGCGGCGGCTGCATCGTTCACGCCCTCAGCGACCGCAGTCGTCGATGCCAAAGATTGCTGATCGTTCTCGTTACTTGTCATCGGTTTCGCCAAGAAGATATGCGGCCAGTTGCGGGGACTCAGGGAAGCGCCGACGCCATTGCGCCAAAAGGGTTTGCTCGGAAGCGGCATCGCCGCGCTTGCGCTCAATAAGAACCGCCATCAAAAAATTCTCTGCGACTGCCTGCTCGCTCTCAATCACTTTCAGCAGGTGGCTTCGGGCGCGCGTATAGTCGGCCCGATCGTAAGCCAGGCGTGCAAGACCAGCGTGCGCCTGCAAATTCGTCGGATCGGTATCTAGCGCACGCATCAGGAAAGTCTCAGCCTGGGCACCCTGACCCTGACGCAAGCGGCATAGTCCGGCGTTGACCAGCGCCTTCTCGGGCGAGGCATAGGATCTTGTCGATAATGCACGCTCGAAATGCACCATCGCCTTGTCGAACTCGGCCTTTTGACACAACACCCAGCCCATGTTGTTCTGAAGCGAAGGATTGTCCGGTTCGATCCGAAGTGCATCGCGCAAACTCTGACCTGCGGCCTCGCTATCACCGATCTGCATCAGCACCAGGCCTCGCAGGCCAAGCACGTCAGCGCGACGAGGGCTGAGTTCAAGCGCCCGGTTAAGTTCTTGCAGCGCGATATCGTTCTGACCACTCGTGAAGTACGCGGTAGCGAGCTCAAGGCGAATATCCGTCCGACGTTTGAGATCAGCCTGGCTTGTCGACGCAGGAGGAGAGATATTGGGCGCACCGCATGCACCGAGCAGAAATGCAAGCAGCAATAAACCGAAATGCTTCAACCTGAAATCTCCACGATACGACCAAAATCTTTTCCGTACTTTTCCTGATATACCGACATGGTTTGCATGCGCTCGCGAACGCGAGTGCGATCCTGCACTTCCCCGGCGAGCTGGCCGCAGGCGGCATCGATATCATCGCCACGCGTCTTGCGAATCGTAGTCACAATGCCGCCGTCCATCAATATCTGCGCGAATGCCCGTATGCGGACATTGGATGAACGTTTGAGTCCGGATTGCGGGAAAGGATTGAACGGAATCAGATTGAATTTGCAGGACACTGAAGCGACCAACGCCAGCAATTCACGCGCGTGCTGATCGCTATCATTCACACCCTCCAGCATGCAGTACTCAAACGTGATGAAATCACGCGGCGCAAAATCGAGATAACGCTTGCACGCGGCCATGAGGTCGGCAAGCGGATATTTTTTGTTGAGCGGTACCAGGTCGTCACGCAATCTGTCATTTGATGCATGCAATGACACCGCCAGCGCTACCGGGCAGTCCTGCGAAAGCTTGTCAATCATCGGAATGACGCCACTAGTGGAGAGAGTCACGCGCCTGCGCGAGAGTCCATAGGCGTTGTCGTCGAGCATGAGTTTCAGAGCGGCGACGGATGGTTCGTAGTTGAGCAAGGGCTCGCCCATGCCCATCAACACCACATTTGTAATCTGGCGTTCGCCTTTCGGCCCTGCAGGAATGCCCTTACTGCGACGAAGCATGAATTCTGCCGACCACAATTGTCCGATGATTTCTGCAACGCTCAAATTGCGCGAAAACCCCTGTTTACCTGTCGAGCAGAAACGACAATTTACAGCGCAACCAGCCTGCGTCGATACACACAGCGTGCCGCGACTGTCTTCAGGGATAAACACAGTCTCGACCGCATTGCCATTACCGACATCGAACAGCCATTTGCGGGTGCCGTCTGTGGAGGTGTGGTCACTGACGACGGCAGGCCCCGCGACGGTCGCAAGGTCGCGCAATTTGTCTCGCAAGGACTTGGCGAGATCAGTCATTGCCTCGAAATCGCTCTCCCCGAACTGATGTATCCAGCGCTGCAATTGACGGGCACGAAACGCTTTCTCACCGTGTGACTGACACCAGTTCACCAGAGCATCCGGGTCGAGGTCCAACAGATTGGTGATTGCCGTCATAAAAGGTGCCTCGCGTGAATCACGTGCATCCGGGTCAGTGAGTTCCACATCAGGAACCCCAAGCAAGCCTGCGTCAGTGTGAAGACCTCACGCCGACGAGGCCGGTACCAACGCTCAGCGCGAATAAACGTTCAGCGCCGGGAAGAAATAGCTGATTTCACCCTTCGCGGTTTCGGGTGCATCAGAACCGTGGACGGCATTGGCGTCGATGGAATCAGCAAAGTCCGCACGAATAGTGCCTTTGTCGGCTTTCTTCGGATCGGTTGCACCCATCAATTCACGGTTTTTCAAGATAGCATTTTCGCCTTCCAGCACTTGCACCATGACAGGACCGGAGATCATGAAATCGACCAAATCCTTGAAAAACGGCCGTTCACGGTGCACGGCGTAAAAGCCTTCTGCTTCCGCGCGGGATAATTGCGCCATACGTGCCGCGATGATTTTCAGGCCAGCACCTTCGAAACGGCTGTAGATTTGACCGATAACATTTTTTGCCACGGCGTCAGGCTTGATGATCGACAGGGTGCGCTCGATTGCCATCTGTAAAAACTCCAATAAAATTAATGGGTTAAGGATTAGTTCGAGCGCAAATGCGCGCCCTGATTAGCCAAACATTCTAGCATGAAAGCCGTGTAAAATGACCGCATCGGTCGGGCAAATGCCGCTGCAGCCCTTGAAAATCGCGGCTAGACGCACCATCTTAAATTCAGTTAAATTAACGTTTTGACAGCCCCTCTGATGCTGAGCTGTTACTCAATCCACAACAGGAGGATCCATGAACCAACCCTTCCAGACCGCTTACGAGACATCGGGCGAGTCGATCGCGGTTCGCCACCGCGTGCTTCGCAATACTTACTGGCTGCTGGCGATATCCATGATTCCGACAGTTCTCGGCGCCTGGATGGGCGTTCAGATGAACTTCTCATTCATGAGCGGCAGCCCTTTCCTCGGCCTCCTGGCTTTCATGGCGATCGCCTTCGGCTTTTTCTACGTCATTGAAAGAACGAAGAACTCGGCCATCGGCGTTGCGGTACTGCTGGGTTTCACGTTTTTCATGGGTCTCATGCTGTCGCGCATGATTGGACACATTCTGCACTTTTCCAACGGCGCATCACTGATCATGACTGCCTTTGGCGGCACCGCGATCGTCTTCGCAACGATGGCCAGTATTGCCACCACCAGCAAGCGTGATTTTTCCGGACTATCAAGCTGGCTGTTTGCCGGCATGATCGTGATTCTGTTGGCAGCCGTTGCCAATATCTTCTTGCAGATGCCCGCTTTGCAGATCGTGATTTCGGCGATTGCAGTCGTGATCTTCTCTGCGTACATCCTGTTCGATGTTCAGCGCGTCATCAATGGCGGCGAGACCAATTACATCTCGGCGACACTGTCAATCTACCTCAACCTGTACAACGTGTTTGTCAATCTATTGGCATTGCTAGGTATTTTTGGTGGCGAGCGCGACTGATAAGCTTTCTGTACTACCTTGAAACGCCGGCTGCCTGCCGGCGTTTTTTTATAGGTAATCGAACTACGGGCGATCAAAAACAGCGATGGATTCCACGTGCGCGGTATGCGGAAACATATTGACCACACCTGCTCTGCTCAGGACATACCCACCGCTATGGACAAGTACCCCGGCATCACGTGCCAGCGTAGCTGGATTGCAAGAGACATACACAATCCGTTTTGGACTGGCATCGGGGTCTTCACTGGCAAGCTCGCCAATAGCCCTGCACACTTCTAACGCGCCCTCTCGCGGTGGGTCGATAAGCATTCGATCAAAACGGCCGAGTGAAAGCAAATCCTGAACGGAAAATTCAAAAAGATTGCGGTTATAAAAAACCGTTTTTTTATCAAGCCCGTTGACTCGGGCATTTTGCAGAGAACGCTCTGTGAGTGCAGGACTGCCCTCAATACCAATAACCTCGGCTGCCCGGGTTGCCAATGGCAAAGTGAAGTTTCCCAAGCCGCAAAATAAATCCGCTACGCGATCCGTGGTTTGCACGTCCAGCAAGCGCAATGCCCGTTCGACCAGAACGCGATTGATTTGGTGATTTACCTGCGTAAAATCCGTCGGCCTGAATGGCATACTGACACCAAACTCAGGCAACGCATAGGCAAGGGTGCTGTCGGGTGGATAAAAAGGCAGCGCAGTATCAGGTCCCTTGGATTGCAACCAGAAATGAACAGACCATTGCTGAGAGAACGCAATCAATTGCTCTCTGTCGTTTTCGCTGGGTGGCTCCATCACGCGCAAGACCATCACAATGACTCGCTGTCCCGCCTGCTCACCCACAGCTAGCTCAATTTGTGGCAAGCGATCGCGGATGGACAAGGCCGCAATCAATGATCGCAATGGCACCAGCATGCGTGATACGTCTGGCGGCAAAATCTCGCAGCTCTTCATGTCTGCGACAAAGCTCGAGCGACGCTCATGAAAGCCAACCAGCACGCCACCTTTTTTGGCGACATACCGCACCGACAAGCGTGCACGATAGCGATAACCCCAGTCAGGTCCCTGTATGGGACGCAATATCATCTCCGCATCGACTTTGCCCAGATGGTGCAGAGCATCTTCGAGTACACGCTGCTTGACGGCGACCTGTGCCGGCACGTTCATGTGCTGCATCGCGCAACCACCGCAGATGCCAAAATACGCGCACCGCGGCTTTGCACGCAGGGACGATTCGCGCAAGAGCTCTGTCATGTCGGCCGCTTCCCACTTGGCCTTTCTGCGGTAGGACTTGAATCGAACTCGCTCGCCCGGGAGCGCGCCCTCAACAAAAATCACTTTACCGGGGCTGCCGTCCTCGTTGGCGAGATGCCCCACGCCGCGCGCTTCCATGTCGAGGGACTCGATGTCGAGCAAACTGTCATGCATAGATTTAATGAAGAAAAACGGAGATTGATACAGCGTCTTTGAGACGTGATTCTACCGTTTATGCGTCGCAAGTCCGCACGTAGCAAAGATCGACCCTGTTTGGTCAGCCGACCCGGGTTGGATCTCGCAAGCAGAAAGCAGCACCGCCGTCAAAGCAGAGAATCCTTGCCGATACCGCGTGCCATGATGGTTTTTTTCAGCCGAACCAGACCCTCCTGCTGAATCTGCCGAACGCGTTCTCTGGTCAGGCCCATCTCGTCGGCCAGCTCATCCAAGGTCGCCGGATGGGCATGTCCCAGACCAAATCGGCGCATGATGACTTGTTTCTGCTTGGTGGGAATGGTGTCAAGCCAATGGCGAACGAGCGAAATCATTTCGTGTTGTTCCGCATCAGTTTCAGGCCCACCCTCAGAGGCATCGGCCAGCAGGTCCAGAAGACTGGACTGCGGATCGCCATCGAGCGGCGTATCCAACGACGAAACATGCTCAGCCATCCCAAGAATGGCACTGACCTCGTCGACACTTCGCTCGACCAAGTGGGCGATATCTTCTACCCGAGCATCATGACCATCGAAAAGCCTTGCCTCAAGGTGATATTTGGCGCGCAAGACAAGGTTGAGCTCGCGAATACGATGTACCGGCAGACGTATGGTGCGAGCCTGATTCATGATTGCACGCTCAATGCTTTGACGTATCCACCAAGTCGCGTAGGTAGAGAAACGAAAGCCGCGCTCGGGTTCGAACTTTTCGATCGCGTGCATGAGACCCAGATTGCCTTCCTCGATCAGATCAAGCAGTACGACGCCACGATTAACATAGTGCTTGGCAATGGACACGACCAGCCTGAGATTGTGTTCGATCATTTTCTGGCGCGCGGGAAAATCTCCCTGTCTGGCCAGCGTGGAAAAGTGAATTTCCTCCGCAACACTGAGCAAAGGCCGCAGACCAATCTGGTTCAGATAATGCTGGGTCGAGTCCGAGGCAAGCTCCGAATTGAGCAATGATCGAAAATCCTGAAGACCCTCTGCCACCTCCTCGGACGCAGCAGACTCCTGTATTCCTGAGTCCTCGTCCAGTGGAGCTTGCTGTGACGGGAGAGCCATGAACTCAGGATCTTCCCGCGCAGGTGGCTCCGGGTCGTCTCGTTTGGGTTCCATGAAGCTGGTGTCAGGGGGATTCGGCAGGTGGTAATAGTGTTGCAGGATCGACTGGTTTACCCATATGGCGTATCTGAAAACGGAGCTTCACAGAGTCCGCATCAGAATCTCCCATCTCGGCTATTTGCTGACTCTGTGTGACCGTTTGACCTTCCCTGACCAGGATGGTTTTATTGTGTGCGTAGGCTGTCACCATGTTGTCGCCATGCTCAATGATGATCAGGTTGCCATAGCCACGCATGTTTTTCGCGTAAAGCACCTTGCCATTGCTGACCGCAACCACGGGTTGACCGGCCTTGCCGGCAATATCAATGCCTTTGCGGGTAGGATCAAACGTACTGATGACCTTGCCTTGGGTTGGCCAAACAAAACGGCTGCTGCCGGGCGGCTGCGTATCTACCGGCTTCTTGTTCGTGTCCAGAGCACGTACGGGACCGGGCTCGGGTCGGTCCAAATCAGCAATCTCCTTGTCGGAGTACACAATTTTCTCGACCGAAGGCGTGCTCTTTTTGCTTGGAGCGGCGCGAACCGTTGTTTGCGACGACGTCGGCGGCTGGGTTGGACGGCCGGCGCGACGAATCTCCATGTCGGGATCAACCGGTATTCGCATCACTTGCAGATTGTCGGGTGGCGCAACTCTCAAAACCTGCCCGGTTTTGATGGTGTTGGGATTGGTCAAAGTATTCCAATCCGTCAGCTCGCTAACCATACGATTGAACTGGCCCGCAATCTTCAGCAGCGTGTCACCCTCTTTCACTGTGTAATAACCTGCCGGGTCAGCATCCATAGCGGGCGCAGCATCGGCGGCCGGCGGCTTCTTTGTATTTGAGCTGCTTTTATCAGCATCGCTGGGCGTTTGTTGATTCGTCTGGGCAGTCTTTTTTGGGGTGGGCTCGGTTGTCGTTTGGGATGTTGTCTTGTTGGCCTTTGCGCTTGGCGATGCACTGGGCGGTGTGCCGCTATTACGACGATCTGAGTTGGTCGATCTGCGATCGTCAATGACGGCATTCGATGGCGTATCTGATAGACCGGCACAGCCTGAGACAAGCAGCACCACAGAAATTGCCATTAAAAAAATCGGGCGCAAACTGTGGCTGTTTCTATTATCGAAAACGTCTGTCTTCATACCTGTGTGAGCAAGGGTTCAGCCAAATGTACCCGGCTTGAGCGGGACGAAATGGCAAGGTTCAAGAGTTTCGGCCATCCACTCATTTCGTCCGGTGCGGCGTATGAGCTTGAGCACCTGATTTCGGTTACCAACGGGTGCGATCAGCCGCCCGCCAACTGACATCTGATCCAGCAAGGCCTGCGGCACGTCAAGTCCCGCTGCTGCCAGAATGATGCCATCAAATGAACCAATCTGCGGCAGTCCCAGCATACCATCCCCATAGTGCAGACGCAGGTTAGGTATGCGCAAAGGCCGGAGGTTGGTTCGGGCAAGCTCATGCATCGGACGTATGCGCTCTATCGAGTAGACTTCCTCAGCCAGCTGTGCAATCACCGCCGCCTGATAGCCGCAACCCGTACCAATTTCAAGCACCCGAGCGAGCTTGCCACTGATACCACCCCGCATCACCTCGATCATGCGCGCCACGATGTAAGGCTGTGAAATGGTCTGGTGATAACCAATCGGCAGTGATGCGTCGATGTAGGCCTGACTGGCCAAGCCGGGCTCAAGAAAATAATGCCGAGGAACAGCCTCCATCGCAGCAAGGACTGCGGTATCGTGAATGCCCTGTTGCGCAAGTCGTTGCACCATGGCCTTGCGCACCGCATCCGATACCAAGGGTGAGTTTGCCGTGCGATCCGCTGCGGGGCGGGTGCTGTTTGCAAGCGCTGGCGGAGGTGTGGTGTGCCGCACTGCATTTTGGGTGGCTGTCTGGGGATTTTTCATCTGTGGGGCCGCGGTCGCTTTTTTGCGATCAGCGGCTCCCGTGATCCTGTCCAGCGTCAGCGGGAAGCGCTTTTGGGGCTGGCTTTTACCCTCGCTCATCGTAGAACCCGCTTCAGACGTTCGAGTTGAGACGAATGCGTTAGATCAATCTGTAATGGTGTCATTGATACCCAGCCATGACTAGTTGCGTGGAAATCCGTGCCCTCGCTTGCTTCTTTCGCCTGACCGGGGGGGCCGATCCAGAAAATCTCGTTACCGTGCGGGTCGCTGCTTCGTATCACGGGCTCGGATTGATGTCGCTTGCCCAAGCGAGTCGCAACAACCGTGTTCAATTCACCGTAGGGTCGATTGGGAATGTTCACATTCAGCAAGTAAGGGGTTTGCAGTTCATCGAGCCGGCGCAGAACAATATCTTTTGCAAGCCGCGCAGCATCTTCGATATGTGCCCACCCATAATCGACCTGCGAAAACGCGATTGCCGGAATTCCAAAAAGAAAACCCTCAGTAGCCGCTGCTACGGTACCTGAGTACAGGGTGTCATCACCCATGTTCTGACCCTGGTTGATGCCCGACACCACCAGATCTGGCTGCGTATCGAGTATGCCAGTCAGCGCAATGTGTACGCAGTCGCTGGGAGTGCCATTGATCGAATAAAAACCATTGGCAGCACGCATGACTCTGAGAGGCCGATCCAGCGTCAGCGAGTTCGATGAACCTGAGCGATTGCTGTCCGGTGCCACGACCACGATATCGGCAATAGTCGCGAGTTGCTCAGCCAGCGCATTGATGCCGGGAGCCAGGTAGCCATCGTCATTACTGATCAAAATTTTCATGGCGTTGATTTTACCTGAAGGCAGGCCAAGTTAATTTACAGTTTGATTACGCTCAATAGGCGATGATGAACACCACTGGCTAGCGCCAAATCATGCATGACGCAACAATGCTAATGAGTTTGTTTAACAGCTAATCTGATTAACAACAATGCAATCGGGAATCAAGTATTTGCTAAAAAAACACACGCTTCTATGACAAAACAGATGCGCAGCAATGCATTCAACGCAGCAGGTTCTGCAGAAAACTTTGCACCGTGGTCAGCTCGCGCGTTCTGGCAAATGGCGGCAGACTTTGCCAGATGCGCCGGCCATAGGGTTTGGATAACAAGCGCGGATCACAGATCATCAGAATGCCTCGATCGGATTCATTGCGTATCAAACGGCCAGCACCCTGTTTGAGATTGATGATTGCCTCGGGAAGCTGATGATGCATGAAACCATTCAGACCACGCTTTTCCATATCAGTGATACGTGCGGCGAGTACTGGGTCGTCCGGCGGCGCAAAGGGCAGCTTGTCGATAATCACCACCGACAGCGCATTACCCGGCACATCCACCCCTTCCCAAAAACTCTGGCTACCAATCAGTACTGCATTACCCGCCTTGCGAAATTGTGTGAGCAATTCGGTGCGTCCGATTTCGCCTTGAACGAACAAAGGATACGGTAGCTTGCGTCGCTCGAATTCATCACGCAAGCGCTCAGCCGTTTTTTTGACTGCACGCAGCGTTGTACAAAGAAAGAAGGTTCGCCCACCTGCTGCGTCGATCACCGGCAACGCGGCATCAATGACTGCATCAGCGTAATCAGGTGAATTTGGCTGCGGCAAAATCGTCGGGGAGTACAACAGTGCCTGCTGTTGATAATCAAAAGGGCTGGGCAGAGAAATCGCCTTCTCGTCGGTGAGTCCGAGTTGACTACTGTAATGAGAAAAATCCTGTTTGACTGCCAGCGTTGCAGACGTGAATATCCATGCGCGTGGAGGACCTTCGCGCTGCTTGCTGAATATGGGTGCAATCGACAATGGGGTGCGATGCAGTTGTACTGATTGAGAAAATGCTTCGACCCACAACACAGTGGGCGGAAGCGTTTCGTCTATCGTTTCCTTCCAATCAGCCAGACGAATACCTATTTCCACTGCACGCACGCGGCACTGCTCTATCGTCTCTGCGCGCTCGGCTTGCGTTGCGAGCACCTCCACCATATGCGAGAGCATGCGCTTGAGATGTTCGAGTGCCGGGAAAAAAGGACTACTGATTGCAATCTGGGCGAATGCCAACCGAGTACCCTCTGGCGGAAACGACAGTCGCAGATCACGCACCGATTTCTCGAGAGAAGCAACCAAGGCACCCCAGTCAGCGCCGTCGCGCGCATGCGTCAAACCTTCGGCCAAGACATCGCGACACAACTCCATGATTTGCGATGTCGATATATCCTCACCAAAGAACAGCGTTGCGGTTTCAGGCAGCTGATGCGCTTCATCAAAAATCACCGTATTTGCGCTAGGTAAAAGTTCAGCAACGCCAGTGTCCTTCAAAGCGACATCTGCAAAAAATAGATGGTGGTTGACCACGACCACATCGGCCTGTTGCGCCTCCTTGCGCGCCTTCATCACAAAACAATCCTGATAATGCGCGCACTCGGCTCCGAGACAGTTATCGCGTGTCGAGGTAACGAGATTCCAGATAAGTGCGTTCTCGGGCACATTCGATAGCTCTGCCTTGTCACCCGTACCCGTTGTCTTGATAAAGCGACCAATGTCGCGCAAATAGCCAACATCCTCACGCGCAGTCAGCCGACCGTTTTGCAAAGTACGTTCGAGATGAAAATGACAGACGTAGTTGGATCGCCCCTTGAGCAGTGCCACCGATACGGGAGCGTTGAGCGCTTTGCGAACCAACGGTATGTCACGCAAGAAGAGCTGATCTTGAAGATTCTTCGTCCCGGTGGAGACAATCACCTTGCCACCCCAGAGCAAGGCAGGCACCAGATAGGCAAAAGTTTTGCCAGTGCCGGTACCGGCCTCGACAATCAGCGCAGTTTGTCCTGCAATGGCCTGTGCCACGGCCCTCGCCATATCAATCTGTGATTGACGCGGACGAAAACCGGGAATACCCATAGCCAGCCTGCCATTGCCGGAAAACAGCTGATCAATTTCCTCGTCATGCACGAGGGCCATCGCTGCCGGATTGATTGCTTCAGTCAAAGGGTGTAGCCCATAGGTGCTCAGGCCGGGATATCCGGAACCAGCTGCATCTTGAGCTGGATGATCTGATCTTTGAGTTGTAATTTGCGTTTTTTAAGTCGACGCAATTGCAAATCATCCGAACCCGCGGCCTCGGCAAGACGTTCTATGGCTGCGTCAAGGTCGCGGTGCTCGATTTCCAGTTCGATCACGCGCCCGCGCACCAGTTCGGCCGATACCGTCATGGCTCGCGATTGACCGGTGCTTCGGCAGGCGCCTGAACCTCGGAGGCGTCGCGCGTACTGGCTTCGGGCTCTCGCACCTTACCGGAAATCGGCAAGCCACGGCCAGATTGTTGCTTGCCCTGAATGTCACGTTCAGCCAGCGCACGGTCGCGTTCAGCGGCCTTTTCCTTTCGAAGCAAGGCATTCGCTTCTACTTCGATTTTCCGTATTTTTGTCAGCGCAGCACGCTTCTTTTCTCTTACATCATTCATGCACGCCGTTGCAAAAAAACGGTCAAAGCAAGCAACACGCTGATTTGAATAAAGGCGATCGACATCAATGCGGGCGTCGATGATATCGTCGAGCGCTGCTTTGGCCTTTGCAGTCGTATCAATCGATCCGGATGGATAACGCTCTACCAGCAGTTGCGAAGCATCTTGCGCATTCGCCAGAGACAGCGGCATGCTCAGCAAGAAAGCCAACAGAAACGATGGCAACGGGGATGTTCTGAGAGCATTCATAGAATCAGTTTTTTATCAGGCAATCGCTGCAGCCGCTTGTCGACGGGTGCTTTCCTTGTATTCGCGCGACTGCATTTCCAGAATACGCGATACGGTCCGATGAAATTCATTGGCCATTTTGCCCTCGGTGTACAGCAGATCAGGCTCGACTTCGGCTGACATGATCAGCTTGATACGGTGATCATAAAGCACGTCAATAAGCCAGGTAAAACGCCGGGCTTCGGAGGCCATATCGGCGTTCATTTTAGGCACACCCGACAGAATCACCGTATGAAACCGGTTCGCCATATCAAGATAGTCGTTTTGCGATCTCGGACCGCCGCAGAGCGTTGCAAAATCAAACCAAATGACACCGCCTGCTCGCCGCACCGCCGTGAGCTCCCGTGATTCTATCTTGATCCTGGGATCCTGGTCCGAAGTCTCGGCGATGCTCGCGAAGGTTTGCCGCAAGGCCGTCTCAGCGACAGCATTCAGTGGGCAGTGATACACATCGACCTGCGCCATAATCCGCTTTCTGTAATCGGTGCCCGCATCCACATTGAGCACATCCAGCTTTTCCTTGAGCAATGCTATCGCGGGCAGCATGCGGTCACGATGCAGCCCATCTGGATAGAGGGTGTCGGGTTCGTAATTGGAAGTCAGCACGAAAGATACGCCATTCTCGAACAAAGCTGACATCAGGTTATAGAGAATCATCGCATCCGCAATGTCAGAGACATGGAATTCGTCGAAACAGATCAGTCTGTATTTGCGCGCGATTTTAGCCGCGACGACTTTCAACGGATCTTCAACACCTTTTTGCTCGTCCAGTTCACGATGCACACCACGCATGAACTCGTGAAAGTGCAGCCGCGTCTTGCGGACTATCGGAACCACGGTATAAAAGCTATCCATCAGAAAGGATTTGCCGCGACCAACACCGCCCCACAAGTACACACCACGTGGCACATCAGGACGATTGACCCAGCGCTTGAGCCGCGAAGAGCGCTGCTCTCGAAAGCCTACCCATGCATCATAAGCCTGCTGCAAGCGATCAACCGCGGCCAGTTGCGATGGATCCGAGTGATAACCACGCTCTCCTAAAACGTGATCATAGTATTGACGAACATTCATCACTGCAGCGGCGTCATGTCAACGGTCACTTGCGATGGGTAGTCGCTTCGCGCACCTCCCAGCGGGATTCCGATACCCAGCGACACACCGACACCGCTGTACCCGCCCAGCCCACCGCCCACACCCACGCCAACACGTGTTCCACCGGAGCTCAATGAACGGCCGGCCGGACTACGGTGTATGACTTCCGAGGTGCGATAGCCTTCCTTGTCACACACGATCCGCAGATCGCCATTCGGATTACCGACCATGGCGTAACCCGGTGTCTGCACTTTCCAACTGCCGGAATCGGTCGTCACCACACAATCAGCGCCGGTCAGTGACTGCTCCCGGGAGGTGGTCAGGATTTCAACGCGCCCCTCAAACGGTGGCGTCGTGGCGCAGCCCGGTAGCGACAGCGCTACCGCGATCATCACACTTCTGCGCTTCAGCCGCTTCAGATAACCCGGATTAAGCTGCATGATGATCTGTCCTTTGCTGCGTCCGGCGATCAGAAATTCAGTGAGCGCTTATCGACGGCCAGTGCCGCCTCCTTGGTAGCTTCGGACAAAGAAGGATGTGCATGGCAGATGCGCGCAATGTCCTCTGCCGATGCACGAAACTCCATCGCGACAACGGCTTCGGCGATCAACTCGGAGGCCATGGGCCCGATGATGTGCACGCCCAGTATTTCATCCGTTCGTGCATCCGCCAAAAACTTCACCATGCCAGAGGTATCACCCAGTGCCCGTGCACGGCCATTGGCCAAGAACGGGAAAGTACCTGCGTTATAAGCGACGCCTTCCGCTTTGAGTTGCTGCTCGGTCTTTCCCACCCAGGCAATTTCCGGTGATGTGTAAATGACCCAGGGAATGGTATTAAAGTTCACATGACCATGCTTGCCCGCAATGCGCTCGGCGACGGCAACACCCTCTTCCTCAGCCTTGTGCGCGAGCATGGGGCCGCGCACCACATCACCTACGGCCCAGACGTTGGGTAAATTAGTGTGACAGTCATCATCGACCGCGATGAATCCGCGCTCATCAAGCGCCAGACCCACGACCTCTGACTGGAGTCCGATGGTATTGGGTACGCGACCTATGGAGACAATCAAGCGGTCGAATTGTACTTTGTGATCCTTACCGGCGGCATCGGTGTAATGAACGCTGACCTCCTTACCCGCCTTGATCTCACCGATTTTTACACCCAACTCAATGGTGAGTCCCTGTTTCGCAAACAGCTTGTGCGCTTCGGCTGCAATCTGCTGATCTACCGCACCGAGGAAAGCTGGCAGTGCTTCAAGTATTGTCACCTCGGCACCCAAACGACGCCAGACACTACCCATCTCCAGACCAATCACACCGGCGCCAATCACACCCAGTTTTTTGGGTACCACATCAATCGCTAACGCGCCGGTATTGGAGAGAATCAGTTTTTCATCAAACGGCACCTGAGGCAATGCACGTGGATTCGAGCCTGTCGCCACGATAATGTGCTTGCCCTTGAGTGTCTCGGTGCTTTTTCCGGTAACTGAAATTTCATAGCCATCGGCATCCGCTTTTTTGAACGCGCCACGACCATGAAAAAAAGTGACTTTGTTTTTCTTGAACAAATAAAGGATGCCATCGTTGTTTTGTTTGACGACGGTGTCCTTGCGACCCAGCATCTGCTCGAGATTGAGCTTGAGCCCCTTGACTTCGATCCCGTGCTCGGCAAAGCCATGACCGGCATGCTCGAAATGTTCGGACGACTGCAGCAAAGCTTTTGAAGGAATGCAGCCTACGTTAGTGCAGGTGCCTCCCGGCGCAGGTCCACCCTTGTCGTTTTTCCACTCATCGATGCAAGCCGTCGAAAGTCCCAACTGGGCTGCACGAATGGCGGCTATGTAACCACCCGGGCCACCGCCAATGACGATGACATCAAAATTTGTCGACATGGCAGCCCCTTAGAGATCGAGTAACAGACGGGACGGATCTTCGAGCACCTCTTTCATCGCGACCAGACCCAGCACCGCTTCACGACCATCAATGAGTCGGTGGTCGTAAGACATCGCGAGATAGTTTATCGGCCGAACGACGACCTGCCCATTCTCGACTACGGCGCGGTCCTTGGTTGCATGAACACCGAGGATCGCCGATTGTGGTGGGTTGATGATAGGCGTGGAAAGCATGGAGCCAAACACACCACCATTCGAAATCGAGAAGGTGCCGCCAGTCAGTTCATCCAGCGTAAGCTTGCCGTCCTTGGCTTTCTGCCCAAACTCGCCAATCTTCTTTTCGATTTCCGCGATATTCATCTGATCGACATTACGAAGAATAGGCACCACCAAACCACGTGGTGATCCGACTGCAATACCGATATCAAAATAACCGTGGTAAACCACATCATTGCCATCGATCGAGGCATTCAGTACGGGATATTTCTTGAGCGCGGCGACTGCGGCTTTCACGAAGAAGGACATGAAACCCATCTTCACGCCGTGCTCTTTTTCAAATTTGTCTTTGTACTTGTTACGCAGATCCATCACAGGCTGCATGTTGACTTCATTGAAGGTCGTGAGGATCGCATTGGTTGACTGCGATTCCAGAAGACGCTCAGCGATACGGGCACGCAGGCGGCTCATCGGCACGCGTTGCTCGGGGCGGTCGCCAAGATCCATGCTAACGGGTACAGGGACTGCCGGTAATGCGGCCGCTCGTGGTGCGGAGACAGCTGGCGCCGGTGCGGCCTTGTTCTGCATGGTGTTGATCACATCACCCTTGGTGATGCGTCCGTCCTTGCCGGTACCCGCGACGCTGCTGGCGGACATATTGTTTTCTGCGAGCATGCGAGCGGCCGCAGGCATCGCAATCGTGCCGCTTGCTGCTGGGGCGGCAACGACTGGAGCCGGCGCGGCGGCTGGTACTGGCGCTGGTGTCAGCGCCGCAGATGCGCTGGCGGTGCCCGCTGCTGCAGTCGCTTCGGTGTCAATGCGGGCAATGATTTCACCCGCCACCACGGTGCTGCCGTTTTCTTTAAGAATTTCGACAATCACGCCTTGCGCGGGTGCAGGTAATTCCAGCACCACTTTGTCGGTTTCGATGTCAATCAGGTTTTCGTCGCGAGCTACGGCTTCGCCGACTTTTTTATGCCACTGAAGCAGCGTTGCTTCTGCAACGGATTCTGACAGCTGCGGTACAGGGACTTCAAGGATTGCCATAACACTCTCCGTTTCGGGTTGTTCTAACGGTGCACCGGCATCCGATGCACCATCGGGTCATTATTTTATTTGGTCAGCACGAAGCCTTTGAGCTTCGAAAAAGCGGTATCAATCAACGACTTCTGCTGCGCGTAGTGCTTGTCGTAATAACCCACCGCAGGTGAGGCACTGGCAGGTCGTCCGGCATAGGCCAGTTTCTGGCCGTCCGACAGGTTTTCCATGATGTTGTGCTGTATCTGGAACCAGGCACCCTGATTTTGCGGCTCGTCCTGCACCCACACCAGCTCGCTGAAATTCGGATAGGACTTGAGCTCCGTCGAGAGCGCCTTGTGCGGGAACGGATACAACTGCTCGACGCGAATGATCGCAACGTCCGAGGCACCGCGCTCCTTGCGCGCATTGACGAGATCGAAATACACCTTGCCGGAGCAAGCCAGAACGCGTTTGACTTTCTTGCGATCGATGCTGTCATCAACCTCGCCCAACACGGTATGGAACGATCCTTTAACCAACTCAGAAAGCGGCGAACCTGCATCCTTGTTACGCAGCAGCGACTTGGGCGTCATGATCACCAGCGGCTTGCGGAACAGACGAATCATCTGACGGCGCAGCAAATGGAAAATCTGCGATGCCGTCGTTGGCTGCACCACCTGCATATTGTTGTCAGCGCACAGCTGCAGGAATCGCTCCAGACGTGCCGATGAGTGTTCGGGGCCCTGGCCTTCGTAACCATGCGGCAGCATCATCACGAGGCCGGAAGCGCGACCCCATTTCACTTCACCAGAGCTGATGAACTGGTCGATCACCACCTGAGCGCCATTGGCAAAATCGCCGAATTGCGCTTCCCAGATGGTGAGCGTATTGGGTTCTGCGGTCGAATAACCATACTCGAAAGCGAGTACCGCTTCCTCCGACAGCACGGAGTCAATCACGAGGAAAGGCGCTTGCTGATCCGAGACATGCTGCAGCGGTATGTAAGAACCGGCATCCCATTTCTCGCGATTCTGATCATGCAGCACCGAATGGCGGTGAGTGAAGGTGCCACGCCCCGCGTCTTGTCCGGTAATGCGCACCGCATAGCCAGAAGACACCAGCGATGCAAACGCCAGATGCTCACCCATGCCCCAGTCGAGATTGACTTCACCACGGCCCATTGCTGCGCGATCGGCGAGTACTTTTTCAACCAATGGATGGACTTTGAAACCCTCGGGCACTTGCGTGATGCGCTGAGAAAGCCGCTTGAGCTCAGCCGCTGGTACCGATGTGTCTGCAGCATCAGTCCATTTGCGGTTGAGGAAAGGCATCCAGTCAACCGCGTATTTGTTCTTGAAGTTGGAGATGACCGGATCGACCGAACGACGTCCTGCATCCATGGCATCGCGGAAATCCTTGACCATGCTATCGCCGCCGTCGCTAGCAATCGTGCCTTGCGTGGCGAGCTTGTCTGCATAGATCTTGCGTGTACCCGGATGCTGACCGATCTTTTTGTACATCAAGGGCTGCGTGAGAGCCGGCGTGTCCTGCTCGTTGTGACCAAGTTTGCGGAAGCAAACGATGTCAACCACGATATCTTTCTGGAATTGCATACGGAAATCGAGCGCGATCTGCGTTGCGAATACCACCGCTTCCGGATCATCACCATTCACATGCAAGACCGGAGCTTCGATCATCTTGACAACGTCGGAGCAATACAGCGTAGAGCGCGAATCACGCGGATCCGAGGTCGTAAAGCCAATCTGGTTGTTAATCACGATGTGCACAGTACCACCCGTACCGTAACCACGAGTCTGCGCCAGATTCAGTGTCTCCATCACAACGCCCTGCCCAGCAAACGCAGCATCGCCGTGGACCAGAATCGGCAAGACCTGCGCGCCCTTCTGATCACCCCGGCGGTCCATACGCGCCTTGACCGAACCTTCAACGACGGGATTAACAATCTCGAGGTGCGAGGGATTGAATGCCAGCGACAAGTGGACCGGACCACCCGGCGTGGAAATGTCACTGGAGAAGCCCTGGTGATATTTCACATCACCAGCGGGCAGATCGTCGCCATGTTTGCCTTCGAATTCAGCGAACAAGTCATGGGGCATTTTGCCGAGAATATTGACCAGGACGTTCAGACGGCCGCGGTGCGCCATGCCAATCACAATCTCCTGAATGCCGTTACTCCCCGCGCGTTGAATGGTTTCATCCAGCGAGGCGATGAAACTCTCACCGCCCTCGAGCGAGAAGCGTTTTTGGCCCACGTATTTGGTATGCAGGTAGCGCTCAAGCCCTTCGGCCGCAGTCAGTCGGTCAAGAATATGGACCTTTTGTTCGCGCGTGAAATTGCCAGTGGACCGGGTCGACTCGAGACGCTCCTGCATCCAGCGCTTCTGGGTGGGATCGGTCATGTACTGGAATTCGGCGCCTATCGAGCGGCAGTAAGTGTCGCGCAGCGCTTGCAGCAAGTCGCGCAGGGTCGCAGTCTCACCACCAAAATAGGTATTGCTGATGTTGAACACGATGTCCATGTCGGCATCGGAGAAGCCATAGAACACGGGCTCGAGTTCAGGAATGTTCGGACGTTCCTGGCGCTGCAGCGGGTCGAGATTGGCCCACTGGGTACCGAGGAAGCGGTAGGCAGCGATCAGCTGGGTAACAGCAACCCGCTTGCGACCCATTTCAGCATCGGCGGATGCGGTAACGGTACGAATCGGACCTTGCTTTGCACGCTCTGCAAAGGAGGCGACCACGCTCGCGTGAGGCACATCGGGACGGTCAGACCCGTCCACCGCAGGCACGTGCTGCATCGCGTCGAAATACGCGCGCCAGTTATCGGGGACTGCACCGGGGTTGAGAAGGTAGGCCTCGTAGAGTTCTTCCACGTACGGGGCATTACCTCCAAACAGATAAGAATTGGAGAAATGTTGCTGCATCATTTTGCTCACCTTTTCCTCGCGCTTCGCGAGAGCTGGGGGTTAGAAAGTCCTGGCAAATCTTGTGGCGCCGAATCGTTGCTGACCAGCTGGTGCAGCATCGGCGTTCCACTAGACCTCCGAAAGGACTCCCATGGAAGTCCACCTAACCATCCACATCACGGGCTTTCCGTTCCGTGGATTGCACTACTAACAACGTGACGCCGAGAATAACACAGGGTCACTTCTTTTCAACGTAAAAAAAGGGCCCAAACAGGGCCCATTTCATGACCGACCAGTCACGATCAGCGCTTCGCTATCGGCGGCACATCCCGCTGAACTGAACCGACAAACAGCTGTCGGGGACGACCGATTTTTTGCTCGGGGTCGGAGATCATTTCGTTCCACTGCGCGATCCAGCCCACCGTCCGCGCCATTGCAAAGATACCAGTGAAAAGGGAAACCGGGATACCCAGCGCTGACTGCACAATGCCGGAGTAGAAGTCGACATTTGGATAGAGCTTGCGGGAGACGAAGTAATCGTCCTCAAGCGCGACCTTTTCGAGGGCCATCGCCAGCTTGAACAGCGGATCATTTTGCAGGCCGAGTTCGTTGAGCACCTCGTGACAGGTTTCACGCATGAGTTTGGCGCGCGGGTCGTAGTTCTTGTACACGCGATGACCAAAACCCATGAGCTTGACGCCGGAATTCTTGTCTTTGACCTGCTTGACGAATTCACCGATTTTGTCGACCGAGCCGATTTCCTTGAGCATGGTAAGTGCCGCTTCATTGGCGCCACCGTGTGCAGGACCCCACAGACAGGCGATGCCCGCAGCAATACAGGCAAAGGGATTGGCACCAGAAGAACCGGACAGACGCACAGTCGAGGTCGACGCATTCTGCTCATGATCCGCATGCAAAATCAGGATACGGTCCAGCGCGCGAACCAGCACGTCATTGATCTTGTAATCTTCAGCAGGTGTCGCGAACATCATGCGCATGAAGTTGGCACTGTAGGACAGATCATTACGCGGGTAAACAAAAGGCTGACCGATCGAGTACTTGTAAGCCATCGCAACCAGCGTCGGCATTTTGGCAATCAGACGAATCGCCGACACTTCGCGATGATGCGGGTCGTTGATGTCGAGTGAGTCGTGATAGAACGATGCGAGCGCGCCAACGGTGCCAACCAGCACCGACATCGGGTGCGCATCACGACGGAAGCCGCGGAAGAAAAACTGCATCTGCTCGTGCACCATGGTGTGACGGGTCACGGTGTCGACGAACTTGTTTTTATCGGCAGCATTTGGCAACTCGCCGTTGAGCAGCAAGTAGCAAGTTTCCAGAAAATCGCAGTTCACTGCCAACTGCTCAATCGGGTAGCCGCGATACAGCAATTCGCCCTTGTCACCGTCGATGTAGGTAATCGACGAATTACAGGCCGCAGTCGACATGAAGCCGGGATCGTAGGTGAATTTTCCGCTCGATCCGTACAGCTTGCGGATATCAATCACGTCCGGGCCGATTGAGCCCTTATAAATCGGAAACTCCAGCGATGGCGAACCATCGGAGAAGGACAAGGTTGCTTTGGCTTCAGATTGGGTCATGGCTACACCTTCGATTCAAGAGACTTCGTATTAAATGAAAATTTGCAGGTCATCCGCCGTTGGATCAGGCCTGCCTGAGCCGCGCCAATAGCGCATGCACATGGGGCAGATCGAGTTCTGTCTCAGGCGGGTTCTGACCCAAAAGTAAACTCATCAAATCATTGTCCGGCAAAGTCAGCAGCCGGGTCAGCGCATCGACTTCCTCATCCGAGAGGCGCTCTTCGTGCGCATCAAGAAATCGCGTCAGTATCAGGTCATTTTCCAGTAAACCGCGGCGACTGCGCCATCGCAGCCTTGCGCGTTTTGCCGGATCATCCTGATGCTTCGCGGCTTCCATCACACCGCGCGTCGAACCAACAGTTCTTTGATCTTGCCGATGGCCTTGTTCGGGTTCAGACCCTTGGGGCAGACATCGACGCAGTTCATGATCGAGTGGCAGCGGAACAGTCGATAAGGATCCTCAAGATTATCGAGCCGCTCACCCGTTGCCTCGTCACGACTGTCGGCAATAAATCGGTAAGCCTGGAGCAATCCCGCCGGGCCAACGAACTTGTCAGGATTCCACCAAAACGATGGGCAGGAGGTCGAGCAGCATGCACACAGAATGCATTCATACAAACCATCGAGCTCTTCGCGCTCTTCGGGCATCTGCAAACGCTCTTTTTCCGGCGGAATCGTCGTGTTGACCAGGAAAGGCTTGATCGAGTGATACTGCTTGAAAAAGTTCGTCATATCGACGATCAGATCGCGGATCACGGGCAAGCCAGGCAGCGGACGCAGCACGATAGGCTGAGTCAGCTCATTGAGATTAGTCGTACAGGCGAGGCCGTTTTTGCCATTGATGTTCATGGCATCAGAACCGCACACACCCTCGCGGCAGGAACGGCGCAGTGCCAGGGAATCATCGACATCAGCCTTGATACGCTGTAGCGCATCAAGCAGCATCTTGTCCGTATCCTGCAGCGTGACCGTGAGGTCTTGCATATACGGCTTGGCGTCCTTGTCCGGATCGTAGCGATAGATCTGAAATTTGACTGTGCGTGTCATGGTATGTAAAGCCTTAGAAAGTACGAGCCTTGGGCTTGAAAGTTTCAACGGTCAATGGCTGAGTGACCACGGGTTTGTAATCGAGACGGTTACCTTCGGAGAACCATAGCGTGTGCTTCATCCAGTTTTCGTCGTCGCGCTTTTCGAAATCACGGTGCGCATGCGCGCCGCGAGACTCTTTGCGCGCAGCAGCCGATACGATGGTCGCCTTGGCTGTCTCAATCAGATTGTCGAGCTCGAGTGCTTCAACCCGCGCGGTATTGAACACCTTGGACTTGTCCTTGAACGAGACCTGCTTGCGACGCTCGTCGAGCTGCATGATTTCTTTCGCACCCTGATCGAGCAATTCCTGCGTGCGAAACACACCGCAGTAGTGCTGCATGGTCTTGCGGATATCGTTGGCCACGTCCTGTACCCGCTCTGAACCGGTCGACGCCTCGAGATGCGCAAGGCGCGACAACGCAAGATCTGCTCCGTCGGCCGGCAAAGGTTTATTGCTTTGCTCTTTAAGCTTGCTAGCAACGATATGGTTACCCGCAGCACGACCAAACACCAGCAGATCGAGCAGCGAATTGGTACCAAGACGATTGGCACCATGCACCGATACGCAAGCGCACTCACCGATCGCATACAAGCCACGCACGATTTCCTGCTTGCCGTTTTTGGGCGCGACCACCTGACCATGGATATTAGTCGGGATACCCCCCATTTGATAGTGAATCGTCGGCACGACGGGAATCGGCTCTTTGGTCGCATCCACGTTGGCAAACTTGTGACCGATTTCAAGGATGGAAGGCAAACGCTTGCGGATGGTGTCCGCGCCGATATGACGCAAGTCGAGCAGCACGTGATCTTTCTTGGGTCCGCAACCGCGCCCTTCTTTGATCTCCTGATCCATCGAGCGCGACACGAAATCGCGCGGTGCGAGGTCCTTGAGCGTTGGTGCGTAGCGCTCCATGAAACGCTCACCTTCGCTGTTAATCAGGATGCCACCTTCGCCGCGCACACCTTCGGTAATCAGCACACCTGCACCAGCCACACCGGTTGGGTGGAACTGCCAGAACTCCATGTCTTCCAGCGGCAGACCGGCACGCGCTGCCATGCCCATGCCATCGCCAGTGTTGATGAATGCATTGGTCGATGCCGCCCAGATGCGGCCAGCACCACCGGTAGCGAATACGGTGGTTTTTGCTTCCAGCACCATGACTTCGCCGGTTTCCATTTCCAATGCGACGACGCCCACGACATCACCCTCGGCATCGCGCACCAGATCAATGGCCATCCATTCAACAAAGAAATGCGTCTTCGCGCGCACATTGCGCTGATAAAGGGTGTGCAGCATGGCATGGCCGGTACGGTCGGCTGCAGCACAAGCGCGCTGCACCGGCTTTTCACCGAAATTAGCGGTATGCCCACCGAACGGCCGCTGATAAATCGTGCCATCAGGATTACGGTCGAAAGGCATGCCAAAGTGCTCCAGCTCGTACACAACCTTAGGCGCTTCGCGGCACATAAACTCGATCGCATCCTGATCACCGAGATAATCGCTGCCCTTGATTGTGTCAAACATGTGCCAGTACCAGCTGTCCTCGGACATGTTACCCAGAGAAGCACCAATACCGCCCTGCGCTGCTACCGTATGAGAGCGCGTTGGAAATACTTTGGACAGCACGGCCACATTGAGGCCGGCTTCGGCGAGTTGTAACGATGCGCGCATGCCGGAACCGCCGGCACCGATGATAACGGCATCAAAACGACGCGAAGGAATACTGGATTTGACGGATGCCACGATTACACTCTCCAAAGAATCTGAACGGTCCAACCGGCACATCCCACCAGCCAGAGTATCGTCAATGCCTGCAGCAGAAGCCGTGCAGCTACTGGCTTCACATAGTCCATCCAGATATCTCGCATGCCAACCCAGACGTGGTAGTACAAAGAAAGGAAGGTCACGAATGCAAGTATCTTGAACCACTGCTGCGCGTACAGTCCGGCCCAGCCTTCATAGCTGAAATCGGAGGCACCGAAGAAAAGTACCAGCAGAACTACCGTGAAGACCGCCATGACGATCGCGGTAATACGTTGCGCGAGCCAGTCTCTCAAGCCGTAATGCGCGCCGACGACCAGGCGCTTGGGTCCGATATTGTTGTTTGCCATCTCAGAATGCTCCGAACAGTTTGAGTGCAACCAGAAGCGTCAGTGGCACGCTCACCAGGAAGACCATGTGCGCCGATTTGCGCGCCTCTTCCTTCGACAAACCGATGTGCGCGTCCATGATCAGATGGCGTATGCCACCGCAGAAATGATGCAGATAACCCCAGCTGACCGCGAGAATCAGGAGTTTTACGAACCAGTGGCTCGTGAAGCCCTTGAGGTAATCAAAGGAAATCTCGGAAGTGATGCTGAGGTCGAACAGGTAAAGAATGAAGGGCAGCAGCAGAAACATCATCGCACCGCTGACACGATGCAGAATCGACACCACGCCGGCCGCGGGCAGACGATAACGGATGATCTGCAAGACATGAATGTTCGTAAAACGTCTTGGCGTGCTTGATTCAGACATGTGCTTCTTCTCCAACAGTTTTCTGTGTCCGGTCCGACAATGGTCGGGATTCTATCTTCAAGTACAAAGCGGGCTGCTGTTCAAACGGCGCATTTTGTTTGAATTATTGACAACAATCGATTCAACTTAGCTCATTGTGATAGTGGTGTTGCTCAGTGATGTAAATCGCGCGACGCAGTTCCACGGGTCTATCTCCGTAGGTAAAAGCGACACGCTCGACACTCAGCAAAGGCGCTCCCGGCGCCACGCCTAGCAGCTCCACCGTGGCAGCATCCGCTGCCACGGCCTTGAGCTTTTCGGAAGCGCGCACCATGGGAGTGCCGAATTCGGTCTCGAACAAGCCATACATAGGGCCTTTGTACTCGGCCAGTCGTTCCGCCGTCAGTCCTTTGAAGATCACGCCGGGCAACCAGATTTCTTCGAGAATCGTCGGTACGCCGTCGAAGTACTGCAGACGCCTGATGAAAACCACCGAGTCCCCGGACTTGATGTCGAGCACGCGCGCCACTTCGGCGGGCGCCCTGAGGCGCTTGACTTCAAAAATGCGGTTTTCGGGCTGGTGCGCCTCGCCTGCATCGGGCATGAGGCGCAAAAAACGGAATTGAACTCGGGCTTCATGGTGGGTGGCAACAAAGGTGCCCTTGCCCTGACGCCGGACCACCAGATTCTCTGCCGAGAGCTCGTCGATCGCTTTGCGAACCGTACCCTGGCTCACTTTGTAGCGGAATGCGAGCTCCACCTCACTGGGAATCAGTTCGCCGGGCTTCCACTCGCCGGATTGCAGGCTCTGCGTGATCAGCGCCTTGATTTGCTGGTAGAGCGGGCTGAATGTAGGCGAGGCACCAGGGGTACTGCCAGCGCTGGTGACGGAGCCGGGTACAGCGGCCGGGGAGACGGTTTGATTCATGGTGAGCAATTTCACCATAAATAGGCATTTAACGTCCAGAAAATTGTGACGTAATATGTCTTATATAAGATATAAGATACGCATTGACAGAGTAAAGACCTGCGCCTAAACTCGCGAGCAAAGTT
>JACCDK010312244.1_pt1 | contig 48876 bp, 47 predicted proteins | sample 7445871 | NCBI WGS metagenome assembly JACCDK01 (sample SAMN15323436, study PRJNA562643) | freshwater metagenome | isolation source: river surface water | place: USA:Blue River Watershed | collected 2017-08-15 | reverse complement strand
TCAACATTAAAGACAAGACTTGCAAGTTCCTCCTTGACTGCATCCATCATCGCTGCAAAGAGTTCGTAACCCTCACGCTGATATTCAACAAGCGGATCGCGTTGGGCCATCGCGCGAAGTCCAATTCCCTCTTGCAGGTAATCCATCTCATAAAGATGTTCGCGCCATTTGCGATCTAAAACTGAGAGGAGAACCTTTCGCTCGAGTTCGCGCATGACTTCAGCACCAAGTTCGGCTTCACGCTTTTGATACGCGGCTTCTGCATCTTCAATTATTCGTGTCGCCAAGAAATCTGCATCTAGGCCCCCTAAGGATCCGACTTCTGCGACGAGTCCATCAATAGTGAGTGAAATTGGATAGACAAGGCGCAAAGCGGTCCAAAGTTTTTCTAGATCCCAATCCTCGGCAAATCCTTCGGCAGTTTCAGCATCAACGTAGGCCTGAATTGTGTCTGCTAAGAACTGGCCTACCTGGGTAGAAATATCTTCTCCCTCTAGGACCAAACGTCTTTCACTATAAATAACTCCGCGTTGACGATTCATCACATCGTCATACTTAAGTACATTCTTGCGAATCTCAAAGTTCTGCGCTTCTACCTGTGTTTGGGCAGATTTAATTGCGTTACTCACCATCTTTGATTCGATAGGTGCATCATCAGGAAGTCCAGCTGCAGATAAGAAGCGCTCAACCATTCCTGAATTGAATCGACGCATCAAATCATCTTGTAGAGATAGGTAGAAACGTGACTCACCAGGATCGCCTTGTCGACCAGAACGTCCTCGCAGCTGATTATCGATACGGCGCGATTCATGGCGCTCTGTACCTAGAACATAGAGACCACCGAGGGCGACAACTTCTTCATGACCAGATGCAACTGCAGCCTTCTGCTTTGCTAGTTCTGCTGGCCAAGCCGCTTCGTACTCTGCTGCATTTTCTACAGGTGAGATTCCGCGACGCTGTAATTCAAAATCTGCCATGAATTCGGGATTGCCACCGAGCATAATGTCGGTACCACGGCCAGCCATATTTGTTGCAACAGTAACTGCACCCTTAACGCCTGCGCGAGCAATAATCATCGCTTCACGCTCGTGGTGCTTAGCATTAAGAACTTCGTGTGGAATGCCGTTCTTTTTCAAAACTGAAGAGAGTTCCTCTGATTTTTCAACACTGACTGTACCGACCAATACTGGCTGGCCTTTGCGATGGCGATCGACAATATCTTGTGCGACTGCAAGAAACTTTCCAGCTTCAGTTTTGTAGACCAAATCTGCAGCATCTATACGTTGCATCGGGCGATTAGTAGGAATTGGTACAACGCCAAGTTTGTAGATCTGATGAAATTCCGATGCTTCCGTCATCGCCGTACCAGTCATACCTGAAATCTTTGTGTATAGGCGGAAATAGTTCTGCAACGTGATGGTTGCAAGAGTCTGGTTCTCATCCTTGATCTCAATGCGCTCTTTGGCTTCGAGGGCTTGATGTAGGCCATCGCTATAGCGACGTCCAGAAAGCATGCGGCCTGTATGTTCATCAACAATAAGCAGCTCACCATTCATGACTACATAGTCTTTATCGCGCTTAAATAGTTCCTTCGCGCGTACTGCATTATTGAGGTAACCAATGAGGGTGGTATTTGCAGCCTCATAGAGATTTTCGATACCTAGAAGTTGTTCGACCTTAGTTACACCCGCTTCGATTACGGCGATTGTCTTCTTCTTTTCATCAACTTCGTAATGAGTATCGCGTGAAAGCTGGTTAACAATATTTGAAAATTCAACATACCACTTAGTTGCTTTATCGGCAGGTCCACTAATGATCAACGGTGTACGTGCTTCATCGATAAGAATTGAGTCAACTTCATCAACGACCGCGAAGAAGTGATCGCGTTGCACGCAATCTTCAAGGCTCCAAGCCATATTGTCACGGAGATAATCGAATCCAAATTCATTATTCGTTCCATAGGTGACGTCGCAGTTATAAGCTTCACGACGTTCCGCCGGAGACATACTGTTAACGATGACCCCTACGGTTAGACCGAGGAAACGATGAATACGTCCCATCCACTCACTATCGCGCTCAGCTAAATAATCATTTGTTGTTACGACGTGCACACCTTTACCTGCAAGAGCATTTAAATATGATGGAAGCGTGGCAACAAGTGTTTTACCTTCACCGGTCTTCATTTCAGCGATATTGCCCATATGCATGGCAGCGCCACCCATGAGTTGAACGTCGTAATGACGTTGACCGAGCGTGCGCTTTGCCGCTTCACGAACAACTGCAAATGCTTCTGGGAGTAGATCATCAAGATCTTCCCCTTGAGTTAGTCGAGTTTTGAATTCTTGAGTCTTTGCGCGAAGTGCATCATCACTTAATGGCGAAATTGCACCTTCAAAGGAATTAACTTCTGTCGCGATCTTTGAGAGGTGGCGAAGAATCTTTCCTTCTCCTGCACGCATAATCCGATCAAGAATTGATGACATCTACAAACCTTTCAGAGACTTCCTTAAAAGAGAACCATTAAGAGATCCTGACGGGCCAAGCTTCCTCGACCGTCACTGGGTATATCGTAGGGGTTTGGCAACGCAAGCAGTAACAGCGCCAATCACCGTGTACCCGGCTCCATAAAGGGCTCTCCCTGCCTCACGCAGGGTCGCACCCGATGTCACTAAGTCGTCAATGATAATTACAGGAATATTCGTGGATTCTTCTCGGCTCGCACATCGCATTGATTGGCTGAGATTCATCTCTCGCGTTTGAGAGTTAAGGGTGGATTGATCTTTTACCCAACGAGAGTGGCTCAGAATTGCTCGCACAGAGACCACTGGAGTTCGAGACATTTCATACGTTTGTTCCAATATGAAATCACGGCCACGTTTTCGCGTATTAATTTTTCGTGAAGGTATTGGAACTAAGTCAGCAATTCCAACTTCACTGTAAAAATAAGACAAGCTATGGGTGAGTGCTTGGAGGATTAGTTGGTCAGCGACATGGAGAGCTCCCTCTTTAGCTCCAAGTAAAACTTTCTGTGCAACTGGCGAATAAGCAACTGATGAATAAACGGGGAAAGAAAAATTATCAATAGAGATACTACTTCGATAAATGTGTGGATGCCATGACGCTCGACAGGATGAACAGATGCCGATGCCTAGTTGGCGACACCCAAGACAACGCGAGGGAAAAATCAATTCAGAGAGAGCGGATAAAGAGATCACAGAGATGATCTTTACTCACTAGATAGTGTTGCTTTGAACTTCACTTCTCTTATGTGGATTTCTAGGAAGAGGTCTTCCAGAAATTTCGTTGCCAGCTATTCGTGGAAGAGTGAGAACGAAATTCGCACCATCACCAGGCGCTCCCCACGCATCAAGTTCTCCATTGTGGAGTCTTGCATCTTCAAGGGCAATTGAAAGACCTAATCCTGTGCCACCTCGTGTTCGAGCTCGAGATGGATCAGCGCGCCAAAATCTGTCAAAAACTCGAGTGAGTGAGGCTTCTTCCATACCCTCACCATGATCGCGAACACTTACCGCTACCTCTGTTTGTGTTTCAACACACTCAATCTCGATTGGCTTTCCTTCAGAATGATCCAGAGCATTTGAGATCAAGTTACGCATAATGCGCTCTACTCGTCTAAAGTCTGCGCGAATGTGCACCGGTGTTTTAGGCGCAACTACTGAAATCTGTGATTCCGGAGAGTCAAGTGCCACGCCAAGGTCTGAAACACAACGACGAACCAGAGCAACGAGTTCAAAATCAGTGGGCTCGAGCACAGCCACCTCTGCATCAAATCTACTTACCTCAAGTAATTCTTGCAGTAGTTTTTCAAAGCGATCGATCTGTGCCAACAAAAGTTCAGCACTTCGAGCGATGACTGGATCAAAATTCTTACGTTCTGCATAGATGACATCAGATGCCATACGCAAGGTAGTTAACGGAGTTCTCAACTCATGAGAAACATCCGAAACGAATCGCTGTTGAACTTGGGAAAGGTTTTCAAGCCTACTAATTTGAGCCTTAATTGAAGTTGCCATTTCATTAAATGCTTTTCCAAGAGTCGCAATTTCATCATTACTCTCTACCTGCAATCGCTGAGTGAAATCTCCTTGGGTAAAGAGGCTCGCTACTCGAGCGGCGTCGCGAACAGGTTTAACTACTTGTCGGACCACCAACCAAGTGATGAGAGCGATTAAGAGAAGTAGAACGAGGGCTGTAAGCAAAAGGGAATTTTGTACTAGATCTAGAGTCGCACTTTGATTTGCAAGAGTGAATACGAGGTACATTTCATAGCGGCCAGAATCAGGTATTGATACGCGCTGTCCGACATAGAGAGCATCTATAGTCTTACCTGTTCGATAAGTTAGAGGCGCAAATTGATGGGACAAATCAGAGTTCTCTGAAATTTTGCTCCGCAACTCATCTGGAATTGTCGCTGCAAGAAGACCGTTCGAGGCAAAACTGTAATTTGGCTGTTGGCCATTGGTTGCAGCCTCGCCTTTATCAAAAATCTTTAACAAGATAATTTCTCTCGCTCCATCGGTATTTCCCAGAGTGGTTGAAGAGGTAATCACATCCGTTACTTGTACTTGAATCTGAGGTTGAGTGGCTCCTTCGACTAGTAGGAATTGGTATCGCGCGTTATAGAAAACTGAACGCGCATCAGCTAGAGATGACTCGAGATTAACTCTCTTAATTCCATCCGAAAGTTGAGAATAGAGAGCAGAGCCCGTCAACCAAACTACTCCAAGAGATAACAGCACCGTTGAGAGAATAACTTTTGTTGCAAGAGATTGTCCAAGAGGCTGACGTTGATGCCTCATTAGGATGCGCCTACAACTCCAGCTTTGTAGCCCACTCCTCGTACAGTCATAACAATGGTTGGGTGTTCTGGATCGTGTTCAACTTTAGAGCGAAGGCGTTGAACGTGGACATTTACTAATCGAGTATCTGTTGAATGGCGATATCCCCAGACTTCGCTAAGGAGAGAATCTCGTGTGAATACTCGTCCGGGTTCTTTGGCAAGTGCGACAAGAAGATCAAATTCGAGTCGAGTGAGGGCAATTAGTTTTGATCCGCGCCGCACTTCATGCGCCGTAACATCAATTGCTAAATCACCAATAGTAAGAAATCCCTTTACATCGGCATTCGTTCTACGAAGTCGGGTTCGAATTCGTGCGATTAACTCTGAAGGATGTTTAAATGGCTTAACCATGTAATCATCTGCGCCGGCTTCAAGGCCTGCAACAATATCTTGGGTATCGCCTTTGGCGCTTAACATAACTATCGGCACCATAGATTCAGCACGTATCAACTTACAAACTTCTACTCCATCAAGCCCTGGCAACATCACATCGAGGAGAACGAGATCTGGTGGATTGTTTCGAAAAACTTCCATGACCTCGTCTCCACGACTGACTAGATCCACGTCGATGCCGGCACCTGTTAAAACGATGCCGAGCATCTCCGCAAGATCCTGGTCGTCATCGACGACCATGACTAAGGTCATTAGCTACCGTGCTCCCAAGAGTTCAAATACATATCTTGAGCTGGTGTAAGAACATCGATTCGTCCGCCCATTGAGATTAACTTCAATGAAGCAACTTCCTTATCGATATATTCAGGAACCATGTGAACTCCTGGCGTGAGGTTCTTCGCCTCTTTAACAAGATATTCAGCTGTGAGTGCCTGATCAGAAAATGACATATCCATTACTGATGCAGGGTGGCCTTCGGCAGCTCCAAGGTTAACGAGGCGACCTTCTGCAAGAAGTAGAAGGCGACGGCCATCGGCTAGAACATATTCATCTGTCTGGTGGCGCATCTTTGAATTCTTCTTCTTTGAATTCTGCTCAAGCCATGCAACATCGATTTCGATATCAAAGTGGCCTGAGTTAGCCATAATCGCGCCATCCTTCATGACTGCAAAGTGCTCGTCGCGAAGTACGTCACGGTTACCAGTAACGGTAATGAAGACATCGCCAACCTTTGCTGCATCGAGCATTGGCATCACGCGGAAGCCCTGCATCATTGCATCAAGTGCCTTGGTTGGATCGATCTCAGTAACGATCACATCTGCGCCCATACCCTTTGCGCGCTCTGCAACGCCCTTGCCGCAATATCCAAAGCCTGCAACGACGACAACGCGTCCTGCGAGCAAGAAGTTTGTAGCACGGAAGACAGCATCAAGAGTTGATTGTCCAGTTCCATAACGGTTATCAAACATATGCTTTGTATCGGTGTCGTTGACAGCGATCATTGGGAAAGTAAGTGCTCCATCTTTTGCCATCTGGTTAAGACGGATTACGCCAGTTGTTGTCTCTTCGCAACCACCAGTGATGGTTGGAAGAAGCTCGCGGCGAGTGGTGTGGAGTGTATTGACGAGGTCGCAACCATCATCAAAAACTTGATGTGGTTCGATATCTAGGGCTGCATTGATATGTGAGTAGTAGCCATCGCGGTCAACAGCGTTGCGCGCAAATACTGAGATTCCATATTCATGGACGAGGGCCGCTGCAGTGTCATCTTGTGTTGACAGTGGGTTTGATGCACAAAGTGCAATCTCAGCGCCACCGGCTTTGAGAACGCGCATCAAGTTTGCTGTTTCTGTTGTGACGTGCATACATGCAGAGATTCTGACTCCTGCAAATGGCTGTGACTTTTCGAAACGCTCTCTGATTTGAGCAAGTACTGGCATGTTGCGCTCAGCCCACTCAATGCGCTTGCGCCCTTCGGCGGCAAGTGATGCATCTGCGATGTCATGCTTTGGTGTTGTTTGTGTGGTTGTCATAACTCTTCTCCTCTACACGGTAGGTGATTAATTGCTTACCTAAGGCGTAGGGCTCTACTTGCTAGGTTGCTGTGCCCCCAAGTTTAGGGGGTAAGGAGGCTACTTTCCACTTATGAGGGCTAAGACCTGCGTACGAACTTTCTCCATGAGTGTTTTCGTCGTGGCTTCAACGTTGAGCCGTAGTAGAGGTTCAGTGTTTGAGGCGCGGACGTTAAACCACCAATCAGTGCTTTCCACAGTTAATCCATCGAGATGATCGGTAGTAATTGAGCCCATTGCGAGATAGAAATCTTCGATCTTCTTCATTACAGCCTCTGCATCGCTTACAACAGAGTTAATCTCACCGCTTGAAGAATATCGATTGTAGGTATGCAGTAATTGACTCAAAGTTCCCTGTGATTGTGAAAGTGCAGCTAAAGCATGAAGGGCTGCAAGCATCCCTGAATCTGCTCTCCAGAAATCTCTAAAGTAGAAGTGTCCGGAGTGTTCTCCGCCGAAAATTGCACCGGTCTCTGCCATTAATTTCTTGATATATGAATGTCCAACGCGAGAGCGAACTGCTGTTCCGCCATTTTCTTCTACAACTTCTCTTACGCTGCGAGAAGAGATTAAGTTGTAGATAATCGTCGACCCAGGATCTGTTGCAAGAGCGCGGTCTGCGATCAGTGCAGTCAGCGCTGATGGGTTAACAAGATCGCCCTTTTCATCTACTAAGAAGCAGCGATCTGCATCTCCATCGAAGGCTAAACCAATATCTGCCTTATGTTTCTTGACTGCCTTGGAGAGATCGGCAAGGTTCTTTGGGTCGATCGGATTTGCTTCATGGTTAGGAAATGTTCCATCTAGTTCAAAGTACATCTCGATAACATCGAAGTTAAGTCTTTTAAAGACTGCGGGGGCAGTGTGGCCAGCCATTCCATTTCCAGCATCGATGACAACTTTAAGGGGGCGAGTGTGCTGTAGATCCACAAGGGTGAGCAGGTGATCCACATATTCATCGAGCATGGATTGCTCTCTCTCCACGCCAACGCTTCGAAGCTCTAACGGTGAACCTTCCATAACAAATTTCTCAATAGTCACAAGTCCCGACTCTTTACCGATGGGACGAGCACCGCTAAAACACATCTTGATCCCGTTGTATTCGGCAGGGTTATGGCTTGCGGTAAACATCGCACCTGGCATATTTAATTTGCCGGCAGCAAAATAGAGCATATCTGTCGATGCTAAACCGATACGTATGACATCAAAACCTTGAGAGGTTACTCCTGCCGAAAAAGCATCGGCAAAGACTGGAGATGATGGGCGCATATCTTCACCAATGACGACAGTTCCTGGTTCACGTTCTTGCTGCAGGAATCTGGCAAAGGCAACACCTGTTGCAAAACAGAAGTCAGCAGTTATCTCTTTATCAACCAATCCGCGAACATCATAGGCTTTAAAGATTGACATGGGCTGCCTTAATTGGGAACAGCGCGAAGGTGGCCACGACGTACACCAATCTGCGGTGCACTCTGTGACACTTCTGAACTTTGGCCAACAACGTGTGGAGTCGAAGCTGCCGCCTCGCGCACCGCATCTGCAATCGCCATCAAGTCATCATCGGTTGGCCCTGAACCTGATTGAGAGATTTCTTCCTTGAGGACTGACCACCCATTTGGCACGGTGAGTTTACGGGCGTGAAATTCGCAGAGATCGTAGGCGTGAGGTTCGGCAAATGTTGCCAATGGTCCAAGGACTGCTGTGGAGTCAGCATAGATATAGGTAAGGGTCATAGTTGCCATCGCGCGACATGTTGCGCGAGAGCACCCTCTACCTGTTCGTACCGCTGAACTCATAGATGCAAGATTAGTGGGATCGGGGTTGGCTATGGATTTAAGACACGAATATTTGCTGTGGGAAGTAGCGCACGAGTGAGTTCGCTACCGGGGATCAGTGGGAAGAAACCGTAACCGCTTTGAGTAGCGATAAGTGCGCCACCGTAGGTATCGCCGCTGACTTGGGTGAAGTGAACTGTCCGCGCATTCTCTGGAACTTTGAAGGTGATGATGCCCTCGCCCTTAACAGTGACTTTCTTCTCCTTCTTATTCGTTGAAAGTATCGAGAGATCGACTGAAATCTTCTCCCCAGAAAAGACAAGCTGAGGGGCAAGGCCACTTACTGCCAGAGAGTAAGGCTTCATCTCAAGGGTCGAAGTGCTCCAAAGGAAATCCGACTTTGCTTGAGAATAGGTAGGGGAATAGACAGAGGCAACGATCGGACGATCTGATGAAATCTTGAGCGCGAAGATGCTTGGAACAAGTTGAGGATTGAGGGCAATCTCAGTGACTATTCCCGCCTTCACAATTCGATCATCAAATCCAACTGGGATAAATGATCCTTTAGTTGAGTTGAGCTCGACTGTAATGCGAGCATCAACATCACCAGGAGCAAGAATTCGAAGTGTATGACCGAGAGTGTTACCAGAGCGCTTCATGTGGGGAACTGCTGGGATCACAATCTCTCTTGTTGGATCAGATGAAGCATTGACCATATCTCCACCGAGTGATCGCAGGCCTCGTCCTCGTTCATCGACAAGGAAAGCGTTGATGCGACCAGAACGTGGGGCGATGTGGAGCGCTATCTGCTTTGATCCAGGATCAAGCGAATCTAAATTTTGAACGAGTGAGGAATTAGCCTTCAAGGTGAGAACCTTTGGCGGGCGGACTCCGGATTCACTCCAAATTTCGACATCAACGATGGCATCACTGAGCCCACTATTGATCAAGAGCAACTTGCCCTTGCTAGTGACATCGGCTGCACCACCAACAAACCACTGAGAAATAGATGGAGCAGAGCAGATGGTGGCTCCTGCCCATACACCTCTCTTAATTTGCCAGACTGGTGCGGTCATATTTTTTGTATCTAAAATTGTCGGTGCAGAACTTTGCATCAGGCGAAGAGTTCGAGTGGGTTTATAGAGAGTTGTCTTCTTACCCAACACGCGGGAACCAGTCTGCGTTGATGGAACTGAAACTGCGCTGCTCTCCCCCGACGGAGTTGCAGGACAGACAACAGGTGGGTAATTCTCAGAGAAATCATTATTGGTCACAGCAACTTGGGTGACATTGCTGACTAAAAGAGTTGCCATAACAATGCCGGCAATGATGAGAGGGCGCTGAAATTTCATGCGAGCTCCTTTTCAGATATCTCGCGCTTACGGCGACCACTTGGAGCGGCAAAGAGGATAAAGACCAGAAGAACTAAGACGTGAAGTGATACCCAACCGCGTCGCACAGACCCATCGTGGATCAAGAGAACTGTTCCCGCCTCTTCAACCACAAATTGAGGCAGCGAGAGTTCACTCTTTAGACGTGTGAGGCGTTGACCATTTTGAACAAGGTGCCAACTACCGCTGTAACTCTCCGTAAGTGTCACCACACCGGGATTTGTCACCGTGTATTCATCTTTGACCAATGTTGGTTGCAAGAGGGAAGTCTTGCCGCTGGCATCAGTGAGAATGAGATTTCCTGTTGCACCAGAAACCTTCCAAACGATTCCTGCAGATGTCGAGGATGCGCGAGTAAATCCACCCAATCCATCTATGGTCTGCACCAAAGTTCCCTGCGTTGGAGCCTTCAGGAAGATGTACGTGATTCCATAACTTGCAAAAGTTTTGCTGCTTGTAATTCCACTTCCATCTGCAAGTCCAGTAACTGCTGTCGCAATCTCTGGCACTTCTGCAGGAGCGACATCGGCATCGCCAAGTGAGACATCACTTCCTCGTGCAATGTAATAGTTAAGTGATGGAGTAGTACCTACCAAACGTTCTCTCAATACTAAGGTCTTTGATTGTGTCTCAATTGCCAGGTATGGCGGCAAGACTTCGCCTTGCGCAGATTGCAATGGTGATCTATCTGCCTGGGTTGCAATCCATCCTGTAGATGTCACTGCGTAAAGGGCGGAGATTACAACAAGGCCTGAGACTGCGAAGTGGCGATAATTAATGTGAGTGGAGATTAATCTGTCACGCACTTTATCCAGCATGACAACAGCCGAATATGTTGCGGCTACTGTTGCCAAAACGAGGAAGACGCCAGGATATAAATAATTTGGAGTGCTGGTTCCTTTACCGGTGATGGTGAAGGTTGCAGCCAGAGCTCCAACACATAAGAGCGCTCCACCAATTGTTGCAACTTGGCGTGCCTGTGTAATCGAGAAGAGTGCAATCGCGAGAACAACTAGTACAGGGCTAATGAGCCACCAAGGAAGTGAGCCAGCTCCTCCAGGATTTGCAGTAAAGGTAAGGTTCGGACCACCACCGGCTGAGATAAGGCCAATATCTAAGAAAAATTCATGTGGGGAGCTAATGATCTCCAGGCTCCAAGGAATTGTGAGCGCTAACGGGGAGAGCAAGAGTGTGGTTCGTCGAATGAGGCGAGTATCGAAAAGTGCACGATTGGTATCTCGGCCAAACTCTATGTAATCAGAGACCAGCGCAGCAACAGTAAGCAGAAAGAGAGGGATGAAGAAGGCTGGCGCAAATGAGAAGGAGAGAGCGAAAAGTAGAGAGAGACCAGAGATTTTTCTTACACTAAATCGATCTATCTCACGCCATTGTAAGGAGATGAGAACTAGGAAGGGTGCGATCGCCAAAAGAACAATAATGCCTATACGCCCTGAGTTAATGGCTGAAATTGAAATCGGAGAAATTGCATAGAGCAGAGCAGCAACTACCGTGATGAAGCGATTTTCACTGAGCTGCTTTGCCATATGGTGGGCTGAGAGAAAGAGAAATAGCGGAGCTGCAATAAAGAAAAGTGAGATAAGGGCTGGAACATTGCCAAGTGTGAGTAGTGATGCCAGAGCGATAATCGGAATCCACAATGGTGATGCGCTCTTACTTCCAAGACCAACTTCATGCCATGGCGCGAAATAGAAATCCCATAGATCTCTTGCCCCTGTTGGAGATGGCGCCAGAGTTCCACCTGAAACGGCTCCGATGCGATTGCGTGACCAGATCAAGGTGAGAAGAACAATGAAGATGATTGCGACAACAAATGGTTTGCGAAAGAGCGCACTCCACTTTCGTGCAGATACTGGCGTAAGCAAATCTTCATCTTCCAACTCTTTCTCAGTAGGAAGATCCAAGAGAGTCTCATCTTGAACCGATTGCTCGGTTGGCTTAAGGAGGAAATCGCGAAGGGCTGCTAACCCTCGATCAAAGGCAAGTCGTAACTGGCGACCTCTTGATGGAATGAAGTCAGAGACAACGCGAGCAGAGACTAAGCGAGTGGTTTTTCTATCTTTGCGTGCCTTAAGTAATTCACCAGGTTTAACCACCAATGAGCCGATGGCCAAAATTTCATCTCCTGCATATCCGGGCAATTTGGCAAAGAGATAACCGATTGCGCGGATCAAGGCTGAACCAAAGAGCTGCACTGTAAGCAGAGGCAGTAGCCACCACGTCGCATTTGCTAAGAGAACGTATGCCGCATTTTGACGATCTAAGAGAAGTGGGCGCTTGAGAAGTGCGCCCTTAACATCTACAGCTCGTCGTTCAGTAGCCGATGCCTGTGCGTGATAGGCGATCGCATCTGTGACAACGATTGCGGCATGGCCTGCTGCATGCACTCTCCAACCAAAATCAACATCATCGCGGAAGAGTTCCAGGTTCTGATCAAATCCCCCGAGCTCTTCAAATACATCTCGTCGAATGAGTGCACCTGCTGTACTTACAGCGAGTACATCGGCGATTCCATCGTGTTGTCCTTGGTCGTACTCTGATTCTTCAAGACCTGTCCAGCGAGCACCATTGGTTGCAATACTGATTCCAATTTCAAGTAAATGTGTTCGATCATGCCAACCAAGTAACTTTGGTCCTGCCAGAACTACATTGGGGCGATCTTCAATTGCGGCAAGTAGCGCTTCTAGCGCCTTTGGATCTGGAGCGCAATCATCGTGAAGAATCCATAACCATTCACCTGCAGATGCTGGAGGGAGTTTCTCAACTGCAGATGCAACAGCTGCGCCGAATCCAGTATCGCGTGGCATTGTAAGAACCGGAATGCGAGCGCCTTTAAGTAACTTTGCTGATGAATCTTCTGATCCAGTATCAACAGCAACTATCTGATCGATTGCCCGCGTCTGTGATGCTAGCGAGGCAACGACTTCAGGTAACCACGTTGCACCATCATGGACAACGAGGATCGCGCTGACGCGATGTAGAGACATTGCCTACGCTGGGCGACGCTTCAGACGGCGACGCTCGCGTTCGGAGAGTCCGCCCCAAATTCCAAAACGCTCATCATGAGCAAGTGCATACTCAAGACATTCTTGACGAACATCGCAAGAAAGACATACGCGCTTTGCTTCGCGGGTAGAACCGCCCTTCTCGGGGAAGAAAGCTTCAGGATCTGTCTGAGCGCAGAGTGCGCGCTCTTGCCAGGAAAGTTCCATATTTTCGCCATTGGCGAGTTGAATAGTTGGTCCAGCAGTGGGGGCTGATGGCTTGCCAGTAGAGGTTCCTTCTGGGCGGATTGGCATTTGCTAATCTCCTCAAGTCATTAGGGCCCGGTCCGTAAGTGGCGTTCGGGCTTGCTAAGAGTGAATTACACGCTCGTAATCCCTTCCTGTCAACTCCCCGAGGTGGGGTTGAGGGTTTGAAAATGGTCATTTCTCACACAATCTGAGGCTAAATGAGCGAAAAAATCGACAAATGTGGGTTAAAAAATAATTGGAAGATTCTCAGTGGCGCAGATGTATCGATCGATGACCTCTGCACCAGCTTCGACCTTGCTACCGGGTGCGATAAATGATCGTGTGATCTGCGCGCCCTGGCCGATCTCCACATCTTCTCCAATGATTGAGTTTTCGATATGTGCCCCAGCAGAGATCACGGTGCCGGCGCCAATGGATGTGCCACCGATAACTCGTGCGGTGGCATCGATAACAGCCGTTGGAGCTGCAATGAAATCACCTGCCACATAATCACGCGTTCCCTTAAAGAGCGCTGCAGGAGTTCCAATATCTAACCAATATGCAGATTCCTTATATCCAAATACGCGACGCTTACTCTCGACCAATCCTGGAAAAGTCTCGCGTTCAACAGAGATAACTTTTCCTTGTGGAATTGCATCAACAATCTCTCGATTAAAGATGTAGCACCCTGCATTGATCCAATTGGTTATCGGGTTCTCCATCTTCTCCATGAATGCCAGAACTCTGCCCTCATCATCTGTGGGAACACAGCCAAAAGCTCTCGCATCCTCGACGTGAATCAGATGTAACGTGACATCAGCCTTCTGCCTTTGATGAAAAGAGATTTGGGCAGATAAATCATGTCCGGTGAGGATGTCGCCGTTAAAGATGACTACAGCTTGATCTGCATCCCCTGCATCCAAATACGTTGCAGCATGTGCGATCGCACCGCCTGTCCCTAAAGGCTCTTTCTCAACTGCATAACGGAGATCGATCCCCCACTTGCTGCCATCGCCAAAATAGGGAGTAAAGACTTCTGAAAGATATGAAGTTGCCAGAACAAGTGTTGTAATTCCGGCCTTCTGCGCAGCAATAATTTGATGTTCGGTAACAGGTTTACCGGCAATTGGAAGCATCGGCTTTGGGATCTGCGAAGTAATCGGAGATAGCCGCGTACCTCGGCCTCCTACGAGAAGTATTCCGACAGTCATCGCAATTACGCCTTTATCGCATCCATGATGCGAGCTGCGGCATCGGCAATTGCAGCATCTGTTGCTGTCATGGCAATGCGAATGTGTTCGCCACCATCGCTACCGTAAAAGGTGCCCGGTGTGGCAAGAATTCCTAGTCCAGCTAGCCAATCGACAGAGGCCCATGCATCTTCCCCTCGCGTGCACCACAAGTAGAGGCCGGCAACGCTCTCATCGATTCGAAAACCTGCAGCAATAAGAGCTGGTCTTAGCGTTGCACGCCGAGCGTTGTAGCGGTCCCTAGCAATGCGAACATGCTCATCTTCACCAAGGGCAACTGTCATAGCTTTTTGGACAGGGAGGGCGACCATCATGCCGGCATGTTTTCTAATCTCGCGAATAGATGCAATCAGTGCAGGATCACCGATCATAAAGGCGGCACGATATCCAGCAAGTGATGAACGCTTTGAAAGTGAGAAGACCCCAAGAATATTTCTATTGTCGCCATCGGTATGGGCAAAGATTGATGTTGGTGTCAGGCCATCACCGAATTCGAGATAGCACTCATCTGAGATCACTACAGCCTGCTTTTCTCTTGCCCAATCAATTACCGCTCGAAGTTCTGATTCAGAGTGCACGCGTCCAGAGGGATTGGCCGGTGAATTAATCCAGGCTAAATCAGCATCTGGCCACGTTGTTGCATCGATATCTACTGCAATCTCTTTGGCCTGTGCCAGCATCGCACCGACTAGATAGGTGGGATATGCAACTCGCGGATAGAGAACGGTGTGTGATTGCAAAAATGTTGGCAGCCACGCAACCAACTCTTTGGAGCCAATCAGAGGCAGAACATCGAATTCGCCAGTTATTCCAATATGAGAATGTGCCCAGGTGCGAATTGCTTCTTGTAGTTCAGGAGTTCCCGCAGTGGTTGGATAACCCGGAGAGTTCGCGCTCTCTGCTAAAACTTTCTGAATGAAATCTGGGGTTGGATCAACAGGAGTACCTTGAGAGAGATCGATGATCCCTCCTGGGTGCGCCCGCGCCTTTACTCCATATGGAGCAAGTGCATCCCAGGGGAAATCAGGAAGTTTTTTTCTCAACGGTGAGCACATCTGCATGGTCGTGATCTGTAAGACCAACCTTGGCAGCTCCACCTGGTGAACCGAGTTCTACGAAGAATTCGGTATTAATCTTAGGAAACTCTTTCCACTCGCCTGGGACGTCATCTTCGTAGTAGATAGCCTCTACAGGACAGACTGGCTCGCAGGCTCCGCAATCGACGCACTCATCAGGTTGGATGTAGAGCATTCGGTTACCTTCATAGATGCAATCTACGGGGCACTCCTCGATGCATGACTTATCTTTCACATCGATACATGGCTGGGCAATCACATATGTCACGAGCATCCTCCGAAAACGAACTCAATTGGCAAAACCTTGATGGGGGCAATTCTAACCATGCACCTTCTCATTCGCAGGGTTAATGTGAGCCCATGAGAGCAGGTTCCCATAGCCTTGACCCAGCGCTGATTGGGCAACGCCTGACCTTGCGCCTGCATGATCCTGAGGGCGGCTATCGCGATCTCGTTGGAATCCTGGAATCAGATCGCACATTACGGAAGAAGTCTGGCGACGTTGTCGAGTTTGATCCGCAATTAATCGCTCTTGTTCATCCAATCGTAGAAGGTAAGAAGAGAGCCGGGACAGGTGCACCACTCTCCCTAAGAATTGCTGAGCTAGAGAATCTTTCGTCACGTACATGGCCTGCACATAAGATCGAAGAGCTTGGAAAATGGCAGATACGAATATCAGATGGCGTGACCTACCGTGCAAATTCTGTACTAGTTCAGGGTTCTGGGCCGTGGGGTGAACCGGGTGTTGATATCGAGCAGGCGATTTCGTTAGTGGAAGAGATGTATGCGGAGGCAAAATTGCCGGCTGTCTTTGCCTGCCCGCTACCTCTCTATCAAGAGTTCAAGGATTACCTAATAGAAAAAGGGTGGAGAGAAAAAGTTGGTGCAGCTTTTCTGATTTCAGATATTGAATCTCGCGCCGATCTCACATCCGTACTTGACTCAAAAAAAGTAGAGCTGGTCTGTGACGACTTACCGACACCAGAATTCTTAGCCCTCCATGGCGATGAACTTCTCGAACCCATCATGAAGGCATATCCAGCGCATTACATCTCACTTCGCATGGATGGAAAAATTGTTGCCACCGCACGACTTGCAGTACTCGACTCGTGGTCAATTCTCACAAGATTATTTGTTGCCGATACACATCGACGATTGGGACTTGCACAGACACTTATGCAAGCATCGACAAATATCTCTCTCGACCATGGCGCAGATAAGATCTCTCTCCAGCTCGATCAGAGCAATGCAGCCGCACAAGCGCTCTATGAAAAGCTAGGGTTTAGGGTGCACCACACCTACAGTTTTATTGAGCGCCAAGAGTCATCGGAGTGCGCGTGTTAAAGCTCTATGAGACTCGCCATCGCGAACTCCTGCCGATCTCAGGTCGTAACTCTGAGTTAAAGGTGTATTGCTGTGGACCTACCGTCTATCGTGATGCGCACGTTGGAAATTTACGAACATTCTTACTCTCAGATCTCATCTGGCGAGTGGCAACCCATGCAGGGCTCTCGGTCACCCTGATTCAAAACATTACCGATGTGGGCCATATGGCCAATGATCTGGAAGATAAGGTCCTGGCTCAATCAAAGAGTGAATCACTTGATCCATTTGCCATCGCCCGTAAATACGAAGATCGCTTTCATCAAGACTTACAGCGATTGAATATCACCTCCGCTCAGGCTTACCCGCGAGCCAGTGAAAATATCGATCTCATGATTGCATCCATTGAGAAGCTCATCGCGCAAGGCTTTGCCTATATTGCAGGCGACGGGAATGTCTACTTTGATGCACAATCTTTTCCAAGTTATGGCGCAATTAGCGGTAATCGACTCGATGCCCTCAAGCCCGGCCATCGCTATGAATACACAGAAGATGGCACAAAGCGATTCCATGCTGATTGGGCTTTGTGGAAGTTGGCTCGCGATCGCACCGAAATGATCTGGGATACACCATGGGGCCCTGGTTATCCGGGGTGGCATATTGAATGCAGTGCGATGTCACTTGAATACTTAGGAGATGTCATCGATCTACATGTTGGAGGAATAGATCTACGGTTTCCGCATCATGAAAATGAGCGAGCACAATCTAATGCGTTAACCGGAACTGAGGTTGTCACCCATTGGGTGCATGGTGAGCATCTACTCTTTGAGGGGCGAAAGATGTCAAAGAGTGCCGGCAATGTAGTTCTCCTGCAAGACATCATCGATCGAGAGATTGATCCGTTGGCTGCGCGCCTAACATTCTTAGAAAATCGATACCGCTCTCAGATGGACCTCACATGGGCATCTCTTGAGGCAGCCCACACCACAATTAAGCGATGGCGTGTTTTGGTCAATGCAACCACTAGTCAGGCAGCTCCAGAGATGGATCAAGAGTTTATCGATGCCATCTATGCTGATTTAGATACTCCGCGTGCGCTGCAACGCCTTCGCCTCATCGAAAAGAGCGGTCAATTTTCTGCCGAAGAGAAAGCGGGATTTTTCCGTGCTGCAGATCAGATTCTGGGCTTAGATCTCTCGCGCGTACCTGTTGCCAGAGAACTTACACAGGAGCAGAGCCAACTCCTACAGCAGCGCCAAGTGGCGCGAGCTGAGAAGAATTTTGCAGAAAGTGATCGTCTACGTTCCTTATTGGAAGAAAGTGGATTAGAGATTAAGGATGGGCCAGAGGGTCAGAGCTGGAGTTAATCTCTTACTGGAAGAAAGATTGATAGAACTAGTATCGATGCTGCGCTGGCAAGAAATGTTAGCCCGGCGCGATCTCCTTGAACCAAGAGTTCCCCCCCGGCTCCAAATGTTGTTGCATCGTTAATGACAACTGACCATCCCGCTAGCGCTGCAACTTTGTAGCGGCGCTTTCCATAGTGTCTACCGATAGACCAGAAAGTGGCGGCAGATCCAGCAAGTGCGAGGATCAATCCGGCTGGTGGATAGGAGAGATGGAGAAATACACCTCCTGCTGCGGTGAGGCCGCCGACAATAAAGCTAAAGAGATATCGCACTTAGAAATCTACTCCAGCAAGCAAATCAGTCTCTCGACCATTGTCATCAAAGGGTCCGGCAGGTACTCCGCGAACTAGCGTGTAGTACTCGTTACCCCAGACTTGCAATCCGATGTTATTGGAGAGAGCAAAGAATGGTCCATCTAAAGCAATTTGTGTTTTATGTGCAGCCATCGCATCCATCTTTGCTTGCACGTATTCATTGCCATCAACGAGCGTGGTTACAACTTCATCATCTTTGGCAAAAGGAAGATCATCTACGCTCTCAGCCCCGAAGAAATCAGAACCCAGAGCCTTCATCTTCTCGATGCCATCTGCAATCACAGATTTAGGCATAGTGTTCCAATAAATCTTCTCTATCTTCCAGGCAGCTCGATCAGCGGCCTGCATTGCAACGCGATGGGCTTGGATGTGATCTGGGTGGCCGTAACCACCAAATTCATCATAGGTAATAAGCACGTGGGGTTTGAGCTCATCGATGATGGCAACGAGATAACTTGTTGCGTTATCCATCTCTGCCTGCCAAAAGACATCAGGACGGTCGTTGGGAGGTGTACCCATCATTCCGCTATCGCGAAAGAGTGCATCGGGTGCACCTAGAAATCTAAAGTCATTGATGCCCAAAGCGGCCATCGCATCTGCAAGTTCACCTTCGCGATGCTTACCCAATGAATCTTCATGCATTGAAGCCAGATGCGCTAACTCAGGAACTAAGACTTCACCCTCTTCGCCGCGGGTGCAGGTAACGAGAGTGACGTGTGCGCCAAGGGCTGCATACATCGCCATCGTCGCACCATTATTGATGGTCTCATCATCAGGATGTGCGTGGACTAAGAGGATGCGAGCCCCTGTGTAATCCTTGCCCATCAATAGACCGGAAGCGTTGTATCGATCTGCTTCGCCCAAGCGATAACTCCACCTGAGACATGAGATGCATCCTTAAATCCTGCTCCCTTAATGATTGCAAGGCACTCTGCAGAGCGAACACCACTCTTACAGTGAAGAATGATTGGCTTATCTTGTGGCAGACCGGCTAGCGCGGTTCCATCGATAAAGCCTTGCTTTGGAATCAAATGTGAGCCAGGAATTCGAACGATTTCGAATTCGCTCGGTTCGCGAACATCGACAAGATAGAAATCATCTCCCTTCTCGATCTTTGCCTTGAGTTCGGTGACGGAAATTGTTGAATCTGTTACCGCCTCTTGAGCTTGCGATGAGAGAACTCCACAGAAAGCTTCATAGTCAGGCAGAAGTGCTTTCTGTGTGGCATTGGCTGAACACAATGGGCAGTTCGGATCCTTGCGAATCTTTACCTTTCTAAAATTCATCTCAAGTGCGTCATAGATCATCAGCTCGCCAATCAATGGCTCGCCAACACCCGTAATTACCTTGATCGCTTCAGTTGTTTGAATTGATCCGATAGTTGCGCAGAGAACTCCGAGTACTCCGCCTTCAGCACATGAAGGAACCATTCCTGGTGGTGGTGGTTCTGGATAGAGGCAGCGATAACATGGACCGTATTCAGCCCAGAAGACACTCGCCTGGCCATCAAAGCGATAGATAGATCCCCACACATAAGGTTTCTTCAAAAGTACACATGCATCATTTACTAGATATCTTGTTGCAAAGTTATCTGTACCGTCAACAATAATGTCGTACTGAGCAAAGATATCCATCACGTTATCAACATCAAGACGGAGCTCGTGCGTGATGACATTGACGTATGGGTTGATCTCTAGAATCTTCTCTTTTGCAGATTCTGCCTTGCTCTTTCCAATATCTGATTGACCGTGAATGATCTGACGTTGCAGATTAGATTCATCGACGGTATCGAATTCAACAATTCCAATCGTTCCAACGCCGGCAGCTGCTAGATACATAAGCGCTGGTGATCCCAGGCCGCCTGCTCCAACGCAGAGCACCTTTGCATTCATCAATCGCTGCTGACCTGCCATCGCCACATCGGGAATGATCAGGTGGCGGCTATATCTGCGCACCTCATCAACGGTCAGAGCTGGGCCAGGAGATACGAGAGGAGGTGTCTTCATAATTGGTAATTCTGCCTCAGACTAGGAAAGCATGCCACTTTGCGTCTACGATAAGGAGAATGAGTACAAACGAGAAGCAAACGACTGGCGATAAGGCTCGCCTCCCTCGTGATGAGCGCCGAGCAATCTTGCTCGCTGCCGCCCTCGAGGTATTTACAGCAGCTGGATACCACTCAGCAGCGATGGATGAAATCGCCGATCGCGCAGGAGTCAGTAAGCCTGTTCTCTATCAGCACTTTCCATCAAAGCTCGATCTCTATCTTGCCGTTCTTGATCTACATATTGACTCACTCGTCTTTGAGATTCAGAAAGCAATTTCATCAACTCCTGACAATGCCAAGCGAGTGCGTGCGACTGTCGTTGCTTACTTTGAATTTATTGAAAAGGAGGGCGAAGCTTTTCGCCTACTCTTTGAAAGCGACATGAGCGTTGAACCACAAGTACGTGAACGCCTTAATCGCATGACCTATGACTGCGCCGCAGCTGTCAGCGCTGTCATTTCCAATGACACAGGTCTTCCTCGAGAAGTTGCCATGTTGCTCGGCGTTGGATTGATTGGATATGCGCAGGTAACTGCGCGCCATTGGCTAGAGCGCGATAGCAAACTCACCCGTCAGCAAGCAGTAGATCTTGTAGAGAACTTGATGTGGCGAGGAATTTCGGGCTTTCCCCGTACCGAATAGCAGTCAACGGCCTCTTGCACCTAGGATAGAACCATGAGTACAAAGAAATCAGAGGGCTCTCAGGCAGCTCTCGTCAGAATTGCTGTTGCAGATATCTCTAGTGAATTATCTTTTGAGTGCGAATTGAGCCCAGCCGATATCAAGAAGGCTGTAGCTCAAGCTCTGACAGATAACTCACCTTTGACCCTTACCGATATACGCGGACACGAGATCGTTGTTCCGGCAGCCCGTATTGGTTATGTGGAGATTGGCCAACCGACCGAACGTCGCGTCGGTTTTGGCGCGCTGTAAGTGACGCTGACATTTGCCGATCTTCCACTTCGTAAAGAGACTATTGCAGCTCTCAACGAACATGGTTACACCGCTCCCTTCCCGATCCAAGAGCAAGTCCTCTCCATCGCTCTCGCAGATGGCGATGTAATCGGACAAGCAAAGACCGGAACTGGTAAGACACTTGCATTTGGTATCCCTCTTGTCGATCGCGTCATCGCTCCAGAAGATGAAGAGTGGAAGAGCTTTGAATACCAGGATTCACCTCAGGTATTGGTTGTAGTTCCTACTCGCGAACTCTGCGTTCAGGTAACAAAAGATTTAGAAGAGATCACCCAGAGCAGAAAGATTCGCGTCTTAGCTGTCTATGGTGGACGCGCCTTTGAGCCACAGATTGAAGCCCTGCAGAAGGGTGTTGAGATCATTGTTGGAACACCTGGACGTTTGCTCGATCTCTATCGCCAAGGACAGGTAAAGCTTGCCAGCGTCACTCGCGTTGTTCTTGATGAAGCAGATGAGATGCTCGATCTTGGTTTCTTGCCCGATGTAGAGAAGATCTTTGCAAGCACCCCAAATCGCACGCAGACAATGCTCTTCTCGGCGACTATGCCTGGTGACATTATTGCCCTCGCTCGTAAATTTATGAATCAGCCAGTACATATTCGTACTCAAGATTCTCAAGATGAGGGAAATGTTGTATCCCGTATTGAGCAGCATGTAGTTCGCGCTCATGCGATGGATAAGATTGAAATGCTGGCGCGTATTCTCCAGGCAGATGGCCGCGGTCCAACAATTGTCTTCTGCCGTACCAAGCGTGCTTGCCAGAAAACTTCAGATGATTTGATCGAACGCGGCTTTAGAGCTGCAACACTTCATGGTGATATGGGGCAGGCTGCTCGAGAGAAAGCGCTCAATGATTTCAAGGGCGGCAAGTCAGATGTACTCATTGCAACCGACGTTGCAGCCCGTGGCATCGATATCGACGGAATCACACATGTTATTAACTATCAGTGTCCAGAAGATGAGAAGACCTATGTTCACCGAATCGGTCGTACAGCTCGCGCTGGTGCCCACGGAATCGCCCTCACATTTGTGGATTGGGATGAGTTAGCTCGTTGGAAGATGATTGATATGGCTCTTCACCTTGGCCTACCTGAGCCAGTTGAGACTTACTCTTCATCTGAACATCTCTACGAGATGATGAAAATTCCTGCAGGATCTACTGGCCGCATGGATAAGCCTCGTAAGGCTGCTCCAGTTCGCGAAAAGAGCGAGACTCCAGCACTTACCCGTGAAAAACGTGCGCGAGTACGGACAAAGAAGATCTCTTCTTAATCCATCTCAAGTAATTCAAGTGCGCTATAGGCGCACTCTCGGATTTCTCCGGCGACAGCCGAATTCTTCGCAACTGTAAGAACGCTCATTGTTGTCTCTGCAGCACTTTCAATCTCATCTGCGCGTTGGCATCTACTATCTAGATGCTCCCACTGTGCATATTCGTGAGCATGAGCAGAATCTTCACCGATCTGAAGTAATCTGCTTAATCCTTTTCGTTCTAGTCCAAGAATCTGATTAATCCCCCGCATGTGATGGATTGTCTGTGAATACGGGATAAGAATCAGATCGGCAATTGCTACAGCTGCGATAAGACCTGCATTGAGATCACTTGCTGTATCCAGGATTACAAGATCGTAGCCCTTGGGCAATTTCTCCATAATGGCGGCGAGGTCATCGGGTGTGTAGCCAAAGCCAACTCGAGAATCTGCTGGGATGAAATCAATGCGCTCTGAGAGAGAGTCGAGATCCTCGCTTCGAATGGGTGTTCCGGTGAGAAAGTCGGCGAGCGATAAACGCTGATCTTCACGTCCCACACGAAAAGTTAACGATCCTCGTGGATCCAAATCGATAAGGAGCGTCTTCTTTCCGTACTCGACCATTGCAACTGAGAGTGCGTGCGCCAGAGTTGTTTTTCCGCTGCCACCTGCAGTATTTGCCAGAGTGATGATCTTTGGTCTCATGCGCTTACCGACTGATCGTGCCATCGCTTGATTCCTTCATTGAAAATTGGTGGCGCGATAAAACTAGAAGGAATAAGGGTCAGGCTCTTTCGCGTTGCCAATAGCGATAGGTTGGTAGCAAGTTCTTGGGCAGGCAGTGTCGGCCATCCATAGAGATTACGTGCCCACCTAGGAAGGCTGGCTGCAGCTAGCGCACTCAGCGCAGCCCATGCTGGTGCTGCCGGAGTTGCAAAGCGAATGACCGTCGGAAGTGGTGGCAAGGTAAGAAAGATCGCAGCTCTCTTTGCATCATCACTTGCGACAAGCTCTGGCGAAATCTTCTGGAAATAATCTTTGAGCTCTTGATAGCTCTTGGGAACATCGTTACGAGGGACGCCGACTAATACTGCAAACTCAACCATCTCGGCGATGTACTCATCTTTCTGAGATGGAGTAAGAGCCATTCCCGAACGGAATGCAATATCGAGGAAAGAATCCACCATCGCCATATGTACCCAGAGAAGCTCGTGCGGATTATCAAGACCCAACTTTGTATGTACGCGTCGCACTCGTTGGGCTAGCTCTTGAGCCTGCTCAGTTGAGCCAAAGGTCAGCGTTGCAACGTAATCACCGGTGCGCTGGAGCCTTCCCCAAGCATCTTCACGAAAATTTGAATGCGTGGCAACGCCAGCCATCGCTACAGGATGAAGCGCCTGTTGGAACAGAGCACGTATTCCACCCACAACCATTGATGGATCGCTATGGATCTTCCAGACAATGGAGTCAGGGCTATAAAGGCCGCGCGGATCGTATGTCATATCTCTACGATCACGAGGCAGAGAGAATTTTAATTGCATCGGCAAGCATCTGAACGGCGATAGCAGCTAAGAGAAGACCCGCGATACGAGCAACTAAGGTCACACCAGAATCTTTAATGACCGCCAAAATCTTTGTTGAGGCCATCAGAGCAAGTGCAATGATGATATGTACTGCAACGATGGCAGCAATTAAGCCCACGGCTCGAGCCGGAGTATCTACCTGCTTTACGAAGATCATCGTTGCAACAATTGCTCCAGGTCCGGCAAGCAATGGTGTGCCTAGCGGAACGAGTGCAACATTCTTATTTGTTGCAGCATCTATCTCTTCAATGCGTCCAGTGAGAAGCTGCAGAGAAACGTAGAGTAGAAGTAGACCGCCTGCTGCCTGGAGAGCTTCCATGGAGACTTTCATGTACTCCAAGACAAATTGGCCAAAGAGAGCAAATGATGTGATGACAATCAGCGATACTGCGGCTGCTTGCCATGCGAGTCGGATTCTCTCTTTAGCTGTCTTATCTGAGACTAAAGCTAAGAAGATTGGTGTAGCACCCGGTGGATCCATAATCACAAGTAGGGTGACGAAGGATTGCACTGCAAAAGTGAGAGCGCTAACTTCTACCAAACTCATTCTTTAACTACCCTTCGCGCATCAGCCATTGATTCCAAGCGCTCCCATTGTGCAGGATCGGTCTGGTTTTCGCCTATTGAATTGAGCTTTCCGGTGCCATGGTAATCACTTGCTCCTGTAACAACGAGTCCTAAATCACTTGCAATCCCTCGAAGCTGCTGGCGTTCATCTTGTGAGTGATCGCGATGATCGACTTCAACACCATTAAGTCCTGCGGCAATAAGTGAAGGAAAACTCATCGCAGAGAGAGTCTGCCCTCTTCGCGTTGCAAAGGGATGGGCAATTACGGCAACTCCCCCTGCGCTACGAATTGTTCGTATTGCATCTTCTGGAGTGGGAGCAATATGGGTTACATAATATTTAGAGCCGTTGTGTAGCAAATCTGCAAATGCTTCATCGCGACTTGCAACGTGACCTTTAGCAACAAGGGCATCTGCCAAATGTGGGCGACCTAGCGTTGCACCTTCTGGCATCGCAGCAAACACCTCATCAAGGCTTATTTCAATGCCATCTGCTGTGAGGAGTTCAGTCATCTTGCGCATGCGCGGCAATCTAGAGTCGCGAGATTCTTCCAACATAACCTGCATCTGGCTGTTCTGCCCATCAAAGAGGAGACCGAGCATATGCACGGCAACTCCATCATCTGTTAAGCATGAAATCTCAGCGCCAAGGACAAGGTGTAGATCGGCACGGCGAGCTTTAATGGCATCATCCCAACCAGATGTTGTGTCATGGTCGGTTACTCCAAGAATTTTTATTCCAGCAGAGAGAGCTTTATTAACAAGAGCATGGGGCGAATCTGTTCCATCGCTATTTGTTGTGTGGGTGTGGAGATCAATCATTCGTCGATCATCACCTCACTTGGTCGGGTACGCAAGACAACCAAGACGCACCCGGTGAGAATAACAATGATTCCAGGAATGAGTGCAATCGGCGGCTTTTGATCGAGCCACCAAATTGCTAGCAAGGTACTGACTGGAACTTCAAAGAAGACAATCAATGAGACGATGGCAGGAGAGACGCGCTTGAGAGCGGCGTTAAACATAGAGTGTCCCAAAATCTGCGCACCAGCTATAAGTCCCAAAAGAATTAACCATTCTTTTCCTTCAAAGTGAAGAATTTCAAATCCGGCAATCAGCGCTATTGGTAGGGCAGTCAGAGCGCAGACGAAGTAACAGATTGATGTATAGCTATGGGTTCCGATCTCTTTCTGCGCACTAGAACCGAGCAACATATAGACAGCTGCTAGCGCAGCTGAGATCACTGCTGCAACATCTCCTTTAAAGGCTAGCCACGAAATTGATAGATCAACGCCGGAGATCATCAGAACACCGATGAAGGAGACGCCCATACCAAGCCATGCTCGAGATGGAATATTGCCACCCATAAATCTGACGAAGAGTGCAGCAAAGATTGGTTGCAGCGCAACCAGAGCAGTACCAGCTGCCACAGTCGTCCAACGCATTGCTAGGAAGAAACCAATAAAGTGAAGAGCTAGTACAACTCCTGAGAGCGCAGATAGCCATAACGCGCGACGTTTATATCGATCATGTGAGCGAAGATCAGAGAGGGCAAAGGGAAGAGTAAGCAGGGCTCCCCCGAGATTTCGCCAGAAAATCAGAGTGACAACAGGCATGGCACTCATAGCAATGAGGGGCCCAGAGGTTCCGATACCAATAATTCCAAGACCTAAGCGAATTTGATCTGGCCGCTCAGGTATCTGCGTGTGGTTATCGATCGAGGTCATAGGGCAACGGTATCTGATGAAAGATAGGCCTATACAATTAGTGCATGAGCGCAAACATCTCCACTCGAGTGTTTCTCGCCAGATTAGCTGGAACTGCAGTATTTGATCCCAATGGAGATCCAGTTGGTAAGGTGCGAGACGCTGTGGCGACCCTGCGCACAAATAATCAGCCCCCACGAATACTCGGTTTAGTTGTAGAGGTTCCTCTACGCCGTCGAGTCTTTGTTCCAATTACGCGCGTTACTTCAATCGAATCTGGAACCGTGGTCATCACTGGCTTAGTTAATATGCGCCGCTTTGAGTCGCGTGCCGGAGAACTTCTTGTTCTAGGTGATCTTATTGATAGATCAATTACCTTGATCGAAAGTAACGAGCAAGTAGTTGTTGAAGATCTTGGTATGGAACAAAATCGCACCGGTGATTGGTTGATTACACGAGTCCACATCATGAAGCGTGGCCGCGGCATTCGTCGCAAAGGTGCAACATCTACCGTTGCATGGGAAGAAGTCCATGGCTTTGCCGCCCCTGAAAGCGAACAGGGAACATCAAATCTTCTTTCGACCCTCAGCAATCTCCGTGCCGCAGATTTAGCGGCTGTAATTCAGGATTTGGCTCCTAAGCGTCGCCTTGAAGTTGCACGTGCTCTCGATGATGAGCGTCTGGCAGATGTCCTTGAAGAGATGGATGAGGCAGAGCGCGTTGCACTCTTAAGTGAACTTGAAGGCGAGCGTGCTGCAGATGTTCTGGGTGAGATGGATCCTGATGATGCTGCTGACTTGCTCCGTGAGGTTGGTGCAGAGCGAGCACAAGAGTTGATCGATCTTATGGAGCCAGAGGATGCCGAAGATGTGATCCGCCTGATGACGTATGAAGATTACTCAGCCGGTGGAATGATGACGACAGAGCCTTTGATCATGAGCGCTGACTACACAGTTGCAGATGCGTTGGCTGCCGTTCGGCAGAGTGAGATTTCTCCGGCACTTGCCTCGCAAGTCTTTGTAACGCGCCAACCACTTGAAACACCGACAGGACGTTTTATTGGCATGGTTCACTATCAGCGCTTGCTTCGCGAACCACCAGCAACGTTGCTTGGGTCACTTGTAGATACAGATACACAGGGGTTGAGCCCTGAGGCCACCTTGAATGAAGTCTCGTCATACCTTGCAAGCTATAACTTGTTGAGCGTTCCTGTAGTCGATGCAAATGATCGTCTCTTAGGCGCAGTTACTGTCGATGACGTCCTCGATCACTTATTACCTGATAATTGGCGTGTCGATCATCGCGATCACACGCGTACTGATCTTGAGAACATTACCCACGAAGTAGAAGGGCAGGTGTGACGATGGCACGTAAGAATGGCCTAGATACACCGCGCGAGACTCGTAGATCACTACGTCCGCATATTGATGCAGAAGCTTTCGGTCGCCTCTCTGAAAAATTTGCACGATTCCTTGGAACAGCGCGTTTTCTTGTCTACATGACTGTATTTGTACTTTCATGGGTCACCTGGAACTCACTGGCACCAGCGGATATTCGCTTTGATAAGTATCCCTTTATCTTTCTGACACTTATTCTCTCGTTACAGGCATCATATGCAGCGCCGCTTATTCTTCTGGCACAAAATCGTCAGGCAGATCGTGATCGCATCACACTTGCTGAAGATCGTGCTCGCAATGATCGAAGCATCGCAGATACTGAATACCTCACCCGTGAGCTAGCCAGCCTGCGAATTGCGCTGGGCGAAGTTGCTACCCGTGACTTCCTCAAAGATCAGCTAGGCGATCTTGTCGAAGAGATTACCCAAGAGTTACGAAGAGATCCCGAGTCTGACTCCAAGAAGTGATTTGTCGCGAATAATTAATTTATCGGCGACGGCCTTAATTGCCAAGGCAGTTGGGCTCTCTGGAAGTGCATCAACAATGGGTGCACCTGAATCTCCACCTGTACGAAGTTCTGGTGCAAATGGAATCTTTCCAAGGAGAGGAACATCTGCACCCACCAACGTTGAAAGTCGCGCCGCTGTCTCTTCTCCGCCGCCTTCGCCAAAGAGCGCTGTTGATTCACCGCATGAAGGGCAGATGAATGCAGACATATTTTCAATGACGCCGATTACGCGTTGATGCATCTGGTGCGCGATGCGACCTGCGCGCTCTGCAACCTCAGCTGCTGCAACTTGAGGCGTTGTCACAACAAGAATTTCAGATGTTGGAATGAGCTGACCCAATGAGATCGCAAGATCGCCGGTTCCAGGCGGAAGATCCAAGAGGAGAAGATCTAGATCGCCCCAATATGCATCTGAGAGAAGTTGCTCAAGGACGCGGTGAAGCAAAGGGCCACGGTAGGCCACAGCATCGGCACGTTCAGGCTTAAACATCTCCATGGAAACTGTTTTTACGCCATAACTTTCTGGCGGAATAAACATCTGATCGATGGCAGTTGGTCGTGCTCCAACTAAGCCCATAAGTCGCGGAATCGAGTGGCCGTAGACATCGGCATCGAGAATTCCCACGCGAAGACCTTTAGCTGCCGCTGCAACTGCCAGATTTGCTGTAAGCGAAGACTTACCAACCCCACCTTTTCCAGAGGCAACACCAATTACTCGCGTCAGAGAGTCAGGCTGAGCAAATGGAATGAATTTTTCGCGACCGCCGCGAACTAAGAGCTTTACCTTATTTCTTCCCTCTTCAGTCATGACGCCGAAGGTGATGCGCACATCGCTGACGCCCTCGATAGGTGCAACGGCTGCGGTGATATCTGCAGTGAGGCGATCTTTCATCGGACACCCTGAGATGGTGAGCAGAATTGTCAGATCGACAACGCCAGCAGATTCGCGAACGCTCTCAACCATTCCTAATTCAGGAAGGGCGTGGTGAAGTTCAGGATCTTGCACCGTTGCCAGCGCGGCATTGATTTTCTCAATAAGTGTCATATCGGTAGTTGTCATAGAAGGTCTGGATCGATCCTTGGTGTGAAGGCGGGCTGGCCGTTACGCTTTTTACTACGGTCGAGCTGATCTTCTTCATCAAGAACTGATGCAACGTGGCGCTTGATAAATGTCTTTGGATTTAAGTCTGCGGGCTTGAGATCTTCAAAACCTGGTCCGAGATTGTCGCGAATCTCAGCCGTTGCTGTCAGGGTCATTGAGCGGACCTTCTTAATCATCTTTGCCAGATCTCCGGCAACGCGAGGCATTCGCTCTGGCCCAACAAGCACCAGCGCAAGGATTACCAATCCGATAACTTCGCCGAAACCAAAATCAAACATTACTTTCCTGCCGTCAATGTCAGAGATGTTGTGTAGCTCTTGCCAGATCGAATGTACTTGATCTCAACTCGATCGCCAACGTTCTTCGAGCGAATTGCAACAATTAACTCTTCGGGGGTTGTAATGGTGCGGCCATCGAATGTCGTGATGAGATCTCCTGCACGTAGGCCTGCCTTTGCTGCTGGCCCTCCCGGAAGGATTGCATTTGAAGTGTCGGCAACCTTTGCGCCATCTCCTGCATACTGCATATCAACAGAGATGCCAACGACTGGATAAGTGGCCTTTCCGTTCTCAATTAACTGTTGCGCTGTCTTTCGCGCCTGATTAATTGGGATAGCAAAACCAAGGCCAATTGATCCGGTTTGTGAAGAGATAGAAGATGAACCTAGCGTTGCAATCGCCGAGTTGACGCCAATGACCGCACCTGCTGAATTAACAAGTGGCCCACCTGAATTTCCTGGATTGATCGCAGCATCGGTTTGAATCGCGTTGATAAAGGAGCTATCGCCTTGGGATTCACCTGCGGTGACTGCGCGATCTTTTGCGCTGACAATTCCAAGTGTGACTGTTCCGCTGAGCCCAAGAGGTGAACCGATTGCAATTACCGAATCTCCGACGGCAACATCATCGCTATTGCCAAAGGTGAGCGCTGTCAGACCTGTGCGATTGACCTTAAGGACAGCTAGGTCATATGAAGAGTCGCGTCCAACAATTGAAGCCTGCAAAGTCGTTCCATCATTGAGCTGAACTTCGATCTCTCCACCATCTACGGCAGCATCGGAGATCACGTGATTATTTGTCAGAATGTATCCGGTGCTATCGATAACAAATCCTGTACCGGTTCCACCACCGTTAGAACTTTGTGCCGAGATTGATACAACTGATGGCAGTACGCGTTGGGCAATATCTGCAACTGATCCTGGTGGGCGTTCAATAGATGAGTTAACTGAGGTTAAATTGATGTCGTGGCCAAAGAGAGAGCCACTAGAACTTGCACCGAAGATTGCACCAACAAGACCGGCAATCGCAGCCATTAAGAGAGCATTTGATCGGGTAACAAAAGTTGCCTTGCCATGCTTTGAGGATGGAACCCACCAAGGACCGGTACCCATAGGCTGCTGCGGAGAAGAGTCGGTCATGGAGATATCTTTCTACAACTTGGTGGCAAGTAACAAACCGTCGCCAACGGGAATCAGTGAGGTCACCCACTTTTCAGTCTCACCTTTAAGTAACTTCCCAGCATCACGCAGGGCGATCGTCTTTGGATCACGCTGGGCTGGGTCGTTGACCTTTGCGCCGCCGAAGAAATTATCGATGACAAAGACTCCCCCGCTGCGCAGAATGCGATGGGCTTCCAGGATTGCATCGTTAAGATCCTCAGCATTATCTCTAAAGATAACTAAGTCATAGGCACGGTCTGCCAATTTAGTCATCACTTCAATGGCAGGATTTGTTATTAAGCGATAACGAGATTGGGCAATCTGAGCATCCTGTAGAGCAAGCTTTGCAATTGCTGAGTGCTCCTGTTCACCATCGATAGAAGTGAGCGTTCCGCTTGGCAGCATTCCTTCTAATATCCAAAGTGCGCCAACACCAGATCCAGTTCCAATTTCTACAACAGATTGCGCATCCAGGATGTGAGCAAGATGGCGAAGGTAGGAACCAACTCCGGGAGTTACATCGATTGCGCCGACTTCGCCGCCGCGAGCTCTCGCCTGTGTCTTATCTACACTCTCACCGATAAATGCTTCGGCGTAAGAGTGTGGGTCAATCTGATTGATCATGAGAGGGATGTTAGCCACTCCACGAGCAAACGCACGCCGAAACCAGTGCCGCCTTTAGGATTTTCTCCTGCATCAACCTCGCTGCGGGCAGTTCCTGCAATATCAAGGTGGATCCACTGGCGATCGCCGGCAAATTGCTCGAGAAAGAGAGCTGCTGTCACAGAGCCTGCGCCATAGTGGCCCTTATCTGCAGTGTGATTAAAGTCTGCGATATCACTTTCTAGCCCATCGGTGTAATCATCGATTAGCGGCATATGCCAGACGCGATCGCCGGTGCGCTCTCCGATCTCTGCCAATGTACGCGCAAGGTGAGAATTTCTTGTATACATCGCAGCATATTGGCGACCAAGTCCTAAAGTCGCCGCTCCTGTAAGGGTTGCGATATCTACAACATAGTCAGGATTTAAATTGATATCTGCATATGCCAATCCATCTGCGAGTACGAGTCTTCCCTCTGCATCTGTATTGATAACTTCAACAGTCTTTCCACCGTAATGCTTGATGACATCGCTCGGGCGTTGTGATGTGCCAGAGAGTGCATTTTCAGCGCACATCATGAGAACGCTGACCTTGACCTGTGCGCCAATCTGGGCGATAGCGCTAATTGTTGCAAGTGCTGCTGCAGCACCTGCCATATCGCTCTTCATCGCCATCATGGTGTCGTAAGGTCGCTTAAGTGAGATGCCGCCTGTATCGAATGTGATGCCTTTTCCGATGATGACAACGTGAGGGGTGCGAGAGGAATTCTTTCCACCTTTTGGCGTGTACGTCAGATGGATAAAGCGCGGACCAGGATTAGGTGATGAATTTCCAACGGCGCGCAATCCTCCGAAATCCTTAAGACCTGCTCCGGAAAGAACGTTGATATCTAAACCATAATCTGATGCGATAGAGCGAGCTTGGGTTGCCATCCATAATGGTGTCTTGATATTTGCCGGTGTGTGAATCAGATCGCGAGCGCGACAGACAGAGTCGGCGATGATGCGGGCGTGATCAACTGGTGAGGCATCTGCGGTAACGATCTCAATCTCTGATGGCGCAGGCTTGGCAGTGGTCTTCTGATTCCAGGTGTATTCACCCAAGATTGCAGAGCTGGCGAAGGCGATGATTTCATCGCGCTTAGTCGGGGCAAGTGTTGCAAAGTTCTTTCCTGCACCTCGTGCTTTGCGGCCAAGGGCTGCACCGGCACTTCTAAATGAGGCTAGCGATTGATCTCCGAGGCCAAGAAGGATGACTTTATCGACCGGACTATTTTCACCACTTACAGGAATCTCATTGATCTCCCCCGCCTTCCCGGTAGGAGAGAAGAAAGAGAGTTCATCTCTGAGTTCTACGCCAAAGAATTTCTCCAACTTCTTCACTAAGGCAGGATGAGCGTTAAAGATAGTCTCACTGCCTGCACCATCTTCTGTTGGCAAGATGATGTAACTGATCACGATGACGTCAGAGGTGACAACTGAGTCAAGATCTGGATTGAGCGCGCTGATCTTCATAGAAATCTATCGCTTTATTCGAGAATAGAATTTACTTCTTGATGAGTGCAACGGCAGCTTCGAGGGCTGCGCTGAGATTATTTGCCTCTGTAGGGTTGAGTTCGACAACGAGGCGTCCGCCACCTTCAAGAGGAATGCGCATCACAAGCGAGCGAGCTTCCTTGGTTACTTCCATTGGACCATCACCAGTGCGTGGTTTCATAGCTGCCATGATGAGACTCCTTTAGAGCGGGCGGGTAAGGGTGTAAGTATCTCGCACTTTCGGCCGATACATGAAATCGGTCTCAGCCTTTGTGCTGCGCTAAAGCCCTAACTGCGCAGTAAGTCTGGCTTTTCCTGAGGCGATTACCGCCTCCACCGACTTTTCTGGCACATGTAGCAGGGCGGCTATCTGAGAAGGGCTCATGTGGCGCAGATAGGACAGGGTCAAGATGATGCGCTCCTCCTCCGGAAGTGCTTCGAGCACTTCCGCCAGGGTCTTCGGCGCAGCCATGGGACGAGGTTACCCGTTCTCGATAAGCGCTGGTTGGCTATCGCACCTTCTGGGCGCGATTAGTCGCCGACGAGTCGGCGAACTATGCGCGATTAATTGGCAACGAGTCGTCGAAAACGTGCCAAGGAAATGCGAACGCCAACCCACAAGAAGGGTGCGCCTAAAAGAAAGAGTGCGCGATGAATATCAATAGTCTCGCTCCAGTAGAAAGTGCAGGAGTTGTCTCCAGTTTCCTCTAGGCGAAAGGTGCCGGTTCCCTTCAGAACTTTTCCTGTATGAATTACATCGCAACGATATGGAGGCTCCCATCTCGTCACTGTCATAGTGTCAAGAAGTCCAAAGCTAGAAAACTTGGGATAGATGCGATGGGCTGGACCGGTAAAGGCGGCAATTGATGTGCCGACGCCTTCGCTGATCTCAGAGGTCAACCACACTCGCGTAGAGAGCATCCACTTACCTTGGCCGCTCCAATCTGCGATCTCGCCCCACACTTTTTCGATCGGTGCATTGCACTCAACGCGTATTGAGAGTGTGTTCTTCGAATTGCTGGCCATGAAATTAAGGATAGGCGATATTGTGAGCACATGTCGTCTCAACCACATCTGGCCCATGGCCACGGAATTGCCACTCTCTCTGGCATAACAGTGCTCGATGTCTGGTTTCCAGCACCCGCACTTGGTGCACTCCAGGGTGATCCATCACAAGCTCTCCTCGATGCTGTAGGTAGCGATGACGTGAGAAATGTAACGCGCGCAGTTGTTTCGATTGAGATTGATTTAGCGCAGGCACCTGCAGATGCAACAGATGCTTATCTCCGTCTTCATCTACTCTCCCATCGATTAGTCAAACCTCACGGCCTCTCACTCGATGGAATCTTTGGTCTTCTCACAAATGTTGTCTGGACTTCGGCTGGACCATGCGCAGTTGAAGGCTTTGAAGACGTTCGTGCTGCGCTGCGCGCACGTCATGGACATGTGACGGTCTTTGGCGTCGATAAATTCCCACGCATGGTCGATTATGCAATTCCATCTGGAGTGCGCATCGCCGATGCTGATCGCGTTCGCCTTGGTGCACACCTTGCTCCTGGTACCACTGTGATGCATGAAGGATTTGTTAACTTCAACGCTGGAACGCTTGGTACTTCAATGGTCGAAGGTCGCATCTCAGCGGGCGTAGTCGTCGATGATGGCAGTGATGTTGGTGGAGGCGCCTCGATTATGGGAACTCTGAGTGGCGGTGGAAAACAAGTCATCTCTGTAGGTAAGAAATGTCTCCTTGGTGCAAATTCTGGTTTAGGAATTTCACTCGGTGATAACTGCGTCATTGAAGCCGGTACATATATCACCGCAGCTGCAAAGGTTCGCCTCCCAGATGGTGAAGTAGTGAAGGCCGGAACATTAAGCGGTGCTTCAAATCTTCTCTTTAGACGTAACTCTCTCGATGGATCACTTGAAGTAGTGATGCGCGAGGGATCATGGGGCGGGTTGAATTCCGTTCTCCACGCCAACTAAGGAAAACCACGGTGAGGGTAACTTCACCCTGCTTCTAAAGGTATCGCCGCGAATCCTCTTAGTGACGCCAGATGTTGATGTAGCAGCGATAAAGGTGACGGCACCTGCTTGATTACGTGAAATGATTTCGAGAGTAAGCACATCGGGCAGTAGAAATGCCTTTGCAATAACTTCTTGCGTCACAGTCGTACTCCACGATGCAAAGCGTGGATTTAACTTAACATCAACGCTAGCGCTATCTGGAACAGATTGCGTGTAAGGGGTGGCGCTTCCCCAGGCATCAAGTGTTGTCTGTGTGGCACCGCCTGATGATGAGAAGAAATAAGTCTGGGCTGGCTTTCCATTACTCAAGACCACAAGACTTGTTGTTGTATCCACGATTGTGCGGGAAACGGCTTGCTTCCACAGGTGGCCAAATCTAGGTTCGCTCTCTTTAGCAAAACCAACAAAGTTCTGATCGGAAATGTGTGAATACACCTGGCAATCGCAGGCTGCTCGGACAACTCCTAATTTAGAGAGAGCAAAACTTCGCGATGCAATCGCCTGGGCTTCAAGCATCGCAGCAGGCCAACTCGATGAAACTTCGCTAATTCCCCAGAGATATTCATCGCGCAGAGCAAGGGTATTTGTCACTGCAAGTGCGCCTTTAACGACCTTAATTGTGATGTAGCCATATCTATATTTGGTTGCAACGGTTCCATGGTTCATCGTGACAAGGGCGTTTTCACCAACCCAACGCAGAGTGAGCACCTTGCCACGAGCAACACCTGCTAGCGCAACAGATTGACCAGAAATTGTGAAGGCTGCACGCTTCTTGCTATCAAAAGATCTGATGGGTTGTATCTGATCAATGCTTGCTGGCTCACCTTCATAAACATCAAGGCGAGCTCCTGGGCTATGGGTTGTAAACGAGATCGATTTAACAAGGTGGGCGATATTGACGCGGATGGTGTGAGTATCTACAAATGGGGCAACCTGTACATCTTTGTAGTAGTAATTAAGAATCGCGCTGGCGCTCTCACCTGCAAGTGCTCGTGAGCGTGCGCCGAATTGACTCATTCCAACGCCGTGGCCATAACCACTTCCGGTAAATCCAAATGTTGCAGGCACTTCCTGTGCGTGAGCCGGGACGGTTGTCGCTACAACTGCTGCAATGAGCAGGGCGAAGAAATTCTTAGACATCCTCATCAGAAGATGCGCTCTTTCGTACCTGCATAAACTCGCGATAGGCAGCGATAACTTCAGCTGGCTTTCCACGAGCCATCATCTTTCCTTTATCCAACCAGATGACTTCGTTACAAATATCTTCAATAGTGGCCAAGGCGTGGCTTACCAAAATCAGCGCGCGGTCTTCTGTGCGCAACTCTTTGATGCGATTAAGGCTCTTCTCTTTAAATCGTGCATCACCGGTGCTCAAAGCTTCATCGATAATTAAAATATCTGGCTTGACGGTTGCTGCTACAGAAAATGCCAAGCGGGCGTACATTCCAGATGAGTAGGTGCGCATCGGTGAATCGATTGCATCACCAAGTTCGGAGAACTCTGCGATCTCATCGAATTGGCGATCAATCTCTTCTCTTGCCATGCCTGCTGCTAGACCGCCTAAGTAAACATTTTCACGGCCCGTGAGGGAGGCATTAAATCCAACTCCCAGAGCGAGCAAAGTGCTCACTGAGCCATAGACCTCAATGCGGCCCTGTGATGGCGGGATAATCCCAGAGATCACGCGCATCAGTGAAGATTTACCGGCGCCATTAGAACCGATGATTCCGAGAACTGTTCCGTAGTGAACATCGATGCTCACATCGTTAAGAGCGTTGACGGTTCGTGAAAATTTTCCGCTTCTTCCAAATCGCTTCACGCGAGCTTTCAAGGTCGGCTTCTTATCAACAGATGTTGTGTATGTAAGTCCAACTGATTGGACTGAGACAGCAATGCTGTGCTGAGGATGAGCGCTAGAGACGGACAGCGAAATCACGCTCCCTCGATAAGAAGAAATACGTTCCGACAAAGAAGATAACTGATGCCCAAGCCAGACTAATCAGGAGTGATGATGCAGTTGGCGCCTGGGCGTAGACCATCACTTGTGACCAAGCATCCAGCAGATAGAAGATTGGGTTTGCGATTTCAAGGGTTCGCATCTGGTCAGAGAGCGCTGATGCTTCATAGAGAATCGGCGATAGGTAGATCAAGCTTCGTGTGATGTAGGGAAGCAAGCTTGCGATATCTCTGAAGTAGACATTGGTACATGAAATTGCAATTGCCATGCCTAGCCCCATAAATACTCCGAGCAAGAAGATGGGAAGGGCCCAGAGCATCTGCCATGAAAATGGCGCACCAATAATTGTTCGGATTGCGAAGAAGACAATCAAGGTAGGAATGAATTTAAAGATCGCGATGACTGAAGCTGAGATCGGCAACATAATGCGCGGGAAAGCGGTATTCATAATCAACCTCTGTCCAGAGGTAATCGATTTAACTCCACCGGTCAAGCTATTTGCAATCAGATAGAAGAAGAAGAGACTCGATGTGAGATGAACATATCGATTGGCATCTCCCTCTCCTCCAATGATGTAGATCAGAAGAAAATAGACGCCAGAGAGCAGAAGTGGATTAAGGACTAACCACAACTGGCCAAAGACTGATCCGTAATTCTGCTCTCGCAATTCAGAGCGCGAGAATTCAGCGATGAAGTGGCGACGAGACCATAGCGAACGAAGGTATTGACCCAGCGGGGGCAATCCAGCTCGGAACGGCTCATAAACAGTCACAGGCGTACTCATATGAGTGAAGGTTACCGTAGTGAGTCTGGAACTAGCTTTCGTGGCGAGGTAAGGAAGCCAAGTCCCCATGAAAAGTGCATGGTGGGAAGGATAAATATCAGAAGTGGATAGTGAGAGAGATTTTTAGAGATAAAGAGTGGGGTGATGGAGATAAATGAGATGTATGTCGCTGCAGGGAGATAGAGCGATGGATCAAAGAGTGATCCTGCGACCAATGAGAGAACTGTTCCTATCAAGGTAAGTGGTGGAGCCAAATAACGATAATTGATAGTCTCTGGATACTTTCGAGCAATCACACGACGCCATCGCCCATATTCAAAGTACTGCTTAGCTAATGTGCGATAACTAGAGCGCGGTCGATAAGTCACGTGAAGGCGTGGATCAAAGTAGATTTTTCCGCCGTTCTGTCGCAATCTGTAATTGAGTTCCCAATCTTGAGCTCTGACAAATCGTTCATCGAATCCGCCAGCATCAACGACAGCCTGGCGAATAAATGCACCCAAGTAGACCGTATCTACATAGGCAGCTTTTCCGCCGATGTGAAATCTCGAACCGCCCACACCAAAGGGACTTCGCATCGCTGCTGCAACTGCCTCTTCAAAGAGGGTGACACCTTCTGCACCCATGATTCCACCGACATTTACTGCACCAGATTCGCGCAGACTATCGACAACTATCGTGAGGTAGTCATCTGGAATTTCAGAATGAGCATCGACTCGGACGACGACTTCTTGCGATGAGCGAGCAAGTGCAATATTGAGTCCTGCAGCAGTGCGCCCAGTCGGATTCTCAACAAGAATCACTCGAGCATCTTCTGCGGCAAGGGTTGCCGCAATTGTATTTGTCGAATCATGTGAGGGGCCCAAGGCCAGAATCACTTCGAATTGGCCGAGATATTTCTGAGAGAGAATTGCGCGAACGGAGTCGGCTAGATGCTTCTCCTCGTTGAGAACAGGCAAGATCACGCTGATGCCCGGTGAGGCAGGTAACGAAGCGTTCGGCGATGTCATAACACTCCCACGCTATCGTCCAAGTAGTCTTACGCCGTGAAATCAACACGAGCAATTCGGATAATTACATCACTCTCCGTTGCCATCGTGCTTGTCTCCTCAATCTCCTCCTTTGGGCTCGGCCAGGTCAGTAGCCAGATCGCCCGTATCGATGTCTTCAATTCAATCCAAGGTCGACCAGAAAAGACTTCTAAAGCTGAGAACTATCTGGTGGTCGGTTCAGATACTCGAGAGGGTCTGACCAAGGCGCAGATGCGTGAACTTCGTGTTGGCTCTACCGCAACTGCCGCCGGTGGCCGCTCGGACACAATGCTCTTGATCCACATCAGCAAGGCGCGCGATCGCGCTTACATCATCTCGCTTCCTCGAGATAGCTTGGTAACTATTCCGGAACATCTGAGCAGTAGCGATAAGACAACAGTCATCCCGGCTCGTCCTGGAAAGCTCAACTCTGCATTTTCTTATGGCGGAGCACCGCTACTGATTGAGACGATCGAACTTGCTACCTCTATCAAGATCGATCACTACGTTGAGGTCAGCTTCGCCGGATTTGCTGGAATTGTCGATGCCCTCGGAGGCGTTGAAGTCTGCACCAAGGTAGATATCGATGATCCCAAGAGCCACTTAGTTCTTAGCGCAGGTGTGCACACTCTTGATGGCATCGAAGCGCTTAAGTACGTTCGCACACGTGACTTTGATGGACGTGGAGATATTGGACGTATGCAGCGCCAACAACAATTTATGAGTGCAGTGCTGAATAAGGCCACCAGCAGCGGAACGTTGTTAAATCCATTTAAATTGAAGAATTTCATCGAAGCTTCTCTGGCGAGTGTCACATTAGATGCAGGACTTGATCCAAACGATCTCCTTACTTTGGCAAAGCAGATGAAGAATTTGTCATCAGGAAATGTGCGAACCCTCACAGTTCCACTCTCAAATCCGAATGGTCGATATGAGGGGCTATCAGTTGTTATCTGGGATGACGTTCTTGGGGCAGATTTGTGGACGCGAGTTCGTGATGACCTGCCTCTTGTTGATGAAGTCACCCCAACGCCATCTGCCTCTGCCAGTTCTACTGCAAAGCCAGCCCCTGTAATCGTCGATAAATTTAAGACTCGCACCGCAGATGAAAATCCATGCGGGGAGATTAAATAGTTCGTGCCTTAGACTCGCGCCTATGACTTTAAAGCTATCGGTAATCGGTTGTGGCTACCTCGGGGCAACACATGCCGCATGTATGTCCTCTCTTGGATTTGATGTCGTCGGCATTGATACAGATCAGACCAAGGTCGATATGTTGCAACGCGGCGAGCTTCCCTTCTACGAGCCAGGCTTGGATACCCTCCTTGCAGCTGAAATGAAGACAGGGCGCCTCTCATTTACAACAGATTTCTCAACCGTTGCCGATGCGGATGTTCACTTCATCTGCGTGGGAACACCGCAAAGCAAAGATGGATTAGCGGCAGATCTGACCTACGTAAAGTCTTCTGTAGCTGCGATTGCTCCGTACCTCAAAGATGGTTCGCTCGTTGTTGGAAAATCAACAGTTCCTGTCGGCACAGCTCAAATGTTGCGTGATCAGTTAGCAAAGGATGCACCTCATGCTGATCTTGCGTGGAACCCAGAGTTCTTGCGTGAGGGTTTCGCTGTCGAAGATACCTTGACTCCAAATCGTCTAGTAGTCGGTGTTGCCAATGATCGCGCCGAAGAGATTCTTAAAGAGGTCTACGAGCCAATCATTGCCTTAGGAACACCGTGGATTCGCGCAGATCTTCCTACCGCCGAACTCGTTAAAGTTGCAGCTAACTCATTTCTTGCAACGAAGATTTCATTTATCAATGCAATGGCTGAAGTCTGTGAGGCAGCCGGTGGCGATGTCACCGTTTTGGCAAAGGCAATTGGGTATGACCCACGTATCGGAAATCGTTTCTTGCAAGCAGGAATTGGTTTTGGTGGAGGATGCCTTCCCAAAGATATTCGTGCATTTATGGCCCGTGCCCAAGAGCTCGGAGCAGATCAAGCACTTGAGTTCTTACGTGAAATCGATGCAATTAACTTACGCGCCCGCCAACGTGTGATTGATGTTGTCCGTGCAGATCTCTCTGATGATCTGACTCAATATAAAATCGCTGTCTTAGGTGCAACATTTAAGCCAGATAGTGATGATGTGCGTGACTCCCCAGCACTTGATATTGCAGCCCAGCTCCAGGCAGCAGGAGCGGCAGTAGTTGTCCACGATCCCAAGGGAATTGAACCTGCCCGTAAACGCTTTCCAAACCTTGATTTTGCAGAGCGTGTGGTTGATGCCGTCAAAGAAGCCGATGCGATCCTTCATCTAACTGAGTGGAAGGAATATCGCGAGTTGGATCCGGCTGTAATCGGACAACTAGTGAAATCAAAGTTCCTGATTGATGGCAGAAACGCTCTCGATCGTGACAAGTGGCGCAAGGCTGGCTGGCGTGTACACGCCCTCGGCCGCACAGATTAAATCTGCTCCTTACTCGTCAATCACACCACTCATGTAATCGCGAGCATGCTCAATGATCTCTTGTAGGTGTGCCAGGTCATCTCCGACTGCTGTCAGGTGCGCCACCGTCTGACCGGGTGCTACCTCGTTCATATATTGATGCACCTTCAGCTCTGGGCTACGAGCCATCAGATGCAGATAAGGGCGATACATATCGCTCTTATCGCGACCAACGACAGTGCCCATAACTGCATACGGGGCAGACATCGATGGATCACCTAACGGCAAATCTAGGATTGCTCGCAGATGTTGTTCGTACTGACTAGTTACTGAACCTTCTATCGACCAATGTCCATAAATCTCTGGTTGCATGACAAGATTTAATGGAGATATCTGGCCACCTGTGTAGCTCATCTCAACTGTCATCACACCAACTAATCCGAGACGGTCTGCGAGTGTGAGAGCTAGCTCTGCCGCACTTGCTGATACTTCTGAAGTGATTAAGGGAGCTGGAGTTATCGTGCCGACAATATTGCCATCGCTCATGATCACCTGTGTTGGAGACCATGTGCATGCCTGACCGTGAGCAGAACGAGCAACAGATACTGCAAAGATCAGATCGGGATCGCTCTCTATCTGCTCTTTATCGCGGCTCTGGCTTAGAGTTGAAGAGCGCGGATAGACGCGAATACCTTCTGCCTCTAACCCTTTGACGATAGATAGCCCGACTGCGCCATCTTCAAATGTGACCAGATCACATTGGCGCGCGAAGTCGAGTACGTGGCTCAGGTTGTTGCGATCGCCAATGACGTAGTTGCAGACCTGCGCAGCGCTGTCGTCTTTGCTCGTTGCCAATACCTTGAGGTCGACACCTAGAGCTATCGCTGGTGCCAGGTGCAGGCGCGCCAGACTTCCTGCGCCGATGATTCCAACGACTGGAAAACGATTTCTCACGATCTCATCGTAGATGAAGTTGTCACCAAATTATGGCGTCAGGCTAGTAGCGTACGGCCATGAGGTTCTCATCATCTGATGAGAAGTGCGAAGGGAAAGGCCTGACGTATGCCAAAGATTGTTCTCGCATCTCAATCAACATCTCGAAAACGTTTACTTGTAGATGCTGGGCTGCACCCTGAAATCATTGTGAGCCACGTGGATGAAGAGACGGATTTCTTCAATGCGATGACTCCTGCAGATATGGTGATCGCTCTTGCGATCTCTAAAGCCCACACCGTCAGAGAGATGATTGACTATCCAGCAATCATCATCGGCTGCGATTCAACATTTGATGTCGATGGTCTCTCATTTGGTAAGCCAGGAACCCCAGAGATAGCTCGAGAGCGTGCTCGTGCAATAAGTGGACGCAGCGGCCTCTTACACACAGGTCATTGCATTATTGATACGGAAAAAGGCATCGAGATTGCAGATCGCGTGACTACACAAGTGACATTTTCTGAGATGACAGATGAGGAGATCGAGGATTACATCGCCTCCGGTGAGCCACTTCAGGTTGCGGGTGGGTTTACTCTCGATGGCCACGGCTCACCATTTATTCCGGTCATTCAGGGCGATTACACCAATGTGGTTGGAATATCGATGCCATTCCTACGCGCTGCATTGACCGAACTTGGATACACCTGGCCTCAGGTCAAGGCGATGTAAGTAGTAAACCTGCGAGTTGTGACATTATTGACGCATGACATCTACTGAGATTCTCTACACCGATCCACTCAAGGCAGCGACGTTGGCTGCTGCTGAGATTGCACAAGCAAGCGGTATTGCAACCCATGATGTTGCGCTCGTGATGGGCTCTGGCTGGGTTGGCGCAGTCGATGCACTAGGTACACCAACATTTGAATGTAATGCTGAAGAGATCACCGGCTTCTTTCCTCCAGCCGTTGAGGGTCACTCTGGAAAAGTTCGCTCTTACGAAATTAAGGATGGCGATCGCACAATACGCGCACTTGTTTTCTTAGGTCGTACCCACTTGTATGAGGGCAAAGGGATGGAGCCAGTTGTCCATGGTGTTCGCACTGCAGTCAAGGCTGGCTGCAAGGTAATCATCTTGACCAATGCCTGCGGTGGAATCAACACCGCTTATCGCGTTGGGCAACCAGTACTTATTCGTGACCATATATCACTTACGGCGCAATCCCCTCTTGTAGGTGCAACATTTGTTGACCTCACAGATCTCTACAGCAAGAGAATTCGCGCGATAATGAAGTCAGCAGATTCTTCACTTCAGGAGGGCGTCTATGTACATTGGCGCGGGCCAACATATGAGACCCCTGCCGAGATTCATATGATGCGCACATTGGGCGCCGATCTTGTCGGAATGTCTACCGTTCCAGAGGCGATTGCAGCACATGCGCTAGGCGCCGAAGTTCTTGGCATCTCACTTGTTACCAATGCAGCTGCCGGTGTCACCGGCGAGAAGCTCAACCATGAAGAGGTTATTGCTGCAGGAAAAGCTGCGGCTAGCTCTATGGGAGAGTTACTAGCAAAGACAATTCCACAGATTATCTAAAGATGGAGAGCACTCTTCTTGCAGAAGTTCAGGCATGGATTGCAGATGATCCAGATCCTGTAACTGCTGCTGCACTTCAAGCTCTCGTCGATAGTGGCGATGAGGCATCACTTCGCCCGCTCTTTAGCGGTTTTCTTCAATTTGGTACTGCAGGGCTACGAGGTCCAATAGGGCCAGGGCCATCGTCGATGAACCGCGCTGTTGTTGGACGTGCTGCTGCAGGAATTGCTGCCTATATGAAAAAGCGCGGAATGACTCGTGTTGTTATCGGTCGCGATGCCCGATATGGATCGCATGATTTTGCAATTGAGAGCGCTGAGATTTTCAGTGGAGCGGGTATGGAGGTATTTCTCTTGCCGAGAGCGCTACCAACACCTGTCCTTGCATATGCAACAACTGCGTTGAAGGCAGATGTTGGAATCATGGTTACTGCCAGCCACAATCCCCCACAAGATAATGGCTACAAGGTCTATATCGGTCCTGATGCAGATGGAATTTCTTACGCATCTTCACAGATCATCAATCCCACAGATGGATTTATTGCAAGTGAAATCTCAGCAATCACTTCTCTACAATCTCAACCTCGAGGATCGCAGTGGAGCGTTCTTGATGAGACTCTCATCAACGAGTACATAGAGCGCACAGCCAGATTAGCCAAACGTCCGGGCACACTCAAGGTTGTCTATACGGCGATGCATGGCGTTGGCACAGAGACGGTTAAGAAAGTCTTTGCAGAAGCTGGTTTTCCTGATCTCATCCTTGTTACCGAGCAGGCAGAGCCTGACCCAGATTTTCCGACCGTTGCCTTCCCTAATCCAGAAGAGCCAGGCGCAATTGATCTAGCGTTGGCAACTGCACGTGCACATAATGCCGATCTGGTAATCGCAAATGATCCTGATGCAGATCGCTGTGCTGCAGCAATTAAAGATCGCAATGGTCAGTGGCACATGTTGCGCGGTGATGAACTCGGTGTGATTTTCGGTGAATGGATAGCAAGAAGTGCCCCTCGCGGAACCTTCGGTAACTCGATTGTTTCATCATCGATTCTCAAGAAGATCAGTGCTCACTACGGTATTGATTTCCGGGAAGTACTCACAGGGTTTAAGTGGCTAGCCAAGATTGAAGATCTCGCCTTCGGCTATGAAGAGGCAATCGGTTATGCAGTAGATTCCAAGACGGTCAACGATAAGGATGGAATCTCAGCAGCTATTTTCTTGGCACAGATCGCAACGGATTTAGCATCGCAAGGAAAGGATCTCAACGATCTTCTTGATGAGGTCTGGGCACGTCATGGTTTCCACGGCACCGAACAGATCTCTATTCGCGTCTCGGATGTGAGCGCTATCGCCGCACTTTTGGCAGGGCTACGCAAGAATCCCCCACGCGAGATTGCAGGCAAAGACGTGGAGAGTATCGATGACCTGGCTGCTCCAACAGATGGCTTGCCCCCAACAGATGGGCTACGTATCTGGCTAGCAGGCGGAGTGCGCATCATTATTCGCCCATCGGGAACTGAGGCCAAGCTGAAGTGTTATATCGAAGTAATTACTGCAGATAGCAACGCTGCATTAGAAGAGCTCAATGCTCTGCGTGAACCTCTAAAGAAGTTCTTAAGCGCTTAACTTACTTGCGGCAACACTTGCTGTATTGATCTTTGAAGTTGCCGCAATCAGAGCAGGTGATCGAAGTGTGATTTCGATGCACTTATCGTTGATGTCATAGCGGTGACCGTAGACACCAAGATCTTTATCGACCACATCGTAGAGAGTGCTTCCAGAAAGTGTTGTGCTTAGGAGATCAATCAGTGCCAGATCGATGCGCTTTACAACAGTTGCCAGGACAAATCTCTTGGTAGATGCATCAACTGTCAGGAATTGATCCGGCTCAATAGTGATGATTCCGGCAGTTCTCTTGGATTTGCTGCTCTTATTGGAAGCTGCGATCACATTAAAGACATCGGTAGCAGAACCAGTAGTTGTCAGATAGATAACGTCATGGCTAGAGCGAAGTAGCGATGCTGTTACACCACTTGCCGAAGATGAGATATAGCGAGCAGTTGCGGTAATTGATTTCTTGGCAGCTCGAGCTCCAGGAAGAAAACCCTTCTCAAAGAGGCTCTTCTGTGAGGCATAGCCAACCATTGCAACCTTGCCAGTCCTGCTGGCTAGGGCTGCTGAATATCCAGCTAAATATGCCCCTTGGACATCGGCAAAGACAATGGAGGTGACATTGAGAGCATCGACAGTGGCATCGTTGAGGATGGCAAATTGTGTCTCTGGAAATTTCTGCGATAGCTCTTTCAGCGTTGCTGCATATCCGGTTCCGACTGCGATCACGATTGTGCACTTCTTATTAACGAGCGCCGTTACGCGATCGATACGATCTTGCGCATCTCCTGAGGTCACAGTTGTTTCAAGAGAGAATTGAAGTGTTTTCGCAGCAGCTTTAAGCCCTGACTGCGCCGCATCGTTAAAGGAGCTATCTCCTGGCCCGCCTGTGTCATAGGCCAGACAGATCACAGGTGATTGAGCTTGCGCTGTTGGCGCAAGAAAAGAGAGTGAGAGCGCCGAGATCAGTACTAGTGAGGTGATGTGCAGCTTCATCAACTGACCACACCTAAACCTTGATATGTAGCCGAAAGTGTCTGTGAAGCAACTTCTCGAGCTTTGGCACTTCCTGCATGCAAAATCTCAATCAGGTGCTTTTCGTCGCCGAGAAGATCGAGTGCGCGCTGGCGAATTGGACGTAAATACTCAACTACTACCTCGGCAACACTGGCTTTGAAATCTCCATAGCCCTTGCCGGCAAATTCATTTTCAAGTTCTGCAATTGTGCGACCACTTAAGGCGCTGTGAATTGTGAGCAAGTTGCTGATGCCAGGCTTTTCAATGGGGTCAAAGGTAACTTCGCGACCGGCATCGGTGATCGCAGATTTAATCTTCTTCAAATTCGCTTCAGGTGAATCCATAATCTCAATAACACCTGCCACCGAGCCAGAGGATTTACTCATCTTGGCTGTCGGATCTTGAATATCGTTAATCTTCGCCCCAGCTTTGAGAATGTATGCCTCTGGCAATTGGAAGGTTTGGCCGTAGCGAGCATTAAATCGTCCCGCTAAATCTCTAGTCAGTTCGATATGTTGGCGCTGATCTTCACCGACTGGAACTAAATCTGCTTGATAGAGCAAGATGTCGGCTGCTTGCAACATCGGATATGTAAAGAGACCCACGCGCGCAGAATCAGAACCAGATTTAGCTGACTTATCTTTAAATTGCGTCATGCGGCTTGCTTCGCCAAATCCAGCCATGCACTCCATGATCCAGCCAAGTTGATTATGTTGTGGAACTTGCGATTGAACAAAGAGCGTTGATTTTTCGGGAGAGATCCCTAGCGCTAGCAGTTGCGCAGCTGATGCAAGTGTCCGTTGACGCAGGAGCGCTGGATCGGTCTCAACTGTGAGGGCGTGAAGATCGACGATGCAGTAGAAAGCATCGTGGGAATCTTGAAGCTCAACCCATTGCTTGACTGCGCCGAGGTAATTACCGAGATGAAAAGAGTCGCTGGTGGGTTGGATTCCCGATAGCACTCTCTTCTGGCTCATGTGAGCAATTCTTGCATGAATTGTCAGTTCCGCGAGATCAATAAACGCCCTGCGCGCTTGCCTTCCATTGTGAGAACGGCGATACGAATTCCATTGATATTGACGACATCACCCACGACCGGGATGCGGCCTAAGAAGTGCATAACAAAACCACTTGCGGTCTCATATGGCCCTTCGGGTAGTTCGATTCCAGAATCATCGTGGAGATCTTCGATCGAGACTAGGCCGTCAACCTCAAAATCACCTGTGCGAGTCTCTTGAGTGATCTCCTGCTCATCTCCATCGTATTCATCGCGGATATCACCGATCAGACATTCGACGAGGTCTTCGAGCGTGACGATGCCATCTGTTCCACCGTACTCATCGAGAACGATTGCAAGGTGTTGGCGTTGATTGCGCATCTCGGTGAGCGCAGGAAGTACACCTTTTGTTCCAGGTAAGAACATCACGGATCGGACCATCTCTTGGATCTTTCCACCGGCACTTACAAGGGTGGTATCGAGAAGATCGCGAACGTGAATAAATCCGATCACTTCATCGGTAGATCCACGAACCACCGGATAACGCGAGTGGGCCTTATCCATGGCAAGGTTGATCGCCTTTCCAACGGTGAGGGATGCATCAAAGAAATCAACTTCAGTGCGCGGAACCATGACTTCGTGGATTTGGCGCTCTGAAGCGTTAAAGACTTCTTCAACAATGTCGCGCTCTTCATCGGTCAGCGCTGCATGTCCTGCCACCAGATCAAGGAGCTCTTCTTCTGACATTGCGCTACGTTGTTCGTTGGGATCAATACCAAAGATGCGCACAACAAAGTTTGTGGAGTGAGATAAGAGCCAGATAATTGGTCTAAATAACTTGGCGGTGAAATCAATAAGCCCTGCAAAAGAGAGAGCGATTGGTTCGGTGCGAGAAAGTGCTAACCGCTTTGGAACGAGCTCGCCGAAGACAAGTGAGAAATAGGCAATCACCAAAGTAAGGCCTACAAGTGAGAGTGTGTTGGCAGCACCGCTTGCCAGCCCTCGATCTTCAAGCCAGGGAATGACATATGCACCTAATCGTTCGGCGCCGAGTGCGGCAGAGAGAAATCCACTGACTGTTACGCCGATCTGAACCGCGCCAAGAAGGCGATTGGGATTGGAGGCAAGGAATGCAACCTTTGCCCCGCGCTTTCCTTTGG